>JAAUYD010144401.1_pt1 | contig 24170 bp, 23 predicted proteins | sample 7278101 | NCBI WGS metagenome assembly JAAUYD01 (sample SAMN14350128, study PRJNA611818) | marine sediment metagenome | isolation source: surface marine sediment (0.6m) | place: French Polynesia: Moorea | collected 2018-08
AGCAAGAGCAGGTATTCCCCCTTCGACGAAGGGGGTTAGGGGGATTTTTAAACGTCCAATTGTCCTTTTTGTCATGGTCTACTCTTTCTTTCATTTATGGAAATCCCCCCTTTTCAAGGGGGAGGGCTCTACCTGCACCAGCATCACTTGAGACCGCCACTTGTGGCGGAAATCAAGTTTCATCTATCAATCAGCCAGCCACAGCACAGGGGAAACTGGCATTTTCTCTGTGAGATAGTTGCGGTTTGTGGGAAATGACTGGGTACAGGCTTTACTATTCCTCCAACGGCCTTAAATTATTAGTGTAAATGGTAACTTCCCTTCAAACGTCTACTGAAAAGGTCTGGCATGGCAATACCCAATCCGTCTAAGGAAGATCTTGATTACTCAGAATTGATGGCACTTAGGCTCAAGTTGCTGGTTGGCAAGGGGCTTATTAGCCAACAAATGGCCGATGCGTTCCCACGCCTTGAAGCGGCAATGAACCAAGGCGGCCTATTGGGTGAAAATTTTCTGGCCTCCTATCAAAAGAGCGATGATTTGTACAAGCGCTACCTCGAAAAAATCACCCGTGCTTTAAAAGCCATTGGCGAGCCCCATGCTGAGGAAAAGCACCGCATCGTGGTCGAGGAACTGGCCACCATGGGCCCAGCTGTTTTTCTCACCCCATGGGAGATCACCCTGTCCTACCTGGATCGCACCTATGGAGATATGGACGATGTGATGAGGTTCTATGAGACTTGATCTGATGAAACTTGATCTAGTGAATTATGATCTGGTGAGCTTTGATCTGATGATCTTTGATCTGGTGAAACTTTATCTGATTCTTTTCTAAAAAAATCGTCCATGGCTACAAAAAATCTTATCGTCTGCTTTGTTAGTTCATCTAGCGGGGTCTTAAACCCGTCGAGAACCCATTGATTGGCAACCTGGATAATCGCGCCAGCACAAGCGGTTGGTATGATGGTGGCTCTTAATCGCTCAGGATCAATATCGGGCAAGAGAACAGATGCAATGAGCTCAATCCAGGTCGTTAGGACCACCATACCTCTCTGATATTCCTCACTTGCGCGTGGGCTGACGCCCAGCATTTCAATTAAAAGAATTTGAGACCTGCGGGGATCTTCTTTAAATCGCGCATAGAGCATTTCGGTGGTGCCGTATACGGTTGCCATCGGGGATATATCAGGCGTCTCAATGATGGTTTGGGCCTCTACCTCCAGCTGCTTGATCAATCTGCGATGCACAGCGCACAACAAGTCTTCTTTGCTTGTGAACGATTCGTAAAAATAACGCTCCGTCAATCCGGCAATCCTGCAGATTCCCTGGATTGTGGACTTGGCATATCCGGTCGTGCCAAATGCCTCTATACCAGCCTCAAGGAATTTTTCTCTTCGACCGGTGCGGCGTTCGTCGGCATCCATGCCTCCATACTGACGAGATTTCTTTGCCGGTGTATTTTCCATAGTCTTTCGGTTCTTTCAATTCTTGTTAATAATGTCAATACTTTATAACACTTTTAATGAACAATAATAATTGTCAAACCATTTGGTTACTTTTATAAAAACTGTTATAACTGACAAGGCTTATGTTCTGTTTTTACGAATAATATTCGGCTTGAGCTCATAATATTCTACTTGAATTAATAATTATATCATCGTCAAGTCGGCTAATTACTTAAATATAATGACTGCAAAACTGACAAGGTGTAAATTCAGTTTTAATAAATGATGATAATTGTCAAACCAATTGGTTGATTTTATAACATTTGCTATGATTGACAAGAAGAATATTCAGTTTTCCTCGCATGGATCGACGTGTCGAGGATGGCTGTTTCGCCCGTCTCAAACAGAAAACCCCCCTTGTATTATTCTGGCCCATGGATTTTGCGGTGTCAAAGAGATGCGCCTCGATGCCTATGCAGAACGCTTTGCCAGGGCCGGATACTGCGCTTTGGTATTTGATTATCGCCATTTTGGGGCCAGTGACGGTGAGCCCAGGCAGGTACTGGACATCAAAAAGCAACACCAGGACTGGCACGCAGCGATTGCGTGCGCCCGCGCATTGCCAATTGTAGACCCTCAAAAGATTGTTACCTGGGGCACATCCTTTAGTGGCGGCCATGTGTTTGCTGTGGCTGCAAAAGATAGAGATATTGCTGCGGTCATATCCCAAGTGCCCCACATCAACGGCTTTGCAACTGCCCGGACCGTTGGTTTGGTCCCCAATATACGGCTCGGCGCAGCAGCCCTGCGAGACCTTGTGAACAAGGTATTGGGCCGCTCCCCACACTATGTGCCTGCATTTGGCCGGCCCGGAGACCTGGCAGCCATGACCGCACCAGGTGCATACGAAGCTTCGCGAAAGTTATATCCAAACCGAGGAGGTTTTAGTGAAAATGTCGCTGCCAGAATTTTTTTGTCATTAATTCGATACTCACCCGGTAAGTTTGCTGCTAAACTAAAAGTCCCTCATCTGATTCAGGTCGCCCTAAAGGACAAGACCACACCGCCAAAGCCAGCCATAAAAGCGGCCAATAGAGCACCTAGGGGCGAGCTCATTGCATACGATGTGGATCATTTTGATGTTTATGTACAACCAGACTTTGAACAAACAGTCACTGATCAGGTGAATTTCCTTAAAAAACACATCGGCTGAGGCATCATCAGCAGTCCTTAACATAAGGAGAGTAAAGGAGCGTATAATGATATTTAAAAGGGAAAAGCTTATTATCAAAGACCGGGTGGCGCTGATCACCGGCGCTGCCAACGGCATTGGCCTTGCAACAGCAAAACAGATACAAGCCAAAGGCGGTATCCCTATTTGCGTTGATTTACCGTCGCCCGAGCTGGACGCCCTGGCAAATGACCTGGGCCAGGGGGCACTTGTGGTGCCGTGCGACGTGTCAGATGCAGCAGGGATGCAGCGGGTTGTGGCACAGGCCGTGGAGAAATTCGGCCGGCTAGATATTGTCGTGGCCAACGCAGGTATTGAAAAAGTCGGCCCGTCCTGGAAGATGCCGGCAGCAGAGTTCGAGCAGGTATTGCAGGTCAACATTCTCGGTGTATATCGCACGATCCAGCCCGCCTTGAAGCAGGTCATGAAGAACAAGGGCCATGTTGTGGCTGTATCATCCATTGCTGCGGTCATTCCCTGGCCCCTTGCCGCGGCATACGGGGGGTCAAAGGCCTTTGTGGATTCGTGGATGCGATCCTTACGCATGGAACTATCCGGCACTGGCGCCACAGCCGGTGCGGTCTATTTTGGGTTTATTGATACCAATATGATGAAGCGAGCGAAATCAAACAAAGTCGCGAAGAATCTCCTCAGGAACATACCCTCTATTGCAGACACCAAGCCAAAGACGCCGGAACGTGCTGCCAAGGTCATTATTGCGCATATTGAGCAGCGGTCTGCTCGGAGGTTCTCCCACTCTAAGGTCCGACTGTTGTTGTTTTTCCGAGGGGTTTCACAAATGACCGATAGCGTCATCTCACGCCATATGAGTATCGGCAAATCTATCACAGACCACTACGGCCAATCTTCATGAACTACTACAAAAACAAGACCATATTAATCACCGGTGCCTTTGGTGGGTTTGGCAAGCACTTCATCAATCAACTGATCGAGAGCGGTGCAAATGTCGTTCTCAGCGATGTGGCAGCACCTCCCATTTCTCAGGTTGTAAAAAAACCACACCTTGAAAAACAGATCATCGCGACGATTACGGCAGATCTCTCTACGGCCGAGGGATGTGAATATCTCTATGAAGCGTGCAAAAAAGCAAGCCCTCATTTGGACATTATCATTCATAACGCAGGCATCTTATTCACAGGTCGTTTCGTTGATATTCCTCTGAAAATTAATGAAAAGATAATGCGCATCAACCTGCTTTCGGTGATGCGGTTAAACAGCCTGTTTCTGCCAGACCTGTTGCAACGACAATCCGGGCACCTGATCTATGTTTCCTCTGTCGCAGGGTATGTGGCCACGCCATATGGCGCGGCTTATTCAACATCTAAATTCGGCATGCGCGGGTTTGCCATGGCCGTGCATGGTGAAGTTAAAAAACAGGGGATTAAGACGTCAATTGTCTATCCATTCTGGTCCAAAACCCCTATCATGAAAAAACAGGTGTTTGGGAACCCTGAGATGAGCACAATGCCGAATTTTTTTGCCAGTGAGCCGGAATATGTCATTCGCCATGCGCTTCGCAGTGCAGCCAGAGGTAAGTTACACATTCGCCCTGGCTTTTTTTCAAAGCTCATGTGGCATGCCGTGCGGTTGATGCCGGTCATTGCGAAACAGCGATTTATGAAGCAGGAGCTGATACAGGACTAGTGTTATGTCAAACGAATTTTGTCGGGCGAAGATAGCAAATTCCCCCTTGAAAAAGGGGGTTAGGGGGATTTTGTCACAGCAAGGCGGTAGGGGAATGACGAAATCCCCCCAGCCCCCTTTTTCAAAGGGGGAGATCTTTTACCCAACATTGTAGAGTGGATAGAGCACTAACAGTGAGCGCGAGCAGTGATGCCCAGCTTCGGTCCCCCCTGGGAACTCGGGCACTGACCAAGCAATTCGGAGACCTGGTCGCTGTCGATCATCTCTCCTTTACGGCTCGCCCTGGCGAGATATTGGCACTGCTAGGCCCCAATGGCGCGGGCAAAACCACCTTGATGCGCATGTTGGTCGGGCTGCTGCGCCCGACCAGTGGATCAGTGATGCTGATGGGCGCGCCCATCAGCGCAGTGCGACGGCAGCGCGCTGCACTGATCGGCTATTGCCCCCAGCGACTCGTGATCTGGCACGATTTAACGTGTCTCGAACAGTTGGTATTTGTCGCACGCATGTTCAAATTGCCCCCAAAGGCATCCCAGGAACGGGCCATGGCGTTGCTTGACGCATTTGGCTTGAGCGACAAAACCGATACGCGGGCTGCCCATTTGTCCGGTGGTATGCAGCGCCGATTGAGCATCGCCCTCTCCATGATCCACGATCCCAAGATCCTCATCTTGGACGAACCAGCTGCAGGACTGGATCCCCAAAGTCGGGTCTTAGTACGAGAACAGCTCGTCCAATTGAGCCGGCAAGGGGGGGGTAAAACCTTACTCGTATCGACCCACGATATTGCCGAGGCCGAACGCATGGCCGATAGGGTGGGTATCGTGGATCAGGGTACCCTGTTGGCCTTGGACCGCCCAGCTGCCCTCAAACAGGCCTCAGGGCCGGACAGGTTGATCGAGATCGTACTTCCCCATTTGTCTGACCACCAGTACGCTCGGGCAGAAGTGGCCTTGGGTGCGCTCGGGCCGAAGGTACGGCGGTTTGACGAGCGGGTCGTCTTGGATGTGCACGAGGGGCCGGAATTGGTGCGACCGATCCGCACTGTGCTGGGCAAACTAGGCATTTCGCCCTTGGATCTGCGGTGGCGGCACCGGTCATTAGAGGACGTGTTCATCGAGCTGACCGGAAGGAGGTTGCGCGAATGAGGAGTTGGCTCGTCCTGCAGTTAGGCGTGCGCAGGCTGTGGCGAGACCGCCTCAGCCTAGGGCTGACCGTGCTGACGGCGCCCCTGTTTGTGATCCTATATTGGGCGCTTTTCAGCGATAGCGCAGCACAGCATCACCTGGCCTTGCTCAATGAGGATCAGGCAGCAGCTGATCCAACGTCGAGAAGCGCGCAAGTGATCCAGGCCCTTGCCCAATGCAAAGGGCCAGATGGCACGCTGGTGTTTGATCTTCAGCGCGTCGAGAGCCGGGCTTCCCTGAAGCAGCACGTCATCGAGGGGCGGGTTAACAATGGACTCGTCATACCAGCGGATTTTTCGAGCACGGCGGTTTCCCAATCCCCGTTAAAACTGAGCCTCTTGGGCAATGTGGGATCACCCGAACATTTGTTCGTTTCGGCACTGGTGTCGCGGGTCGTTGGAAAAGTCGTTCGTCAGATCAACCAGCGACATCCAGCAGTGGAGATCACTGCACTGCCATTGGGCTTGTCTGCAGAGCGCACGCCATTTGAGAGATATGTTCCAGGGCTGTTGGTCTTTTCAGTCATCATGCTGATATTTTCAGCTTCTATGGCGGTTGTACGCGACGTGGAGGCCGGAACATTGGCCAGGCTGCGGCTCACGCCAGTGCGCTCTTTTGAACTGGTGCTGGGTTTTTTTGCCGTGCAGCTCTGCGTGGGGGGCGCTTCGGTGTTGTTGACCCTGGGCGTGGCCTTTGGGTTTGGCTTTCGCAGTGCTGGCTCGATCCCATTGGCCATGGCCGTAGCTGCTATGGCCAGCATGGCCAACATCGGCATTGGCATGGTGATCGCCAGTCTCTCCAAGACCCAAACCCGGGCCTTTTTGCTGGCCAGTGCGGTGATGTTTTTGCTCGTCCTTTTTTCCGGTATTGTATTCCCGCGGCCTGAGGTGTCCATGTTTCAAATTAGCGGGCGATCCATTGATCTGTTTCACCTATTGCCCACCACCCACATGAGCGAGGCGCTGACCAAGGTGCTGACCCTAGGGGCCAGGGCGTCGGATGTGACCTATGAGCTAGCAGTGCTGGCCGGTATTGCAATGGCCAACTTCGGCCTGGGGAGCGCGCTGTTTGCCTTTTTTGGACGGCCCTCGAACAGTGCCTGGGAAGGATTGCCATGACCCGGTTTGGCGCGTGGATCAAAGCATCCCGATTGCCCTCCCAGAGCTATATCTTTCTGCCGCTGCTAATGGGACAGGGGTTGGCAGTGGCCGCGGGACAGGCACTGGATTGGTTCATATTTGGGTTGGTCCAATGCAGTGGGTTGTTTTTGCAGCTCTACATCGTTTACGCCAACGACTATGCAGATGCTGAAACGGATCGCCTCAATCAGACCTACACTGTTTTTTCAGGTGGATCCCGCGTGCTGGTAGATGGGGATCTGGGGCGCGCATCCCTGGGTCGGGCTGCGATTGCCATGGCCCTTTTGGCCTTGGGTTGTGGCGCAGGGGTGTTCGGACTCGCGGGTCGTTGGCTGCCCTTGGTGGGTATTGCCGTTGGCTTGGGGTTGCTCTGGATGTATAGCTATCCCCCGATTAAACTGTCGTACCGCGGGGGAGGGGAGTTGTTGCAGATGATCGGCGTGGGGTTGATCTTACCGCTGATTGGCTATTTTGCCCAAGGCGGCCTGTTGCAGACGTTGCCCTGGTGCTGGGTACTTGCGGTGTTGCCTGCCCAGTTGGCCTCGGCCATTGCCACCTCACTGCCAGATGCGGTGTCTGATGGACAGAGCAACAAAAATACCCTGTGTGTGTGGCTGGGAACGGCCTGGGCACAAGGCGCAGTGCTCGCTCTAAACGTCAGTGCCACAGTTGCCGTATGGGTTTGTTTTAGGCTGTTAAGCCCGACCCTAGGGGCTGTACCAAGCCTTAGCCCATCCGCGTTGGCCGTCGTACTGGCAGCTGGCTTGGTGTTGAGCCGGCGGGCCGCCCGTGGTATGGGACTCTCTGCATTAGTGGCTGTTTCTGTGTTCGTACCCCTCTACTTGACAGGACTATTGACCTACACGGCATTTGTCGGCGACCTTGTCCAATGACCTATGCCTTTCTCGTCCTGTGTGGATTCTTAGCGATACCCGGCGCGGTCATATTGTTATTGCGTGCTGACTTGCGTAGGCCATTGCTGCTGATGGGCGCAGTTGCCCTGCCGTTTGCCCTGACCGAGCGGTTCTTCTACCCCGATTATTGGGAACCGGTATTTTTGTTTAATCTGGCAGCGCGCATCGGTTTTGGCATTGAAGATTTTCTGTTCGTCTTTGGGTTGGCCGTATTGACCACTGGGGTATACCCGTTTTGCCTGCGGCAGACCTATCGCGCAATTGCCTACCGGGATGTGAGATCCATTGTCCAGCGGGTTGGGATGATGATCGGCTCGGCCCTGGTCCTCAGTGTGGCCTGTGTGCTGATCGGTGTGGCGCTCATTTGGGGCAGTGCAGTCATCATGATCGGCTTTGCCATTGTTATCTGGTTCAAACGGCCGGACTTGGCCGTGCCCGGCCTGATAGGTGCTGGGCTATCGTGCCTCGCCTATGGCGGGATTTGCCTTGCATTGGATGCGACCCTACCCGAGGTGTTCGAGCTATCGTGGCACACGGATCGGTTTTCCAATGTATTTATTATCGGCATCCCATTGGAAGAATTGTTATATGCTACATCAGCGGGTATGATCGGCACGGTGTTCTACCCGTTTGTGTGGTCAAAAGAATTTGTCCCAAAGGGGTAACGAATGCAATCAAAGGCCAACACCGTAAAACAATATATCGCAGAGGTGCCAGAGGCGCGAAGGGGTTATTTTGTAAAGCTCAGGCAGACCATCCTCGATAATTTGCCCCAGGGATTTGAAGAGCAGATGAGCTACAGCATGATTGGCTACGTGGTGCCTCACCGAATCTACCCCAGCGGGTACCACTGTGATCCCAAGCTGCCCCTGCCGTTTGTCAGCATCGCTTCCCAAAAGCACTTCATCGGGTTTTACCACATGGGCATCTATGCCAACGAAACGCTGCTCCAGTGGTTCGTCAAGGAATACCCCAAGCACTGCAAAACCAAGCTCGACATGGGCAAGAGCTGCATTCGATTGAAGAAGGTCGAGCAGATTCCCTACCAGCTGATCGGCGAGACCATGCAGCAGATGTCGGTCGACGATTGGATCCGCCTGTACGAAGAAAAGATAAAAAGATAATTTCGTTTCGGCTATCCTGCTAACCGTTCTGCGGTTTCCAGCCCTTTACTTTGTAGTAGTCGTGGACCAGCTTATCAATATTGATGCGGGTCCCCTTGGCTGGGCCGTCTGCGATGGGATGATCTGTAAAACGGGTGGGTAGCGTGTCATCGGCTGGGGTGAGGCCTTCGCGCACGTTGAATTCACGCTCGATCTGGCTTATGTGGGCGCAGGCGTTCCACAGGTCGTCGCGGGTGATATCCCGTCCCAACAGTCCTGCATATGCCTGTGCGGCGATATCGAAGTCCATCGCATCCATACAGTTCGAGATGTTCTTGCAAACCGTAATGCTGTCCGAGAGAATCCCCAGCAGCTCGGCATAGTGCACGAGGGCGCCTTTGCCCTCTTCCTCTAGCCGATGGGCAGCCTTGGGATTGCCGACCCGTCGGCGCGCCAGGGCTTCGTCACCTGTCAGTTCGATCATGGGCTCGCCGCGGTAATGATCGCCGCCCCGGGAGTTGATTGCATTCATCAGGCCATATCCCTTGATGCCCCTCGGATCAGCACTGAACAGTTCAAGTCCCTTGACCTCGACCGTCAGGTCTCGGGCCTTTTTACCGAATATTTCAGCAGCCCGCTTGGACCCCTCTGCCAGAATATCACCCACGCCTTTTCGATGGGCGATTATCTCTGGAATCTTGAGGATAGCTTCAGTCGATCCCCACGACATATCGATCCCATCTACGTCCGCATCAGTTAAAACCCCCTCATGTCGGCATTCCATGAGCCAGGCGATGATCTCAGCAGTGGTGATGCAGTCCATACCCAGGCGATTGACCGCATTTGAAGCTGCGACCCCGACTTCAATATCGGCGCTGCCGCATTTGACCGTAAAGCCGGCTTGGGCCTCGTACTCTGGTCCTTCTCCCTCACTGTACTTTGTAATGTTGTACCGAGAACAACAGACATAACAGTTGTAGCAGCCCTTGGACTTGACGACGTGATCCCTGCGCAGGGCTTCGGCGTTGACTCGTTCGAGGTTTTCAAACACAGCACTGCGGTAATGGTACGCGGGCAGCACGCCCATTTCTGACAGGGCGTCCATGATGCGTGTCGTGCCGTACTTTCTGCGCGACCAGAACTGCCGATGGGTGACGATATTCTGTTGAAACGCAGCGCACGCCTTGTTAAAGCGTTCTGGATCTGCTGGCCTGACCGGGTTGGTGCCGCGAACGACAATGGCCTTGAGCTTTTTCGACCCCATAACAGCGCCCATGCCGGTCCTGCCTGCGGCGCGCGTGAGGTTACACGATATGATGGCATACCTCACGAGGTTTTCACCTGCCGGGCCGATAGCAGCGACCTGCAGATCTGGATCCCTGAGTTCCTCGCGGAGCTGGGTTGTTGTTTCGGTAATGTCGCGACCTACGAGATGGGATGCATCGCGCAGTTCAACAACATCGTCATCAATAAATAAGTAGACCCAGCGATCCGACCTGCCGGTAAAGACGATCTGATCGTGGCCAGACCACCTGAGTGAAGGCGCAAAGAACCCGCGCGCACCTGAGTCGCCGAGGAATCCCGTGAGGGGGCTCTTGGCGCTAGCAATAAAGCGACACGATGCAATGAGGCGACTGCCAGTAAGGGGGCCGACCCCAATGCACAGGATGTTATCCGGCCCCAGGGGATCGATGTTGGGTTTCAGCTCGTTGCGCAGGGTTGCGCTGTTCCAGCTGCGCGCACCAATACCATCGACGGTCGTCTGTCCCCGCTCGATGGTGCCGCTGGTCAGATCCACCTGGAGGCGGTTTCCCCGATAGATGGTCATGGGCCCATTCGCCAACCAGCCATCCATTTTTCCCGCACTGGGGCTGAGACAGATCTGGCATAGGCAGCGCGTCTGCGCGCAGGTTCGCCAGGCGCATGCGAATGCGTTGCCAAAGAAGGTGCGCTTTTATTTTCGAACGCAAGGGCTCGCGTTGGACAGCCTGCCACGCACTGAGGGTCACCGCCACATAGGTCGCAGAAGAGGGGATGGTCATCGAAGAATCCAATGGCGCCGATGGGGCAGGCGTGAACGCATGCTTCGCATCCCGTGCACAGGTCTTCAGCCACACAGATTTGCCCCTGCTCACCCACACTGAGTGCCTCGGTCGGGCATTCAAGGCAGGGCCTTTCAGCACAGGCAACGCAGGCAATTGCCAGGTCGATACCGATCTCTTCGAGCTTGGCAACGCGAATGCGCGATAGTGCAGGGGACACAGCGCCAAAGTGAAAATCAGCACAGGCAACTTCGCAGGTGCGGCAGCCGACACAGGATTGAACATCGCAGCAAATCATAGCCAATGGACCTTACAACGGGCAGGGCATGAATACAACAGAAGACAGGCGTACTTCACGGTTGCGGTTTGCCATGCCTATCGCCTTACCTCGAACCGGCAGAGGGCACGACAGATCGCAAGCCCGATCCAATGGGACAACCGCTTGTCGCCCACGCCACGCCGCATCACCAATGCAAAGGAGCCATCCCATTGCTGTTCCTTGTTGAACCAGGTTATCGCAGCGTTGATGTTGGGATCATCTGCAGCAAAGTCCATACGCCCGAGGGAATCCAAGGAGGTCAGGAGATCCGTGAACGTAAAAGGAAAGGTGAACTTGGTCCAGTACTCCCGTCCCTTGCGATCCGGGTACTTGTCGGGCTGGAACAACCTAGATTTAAGCAGGTGCGCGGCATCTTTTGCCACGCGCCTTCTCCGATAGCGGGGATGTACAACAAAGGCGCGTAGTACCATACCGGTCACCATATGGGAAAAAGGCTTGCTTCGGTCGGGCGCGATTGGATTAGCTGAAGCAGTGCCTTCCCAGTCACCGGCATACTTTATACCGTGGGTTCGGGCTGGGATTGCCCAGCCCCCGTCGTCTAGGCGCGTGTCCAGGAGCCATTGAAAAGCCCGTTCGATAGAAGGATGGTCCTTGTAGCCAGCCTCGATGAGGGTTTCCATGAGGACCGGCGTGTAGGTGTGTGCTGGCTGATTTCCGTAGATACCCCGATAGTCGCCTTCGGGTGCCTGGCAGGAGAAGACATAGTCTGCGCCTCGTTGGATAGCTGGATGTCGGCTGTTAAATCCATACTTGCCGACCAGAATGCCGAGTGTGTTCAGCGTCTCGTAGAGGTCGTAGTTATAAGGTGGTGGCTTTGCAACTGGGTAGCGCCAGGAACCATTTGACTGCTGACGCTTGACCAGCCGTCTGGCCTCTGGCAGCTCCCAGAGCTGCTCGGTGTTGACTTTTTCACCGAGCAGGTCGCGTCTGACAAATGCCGAGATAGCCGCATTCTCAGAGGAGAGAAGCCACGGCACAGGATCGTACTTAAGAAGACCGGCCACCATAGAGCTATCCTATAACGATTTCACGCCTTTAACCAATCCCCAATTTAAAAAAACATCGAGTTAATTCGACTGAATTTTTCTGGTTCTCTTTATGCGTTCTGGCGGTATTGTTCATCATGAGAACCTTGGAAGCGCAGATGCAAAAGATAGCGTCGCTTCACCGGCAATACGGCGGTGTGATCTATGATTTGTGCAAGCGCATTCTCGTTGATCGCTCTTTAGCGGAAGACGCGGTTCAGGAGACGTTCATCCGCGCGTTTCAATCGCTTTCGACCTTTACGTACGGTGAGAGTTACTTGCCTTGGCTCTATCGCATCAGCACCAATGTGTGCAGGCGGATGCTCAGTAAAAATCGTGCCAAGTGGGCGGCATCCATCGAGTATCCAGATCGTCTAAGCGCACCTGAGAGAGATCCGATTAACCAAATCCACGTGAAAAAGACGATCGAATACCTGATGGATGAGCTCGACGAGCGGGGACAAAATATCGTTATTGCCTACTACATCTGGGGCATGGATCAGAGCCAGATAGCCCGCTCCCTCGGTATCTCAAGGCGCGCTGTGGTCAAGCGTCTGAGTATGCTTCGAAAGCGCGCCAGCCACATTTTTAACGGAGGAACTCAACAATGATCGAGTGCCCATCACGGTTTTCTCTGATGCAATTTGAAACAAAGGACTTGCCGAACGATGCATTGCAACGTCTCAGCGATCATGTGGCCAGTTGTTTGAGTTGCAAACAGATGATCGCGGTCATAAAGGCCAATGTAGCCGAATATGAAGCCGGTGTGGAGCAGCAGCGCGCCAGCCTAAGGGCAAAGCTAATGGCCGCTGCCCCTCCCCAAGACCTTTTCTCAGCTGGAAGCAGGCGCGCGAGCAGCTGGTTGAACCGCAAGACCGCGATCTTGGCTGCCTCTTTAGCTGCTGCTGCGGCAGTTGCCGTATTCCTTTTACCCGATTTGTACCGAGTAGGGGATCGGGCGCGGTCGCCAGCGGCAACACATGGCATGGGGTTTAAAGGCAATGTGACTTTCGAGGTGGTAGCAAAGCGAGATGGCCGGCAGTTCAGGGTTGCGCCCGGAGCAGAGCTAATTCCCAATGATGCGCTCAGGTTTGTCGTTAATACAACCAGCAGTGGGTATCTTTCGATCTTTGCCTTGGATAATCAAAAGCGGCTCTCTCCGTTCTATCCAGAAACCCGGCCAGAGCGGGAGCCTGAGCCCATGGTACTGAACCGTCCGGGACGCCACGAGCTGCCGGGAAGCATCGTCCTGGACGACATGACCGGGGATGAATATTATGTGATTGTATTTTCAAAGCATCGGTTCGATAGGCGCGATGTTCACGCCCGGCTGAAACAGGTACATCTCGACCAGGACTTTGTGATAGAAGATAGTGAAGATCTGTACATCAGGAGCCTAAAGGTGAAAAAGAAGACGCCATGAAAGCGACAATTCTGATCAAGGTTATAATCGGTCTTTTGATGCTCGTGGCCACATTCGAGGCGAACGCTGAAACGCGAAAATTCGCCGTTGTGCTGGGCAACAACTTGGGACACGACCCTGCGAAAGAGCTCAGTTACGCAGAGCAGGATGCAATCAAAATCCACAACGTACTCACAGAGCTGGGCGGCTTTGCGCCAGGGGATGTGGAAATGGTGCTCAATGGGAATGCGGATCGCGCATGGGCTGCGATTCACGGTTTGGAAAAGCGGATTATTGAGAACAAGAAGAAAACTGGTTCCAAGGCGCTGCTGCTATTTTATTACTCAGGCCATGCCGAAGGTGATGTATTGGAGCTCGGCAAGACCTATTTGCGGTTTGGCCAGCTGCTCGATTTTCTGCAGTCCTCAGCGGCTGATGTGCGGCTCGCATTTCTGGATTCCTGCCAGAGCGGCAGGCTGATCGCTGCAAAAGGCGGACACCGCGGTCCAGAATACCAAATCAATATCACTGACGAGATGACATCAAATGGATACGCCATCATCACATCGAGCGCTCACAACGAGCTGAGCCAGGAGTCGGTGGAGATTCGCGGTGCTTTCTTTACCCATTACCTGGTCTCTGCGCTGCGGGGCGCAGCAGACAAATCACAAGACGGCAAGGTGACCCTGGCCGAGGCCTACCAATACGCGTACGCACAAACACTGGCGCGCACAAGCGCGACCATCGGGTCTCGACAACACCCCATGTACGAGTTCAAGCTTCAAGGCCGGGGTGAGATCGTCCTGACAAAGATAGGTAATACAACCACCCACATTTCAACAGTACTGCCAGAAGCCGGACGGCTGCTGATCCTCGATGCGTCTGAAAACACCATCGTGGCCGAGGCCGAGATCAGCTCGGGCAATCGCGCCTTTTTCGCAGTGCGACCCGGCAGGTACGAGGCGTACCTGCTCACGAAAATCGATACCGTGCGCGTTGCCAAGGTAGATGCACTCCAAGAAGGAAGCGTGCATCTGAACGCCGATGACTTTCAAACCATTGAGCTGGAGGAGGCCGTGCCAAAGGGCGGTTTGTTTATAAAGGCCAAGACCCACATGACCCATCGGCTCGGTAGCGGAGGCCTATGGCGCAAGTGGTCGTTAGAGGACGCCTTCTCTTCATACGGCGCGTCTCTTCAATACCGTGTTGAGATACCAAACCAGTTAGAACCCAGCATCCGCCTCACCTGGACGACGCGCCCTGACGTTGGCATCTCAGCAGGATACCACGACGTAGGAGCTGCCATAGGCATTGGCTATGTCGTTCCAGTCTCACTGGTTATCCTGCGCCCCCAAGTTTTCGTTGGCTATGAACAGCTTTTCCAGGCCAACCGGAGTGGAAAGAAACGCACAACGCCCGGCTTTAGCTACATTGGGATATTAGGCGCAGAGTTGCCCCTGGGTCACAGGTTTTTTACGAGCCTGGACGTGGCTGGCGGTGGTCGGTTCTTCGAGGTTCTGGACAAGGGCATTGTTCACCGTTTTGACCTCCAGGTGGTTCTCAGCTTGGGGCTTAAATGGATTGCTAAGGTAGGAGGTCAAAAATGAAAATACACAAGCAAGCTGGCAGTATTGGGTTGGTCATCCTGGTAGTCGTCGGCGCACACAGCTGCTACGGCGTTGAAGAAGGGGATATGGATGCGTGTACCAGTGGCTGCTGTCTCAGCAACTGTGATACTGATACCAACACGGATACGACGATTGATACTGACACTACGACTGATACTGACACATCAGTGGCTGGACCGCCGATCAAGTGGCATACGTACTATGGCCACGGACATTTTGAAGACAGAGGCTATTCTGTGGTTGCCGACAGTGTCGGCAATATCTACGTGACTGGTAGGACCGCAAGTTGGGATGGGCCAAATGGAGAAAAACCCCTCCATCAGGCGTCTTATAAGTACGAGATCGTAATACTCAAGCTGGATAGGAACGGTGCATATCAGTGGCACACGTTTTACGGATCAAATGGGTACGATATTGCCGAGTCCCTGGCCGTGGATGGGGACCAAAACATCTATATCACCGGATACTCAGACTTTTCTTGGAACGGTCCAAGCGGTCAGCGCCCGCTGAATCCGCACACAATTGATGATGATATAATTGATACAGATTCAGATACCGGCACAGGTACGGAGTATATTCCGAGTGAGTATGACCTATTCGTTCTCAAACTGGACGCCAATGGCGAATACCAATGGCACACGTTCTATGGGACAAACTATAACGATAAAGGAAATTCCATAACTGTGGATGAAGAAGGAAATCTCTATGTGATAGGCACCTCAGAGTATGGTTGGGACGGACCAGATGGCCTAGGCCCGTTAAATCCCCATTCAGGAGGCTTTGAAGACGCTGCTGAAAGCGATGCATTCACCCTTAAACTGGACACCAACGGCGCATACCAGTGGCATACTTTTTACGGGTCCAGCGATTATGATGACGGTCATTCGCTGGCTGTGGATGGGACCGGCAACATCTATACGATGGGTTTTTCATTGAATGCTTGGAACGGCCCGAGCGGTCAGAACCCACTGCATCTGCATTTGGATGATGATAATCATGGGGCTTTTGTTCAGAAGCTAGACGCAAACGGTGCATACCAATGGCACACATTTTACAAGGGTGGTGGCTCCTCGAACCAATTATCACTTGATGGGGCCGGAAACGTCTATCTAGCAAATATCTCTGACGCCTGGAATGGTCCGAATGGCGAAAGTCCTCTGAATCCATTTTCAGAAGGCGAAATGGAACCTTTTGATGGGAATGGCTATGTTCTCAAGCTGGATGGGAGTGGCGTGTATCAGTGGCACACATTCATCAATGGTTGGATCTATGCGCTTGCTTTAGATCAAGTCGGAAATATATTTGTGACAGGATATTTCGAAGAGAAGAATTATGAAGAGAGCTTGAACGGCCTAAAACCTGAATATGACCCGGAGCTCTTGGTCCTTAAGCTAGATGGGAATGGCGCACGCCAGTGGGCGGCCTTGTATGCCGGTTCGAGTGCCGGGCTTTGCACTGATGGGAGCGGCGACCTCTATGTTGCAGGCTACTCATATGGAGATTCGCAAAGCCCAACCGATCCGAGCCCATTGAATCCCTTTTCTGGGGACGATTATGGTGACTTGTATATCTTCAAGCTGGCAACCAGCGAGTACCAGGACTGATATTACTGGATACAAATCCGGTCTGATTCTCTGCACTCACGACCTGGCGGACACCAATTAGAATCACCAGTACCTGCATCGGCGTCGTAACAGGAGTAGGTGCATGTCAGGTTGTCGCATTTTCCATCAAAGGGAGAGCTCTCCATTACGCTGCAATCCGTATCAGCTCCGCTGCAAGATTCTCCAAACTTTGAAAACGCGAAACAGGTCGTCATCGGCACCCAAACCAATTGGCTGCCAGACTCCGCGGTTACCCTGTGGCCGCACTGCATGGCGTCTGTTGGTCCATCCTCTGCTGAGCAAGAACGCAAGCAGAAAGAATGATCATGAAAACCAACGCCGTCATAGTCAAGAGCGCAATAATAAGAAGTGGGACACTCCGATGTAGCAGTACATTTCCACCTCGCTGTTTGTCCCCAACACGTACAAACCTTACCGGCTGTACACACCCCAACCGGAGAGTTAAACGGCGCCCCAGCGTCGAGCTGGCGACAGTGACTATCTTGATAACATTCCACACACACGCCGCCGTTTTGCTCAAGGTCGCAGTGGGGCTGTCCTCCTGTGCAGTCCACGCAGTCCTGCCCGCATGCGTCGTCGTTGTTGCAGGGTTGACAGACTTGCTCGACACAGTGGTTGTAATCTCCGCAGGAATCTGGATCTGATCTGCAAACGCAAGTCGCCTCGGCTGGGATCGCACCGCTGCATCTTGGTGTCGTGTTGCTGCATGGCTCGCAATTAATCCCACAATGGTCGTCTACAATACAAGCGGCACACTCCCCAGCTGTGTCAGTGTCGGTATTGCAATACTTTGATGCAGGACAACTCGCCCCCGCACATCCGCACGCATTTCCCGCCACACAAATGGGTCGATCTGGATCTTCAGTGCAGTTCTCGCACGCCGCGCCACAGTGTTCATCGGTATTACACAGCGTGCATGCGTGACCGTTACACCAGTCTCCTTCTGGGCACTCAGGACACGTTAAGGTATTGCCACATCCATCATCCCCGGTCCCGCACTCCCACTGCAGATCTTCACAGGTCGGTGGGGGATCGCACGTATCAGTCTCTGTTTCTGAATCCGTGGCAGTGTCCGAATCTGCATCTGTGTCCGTGTCAGTATCGGTGTCTATATCCGTGTCTGTGTCAACGTCGGTGTCGGTGTCGGTGTCGGTGTCGGTGTCGGTGTCCGTGTCTGTATCTATGTCAGTACCAGTATCCCCATCTGTTCCAGTATCAGTCTCGGTGCCTGTATCTATGTTAGTACCAGTATCTGCATCTGTTCCAGTATCAGTCTCGGTGTCTGTGGATGTACCATCTGGTGTGCTTGGAATTTCACCAAAGGCAAAACATCCGGTAAAGAAAAGGGAATAATAGATCAACAAGAAGATTAGAATTAATTTCATTAAAAATCTCCGCACAGTGATAGACTGCGAACGGTTAGATCCACCTTCCGACTGTTGCGCTTCTTGCGTCCGAAAGGCGTTAAAAATCCCAATATAGTTGTTGTTACAGCGCCTGCAATAGCACCGACCAAGAACACCCTTTCTGTTGTGCGCAGGTCTTCTAACAATTTCTTGTCTGAACGGTCCCTCTCTTCAAACGGTGTGTCTTGCAGATCTTTCTTCATTGAATATCCAACAATCTCCAGCACACCTGTCGTCACTGTAAACGCACCGGTGATGCTTAGAGAAACCCAGAAAGACGCTGGTGACAATCCAGTAGATCTATCCATCCGCTGGATCGGCCGAGTGACAAGCTGTGGTGGTTGCGGCGGCTCTGGTTGTTCTGCTCTCTGCGGAGATAATTCGACTTGAGGCAGCAAGCTCAAAACAGTCTGGGAGATAGCGCCGAGCGCCTCAGTAAATGTGCCGTTGTTCTCCTTTGAAACTTCTGTAAATGTTGTATGTACGGTAAACTCATAATGAATCGACGTTTCTTGGACTTTGACCAACACGGCTTCGTCCACGCCTTTTGCGTTCTTAAGGCCAAGTAAATCCGCCCTGGTTTCGCATTGATTGTTGGAAAGAGAAATTACTTTCCAGTCCGTGTGCTGCGCGATCTCATGCACCACATGCTCTAAAACAAGCCGTGCCTTTTGCGGCACTTGTCTTTCAGCAAGTACGAGTTGATAACTGCTCCTGCAAATTAGAACTGTCTCTGCTGATACGGCGCATGGGAAGAGGAGCACAAGGCATATGACGCTACTTTTGAACATCGAAACCATTTTCTGCAATGCATGAAGCTGCCAGCTGTTTTGCTTTTGAGTGATCTGCGTTCAATACCTTTTTCCATTCAGCCATTGCTTCATCTTTCTTTCCAGTTCTGTGTAATGCACTGCCGAGTTCTACTCTCCAGAGCGCATTGTTGCTATAGCTCAGCGCTGTCTTAAGACGCGTGACCGCCAATGCGTGATTCCCCTGTTCAAAGGATATCTTCCCCAAACCGTGCCATGCTGCGGCTGAGGTGGGGTCCATTTTGAGAGCGTCTTCAAACAACTTTTCTGCATCCAGCAGGTTGGCATTGTCAAATGCCAGCGTGCCGGCAGATAATAACTCTTTGATCGTTTGATTTTTCTTGAGGTCAGCTGTAGAAGGCGTTTCAGCCAATCGCTCTGCCGGCTTAATCACGACCCTTGATGGCTGAGATGTTCGAGTTTGCGACTGGTTCCGGACGACTTTGGTTTCGGCAATCGGTGGAACGGCTGCTTTTTCCTTTGGGGTGTCGCCGTTAACCATCATCTCTTTCTGCTCAACTGATGGGTTCTCAGTGGTTTGCTCACCTAATTGATGCATAGTGGCTGATTCCGCTGTTGGTGGTATGTTTACGAGACCCAACAGGAATCCACAGACACCCCCCAGAAGTATTGCAGACATCAATAATGCAGCGAAAACAGGCCTGTTTTGCTTAGGCAGTTCAGACTCGGCCTCGCTATCTTCATCATGACCGATAGCAAACGTCAGGGCTCTCAGCATCTCTTGAATCGATTGGTATCTGTATTCTGGATCTCGTTCAATGGCTCTCAAACAGGCGTGATCCAGCTCGACCGGTACACACTCGTTTATCTTGCTCGGCGGCCTTATCCGATATTTATTGTTTTTAGATCGTTGGAGATTTGGATCTTCTTGTCGTTGGGGTAGCGCTCCGGTTAGCAATTCGTACAACACAACCCCGAGCGCATAGATATCGGAACGGACATCGAGTTGTCTGCCACCTTTTTGCTCAGGCGGCATATAATCTTCTGTGCCGGCGAAGTAGCGTTTATCCGTGCTGTCATCGACTGGTTTGGCAAGTCCAAAGTCGATAATTTTGACCGTAACACCTCTGTCGTCCTGGTGCAGGAAGATGTTGCTCGGTTTGAGATCTCGATGGATGATGCCTTTGTCGTGAGCTTCCTGCAGCCCCAAGCAAACGCCGCAGATATAGCCCACAGCGGCTTTCAAAAACTCAGAGTTCCTGTCCGTTAAAGGTGTTTTGCTCATCCATGTCTTAAGGGTTCGGCCAGCCAACAACTCAGATACACTGTAGTATTGACCTTCTCTGGAGATACCCGCATCCACAACGCGGAGGACATTTTCGCTCTGCAGGCTGTGTAGTGTCCGTACTTCGTTAAAAAATCTCTTTTCTGCAATCAAATCGTTTGCACCTGCATCATGTAGGATCTTCAAGGCAAAGGATTTATCAAATACGAGGTGTCGCGCCCTGTAAACGCGACCCATACCACCGGTCCCAAGCACGTCCTCTATCTGATACCGGTCGTCAATATAGGTACCGGGCTTGACCTCTTGGACTTTAGAGATATTGCCGAGGCTCTTTGTTTGCCCTCTCTGAATCATGATTTCTATTCTTTAATCCTGTTGCTAGATGCCACTCTTTCAGTATTTTCGTCAATTTGCTTGTTTGTCGGCGGCGTTCCCATTCTTGTTCCTTGTTACTTGCCTTGTCTTTACTACAGCAAGCCCCGTGCCCAGCTGAGTAAGGGAGGACGGAATTATGCCCAATGGAGGATAATTCTATAATTTCAGTATGTTAAACTCAGCTTGTACCGAGTAATGAGAGCCTTACATAGGTCGAGGTCCGATGTAAAGTATCAATTTTTGGAGCCCCTATCCGTTGTAGAGACAAAATCGACCTTCAAAAGGCCGTGTAGGGCTGGACTTTACGCCCAGCCATCGCCAGTAGTTGCGACAGCATGGGCGGGGAGATTGTTTTTTTGGGGCATTCCTCTCGAAGAGTTGTTATATCCCACATCAAGGGGCACGATCTGCACAACGCGTTACCCGTTCTTATGGTTACAAAAGGTTGTCCCTATCGTTTCTTAACGAACGTGGTGCTGACATGGAACTGACCTATGAAATATCGCCACACCTGGGCCGCGCAGTGATCGTTGCCCGCGGAACAGGGGCGTTTGAGGATTTTTTGGCTGCCATGCACGCGCTCACAACTGACAGTGCATTTTCAACCGAGCTCGATATCCTGGCTGACTTGCGAGATATCGACTACACACCTGCTGTGCGGGATATCCGTCTTTTTGCCAAGCGCTTTGGCCATCTTCGAGCGCTGTTTGGCCGGCGAGCTGTATTTATCGTAAAAGATAGGCAGCAGCTCAAGCTCGGACGCTTTGCCGCCCTAGTGGCCAAGGCGATGGATTTTGAGCTCGGCGTATTCGAAGACGTGCAACGTGCCACCGCATGGCTAGATCCAAAAGAGGAGAGCAATATGATGGCGTTAAAAACTAAAATAATCGATAAGCTCGCCCAGCCCCAACTGGCTGCCTTGGCCACGGTAACACAAGACGGGAAGCCCTGGGTGCGCTATGTGATGATCCGCACGGACCCTGACTTGACCATTCGCTTTGCCACTGTCAGAGGCACGCGCAAAGTGGAGCAGATTGCAGGCAATCCCGATGTTCACTTGCTGGCCGGGGTTACCACCTTGGCAGAAGCTGAAAGTTGGGTGCAAATCCAAGGACTGGCCGAGATCAGCGATGCGGCTGAGGAGCGCCACAACCATTGGAACGAAGGATTGCGGGCCTATTTTGACGGTCCAGACGATCCCAATTACGTGGTTTGCCTGGTTCGACCCACTCGGATTGAGTTCATGCAGATGAGCGCGATGAAACCCGAGGTATGGGTAAGCCAAACAATAGAAAAAGGATGACGATATGATTGATGAACATACCCTTCGTTCGTTTGGCGCGCACATCACCCGGCTCATTCAAAAGCAGTCATTAACCCGGGAGCAGGCCAAGGACTGCTGGCATCAGGTGCTCGCTGATATTCAGCCCGAGCTTCAACAGGGCGCGTTTATCGCCGCCTTGGCCGGCAAAGGAGAAGATGTAGAGGAAATTGCCGGCAGCTACGATGCGATCCTGGAGCTCGACACCAACAAGATTGAATTCGATGATCCCGACGCGCTGGTGGAAAATTGTGGCACTGGCATGGACGCGCTCAAAACGTTCAACATCAGCACGGCAGCTTCGATTGTTGCAGCAGCCGCTGGTGTAACCATGGCCAAGCACGGTGCCCGGGGGATCACCTCCCGGTGTGGCACTGTGGACGTGGCCGAACAGCTCGGGGTCGATGTGGAATGCGATGTGGCAACGGTCAAGCAGAGCATTGAACAGGCTGGCATTGGCCTGTTCAACGGTATGAGCCAGCAGGTCCACCCGCGGGCCCTGTTCCGCATTTTGTCCCAGATTCGCTTTGGATCGACATTGAACATCGCCGGGTCCCTGGCCCATCCAGCAAGGCCCAAGCGGGCCCTGCGCGGTGTGTTTGCCCCGCAAATGGTCGAAAAAACCGCTCGGGTCATGCGCACCATTGGTATGACCCGAGCGTTTGTCGTATTTGGCTGGAACGGGGACAAGACCGCAGGCATTGACGAGCTGTCCACCATGGGAGAAACCGAGATCGCGGAGCTAAAGGCCGATGGCCAGGTAGATCTATTCACTGCAGCGCCAGAGGATTTTGGATTGCAGCGGGTTGGCTTTGCGCCGCTCGCAGCGCCAGCGCATCCAGAGGAGGCAGCAGCCCTGGTGCAACAAGTGATCGCTGGTCAGGCAGAGACAGCCAAGGAAGACATCGTCTGTCTTAACGCGGCGCCCCTGCTGGTACTCGCGGAAAAAGCCCAGGACTTTGCCCAGGGCCTGACCCTAGCGCGGCAGGCCATTGCCAGTGGTCAGGCCCAAGAAACCCTAGAAAGATGGGTCGCCAATCAACGACGACACACTTTGCAAGATGAACGCCATGTTACCAATGCAACGCAAACCCCAGATTAATCCACCGCTTGCCCCTGCAATGGCACCTGGCTGGGCTGCTACTTGGTGGACAGCCTCCCGGTTTCCGTCGCTGATCAAGGTGTTGCTGCCCTTGGCCGTGGGGCTGGGCTTGGGCTTTACGCAAAACGGGGAGTTTAGGCCCGTGCGGATCGCCGCGGTTTTGCTGTTTGGGTGGCTGACCCAGCTGCTGATTATCTTCCTCAATGATTTTGCCGATGCCGAAGCAGACACACATCATCACCAGCGCTACCCCGGCTTGATCGATCCCCGAGCCATTCCTCACGGGTGGCTCAAGAGAGGGGATATCCTGATCGCCGCCCTGACAGCGATCGCGCTGCTATTACTGCTGTCCTCGGCTATGGTGATTTTTTTCGATAGGCCTTGGGCACCGGTGTTTGCAGTGGGAGCAGTGGCTCTCCTGTGGATGTACAGCTTTGCCCCGATGCGCCTCAACTATCGCGGTGGGGGAGAATGCCTAGAAACCATCGGGGTAGGGGGGGTGTTACCCTGGTTTGGATACTATTTTTACACCGGTACTCTAGACCTGCCGATTTTGATGATCGCCCCGGTCTTGTTTCTCTCATTTGCCAGCTCCGTGAGCAGTGGGCTCAAGCATCAGCCAGCGGATCTGGACAACGGCAAGCACACCGCTGCTGTCCTGCTGGGATCTCGTCCGGCCCGGCTATTGATTATGATCGGCCTCGGGGCGAGCATTGCGATTGCCACATTGCTTTGCTTTTCCGGGCATTATCATCCGATGTCGTCTATGTTCGTTGTTTTCTTGCCCTTATATTTTGGCTATCAGGCCCTGCGCGAATATCCAAGGGCCGATTACCACCACCTACATGCGTTAAAGAAGTTCAAAAGCGCGGTCCACAGGGCCATCTACAGCACTGAGCTGGGGCTATTGCTCAGCTTTGTCGTCTTCTCAAACGTTGACTAGGCGTTCATCAATTGATGTGCGACAGGCAATAAACTCCCCCTTGAAAAAGGGGGCTGGGGGGATTTCGTCAATATTTCCGTAGCTTTTGAAAATCCCCCTTACCCCCTTTTTCAATGGCATTCGGTTAAGGATTTTTGGGTGTTTTTATAGCGTAGGATCGCCAGAAAAGAATCCCCCTTTTTCAAGGGGGAGATCCTTTACCCGGCATAAAAATAGCAAAAA
>JAAUYD010179107.1_pt1 | contig 24142 bp, 20 predicted proteins | sample 7278101 | NCBI WGS metagenome assembly JAAUYD01 (sample SAMN14350128, study PRJNA611818) | marine sediment metagenome | isolation source: surface marine sediment (0.6m) | place: French Polynesia: Moorea | collected 2018-08
AGATTGGGAAGAACTTGCTTGGGAAAACATCATTACCTTACGCCAACCACTTTCTGTTTTAGTCAATAACAGCCAATGAAATTCCTGAGACTCCAGCATTTTGTTGGCTATATAACGACGTTCCAAAGTTGTGAAAAAAACTTGCTCTACCCCTGGAGAAGTAATGTCAGAAAATTCCGATGAGTCCCCAGGATTCAAAGGTAATGGTGTAAATTCCGGCCTACCTGCCAAAATTACATAACTAAAAATATCTGTTTTTCTAGCTAGGCGACGGGAACGTTGACTAGCTCGATTCGCATAATTAGGTAAATCACGCAACAATTTAGTAGTTAATATTTCCAAACTTTGCTGGGAACAAACTGATTTTTTGGGGGTATTTTGAGAAAAATTCAGTTTTTTTTGTCCTGCTTTAGATTTAGATAAGGATAATGCATTGGGGGATAGGAGTAGCCAAAAAAAACAAATTATTAACCACAATCTCTGATTGGGCTTGATTACTGAAAAATTCATGTCACAATTGCTAATTCCTCACATATTTTTTGCCAAGCTAATTCGGGTGACTCAGCAGCAGTAATTGGCCGTCCAATTACCAGATAATCAGCACCAGCTTGTATTGCTTGTGTTGGAGTGAGCGATCGCTTTTGGTCGCCTTTTGCAGCCCAAGTAGGGCGTATTCCAGGACAAACCAACAGAAAATCTTCTCCACAAATATCTCGTAATTGTCCTACTTCCTGGGGAGAACATACGGCTCCATCCAACCCTGCTGATTTTGCCATTAGTGCCATGTGTAGGGCGTATTCTGGCAATTCTAGGGGAATCTTTAAATCAAATGCCAATTGACGGGAGGAAATACTGGTTAGTAGGGTAATTGCAATCAGCTTTGGTGGTTTGACATTGGCTTTGGTGGCTCCTTCCAGAACCGCCTCTGTGGCAGCTTGGAGGGCATCTTTACCAGCAGTGGAGTGAATTGTCAATAAATCCACTCCATAGCTAGCAGCAGCACGACAAGCACCAGCTACGGTGTTGGGAATATCGTGAAACTTCAAATCCAGAAAAATTTTCTTGTTGCGAGACTTGAGAACCTCCAGAATTGTTGGCCCGCAACTGGTAAACAGCTCTAAACCAACTTTCCAGAAACTAACCGATGTTAGGCGATTCAAAAGAGCGATCGCATTTTCTGTATCTGGTACATCTAAAGGGACAATAACCTGTCTTTCTTTACTCATTTATGACGGTTGACAGTTGATGGTTGATGGTTGACGGTTGACAGTTGATGGTTGATGGTATTTAACTTTTAACTCTCAACCCTTAACTCTCAACTCTTAACTCTTCACTCTTAACTCTTAACTCTTCACTCTTAACTCTTCACTCTTCTCACAGCACGAGTCGCACAAACTTATTTTTTCCTAGTTGTAAAACCTTTCCTTGTAACTCACTTGCTTGTTGAAAGTTTGTGTCAATATCGGTAATGCGATCGCCGTCTATTTTTACACCGCCTTCCTTAATTTTACGCTTACCTTCCCCACCACTTTTGCACAAACCACTCAGATTGAGAATTTGGAACAACTTGGTGGGAAATTCTACGGTAGCCAGGGAAAATTCTGGTAAATCCCCTGTTTCTCCCCCTGAGTCTGCGGCTTTTTGGGCCTCATCCGCAGCTTCCTTGCCGTGGTATTGTTGGACAATATCCCATGCCAATAACTTTTGGCGATCGCGGGGATTTTCTGGTAACTTATCTAAGGGGAAATTTGTCAGCAGCTCAAAATACTGTTCTAAAAGATGATCGGGAGTACCCTGTAGCTTTTGGTACTTTTGTGATGGATGTTCGGATAAACCAACATAGTTATTCAAGGACTTGGACATCTTTTGTACCCCATCAGTACCAATTAAAATTGGCAATAGGAGTCCAAACTGGGGTGTTTTGCCAAAATGACGCTGTAAATCTCGCCCCACAGCAATGTTAAACTTCTGGTCAGTACCTCCCAATTCCACATCAGCATCTATCGCTACAGAATCATAGCCCTGCATCAACGGATAAAGGAACTCGTGAATAAAAATGGGATTCTCTTTTTGATAACGTTCAGCAAAACCTTCCTTTGCTAACATCTGTCCCACAGTCATAGTCGAAAGCAATTGCAAAATTTTGCTTAAATCTAACTCAGAAAGCCATTGGGAGTTGTAACGTACTTCTAACCGACCGGGAGTGTCAAAATCCAATATAGGTCTTACCTGTTCTAGATATGTTTGGGCATTTTGCGCCACTTGTTCTGGTGTTAATTGGCGACGTACATCTGATTTTCCCGAAGGATCGCCAATTTGAGCCGTAAAATCGCCAATAATTAGAACTGCCGTATGTCCCGCATCTTGGAATGCTCGCAATTTTCTCACTGGTATGCTATGACCAAGATGAATATCCGCACCCGTAGGATCTATTCCCAATTTTATTCTTAAAGGGCGATCGCAATTTGCCAAGATGTTTTCCAGGCTGTCAACTTTATTTTCAGGGTCCCTTGGTTGTGGGAAAATTTCAACAGTACCGCGATGCAGCCAAGAAAAATTTTGCTCCATAATAAAATATTGATTATTAGCTATACTTTTGACAAAAACAGTGGGATTAAATGTAGTCACTCCGCCAAACTAATATAATTGCAAAAAATTAGCCAGCCAAGAAACTAGAATTATTATTTACAAGTGAGGAAGTGAGAGCATAGTGTCTTCTAGAACTTTTGACAAAAAACGAAGTCAAACCCAAGCTTCATCAGGGTTTGAATTTTTAAAAGGAGTTGGCCAGGTAACTGGCGGAACTTTACTGTCCATAACCATGCTGACTAGCTCAATTGTAGCTGGGGGTTTAGTTGGATTAGCCATTAGCTTCCGCAATTTGCCGGACGTGAGACAGTTACGCAATTACTTCCCGTCAGAGACATCATATATTTATGACATTAAAGGGCGGCTTTTAGCTAGTCTCCACGGGGAAGCTAACCGGGAAGTTGTACCCATAAATCGCATCTCACCATCACTCAAGCGAGCGGTTTTAGCAAGTGAAGATAGTGATTTTTATTACCATCATGGGATTAACCCCAAAGGTGTAGGAAGGGCACTTGTCACTAATTGGAGATCTGGTGGTGTACGCGAAGGTGCTTCCACCGTAACCATGCAGTTAGTCAAGAACCTCTTCTTGTCCCATAAACGAGCCTTTACCAGAAAAATCGCGGAAGCAGTATTAGCCATTCGCTTAGAACAAATTCTGGAGAAAAATGACATTTTTGAAATGTATCTCAACCAGGTGTACTGGGGCCACAATAATTATGGAGCACAAACAGCTGCCAGGAGTTATTTTAATAAATCTGCCGAGAATTTAACCCTGGCCGAATCAGCGATGATGGCGGGTTTAATCCAAGCACCAGAGCAGTATAGTCCTTTCGTGAGCATGAAAAAAGCTAAACAAAAACAAAAGGAAGTGCTCGGACGGATGCTTGTGTTAAATTGGATTACCCAGAAAGAATACGACCAAGCCCTCAAGGAAAAAATTAAACTGGGTAAAATCAAATCTTTCCAAGGCAGTGCCTTACCCTACATCACTAATGCTGTATCATCGGAATTGACTAAGAAATTTGGTCGTGATGCTCTAATTAAGGGCGGAATGCGCGTGCAAACAACCATTGACACCAAATTTCAACAAATGGCAGAAAAAACGGTGTCTCAGTGGCATTACAGACTTTTAAAGCAAGGTTTATACAAAAATCAAATTGCTTTGGTGGCTGTAGATCCCCGGACTCATTTTATCAAAGCCTTGGTGGGTGGTGTGAATTCTAAAACCAGTGAATTCAACCGGGCTACCCAAGCTTTAAGACAACCAGGATCTTCTTTTAAGCCATTTGTTTATTACACAGCTTTTGCAACTGGGAAATATACACCAGAGACTAAGGTATACGATACCCCTGTGCGCTATCGTGACGGTAGTGGTTGGTACTATCCGAAAAACTACGATGGTAGCTTCGGGGGAGCCATGACTATCCGCAGAGCTTTATCCTTATCCCGTAACATCCCAGTGATTAAACTTGGCAAAGCGGTGGGAATGAACAGAGTTGTGGAAATTTGCCGGACTTTGGGAATCATGAGCCCCATGCAGCCTGTCACATCTTTACCCCTAGGAGCCATTGAAGTTACACCCGTAGAAATGGCGGGGGCTTATGCTACCTTAGCTAACTATGGATGGCAGTCACCCACCACTGTAATTGCCCGAGTAACCGATAGCAGCGGTAACGTTATTTTAGATAATACTCCCAAACCCCAACTAGTTCTTGATTCCTGGGCCGCAGCAGCCACCATAGATACCATGAGAGGGGTAATTAACGGCGGTACTGGTAAAAAGGCGGCCATCGGCCGTCCCGCAGCCGGAAAAACTGGAACGACTTCCTCGGAAAAAGATATTTGGTTTGTCGGCACAACACCGGAGCTCACAACTGCTGTTTGGGTGGGTAGGGATGATAACAGAACTCTTTCTCGGGGTGCAACTGGTGGCGGTATGGTAGCGCCTATTTGGCGTAGTTTTATGTTGCAAGCACTCAAAGGAGTACCTAGAACTAGTTTTAAGCCACCCTCCAAATTCCGCCGTCCCCGAGCCAAGTAAGTTTTGCATGAATCACTTACTCATATGAAATCCGGATGATTAGTTACCACAAAAACCTCACACCCTTCCCCTTACTAAGGAGAGGGGAGTCGGGTGAGGTGACGACAATATGGTAAGTCCCCGAAAAGAATATATAAAATTTAGTTTGGAAATGTAAGAATAGGTGTGAAAATCTATAGATTCCTTGGATTCGTTGTTGATTATTGCCCTAATTCGGATTTCATCCGTTCTAAGGTTAATTGCATTTGATCGAACATTTGTTGCGGAGTCACGCCAAATTGATTTAACTGAGTTTTCAATTGCTCCATAGTCATTTGTGCCATGAAGTCTTCAGAAAGCTCAAAGCGTTTCATAAAAATGCGATAACGTTCCATCATGGTTTCCATCTGTTCAATGAACAGCTTTTTACCTTCGAGATCGAACTTACCGTAGCTATTACCCAACTTCATCAGGGCTTGATAGTCTTCAAATAGCTGTTTTGCTTCTTGTTGAACTATATCAGAGTCGAAAAATCCCATTGTATTTGTATTTAATTGCTGACTGTATTTAGTAACTTTCTGATGTATTATTACATGGTAATTAGCAGACATACCTGGTAATTACCGGTAATAACTTCTTACTTCAACGGGAGCATGGGAGCGGCTATCCCGAAGGTAAGCTTAGACGCTACATCCTAACGCCTCAAGATTTATAGCTGCATTCAAATCCCTATCTAAGCTAAAACCACAATTCTCACAATCAAAAATCCGTTGGGATAATTTCAAAACTGATTTTTTATGACCACAATTACTACAAGTTTTAGAACTTGGATAGAATCTGTCAGCTATTATTAGAGTACTACCAAACTTTTTACATTTGTATTCAAGTTGTCGCCTAAATTCATAAAAGCTACAATCTGATATTGATTGGGATAATTTATGGTTTTTTACCATCCCAGAAACATTTAAATCTTCTACTACTATTTTGGCGTGGTTTTTGCATAAGTAAGTAGTAATTTTATGAAGAGTATCTTTTCTGTTGGTTGGCGATATGGGCGTGTAGTTTGGCTAGTTTGTTTTTGGCTAACACATAATTGTTACTACCTTTTGGTTTACGACACAACTGTTTCAATAAACGCTGTAATTTGGATAGCTGTTTCAAGTAGTATTTCGGATTCGGAAATACTACCCCAGTGCTGAGAGTTGCAAGAGTTTTAACACCTAGGTCAACACCTACAATCTCATATTGCTGAGTTGTTGGTTGAGTGTCTACTTCATAGGCAAAGGCTATAAACCAATTATTTACTATTCTATAAATAGTTATAGATTTGGTAACTGTATGAGGTAAACCTTCATAGGTTTTAACCCAACCAATGGTCGGTAATTTAATTCTAATACCGCCGATATTTATCGGTTTTCCACCTGCATCAATGGTAAAACTATCATGCTTTCCCTTCTTTTTAAAGGTTAGTCTTTCTCCTAACTTTTGGAAATATCTTTCAAAGGCCTTACCCAAGTTCTCAAAAGCATATTGGGTTATCTTTTGACAAATACCTTTTTCTTTTATCCATGTATATTCTGGTTTTACATAGTTGTTAAAGAATTTTTTGAGGATAAATTTATTTGGCTTAACTCCGCTTTTATACATATCATTCCAAGTTGCTAAACCCCAGTTATAAGTAAACCTGGCAATCCCAGCGTGCTTACTCATAATTATTTTTTGTTTGTGAGTTAGATTTAACTTGGTTTTGATAGATAAAAGCATGAATTGAGACCAATTATCCAACAATGGGTGGCTCTTGGATGATTATATAGCTATTGACAACCCAGATCCAAAAAAAGCAATAGAGGAATTGATAGATTGTTTAAGGGAGAAATAACCAGAAATTACCAGTTATTCACTCTCTTATCATTAACTCTCAAATTTGTGCCTCTAGTTTTATTTTAGTTTAGGGAATTAATCTAGCAAACCAGTTTCGTCAAGTGTACGGTTTTCGACCGATATTTCAACACTTGACAAATATTTCATCATGTTGGCAATGGTACTTATAAGTAGGTGGGTAAAAAAATTTATAACTACGTCATTGCGAACGTAACGAAGTGAAGTGAAGCAATCGCAAGGCTTTCAGCAATTTTACATTCCTTTACATAGTTTGATTTATTTGTGCCTACCTACTTATAGGAATCCGGTTTGATTTGTGAATTGACTTGTAGGGGAAGGGAGCGGGGAACGGGGAACAGAAAGTCTACTGAGTTCTGTAAGCGCAAGCGCAGGCTACGCCAACAAAAATCAAATAGTAATCCTATATTGGTTATTGGTTGAACATCAATTAACATATCAACGGTAAAAAAGTCTATTTCATCCAGTGACGAGTACCAAAAGATCCGCAGGACAAAGCCGCAATGTCAGCCGCACATGCCAAAGCATCAGTAAAATTACGATTCTCCTGGATAATGTAGTGGCAGAAAGCACCATGAAAAATATCTCCTGCACCTAAGGTATCTACAGCTTGGAGCTGGGGAACCTCAATTTCACCCCTTTCACCTCTAAGATTGTATGTAATTGGTTGTTCCCCGTGGGTAATAGCAATGTAGGGAATGGCAAACTCACCCAGATAGGTAAAAATATCAGCTTCTTGGCGACAATTAGGGGGAAAAAAATTACTCGAACAAATGGCATAGTCAACATAGGGCAAGATATGCTCAAAACCAGACTTCCAGCTACCACCATCAATCGCCACAGGAATATTTTTGGCCTTAGCTGCGATCGCAATTTCCTTACCTACGGTCATCTGATGGCCATCAATTAATACAATATCTACATTATCTAAAATGTTAGTTGGTAGGGAAGCACTACTGGTTTGAATTTTCGTTGCATTCATGGAAATTACTGCTCGCTCCCCCGTTCCTTGGGTAACAATAATGGAAGACACAGGGGGCGGACTATTGATGGTGGGGTGTAAATCCACGATTTGTACTTGTCTATCTGCCAAATCGCTTTTAATTAAATGTGTCATGGAGTGGGAACCAACTACCCCTGCAACTGTAGCTGTATTACCCAAATAACTAAATGTTACCCCGGCATTGGTAGCAGGGCCACCAGCTGCGGCGGTATAATCTGTAGCGACTATTTTCTGATTATTTTGGGGAGGAGAGTCAGCCAAGTAAATTAAATCTAGGGTGACTAAACCCACAAACAAGCCATGATATGATTTTGCCATTCGATTTTCAATTTTATATCAGTTGACAGTTGGTAGTTGACGGTTGACAGTTGGCAGTTGACGGTTGAACAATACTTTCCTTACCAATATGTCCATTGCTATAGATTGGCTTCACGGATGTAGTTTGTCATCCACAAGGCAATATAAGGCAATATTAAAAATTATGAATTATTGCAGCTATGCAAACCGACCCCAAACCAGGAACACTCTACGTTGTAGGCACACCCATTGGTAACCTAGAAGATATGACCTTTCGGGGCGTGCGAATCTTGCAAACAGTAGACTTAATTGCTGCTGAAGATACCCGCCATACAGGTAAATTATTACAACATTTTCAAATTCAAACCCCCCAAGTCAGTTACCATGACCATAATCGCCGCAGTCGGATTCCAGAATTAGTCCAAAAGCTACAAATAGGACAAGCAATCGCTTTAGTTACGGATGCTGGAATGCCTGGAATTTCCGATCCTGGCTACGAATTAGTCAAAGCTTGTATTGATGGGAATATCTCAGTGGTTCCCATACCTGGCGCAAGTGCAGTGATTACAGCACTCAGTGCAGCTGGACTACCAACGGATAAGTTTGTATTTGAAGGATTTCTGCCAGCCAAAACCACACAACGCCGCCAACAACTAGAATTACTCAAAACAGAGACTCGAACCCTAGTATTTTATGAATCTCCCCACCGTTTAAAAGCAACTTTACAGGACTTGGGGGAGATTTTTGGTCATCAGCGCCAAATTGTCATGGCACGGGAATTAACTAAATTTTACGAGGAATTTTGGCGCGGTGCCATCGCCCAAGCAATTTCTTATTACCAAGACAGGGAAAAACAGCCCCAAGGTGAATATACTTTAGTAGTGGCAGGTACTCCACCCCATCAAGCCCAGCTTTCATCAGCCGAATTAACCGCAGAATTAGCTCACATGATTAGCCAAGGGATATCCCGCTCCCAAGCCAGTCGAGAACTGGCGAAAATGACTTCCATACCCCGTCGCCAGCTCTATCAACTAGCATTGGAAATCGATACTAGTGAATCCACTTAGCGGTGTCATTCAATTTTGGATTTTGGATTTTGGATTTTGGATTAAAGAATTGACCCCATGTCTAAAGCCAGGGGCTTGGAATAATGATAAAATCCTCTGTTTTTTCCACGGATAAATCCGGGGGCTTGTATCCATGTTTATTTTTCGCTCAAGGAGAATTTAGAATTTAGAATTTAGAATTTAGAATTTAGAATAATGATTTGTGCAGTTAAGGTAGCGTACTATTTATGACATTATCTTTGTAATATAGTATCTGTACAGCTATTATTGTTAACGCCTGAGTAGGAGTGATATTTTTCCTGAGGAAATTGAGTCTGTAAGGGAGTATTTATTCAAACTGAAGGTTGATTACAATAGTTAATTATTGACGAATCAGACGAATAAGGAACGAGTAAGAATGACCCAAGTGGTTTTAGGAGAGAATGAAGGGATAGATTCGGCTTTACGCCGCTTCAAGCGTCAGGTTTCCAAAGCTGGTATTTTGGCAGATGTTAAATATCATCGCCACTTTGAAACACCAATAGAAAGGCGTAAGCGAAAGGCAGTTGCTGCTAGACGCAAGCGGCGTTTTAAATAATCTCTTTTTAGATGCAGCAAATTGCTTGACGAAATTTTCAGCAAGTCATAAAACTCAAATATTACTCTCAAGTAATCATGGTTGGATGGGACAGGATAAACAACTGCCCATCAACCATAATTTTTTGGGAAAATTTAAGCATATCTTAAGATTTCTGCTCAGTTTCAGGAATACTGAAATTACCACTATTACAGCGATTCATTGCCTTCTCTACCCCTTGTTTTAGGCATAGTTCCACACATTCAACCATAAACTGGAGTACCTCAGACATCAGTTGTTTTTCTGCACCGGAAAATTTTCCGAGTACATGGGAAACTGTTTTTTTCTCATCTTCCTTCACCCCACCCTTTGGTTTGCCAATACCAATACGTAAGCGAGGGAAGTTTTGTGTATTCAGATGGGAAATAGTACTTTTCATCCCATTGTGTCCCCCAGCCGAACCAGACAAGCGTAATCTGGTTTTACCTAGGGGTAAATCCATATCATCATAGATAACTAGTACGGATTCAGGAGACAACTTATACCAGCTGGTAACAGCTTGTATTGCTTGTCCCGAAAGGTTCATATAGGTTGATGGCTTTAACAGGCGGATTTTTTGACTGTCAACAGGTGCTACACCTTCTCCATAATCCCCTTGAAACTTACGATTTCCCGCCAAATTAATTTGCCAGGAACGGGATAACTCATCTACCGCGGCAAACCCAATATTATGGCGAGTTTGGTCGTATTTAGGTTCTGGATTCCCCAAACCAACAATTAACTGGGGAATTACTAAAGCTTTTTTGGTAGCAGTCTGTGTCATTCAATGAAAGGATTTTGGATTTTAGATTTTGGATTTTGGATTTTGCAAAAAGTTATCAGGAAGAGCTGGCGTTGTAAAATGGCTTCCCGTCGGATGCGACTGGCGGAGCGTTTCCCCCCGTAACAAACTTTCCCAGACAGATTTTGAGTTTTGGATTTATCCAATGTCTAAAGCCAGGGGCTAGAAATAAATAACTGGAAATAAATAATAAGTTCGTTTTTTCTCCACGGAGGAACACAACACAGCATGGCATTGGTAAAATTTCCCCGCTTCAAGCAACTGCGGAGGGTTTGTATCTGTGTTTATGTTTTAGTTATTCGATTTTGGGTTCTTCGTCTTCGTTGAGAATAATTTATCCCTTATATAGCTTATACCTGTTCTTTTTCCTTTTCTTTTGTCCCTGCTTCAATTTGCTTGGATTCTAACTCTGCTGTAGTACTGATAGCTTCTTCTAATTGCTCTGCTTCCTTTTGAAATTCATTTTGAAACTCCTTAGAAGCTTCTTGAAAACCCCGAATGGCTTTTCCCATGCTACGACCAATTTCCGGTAACTTCTTGGGGCCAAATATCAGTAGTGCTACACCCATGATGACGGCCATCTCAGGAAGTCCGATACCAAATATATTCATTAGATGTTGTCTCCTATAAACTCAAATAGTGCCAAATTAAATCCCCACTTTGTAGTGTAATCAAAAATCTGGAAATTTATAATCAAATTCAATTCTCAATTTGGGAAAATTGGCAGTCGGAACTTTCTTATACCAAGGTAAAGAGCAAAAAACCCGGACAAGCCGGGTTATAGAATATATTTTTACCAAGCCCTAAGTGAGTAGGCGCAATTAAATTTCAAGCTGAACCTCACCCCCAGCCCCTCTCCTTATTAAGCACAGGGGTATTAAAGGGAGGGGTAACCTCAGATGGGGTGAGGTTCTATATTTAATTCGACCGGTGTTACTTAATTTGCTTAAACTCTACCAAACCACAGGTACACCATCAAGAATGAGTGACTTGTTATAGATTTGTAGAATAATCAGCAGAAAAACGAAGAATAAAAGCATAAAAACTCCCATGAGTGTGGTTGTACCCCAACCAGGAGAGACTTTACCGTATTCAGAATTTAGGGGTCTGAGGATATCTCCTAACCAAGTCCTTTGTGCCATATTTCACCTATAAGACGAATTAACAAAGCATTTTGTAATCTTCTGTAATATTCTATAAGAATACTACTCATAATCTATTTTTTTATTATGGAAAATATGGAACCCGCAACAGTTCTTAGTATTTCTGTCTGTGCTGTGTTGATTGTAATCACCGTAATGTCGATCTATACGTCCTTTGGACCCCCTTCTAAGGAATTGAATGATCCTTTTGACGATCATGAGGATTAGAAGAGGAGGGATGGAGTGAGGGAGTGATGGAGGGATGGAGGGATGGAATATAACATAAACCCCACAGCGTTCATCATTTTCCTCATCTCCTCGAAATTCTTCATTTTCTGCAATTTGAGTTATTAGTTAAGGACAGCGAGGATGGAGAGCACCTTGGGTACAAATGTAAGCTATCTGCCTGATATCTAAATTTTTAACTTGAGTGAAATCAACCCCCTGTACTACCGCCGACTCTGCTCCCACCGTTGGAGTTTGGATGAATTTATCAGCTCGATTGGATTTACCAGAAGAAAGAATTGCTCCTTGGAAATCAGCTCCTGTGAGATTAGCTCCTCGTAAATCTGCTAGACTGAGGTCTGCATTCCGGAATTTAGCATTTTCCAGATTGGCATGGCCCAGATTAGCCCCTTTGAGAAGAGTTGCACTGAGGTTAGCATTACGCAAGTTAGCACGATGTAAATCCGCACCTGATAAATCTGCGGCTTGCCAATTGGTGTTGGTTAAGTTGGCGTGGGATAATTGGGTGCCAATGGCGATTACCCTTCCTAAGCTTGCTCCATATAAATCGGCTTCGTTTAATTTGGCATCACCTAAATCTGCCCCCGTAAGACTGGCATTTTCTAAGACAGCACCCCGTAAATTTGCTCCCACTAGTTGAGAACTACTGAGATTGGCATTAACCATGCGAGCATTAAGTAAATTTGCTCTGTTGAGGGTAGCTCGGCTAAGATTGGTTTTTACCATCAACACGCGACTGAGATTGGCATCTGTCAAATCTGCCCGTTGCATTTGAGCGCCACTCAAATCAGCAATCCAATCATCATAAGTATCCCAACGCCCATCTTTACCTGCTCCTCGAAAGCGACTACCTTTAAAACTGGCTTGATTAAGATTGGCGTATTTAAAGTTGATTCCCCACACATCAACTTTGTCTAATATTAGTTTTAAGGATGGTGTTTTTGGGCTGTTGGTAACTAATTGAACGCGACTAAGATTAGCATTATAAGTATTACCACTGTGTACAGCGAGAATTTTGTTGATTACCTGGATATTCAGCTGTAAACCCTGTTGTTTTAATTTCTGTTTTTGGGCAGAAATCTTTTTCCCTGTTTCTGATGGACTCGAAAGGGATTGATTGGCACGTTTTAAATCAGGGATGGCTTTCAAACCCAAGTTAACTAAAGCCTGGGCGATGGTATTACTTAATTGGGGATTATTTGCTTCTTTGACTAGTAAATCTACTAGAAACTGATTCGCCTGGGGAGTATCAAGGGTTCCCATAGCTAAAATCGCGTTACGTTTTTCTTCATTACTAGCCCGGGGTTTGGAATTTAATTTTTGTAGTAAGGATACAAATTGTTGGCTATTACGCTGTTGGTCGGCTCGGCGATTTTGCTGAATTTGAGTGTAAATTTGCACACTTATAAGTGCCCCTAAGACCAGGGTAATACTAGCGATCGCGGCCCCAATTAAGGTGAGACTAGGATATTGCTGGAGGCGCTGCCAAATAGAAGTCTTGGGGCTTGATTCTGGCTGGGATTCTGGGGTAATGACAATGGAAGCGATCGCTTCTTCTTCATCTGCATCTGTCCATTGATTTTGACTACTGAGTTGTTCTGGTGTAAAAGGAAGAGTGCCATCAATGGTGTAAGTTCCCGCCAAGCGATCGTGCCAAGCACGCCGAGGTTTAGGTTTGGGCAAGCCAGTGCCATCTACTAACCAGATTGCAGCAGTGATAGCCATGAATACCCCCAGGTTGGGGAACGCAAAACTACTGCGCCACAAAATATAAGTCAGGGTTATGGGCACAGTCCAGCGACCGATTAATTCCCGTTGTCCCACTGCTAATATTCCTGGTGCCATACCCTGTTTGTTGACAACTCGGATTCCAAACCAGCGTTTAGGGGTAGTACTGCCAGTTGTTGCCAGTAAATATAATTGCCATCCGGAAACACCCAGGGGAGCTAAAATAGCTAATGACCAGAAAAAATTTGTTACCCAAGCTACATTCCGGGTTCCATAGCTAACGGGCAAAGCTAGGGGATAAGCGATCGCTTTTTCTGTAGCGACTAGAGCTGGATGCAGTGGAACGCGATGGACATCGCTGTTGGAGTTGGCGTATACCCCAATCCCGAAGGGAACCAACCCACTGACAACTAATAACGTAAATTCCACTGCCCAAGCTGCAAAACGTCTAGTTTTCAAGGGTAATAGATTAGGTTTTCCTGTTGTACTGGGCTGGTTGGATTGATTACTATTTCTCCTCACAATTGGGGTTGCCATGAAATAATTCCCTTTAATTTTTTTAATATGCCACACCCGTAGGATTTTGCTATTGCTTACCTGACAAACTCTTGGATATAACAAATTTGTATCCAAGGTATAGTAATACTGCCAATATTGCCAAGCTAATGGCGGCAGTTACTAGCTTGAACACGGCTTGTAATATAGTCAGGGAAGCTAAAAAGCCTACCCCACACACAATCACTTGTACTGGCTTAGATAAGCCCTTAAACCATTGCACAATTCGCCCTACATGAACATTTGTACTAGTAAATTTCGAGCGATCAGTATTAGGAATTTTATGTACTTGGTACTCTGGTACAGATGAGGAATTAATTTCTGCCTCTAAGTTTTGTAGACGCTGCCGCAATTCTCTTTCTGATTCATTATTCATCAGTATTTTTCACCTCATTCAAGAAACTTATGCCATTACCAGGCAAAAACCTAGTATTCTGGCCTTTATACTGGGGCTTGCCTGGGGTATCCACAGGATTTATCCCTACCCTATTGCCTTCCCAAGACCACACTTTTCGCTGTGCCTCTGTGGTTTCTTATTCTACCTCTCATAATTTGTGTGGTGAAGTACCAGTGGTGAAGTACCAGTATTGGGGGTTAGGGCGTGTTTTCTTTCCTCAATTTTATTGTGGTTGTAGTTTGAAAACACGCCCTAGTCCCTCACCGCAAGATAAAAATCAGGGTTTGAGATGTTTCCATTTGATTTTTGTTGGCGTAGCCTGCGCTGTGCGCTTACAGAACTCAGTACACTTTCTGTTCCCTATTCCCTGTTGTGTTCCCCTCACTCCTAAAATATTTTCAAAACATTCCTTTAGAGACCAAAAATAGCTATATGAAAGGAACCTAGAGGACAATAAGATATTTCCAATTTGACAAACAAATAATTGTTTTGAACATAGGGGAACAAAGAAACACAAAAAATATATATTTTGCAGAAATTAGACAATCTATATTTTATATCTTTTTTTGACTTTCTTAATGGAAATATTCTAGCATTTTCTGAGATTAAAAATGTTGATATAAATCTGCCTTAATTCTATATTTTACTAGGAAAATATAATATATAAAAAGCTATGAATTAACTTGTATAAATACATTTTGGTACAATTAATGCTTCATTGTATTATTGATATATATTAATATTAAAAATATCCATAAAATAGGTGTATTATATTATGTTTTGAGATTATAAATTTTAAGAGCTATTTGATTAAATTTATTTTTGAGTTTGTAACCGTTGAAATTTACAACAAAAAGCAACAATCATGTTAGAATAGGATAGAATTATAGCATCTATTCAAGCTGAGTTTGAAATAATTTTGCTATTGCCAGATTGCAACGCAAAAAATAACTATATTGTGGAGTTTTTACGGTTATGACAACCTCCCAGGAGAGGATCATTCCTACGGATCTACGAAGCGAAATGTCCAGGTCTTACCTGGAGTACGCCATGAGCGTGATTGTAGGTCGGGCGCTGCCTGATGCCAGGTATGGTCTTAAACCTGTGCATCGACGTATTCTTTACGCCATGCATGAATTGGGGTTGACAGCAGACCGCCCCTTTCGTAAATGTGCCCGGGTAGTAGGGGAAGTATTGGGTAAATATCATCCCCACGGCGATACGGCGGTATATGATGCATTGGTGCGGATGGCCCAGGATTTTTCCATGAGAGCGCCCTTAATTCAAGGGCATGGAAACTTTGGTTCTGTAGATAACGACCCACCTGCGGCAATGCGTTATACGGAATGTCGTTTGCAAGCCTTAACCAGTGCGGCACTATTACAAGATATCGAATCGGAAACCGTAGATTTTAGCGATAACTTTGACGGTTCCCAACAAGAGCCAACGGTAATGCCCGCCAGATTGCCACAGCTACTACTGAATGGTTCTTCTGGCATTGCCGTGGGTATGGCAACTAATATCCCCCCCCATAACCTGGGTGAATTAATAGACGGGGTTGTGGCGATGATTCACAACCCGGAAATTACTAGTACAGAGTTAATGCAGTATATCCACGGACCAGATTTTCCCACTGGGGGGCAAATCCTGGGAACTGCAGCAATAAAAGAGGCTTACACCATAGGCAGGGGTTCCATCACCATGCGGGGTGTGGCGAATATTGAAACCATAGAACAACGGGGCAGACCCGATCGGGAAGCCATAGTCGTCACGGAATTGCCTTACCAAACTAACAAAGCCGCCTTAATTGAAAAAATTGCCGAATTAGTTAACGACAAGCGGATTGAGGGAATTGCAGATATCCGGGATGAAAGTGATCGCGATGGGATGCGAATTGTGATTGAACTTAAGCGTGATGCCTATCCCCGGGTAGTATTAAATAATCTATATAAACAAACACCAATACAGACCAACTTTGGTGCCAATATGTTGGCATTGGTGAACGGCGAACCCCAGGTACTCGACCTGAAGCAGTTTTTACAAGTCTTTCTGGACTTCCGAGTGGAAGCCATTACCAGGAGAACCCAGTATGAATTGCGAAAAGCCCAGGAAAGGGACCACTTATTACAGGGTTTGTTAATTGCTTTATCCCAGTTAGATGCAATTATTGCCTTGATTCGCCATGCGGCTGATACACCCACAGCCAAGGGAGAATTAATTACCAATTATGGTTTGTCAGAACCTCAAGCAGACGCAATTTTACAAATGCAACTACGGCGATTGACAGCCTTAGAAGCAGATAAAATTCGCAAAGAACACGAGGCATTACAAGCACAAATAGCCGACTTGCAGGACATTTTGGCAAGAAGGGAAAGAATTCTGGAAATTATTGAAACAGAAGTCACCCAACTTAAAGCTACCTACGCCACACCAAGGCGGACCATAATTACCCCGGCCGAAGGTGATATTGGCGACATTGATTTAATTGCTAATGAGAAAGCAATTATTTTACTCACCGAGCAAGGGTATATTAAGCGGATGCCAGTCAATACCTTTGAAGCACAAAGTCGGGCAACTAGGGGGAAAGCCGCAGCCAAAGTCAAACAAGACGATACCGTAGAACATTTCTTGAGCTGTTGCGACCATGATAGCGTGCTTTTCTTTAGCGATCGCGGTGTCGTTTATTGCATCAAAGCTTATCACATACCAGTAGCTTCCCGTACCAGTCGGGGCACCCCCATCGTGCAAATGTTGCCCATTCCCAAAGAGGAAAAAATTACCTCCATCGTTCCAGTGAGTGAGTTTAGCGACGATGAATATTTAGTCATGCTCACCCAAAGGGGTAACATTAAGAAAACGTCCCTGGCAGCATTTAGTAACATTCGTGCCAACGGTTTAATCGCTATTTCCCTCGAAGAAGGAGATCAACTACGGTGGGTGAGAAGAGCCAAAGCAGAAGATTCCGTGATAGTGGGTTCTCACCTTGGTATGGCGATTCACTTCCGTTGTAGCCACGAACAATTAAGACCCCTGGGAAGGGCAACCAGGGGGGTAAAATCCATGAAATTGAAAAAAGGCGATCGCCTAGTGGGTATGGATGTTATACCCGCCGCCGTACTTGCCAACGTCGCCAGCACTTTAGACAGTGAAAATGAAGAGTTGGAAGCAGAAGATACGGAAGATATTGCTGGGGAAGAAACCATGGAAATCGTGGACAGTAATATTAATGACCCTTGGGTACTAGTAATCACCACTGGTGGTTATGGTAAACGGGTTCCTGTAGCTCAATTCCGGTTGCAAAATCGGGCGGGTCAAGGTTTAATGGCAACCAAATTCAAAAACCGTAAAACCAAAGACACCTTAGCTACCTTACAGATTGTTCACCATGAAGACGAAATCATGATGGTAACCAGTCGCGGCATCATCATTCGCCAATCAGTGGATGCAATTTCCATTCAATCCCGTTCTGCCACTGGGGTGAGGGTACAGCGTCTCGATGAAGACGATGCCATTACAGGAGTGGCAATTGTTCCTCCTGATACTGGGGAAGATGAGGAAGAATCTGATTCATAAGCTGAAATTATGATTGTAATTATGAGATAACTTTAAAGTCATCTCATAACTACAAATCAATAGGGTGTTGCAGATTTGAAGTACAAATTTATCTCACGCTCCAGGCGCAAAGACGCAGAGGGTAAGAGTTTTGGGAAGAAAGTGTTAAAGCAATGAAAATTGCATCTGGCAATAATATAGCTGTAGCCATTTTGATTAGGACATTGAAATAGTTATAAACAAATGGAGAATCTTGAAATCTACGTCCTAACTTACCTGGCTACGGCTATAATTTCCATTATTCACTTGGTCAATCTGTTAAAAACATTGCTTGGCTTGACTTATTAAAACGAATAAATACAAATCCAAAACATATATTTATGGGTGATGTTGGTTAACAACTGATTTTAAGGTTAGGAGTGATAAGTTATACATGATAAATTTACAACATTTCTTACAGCTCAAAACCTTCAACTCCAAATTGATTACGGCCTTCCTCAGTGGTATTGTCATGGGGTTAACCGTTGCTCCCGTAGAAGCATGGTTTTTAGCATGGTTTGCCCTAGTACCTTTATGGCTCATACTTTTTGGTGGAAAACCACTCAAAAATCCATCTCTCCGTTTCTCCTTACTGCCCCTTGCTTGGGGTATTGGCTATCACGGTGTCGCCCTTTCCTGGATTACCGGCATTCACCCCATGACATGGATGGGGGTTCCTTGGTTAGCAAGTTTAGGGATTGCACTGTTTTGTTGGGCATTTATTACCATGTGGGGAGCGGTATTAGTTGCAATTTGGGCAATGGGAACCCTGTGGCTGACAAACAAGCAAAGGAATGGGAAACCCACAACTAACTTGCATGGATTAGTTACCGTTCTCATTGGTACAGCCCTATGGTGTGGTTTAGAAGGAATTTGGAGCGCAGGTCCTTTGTGGTGGACTTCCCTGGCTTATACCCAAAGTCCCCATAATTTAGTCATTTTACATCTGGGGCAACTTTCAGGTCCTAGTACCGTCACAGCAGCAATCGTGGCAGTTAATGGTTTAATTGCACAGGCATGGATATATACTCAGGCCAAAGGAAACAGCAAAAACTTCACTCCTTATCTATTACCTTTGATCCTATTTTTCATAGTCCATGTAATTGGTTGGGGTTTGTACAGCATTCCCTTAAATCAACCAACAGCCACAGCCTTAAAAGTGGGAGTTGTTCAAGGGAATATTCCCAACACTATCAAATTATATCCCGAAGGCTTTCGTCGAGCGATCGCAGGTTACACTAGGGGGTATTTAAACTTAGTAGAACAAGGGGTAGAAGCAGTACTTACCCCAGAGGGAGCTTTACCTTTCTTCCAGCCCCAAATCATGGCTAGCCCTTTAGTAGCAGCAGTCAAGGACAAAGGGGTGGTTGCTTGGATTGGCGGTTTTGCTGCCCAGAACAGTGGTGAATATACCAACAGTTTATTTACTGTTACAGGTAAGGGAGAAGTTTTTAGCCGTTATGACAAAGCGAAATTAGTCCCTATTGGTGAGTATGTTCCCTTCAAAGAAATTTTGGGTGGTGTTATTAACAGATTGTCACCCCTCAAAGAAAATCAAGTTCATGGTGCTGCCAATCAGGAGTTTGATACCCCTTTTGGTAGGGCAATTGTTACCATCTGCTACGAGTCTGCATTCTCAGAAAGATTTCGTCGCCAAGCGGCTGCGGGGGGACAGTTTATTCTTAGTCCTTCTAATGATGCCCATTACAGTGCTGCTATGCCTTCTCAACATCATGCTCAGGATATTATGCGCGCCATTGAAACCGATAGATGGGCTGTGAGGGCAACAAATACTGGATATTCGGCGTTTGTTAATCCCCACGGTGAAACTCTATGGATATCGGGGCATAATACCTATGAAATTAAAGCAGAGACAATTTATAAACGGCAAACCCAGACTTTATATGTGCGTTGGGGTGACTGGTTAACGGCGGTGTTATTGGTGTGGGGTGCGGTGTCTCACGCAGAGGCGCAGAGGCGCAGAGGGTAAGGCAGAAGCATACTTATAATCCTTGCTCGAATTCATCAATGGCTTGAATTGAGTCGGAAATTGTCAGACATCGTTCAAATAAAGCAATATCTAATTGGGGGAGTAGTTCGCTGGTGAAGATTAGTTCGTAGCCATAGGTGTCAGGGTAAACAGTGGCTTGCTCGTTTGGGGATTTGTCTCGTAGATGGTAGAGCTTAAGCTGGTTTCTCTCCCAGAACCAAACTTCTACAACACCTAATCTTCGGTAAATTTCCAGTTTGTTTGTGTTACCACTGGTGACTACCACTTCTATGGCTAAGTCTGGTATGCTTTTTTGTTCCCCTATGCAATAACATTCATCTGGTTCAGCACCAACTTTTTTCGCTTTATTTTTAAAAGTAGAACTTCCCATGGGTATAAAGCGAATGCGTTTGTTGTAAAAGAAACGTTCTAACAGCATCCCCAAATTCGTCTTGATATTTTCATGTCTGATTGACGGCGACACGATTTCTAATACCCCATCCAAGTAAGTAAGGCGATAATGGCAGTTATCCTCCAGTTTAGTTAATAGCAATTCATAGCTAGACCAGCTTACACCACTACTGATAAATATTTCCTCTGAGTCATCACCATGATTTAGTTCTGCTTCGTTAATTAGTTTTTTAAGACTGCTAACCATGTTGATCTCTGGCTTTATATTTAATCATGCCTAACTATCTTAAATAGTAATCGAAGATTATTGTTCGCTGTCTGTAGAATCTGGTGTTGGTGTTGGTGTTGCTGCTGGTGTTGGAGTTGTCGTTGCTGCTGGTGTTGTTGTTGCTGCTGGTGTTGGTGTTGGGGTTGTTGTTGCTGCTGGTGTTGGTGTTGGGGTTGGGGTTGTAGTATTCCTTACCCTAGGTTTAGGTGTAATTACTCGTTCTATTTCCTGGGGTATAGGTTTGAGGAACCGTCGCCAAGTCCTAATTTGCTCCCTTGCGGCACTATAGGCAGCAGTACCCCTAGGAATCAGTTTAGCTGTATTAATACCTCTATTTATATCCGATACTCCTTGGGAACGGGCTATATCTAGGAGTTGCCGACTCCATTGATCCATGGCGATATTGGCATCAAGTCGTAAAGCATTAGTACGGGGTACGCGACGAGCCAAGCGGATAGCTCTAGCTAAAGCTTGCGGAGTCCCTTGCAATGCTGCTTCTTTCGCCCTTCTCCAATTTTGTTTAGCATTAATTTGGCTTTGCCATCTGTTAATATCCCTTCTGGCATCCTTAGAAAGTGCCCTACCCCGGGAAATTCGATTGGCCGTAGCGATCGCACCATTTAAGTTACCACTATCAGCTAGCGATCGCGCTTGATCTAATACAGGGCGATCCTGAATCCTCTGCACCCGACCCCTCCATCGGGAAATTTTCCGGCGGGCATCTCTGTATAAAGCACGACCCCGGCGAATTTGACTGGCTTCAGCAATTGCCGCTTGTAAGGAGTTAATATCTCCTAACAAAGCTATTTGTTCGGCTCGCTCTAAATAGGGACGATCTTCAATGGTTTGAATTTCAGCTACCCAACGTCGAATTTCCTGTTTAGCTTCTTGGGAACGGGGGTTGTTCGCGGGAATAAGTTGTGCTTCGGAGATGGCCGCACTTAAATCTCCCACTGTTCCTTGACTAGCTAGGGATCTAGCTTTATCTAACCTGGCAACATCTTCTATCTCCAACTGCCAGCGAGCAATTAATTGCTGTGCTTTATCATAAACTGGTCGTGAAGCATCAATTTGTTGTGCTTGGGAAATAGCTACTTCCAAACTGTAAACTGTGCCTAGCCAAGCACTATTTTGGGCTTCTGCTAAGGCAATGAAATCATCTTTTTCCTGGGTTAACCCAGTGCTATCTGGAATTTCTTGGGCAATGGCAATTGCTTCATCACCGTTGCGCTTGTCTAACTGAGATTGGGCTAAATCTAACATTGTTTGCCCAATGTCTGGAATTATTTCCTGGGCTTTCGGGTAAATGTAGCTATTTTTACCAATTGACTCTGCTAACTTAATTGCTTTGAGTAAATTTTTTACCTTGGTACTCTTAGCCAGGGATTTAGCTTGAGCCAACTTATTCCCATCTTCCCTGGTTTGGGTAATTAGCTGATTGAGTTGGTTATATTTTGTAGTTGCCCAGTATTTGTTATCTACACGTAGTAATTTCGCTGCTACCAAGAAAGCTTGATACCAGCGTTCCTCCCGCATATGATCCTCTGATGTGGTGTAGAGTTCTTCTGCCTTCGACCATGTGGAGCGCCAGTCTGCTATCTTTTTATCTACAAGCTCATAGGCAGCTAAATCCTGGGGAATTTTTTGGGCTGTAGCGATCGCTTCCTCTAATTTCCCATCCTGAAAACGTAAATCCGATAACTGCAAGATATCCCGTGACCATTCTTCTATGGAACGGTCAATTTCTCCCCTGAGGGGATGACTTTGTGGCAGATGCTTAACCAAAGCGATCGCCTGTAATAAATCTTTAACATTCTCCTTAGAAGCTGCCAATTGAGCGCAATGTAATCTCACCGATGCGCTAGCAAGGGGCCAAAAAATTGAGGGACAATTGGGGGCTGAAGGTAACTTCAGCAGCATAGACATGGCGAGAAATGCAATGCTACCTGGAGCTAATGCCAATATTACCGTCCACAAAACCCAACTTTTTGCCCATCGTGGCAGTTTCCGGGATACTTTACCGGGAACTTGGCTAAATGGAGCCTTGTCATCGGGCTGGCCATCCATTCTAAAATGCTTATCTGTAGCTCGGTTCACAGGATTTGAATTAGAACTAGTTGCTGGAACTTGAGAATGCGGTGTATCAACGCTCTCGCCGATTCGGGATAACCTTGCCATCATACCTGGCTGTTCAGTTTTGTCTAGGGACCAACTCTCTGGAATATCCCGCTCTGCCATTGCTCACACCAAAATAATTTAACAGCGATCGCTAAACGATCATAAATTCCATTGTTGCTATAGTAACTTTCTACGTAGGAAAAAGCTACTTTACATTCACACCCTTCTACATATATACCACTATATACAAAATAAGCTAGTTTCTTTTTATACAATTATACTGTAGCAGAAGATTCTGCTTGTAAATCAAAAATGAGTTGTGAAAGATGATCCTTGTTAGCTTGGTAGACGGTGCCGCAAAAGTCGCAGGTTGCTTCTGCACCATTATCTTTGACAATCATATCTTGTAATTCATCTTTCCCTAACATTTTCAATGCTCCCAAAACGCGGTCGAAAGAGCAACCGCAATGGAATTTTAACATTTGGGTTTCGGGAAATATGTTCAGACCCATATCTCCTAAAAGGCCTTGGAATATTTCTGGTAATGTCTTGCCAGCTTGCAGTAAAGGGGTGAATCCAGTCAAAGTTGACACACGGGACTCCAGTTTTTCTACTAGTGCTTCATCTCTAGCTGCTTTTGGTAATACCTGCACCAATAAGCCACCGGCGGCGGTAACACCAGAACTATTGACAAACACACCTACAATGAGGGCTGAGGGGGTTTGTTCCGAACGCACTAGGTAATTAGTAACATCATCGCCAATTTCACCGGAAACCAGCTCTACGGTACTTGAGTAGGGGTAGCCATAACCAATATCCTTGACAACATAGAGGTAACCATTACCGACTGCACCACCAACATCTAATTTACCTTCGGCATTAGGAGGTAATTCGATGGCAGAATTTTGTACATAGCCGCGCACGGTTCCGTCTAAACCAGCATCAACTAAAATACCACCTAAAGGACCATCACCTTTGACTCGGATATTGACTCTAGAACCCTGTCGCTTCATACTAGAAGCCATCAATAAACCGGAAACCATAGTCCGCCCCAATGCGGCACTGGCTACATAGGAAAGCCCATGACGTTGGCGTGCTGCTTCTGTCAATTGGGTAGTAATAGCACCTACCGCTCTAATGCCTCCCTCAGCCGCCGTCGCGCGAATTAATTTGTCTGCCATGAAATGACCTTACATTTCTTAACATATTCATCTTTCCTATTGTAAGGCTTTTGGTATCCACCGAACATATTGGCTAATTTAAGATATTTGTTAGGGTTGCTCCTGTTTAAGAGCCATTGACGACTTTAGACTGAATTAATATTTAGGGCGGTTGACGGTTAAGAGTTAAGAGTTAAGAGTTAAGAGTTAAGAGTTAAGAGTTAAGAGTTAAGAGTTAAGAGTTAAGAGTTAAGAGTTAAG
>JAAUYD010120029.1_pt1 | contig 24120 bp, 19 predicted proteins | sample 7278101 | NCBI WGS metagenome assembly JAAUYD01 (sample SAMN14350128, study PRJNA611818) | marine sediment metagenome | isolation source: surface marine sediment (0.6m) | place: French Polynesia: Moorea | collected 2018-08
AAACCGTGTGGATCACCCTTGATAGTGCGGATTCTGCCAATAAATAAGCGTGGCCCAATTATCTGAATTTGAATCTTCAATGTAATTTTCAAGCAGGCCGAGGACCTCAAACCCGTTGCGTAGCTGCATCGTTAGGGTGGGATCAAACAGCTCATCAGCCACGACTTTTTCGACATACACCGGGATCGTCAATTCACTTCTGAACTTTGGATAACCGGGCAGAACGCCCCCAGCTACGATGCCCCGTCGATTGGTGCGAATGACCAGCTCTTTACGCGCTTCATACAGTAGGCGGCCGATCCCCCGGCCGCGAAAATCGGGGTGGACACTGATGTCCGCCCCGTAATAGTAATCCCCATCTGGCTCGTGATTGGTGTAATACCCGCCAGCGATAATTTCGTTAAAGGTGTGTCCCGGATGTTCAAAATCGAAGTGGACAAAAAAACCGGAGCCCAACCCGACAACCTGATCGCCAACCAGGGCCACAAACTCCCCCTCCGGGAACACCTCACAATGCTTGAGAAAATGCTCGATCCCCATTAATTCGTGACGGCCTAGGGTCGGAAAACAAATTCTTTGCAAATCTGCCAGGGCTTCGGCGTGCTCTGGTTGGATATTGACAATCTCTACCTTATCCATCTTCCGCTCTCACGATGGTTTTTCACCCTGGAAATGCGGGTTTTTCCACAAAATTAAGGCAGACCAGTGATCGGAGGGTGGATGGGGGAAAAAATCCTTGATCGGCCGTATGACCTCAAATCCGTTTCGCAGCTGCACGGACAGCGTTGGGTCAAAGATATCGCCGGCGATTACCTTGCCTACATAGGCGTGAACATCGAGCTGATCTTTGTACTTGTGAAAATCCCGCAGCACCGCCGCGGCCGCAAACCCTTTTTTATTAAAATCGATCACCAGCTGTTTGCGCCGGTTGTAAATCTCACGGGCGATGCCCCGGCCGCGATAATCGGGATGAACCGCCATGTCGCTGCCATAGTAATAGTCACCAGCATAATCGTGGTTGGGTTGATCGTCGGTATAAAGAAGATCCTCCTCGGTTGGGGGCAAACGATCAAAATCGAGGTCTACAAATATACCGGATCCCATCCCCACAACCTTCTTATCATCGAAAGCAACGACCAATCCTTCGGGGAAATAGGCGACGTGCTCCTGTAATTCCTCTTCGGAGTACTGCTCATCGGCCGTCATGTGAGGAAAGCAAATATCAAGCAGGTCAACCACCTCTGCACAGCGCTCTCGCGAAAGATTGGTATAAATTATTTCACTCATACAGCTTCACGCCATTTCCTGAACCCGGGCAAAGGCGATATCGAGTTTTTGCAGCGCTTCGGCGACATCTTCTTTGGTGGCCGAGAGAGGTGGGGCGATGCGCAGTACATTGCCAAACATTCCCCCTTTCCCGATTAAAATACCCGCCTGCCGACCGGCTTCTAAAACCGCGTTGGCCAGATGTGGCGCGGCTTCTTTGGTCACCGGATCTGAAACTATTTCGGTGGCCTGCATCAAACCCCGGCCGCGCACTTCGCCAATGATCGGATACTTTTGCTGCAAATGCTTGAGGCCGGCCTCCAACTCTTCACCGACGGCGGCACAGTGGTCTGGGTTATATTGGTTCATCATCTCTTCCAATGTGCCGATGGCGGCCGCACAGCAAACCGGGTTGCCGCCAAAGGTAGAAACCGTTAATCCAGCCCCAACTAGGCTTTGGGCAATGTCCGCCGTCGTGGCCACGGCCGAGAGGGGCATGCCGTTGGCGATCCCTTTGGCCATCGTCATGATGTCCGGTTTGATGCCGCTGTGCTGATGCCCCCACCAGTGTGTGCCGGTGCGCCCAAATCCGGTTTGAACTTCGTCGATAATCACCAGCCCACCGTGTGCCCGCACGATTTCAGCCGCGCCCCGTAAATAGGCATCAGGCAGGGTAATAAACCCTCCCACACCCTGAATCGGCTCCAGGATCATCCCCGCAATCCGGCCGGAGGTCATCGTCTGAATAACGTCCTGCAGATCGTCCAGACAAGCCTGAACGTACCGAGTCTCATCCAGATTGCCCAGGGCACGATAAACATAAGGGGTCATCGCGTGGCGCACGTAGCCGATGTGCACCGGACCCATACGCCAGGATGATTGGCCGGTCAGGGTCATCGCCATCTGGGATTTGCCGCTGTAGCCGTGCCTCAGGGCGATGATTTCAGTATTGCCGGTGTGCACCTGGGCCAATAAAACGGCGCTTTCATCCGCATCGGTTCCGGTGGCCCCAAAATAAAACGTGTCTAACCCGTCCGGGGTAATTTTCCCCAACATTTCGGCATATTCAAGATGTGCCGCGTTGGGATAAAGGGTTGAGCTGTGCAGCATTTTGTCAACCTGGGCATGAATACGCTCGTTGACCCGCTGGTTATTGTGGCCGACACTGGTTGTCAATATTCCGGCAAAGAAATCGAGATAGCGATTGCCGTCTACATCCCAGACGACCACCCCCTCCCCTCGATCCAGAGGCAGGGGATCTTGATAATACAGCAGGTGATTGGGCCAGAGGTGCTTTTTTTGCTTTTCATTCAACTGTTGCGAAATAGTCATAATTTTCCCTTTTTGGGGCTGGCGGAAAGCCAAAACCTTCTTACCGCTGATAAACCATACGGCCGTTGCACACCGTACGCTCGACCCTCACTTCATTGAGCCGCTCGGCCGGCAGAGCAAAAATATCGTCGGACAGCAGCACGAGATCGGCCCACATGCCCACCTTAATCCGACCTTTTTTCTCTTCCTGAAATTCAGCATAAGCGGCATCGCGCGTATAGCTCAGAATCGCTTCGGTTAACGTTTGTCGGTGATTTTTGACGTCTTGAGCCAGGGGGCGGCGATTCACCGCGCCCCAAATCCCCAGGAGTGGGTCGAGCGTCACAACCGGCCAATCGCTGCCAAAAACAAGGCGGATTCCCGCCTCGCGCAGGGACCGCCAGGGGAATGCCCAGTCCCATTCTTCACGGAACACCCGGGTGGTCCAAACATCCGGATCATTTTCTTCAAGAGGAGCATGGAGAGGCTGCATCGAGGCCAAGACGTCCAGGTCAGCAAAACGGGTCACATCGGCCGGATCGACCATTTCGATATGCTCAATCCGATGGCGGCTGTCCCGCCGGCCGTTTTTCTTTTGAGCTGCTTCCAAACCATCCAGCACCCGACGCACCGCCCCGTTGCCGCAGGCGTGAACGGCGATTTGCAGCCCTTCTCGATCAGCGGCGGCCGCAAATTCGGCAAAGCGCTCGGCCGGCCATATCGGCTCGCCGAGGTTTTGCGGCTGATCCGGATACCCGTTTAAGGTGACCGCAGTATAGCTCTCATATACGCCATCCATAAAAAACTTGACCCCGCTTGAACGGAGCAGCTCGGTGGAAAAGCGGTCGCGCATCGCGGTCGCTTGGTCAAGCATGGTAGAGAGCTCCATTTCCGGTTTGACCCAAAAAGGCAAATGAACGCGAGCGGTAAGCAAGCCGCGATCTTCCATCATAGCGTAAATCTCGCCCTGGCGAAGATCCCCATCCATATTGTGCACGCTGGTGATACCGTGCCTGGCCAGTAAAGCCAACCCCTTCTGGATCGTTTGAATGCGATCGGCCACAGTCGGTTTGGGGAATGCACGACGCACATAATTCATGGCGTCCATTTCGTACAGTTCCCCGGTCGGCCGGCCATCTTCCCCAAGGACCACCGACCCGTTGGCCAGCTCGTCCGGTGGATCATCCCACAAACCGGCCGCTTTGAGCGCGGCCGTGTTGACAAACATGCTGTGCATGTCAAATGTGGTCACCGCCAATGGCTTCTCTGACTCAATCTGATCGAGATAAACGCGCGTTAAAGGCTCATGATCCGATGGGATGGCGTAAGAGCAGCCTTGACCCAGTACCCACGGCAGATCAGGGTTTTCCACCATCCACGCCTCGAACGCCTTTTGAAGTTCAGCCAGGGTCTTTAACCCATAAAGCTGAGCGCCCACCAGGGTTTGTGAACCCCACTCGAAATGAAAATGGGCGTCGATGATGCCGGGTATCACCGATCGCCCCAATCCGTCAATAACCTGGGTATCGGGAGCCAAGTAGGGACGCAGTCCTTCATCGCTGCCCACATAAATGATCTGATTGCCGTTCACCGCCACAGCCTCCGCGAACGGAAGCTGATCATTGGCGGTGAAAATTTTGGCGTTATAAATCGCCAATGCTGCCTGACTCACAAAAACCCTGTTAGCCGCCGGCTTTCACGGCCGTCCACAGCTCATCGTACAGTCTGACTCCTTCGTCACCAACTTCGGTCAACCAGACCAAATTCTCCTGTGTCTCAGCCGGAGGGTAAATTGAGGGATCTTCCAGAATTTCCGGCAGTATAAACGCCTCTGCCGCTTTATTGGGGCTTCCGTAATACACAAAGTTGGTAATCGCGGCCCCCACTTCCGGCCGGAGCAGGTAATTCATGAAGTGCACGGCCGTTTCATACCGCTCCGTCGAAGAGGTAATACAAATATTATCAAGCCACTTCACCGCCCCTTCTTCCGGAATTGAATAATACCAGTTGCCGTCCTCAAGTTCTTCATCATAGGTGTCATAATATGCCTGAGCCACCGGGCCACTCCAGGCGTGAGACAAAACCACCTCATCTGGAACCAACAGGGAGGAACCAAAATCTTCGCTGTTAAACGTTTTCCAATACGGCTTGGCGGTCAAAATCAAATTTAAAATTTGATCCAGTTCATCCGGATTGGTTGTATTTGGATCGAGGCCAAGATAGATGGCTGCGGCCGCGGCCAACTCACGCGGGTCGTTTAAAACGTTAATTCCGTCTCCAGCGTACTGCTCCAGCAATTCCGGCTCAAACACATAGGCCCAGCTAGTTGGCGGGTTTTCCTCAAAAAACTCGTTGCCAGCCCGATATCCGATGCCGGTTGTCCCCCATTGATACGGCATGCAATGCTGGTTGTTGGGGTCGAAGGGGGCATTCATAAATTGAGGATCCATGTTGTCCGCGTTCGACAGCTGAGCAAGATCGATTTCTGACAACAATCCCAAATCGATCATGACCGCCACCATGTAGTCACTCGGAAATATGACGTCATACCCCTCTGCCCCGGCCTGCAGTTTGGCCAGTAAATCTTCATTTGAAGCATAGGTATCATAGATGATCTCAACCCCAAATTCTTCTTCATAATCCACCAAAATCTGCTCGTCAATATAATCGGCCCAATTGTAAACGCTCAGCTGATCGGCCAGCTGCGGGCCGTCGGCCGTTTCTTCACTGCTGCTGGCGTCCGCTTCCGTTTCAGGGGCTGCGCTCGGCCCTCCGGCCGGGCCGCCTGCTGGTCCACCGCCACAGGCCGCTAACGCCATGGTGAGCGCCAAACCTAATATAACCAAACCTTTTTTTATCATCTTCTTCTCCTTACAATGATCGGTTACATAATTTCTGTGGGAATAGGCTGCGGCCGGTTTCTCGACCGCGCCACTTCTGTCAGAAATACTTTTACAATTACATTACAGGTCTATTTACGTCATTTGTGTCATTCTGCATTAATCTGAAAAGTGAAAAATCTAAAGTTATCTTTTATCAAGCCCGTCGCTGAATTAAAAGCGAAATAATCACCAGCACCGTCGAACCCAAAAACATGAGGGTAGAAATCGCATTGACTTCAGGGGTCACCCCAAAACGCAGCTTGGAAAAGATGAGCACCGGTAAGGTGGTTGATCCAGGTCCAGCCATAAAAAAGGTAATGACAAAATCATCAAGCGACAGGGTAAAAGCCAGAAGGGCACCGGCCACGATGCCGGGCAGCAGCAGAGGCACGGTGATACGGCGAAATGTTTCCCATGGGTTGGCTCCCAAATCGGCCGCGGCCTCTTCCAGAACCGCATCCATATCCGCCAATCGAGCCCTGACCACGATGGCCACAAAAGAGATATTAAAGGCCACATGGGCGATTAAAACCGTATAGCGACTGAGCGCCACCCCCAACATGACAAAAAAGAGCAGGGTCGAAAGAGCCATGACGATATCCGGGATGATAATCGGCAAATATAAAATGGCGTCGTAAGTGGCCTTTCCCCAAAATTTAAAGCGCTCCATGGCAATCGCCGTCAGCGTTCCCAGCACCGTGCTGATGACGGTAGACCACACCGCCAGCCACATGCTGATACTAAATGCGCTGCGAAAGGCATCGTCGCGAAAGACCTCCCCATACCATTTGAGGCTAAACCCGGTCCAGATAGAAACAAAACGATTTTCATTAAACGAGTAGATGATCAAAATCACAATCGGCAAGTATAAAAAAATAAATAAGCCGATCGACAGCCAGGTCAATACCCGCTGGTTAAACGATTTTCGAATTTTATTGCGGGAAGGTACAGAAACGGCCGCCATTTACCCCTCCTCTCCGGAAAATCGAAAGTAAATCAAAATGGCTAACAGCATAATGGCCATCATCAGGAAGCCAATTGCCGATCCAAACGGCCAATCGCGTGCGGTCATAAACTGCTGCTGCAGCAAATTCCCCAGCAGGGATACTTTCCCCCCACCCATGATGGCCGGGGTCACGTACGCGCCTAGCGAAGGCACAAAAACGATAATGCTGGCGGCCACGATCCCCGGCAGTGACAGGGGCAGCAACACGCGGGTCGTGCGATAGTAGCCGTTGGCTCCCAAATCTGAGGCCGCCTCCAGCAGGGACCAATCGAGCTTCTCCAAATTGCTGTAAAGAGGCAAAACCACAAAAGGAAAAAATCCGTAGAATAACCCCAAAAATACCGATCCCGTGTTAAAAAGCAGGGGTAGCGGAGCGGCCGTTACCTCCGCCAACCAGGCAAAAAACCCGCTGCTTCCCGCCAGAGCGACCGCCTGTTCGTGAAGGGTACTCGTCCAAAAATTATTGATCAATCCTGAATCTCGCAGCAGCAGCAGCCAGGCGTAGGTGCGCACCAGAAAGTTGGTCCAGAAAGGAATCATGACCAGAAAAATGAGTATATTGCGCCACCTCACCTCCTGACGAGCGATCCAGTAGGCAAACGGATAGCCAAAGAGAAGGCAAAGTATGGTGTTGCCCACGGCCAGTCCCATTGACCGCCAAAAGATTCTTAAATATATAAATTGCCCCCCAATAGGGGTAAAAAATCGCACGTAGTCATTGAAAAGAGAAACCAGACCATCTTCCAGCAAATTTGGATAGATAATCGTCCCCCTTGGACCACGCTCACTCAAACTGATGAGTAGGACAATGACGTTTGGCAACACAAAAAATATGATTAGCCAAAAGGCGGCCGAATAATTGATCGCCCAGGCATTTTGGCGCGTAAGCATCACCAGCAGCAAACCGGCCAATCCCGCTAGATAAACCGCTCCAAAAAACTCCTGAGTCATCGCCCAATATACCCCGGCCATGAAAATGACGGCCACTCCCCGCCCAAGGCCGAGCAGCCGACCGGCATCGATGCCGCGAAGAATCATCAAAGCTGCGGTCAGATCCACGATTAACCCCAGCAGGTACACCACATAGGCCAAAATCGGGGGAAACGTGGCCAGGGCGTTCTCAAAGTCAAAAGGGACCCAGGAAAAAGAGGCGAAAGTCACCCAGCGAAAAAACAACAGCCCCCATAAAGCGGCATGCGCCAACAGCAGCCAGGCCGCCACCCGAATCACCGGCTGAATGTCAGCCACAGTGATTTTTCCCTGCTGATTATCGATGGCGGTTGTCGTCATGGTTAATCTACCAAAACCTGGGCGTTTTCAGCCTGCCATTGAACCAATACCGGGTCCCCATTTTTAAAATTCTGACCGTCTGGCAACCCGATATTCTGCACCCGCACGAATATTTTGTCTCCGGTCGGCAACTCGATCTGGAAACGATTATCAGTCCCGATATAGATGATGTCCTGGATGCGGCCGTTTAGTGACACCCGATCAGACCGCCGCTCGGCGCCGCTGTTTTGGGGAAGCAGCCAAATTTTTTCCGGCCGAATGGCCAGCGTAGCCTTTTGCCCGATTGACAGCGTTTGATCGCACCGGCCGGAGAAGGTTACCCCGGCCGCTTTTAAGGTCGTATGACGGCCGGCTTCGGCCACTTCTCCCTGAATAAAGTTGGTCTCGCCAATAAAATCGGCCACAAAACGGTTGGCCGGATGTTCATAAATCTCCCGGGACGGGCCAATTTGCTGCACGATGCCCTGACTCATAACGGCGATGCGGTTGGACATCGTGATCGCTTCTTCCTGATCGTGGGTGACATAGATAAAGGTGATCCCCACTTCAGATTGGATTTGCTTTAGCTCCAGCTGCATATCTTTGCGCAGCTTTAAATCCAGGGCGCCCAATGGCTCGTCGAGAAGCAAAACACGCGGCCGATTTACCAGCGCTCGCGCCAAAGCCACCCGCTGTTTTTGGCCTCCTGAAAGCTGGGCCGGCCGCCGCTGGTGAAAGTGACCCATTTGCACCAGATCAAGCGCCTCATCAACGCGGCGGGCAATATCTTTTTTGGCCACCTTGGCCATTTCCAGCCCGAAGGCCACATTTTGAGCCACCGTCATATGCGGGAAAAGGGCGTAACTTTGGAAAACGGTGTTCACCGGCCGGCGGTAAGCTGGGATACCGGCCACCGGTTGGCCCATGATAGAAATCTCTCCGACATCGGGCTGCTCAAAACCGGCAATCAACCTTAAAGTTGTCGTTTTTCCACAGCCGCTCGGCCCCAAAAGTGAAAAGAACTCCCCGTCTTTTATTTCCAGAGAGAGATCATCCACGGCGATCACCTCCCCGAACTGCTTAGTCACATTTGTGATTGTAACGCTTGCTGACAATTCTCAATCCTCAACGTGTATTAGGTAAGTTACAAGTAGTTTTCCAAAGAAGGTGTCCACAGATTACGCAGATTTTCGCAGATTACAGAGAAAAATCTGCGTAATCTGTGGACCATGGTAACCTATCCGAATATTGGATCACTACCTCGTATCTGTCAAATCAAAATTTCAGGTACAATTCCTTATGCCATCCACCCAAACCCTCTCCCAAAAAGTTGAGCAAAAATTATACCAGGCGGCCGGTGCCATATCCGCATTTTCATATCCTCTAGGTTGGGAAAAGCTTGAAATTGATGAAAATCGCTCTCTGTGGGCGTCTTATACTCCGAATTACGTGCCCGGTCCACCACTTAAGGGGAATACCACGGCCGATTTGGCCATCATCGGGGGTGGGTTTACCGGGGTTTCCACAGCCCATCACTTTGCCGCCCGCTATCCCCAAAAAAGAGTCATCATTCTGGAAGCTAAGTCCTTGGCCAACGGGGCGAGCGGCCGAAATGGGGGGATGATGCTCAACTGGGTTTATGGCACCGGGCCGATGTCGGAAGAAACAACCCGGCGAGTTTACCAGGCCACAAGCAAAACGATTGACGACATCGAAAAAACGATTAAAACAAACAATCTCGAGGTCAGCTATCGGCGAGACGGGTGTTTTGAGGTATTTACGGATGAGGAACGAGCGGTTGAAGCGCAAAAAGAGGTGGCTTATCTAAATCAACTGGGTATTCCAATTCAATTTCTCGATGCCGCGGCCGTCCGTCAGCACATTGGCTTGAACAACATTTACGGCGGTTTATTTGACCCATCGGAAGGGCAGCTCAACGGGGTTCAGTTTATTCGTGGTCTGCGGCCGATTCTCATTGAACAAGGGGTCGAAATTTATGAACATTCTCCTGTCTTAAAAATCCGGGAAGGTTCAACCATCACCTTAACGACCCCGGAAGGAGAAGTAAAAGCCAAGGCGATACTCTTGGCGACCAACGGCTATACGGGAAAACTCGGCTACTTTCGCAAAGCGTATTTTCCTCTTCATTCCCACGTGTTTGCCACGTCACCATTAAGTCAGGAGCAAAGTAGCAAGCTTGGATGGCGGGGAACGGCCGGTTTTGCTGACGATCTCAATCGCATCTCCTATGCAACCCAAACAAAAGAAGGGCATCTTGTTTTTGGCGGGGGCAGCAATATTTCTTACGGGTATCTGTTCAACAATCGAACCGCATTTCCTGGATCCCCAGATAGTGCTGGCCCAGCATTTCGCGACATGCAAAAAACCCTCAATTCTTATTTGCCCGGTAGTGAAAAATACCCGATGACCTACCGCTGGACCGGTACGCTGGCGATCTCGCTGCGTCGCAATTGTTCAATTGGGGTTCGAGGAGAATACGGGAACGTGTATTTTGCCTTGGGGTACAGCGGTCACGGGGTAACCGCGGCCAACATGGCCGGCCGTGTTTTAACCGACATATACAGTAAATCAGACGAGAAATGGCGAGGGCTGCCCTTTGTCAACGCTCCCTTCTCACCCATTCCCCTGGAACCTTTCCGCTGGATGGGTTATCAGATGGTGACGCGCCTAACCGGCCGATCTCCTAGGGAACCGTTTAGGTGATGGGTGGTGGGTGATGGGTGATGGGTGATGGGTGATGGGTGATAGGTGATGGTAGGCAGCATGGGGGATAAGTTTTTTAGCAATTAGCTATTAGCCAATAGCAACTAGTCATTGATCCGTTCGCCGTGAATAGAAACCCCTGTTAAAATCATCGCCAAAAATTACAACCCTGAGAGCTGCTTGATGTCAACGATTGATTCCCGCGAATTTCGCCGATGCTGCGGCCGGTTTGCCACCGGCGTCACGATTGTTACAACCGAAGTTGATGGGGAGCGTCACGGGATGACCGCCAACGGATTTATGTCGGTTTCCCTCGACCCGCCTCTTGTTCTGGTGTCAGTTGGGAAAAAAGCAAAAACACACGCGTTGCTGACACAAAGCATGTCTTATGGCCTATCTATTCTGGCAGAAGATCAAATTAACCTTAGCAATCATTTTGCCGGCCAACCGCAGCCTGATTTAGAAATCCCCTGGGAGCGATTTTACGAGAATTGGGTTATGCAAGGCTCATTGGCCAAAATAAGTGCTAAAATTGTTGACGCCCACGATGCCGGGGACCACACGCTGTTTATCGCCGAGGTAATCGCACTGGATTACACCGATGGAGATCCACTCCTATATTATTACACCGGTTACAGCAGTTTAATACTTTACAATCCATCTAAAAAATAATGGTACAATAGTACTGCGTCGTTGAAATCAATTTAGCAGTACATCAAAAATTGTATCCCAGTGAAAAACAAATACCTGCACATCTTTTTTGGGATCATTGTGGGCAACCTTCTAGCATTTGGTCTGCACATCTTGTTCCCCAACCTCCTCCTAAAACATTGGTTCGCCGCCTTCGCGCTGACGATCGTCGCCGCGCTGTTGGTTGCTGATATGACCGCTTTGCCTATTGGGCCGCGGCCGCTGTGGGTTTTCCCATTAGCCGGGGAAGGTTTACGCTGGACGTTTGTCATGCAAAATGGGATCCCATCCTGGCTGCAGTTTATGATGCTTGTGGTCGTGTATATCCTCTATTTTGCCATCGCCCGCTTTGAGAGAAAACCCAAAGAACAAAAATGGTCTTTTAAGCAAAACTCCGTATGGTTTTTTGCTATCGCCTTGCTCTACCTGGTCGGTTGGGCCATGCTTCTTGGCTTACTCACCTCGCCCATAATTGTCCTGCCTTTGTTGGTGCTGACCACAGCCCCGTGGTGGTTTAAACCTACCGTAACCGAACAACCCGTCTGGTCTTTTGTAATTCGCCGGGGAGGAATGGGGTTTGTCGCCCTGGCCTTACTCATCGTCTTAATCACTCCCTTGATTTTTGATAGAACCGGTGCAGAAATGCCACCACAACATACATCAACAACCAGAGTTATCATTGACACTGATATGGCCGTCGATGACTACGTCGCCATATACTACTTACTGCGTCACCCTGATGTAGAGGTCATGGCAATCACCTCGGTACATGGGGTTTCCTCTTCAGAAATTGGCAGAGAAAATATCGAGAGATTTATTCAGCCGATTTCGAAAGATATCCCGGTAGGGTCGGGGGCATCGGCCCCCCTTCAAGGTAGCCGTCGCTTTCCACCACTGTGGGTGGGGGCGTTTAATTCTGCGTTTCGCTTTGAGCTGCCCTTGGGAATTGTTGAACAGCCCACACAAGACGCCCTACCTTTGATGGCTGACATTCTCCAGCAATATCCGGATACAAAAATCTTGGCCCTGGGCCCCTTAACCAATGTGGCCAATCTTCTGGCCGAATATCCCGAATTGAGCGACACAACGACCATTGTCATCGGCAGCGGCACAATCACCATTACCAACCCATTTTCCGACGGCAATCAGGATTGGAATACCTGGGTTGATCCGACCGCAAATAAAATATTATTAAATTCTGGGGCAATGCTGTACATGATCCCGATGGACGTAACTCATTATGAGCTGCTGTTTGACCATAGTTTAAGGACTTCAATCGATAATACGCCGGTTCCTTCAAATCGAACCTATCGATTTATGAACGACCTGATCAAATTTTTGCTTTGGACCGGATTTGAAAAACCGATACCGATTTGGGATGCTGCCACGGCCACGACGATCACCAATCCGGAAATTTGTCGCTCTTGGGAAGATATTTCAATCAAAATCATTGAAGGTCGTGGCGAACAGGATGGGTTTGTCGAACGCAATCCGGCCGGGGAGCCAAATGTCCGCGTCTGTACCCGCGGCAACAAACGTAAAATGGCCCAAATTTGGGCTGATCTGCTCCAGGGAACCGTAAATAATTGATCGGGGAATTTGTACTCCTTTACGGTTTTATCTACAATGCAGGGTGAGATTCCCAAGCTTTAATCCTTCTTGTCCAATCCAACCAAATAAAAATACAATTGGAGTTAAATCATGGAAGACCAAAACGATTTTTCCCATCTTTCATCGGCCGATCAAATGAATGCGGAAATGAATCATATGCTGATGCCCGATACCAACTTGATTAAAAAATCTCCGGGAACGCTATCGATTGTGGGAGAAGAACCTTCTGGCGAAGATGTTCTGGAAGCGATTTTGGGGGAGAATGACATTGTTGACCACGGGATCATTGCCGGATTGATTGATGTGGGTCGCTCAGTGGCCCGCATACGTGCCCCGGGCCATGAGTCACTGGCGGTCACCGAACCTGATCAGCTTTCTGACGTCTGGGATCAGCTTAATCGCGATCAATCCCTCAAAGGATTTGTGGGTACCGGATGGGTATTTGGATCAGCCAGAAAATTGCTGATGACCAACAATCACGTTATACCGGTTCCCCAGGCGGCCGTTCGAGCACGCATTGAGTTTGGCTATGTTCGAAATGCACGCACCGATTCAACCAGCAAAAGCCATATTATGCGTCTCAATCCAGGAGAGGTGTTTTTTAGCTCACCCACGATGCGGTTTGGGGGATTGGATTATGCTTTAATTGCTTTATCAGATGAAGCGGATGAAGTGTTGGGCTATCTCGATTATGCTCCAGGGAATACCGCCCTGCACACCGAAGTCGTTTATGTCGTGCAGCACCCTGGCGGAGCACCCAAAGCATACGTCGTCAACCACAACAAAAAAATCAACCTGACCGAACAATATTTTACCTATACAAGTGACACCAAGGGCGGCAGCTCCGGTTCCCCGCTTTTTGACGAAAGCTTAAATCTGATCGGCATTCACCATGTTGGCAACCACAGGGTTCGGGTGGGCCGCCGCCGAATATTCACCAACCTGGGCAGCCGGATGGAGCTGGTAATCGATGATCTGCTCAAACAAATGGAACAATCAGGTTGGGATACCGACAAAGTCAAAACGTGGTTTGGCGAAAGCTATATCCTTGAAAGATGGCTGGCAAAATAAGCGATTACCTGCGCTATCTATAACGCCAAGTTACTTCTTCGATAAACGAGGTTAACATCGATTCTGGTGAAAATCCGGTGCGAATTTCTCTGAAAAACAGGAAATCCCCGATTTCACCAGGGTCATCCGGCTGAAATTCTCCGATTACCTGATCGTTGAGAAGGCAGTAAATCGTTCTAGATTCCGGGGTGAATCCTATTTTTATTGAGTACCATGTATCGAGTTCGATTTCCGATTCGGTATAAATCAGGGAATTGAGCTCAAAATCTTCACTAATCCGGGTGTCATTGATTGAGAAGTTGGCAAACGGACGGTTCTCAACCACGTTGAGGAGGCAGCTAATATCGTACTGTCCGATATATTGTTCGTCCCCTTCGTAAATTTCGGCCGAAAGAGCAACACCCGTTCCCCCTTCCTGAAATACATCCCCTTCCGCATTTAGTTGGACAAAGGCCTCTAGCTCACCGATACGCCATCCGGGCACCCGTACCGGGGCGTTTAATAAAAGAGCGGAGCATGGGAGAGAGCCGGTGAGGGCCTCACTGCGGAAAATCGCGATGCCCTCATTGGCGAAGACCTCGCATTCATCATCTCCAATTCTATTCCATCGCAAGAAGTCAAATTCGGCCGTATCAAATCCATCATAAAAAACCTCGTTTTCCGGCGGGTCAAACCCATCAACATCTACCCACCCGATTTCATCGATTTGATACAGCAGAGCGGTATTTTCGAGCCGCCAGCTGCGAATCTCGCGGGCAAAATCGAACTCAACAAATTCATCGATATTTGGTGCAAACCACTCCCCAATTAAATAACCGTCCGTCATACAGCCGATGCGCTCTCCATCTCTAAAAAGGCGGAAATCAAAAAATCTGTCCGGTCGGAGTTCTTTTCCGGAAAAATGAACGGTGTTTTGTCGATAATCCACTCCCAATCGATCATCATTAATAAAAAACACGGCGTTTACTTGCCCTTCGATCACCTCTGCACCACACGTCAGTGTAAAATTACCAATGTACTCATCGTCATCATCATAAAATTCGTGAAACATGGCCAATCCGGTGAACCCATCCTGGGCCTCCTCTCCAAAGGAAGCCAAAATCCGGACGCCAAAGGCACCAAACTCTTCTCCGCTAACCAGAGCTGGGGCATTTAAGAAAGCGCTGCCACACGACAGCTCTCGATCCTGCGGGCCATTTTCGATAATTAAAGCCCCGTTCTCCACAAAAAAATCACAAACTTCATCATTGATAATTTGCAGGCGAAGCGGGTTAAATGAATTGTTATCAAAATTCTCATAGACTCCTTCCGGCAGATTAATGGCGACTTCTACCTCATTTTCTGGTGGCTCAGGCAGATCGGGTTCGTTGTCCAGATCATCTTCGTCATCCGCGTCTTCTTCTTCTACTTCCACACCAAAATCCGTTTCATTGCCGCCGGCGACTGATTCGACCTCAGGGGTCGGTGTTGAAATTGCCGCTGCTGGAGGTGATGGTTCCCTCAGAAAAATCCACCAGCCACCAATCAAAATGAGGGCTAAAAGAACAGCACCGCCGCCATAGCGAACCCATCCGCGGCTTGATGATGGGGCGGCCGGCGGCGTCACGACACTTGCCGGATCATGCTGTGGGGCAGCAACCGGAATCGCTTCTGTCGCTTGAAAGGGTTGGCTCGATGGGTCAGGGGGCAGGGTTGATATGGGAGATTCTTCAGCCATGCTTTCCAACAGTTCAGCCGCTTTTATGTTTGACTGACTGGCTGAACGAAGCAGTTTGGCAATTTCGCTCGCGGTCGACGGCCGCTGCTGACGATCTCTTTCCAAAGCCTGCATCACCACCGATTCAATTTGGCTCGGGATATCCGGCCGAACCGACCGCGGGCTGGGCGCGGGTTCAGTCATCTGCTTAACGAGAGCCATGGCGGCCGAATCTGCCTGAAACGGTGCCCGACCGGTCAACATTTCAAATACAACCGCCCCCAAAGCATAAATATCGCTGCGCCGGTCAAGCTTTTCACCGCGAATCTGCTCCGGGCTCATGTAGCCTGGCGTGCCGATCACCTTGTCATCGGCCGTTAATTGAGTGCCTGCCTGTTCGACGCTGCGGGCAATGCCAAAATCGGCCAGATAGGCGTTGTCCAGGCGATCAAATAATATGTTGCTCGGTTTTAAATCGCGGTGGATGATGCCCATCTGATGAGACGCGTCGAGAGCGGAGCAAACCCGGTCCATGATGACGGCCGCCTGATCGAGTGACAGCGACCCCTCATGGATGCGATCGGCCAAAGAGCCCCCGGTCATGTAGCGCATGACGATGAAAAGCTTGTTTTCCTCTTCGCCATAATCATACACCGGAACAATAGCCGGATGCTCTAAACCGGCAATGGTCTTGGCCTCCCGCCGAAAACGCTCCCGCAATGTTGAATCAGAAGTGGGATCAATGGTTAACAGTTTGACGACCACATCACGCTCAAAGTGCGGATCATGTGCCAGATAGACAACGGCCATCCCGCCCCGGCCGATTTCGCGCTTGATTTCGTAACGATTGAGTTTATTGATCATTGTAATTTCCGATCCGAAAATTGAATAATGAAGGTTGAGAAAATAACAACGTGCGCTTTTCAGTCCATCATATTTCCCCTCCCATGTCGGGAGGGGGTGGGTCTTTCAGCGTCATCTTACCCCTCCCCGAATCGGGGAGGGATACATGTCGGACCGTTTAATGACAGATAATTATTTGTCCGCCCTTGAGCCGCTTGGAGAACTTGATTTAATACACTATTTTTTTGTAGACCACTTGAAACGCAAAAATATCATGAGGGTCAGTCCAACGATCAAATAGACGATCTGCCATCCTCGAATCCCATTATATATCAGGGTGCTGTCCCCACGAAACCCTTCCAAAATAAACAGAACCATTGCCATTAAAAACAGCCACAGAATAACACCGGAGCCGGGCGCGGTAAAAGAGGCCCTTCCCCACCAAACGGTAAAAAAAACAAGACCGGTCGCGATGAGCAAATAAATTTGGGTCGGATGTCGCACCGCTCCCCACAAATCGATGCCCCATGGCAGCGTTGTCGGCATGCCGTAATAAGCTCCGCTGGCCAGAAATGAGGAAGCCAAAGCGATACCCAACACCCCAAAAGCGGGGGTCACGGCATCCAAACTGCTGCCCAAAGGCAATCGATGCCACCAGCCATAGCCAAAAGCGATCAAAAGGGCGATCAGAATCCCCCCCAAACGATCGATAGTTGAAGGATTTAACGATACAATTCCCCACCAATCCTCGCGGAACGCCTGGAAGAAGCGAATCACATATACCAAACGGCCGCCCAAGATCCCCCCGAACAGTGCCCAGGTAATCAGGCTGTTTAGCCGCTCATTATTTAAACCAATTCGGTTAGCTTCTCGTTCGGCCACAATGGTCGCCAACCAAAAACCGAGCAGCAAAAATAGGAGCGGTGTTTGGATAGCCAATGGGCCTACATGCAAAACCGGAAGCATCAGCCGGCCTCCTCGTCGAGAAGCGCCTGAATTTTACTCCGGATCAAAGATTGATTCATGGGGCCGCCGGGCACAATGTCTCTTATTACCCCTTCCCGATCGATAAAAAAGGTGGTGGGCAGTGCCTCAAGACGATAAATAGGGCCAACCGTACCGGTTTGATCGAGCAAAATTGGGAAGGTCAGTCCCAGCTCGTTGGCAAATTCAGCGGCCGCGGCCGCTTCATCCTGATAGGTCATGTTGACGGCCAATATCTCAAAAGCTGGATCAGAGCCACCATCGTACACCTCATCCATGGCCGGCATTTCCGCCCGGCAGGGGCCACACCATGAGGCCCACAGGTTAAGGACCACCACCTGACCGCGCAGGTCGGAAAGGGTAACTGACTCCCCGTCCAATGTTTCGAGAGTAAAATCCGGGGCCAGAAAACCGGTAAAGGGCGCGGCCGTTAATGCTTCGGGGTTTTCTACGGTGGAAAACCAAATCCAGCCGGAGCCGCTAAGCAAGACCAGGGTGAAAAATGGCCAAAATAAGCGGGGGTTATCGATTATTTTATTCAAGATATTTGTCATACAATGGAGCGTAAAGGAAATTATTTCTTTGACAACCTTTCAAGGCTGCATTTCATACTACATTATTAAAATCCTCCCGATCGGGAGGATTTTGTAATGATATTAGTTTTAAGACCCCAGCAGGCTGCGGTCTTAAAAATTTAATTGCTGCCTAATTGAGTATTTGCTACTCCACGGGAGCCAGTTCAGCAGCTTGCTGGACCAGGGTTGAAAACTCCTGAACGTCCTCATCCTGGGGCATATACTCAGCGATGCGCCGGGCCTCTAGAGCGATCGCATCCCAGTTTGTGGTCGCATAAGGGCTGTTGCGCAGCAGTTCTGCATATTGAGAGACTGCGGCCGCCAGCTGGAAGGTGGGTGTCGCTTCGCTAAAGGCGGTGGCAAAATCGCCGCTGGCGACACTTTCTGCAATCTCTAACACTTCACCGGTGTCGAGGTCTTCATAGCGCAAACGCACCGTGAGGGCCGCTTCGGCCGGATTGGCTTCTTCTACCAGCACCACCTCGTACAGAGCGGTGACGCTGTGCCCGGCACCGATTTCACCGGCATCAACCGCGTCGTTACGAAAATCTTCATCAGCTACATCGCGATTTTCGTATCCCAACAGACGATACTCTGACACGACGGCCGAATTAAATTCAACCTGAATTTTGGCGTCTTTAGCAATGGTTAAAATGGTGGCCAGCAGTTGATCTTCAAATACCCGCTCAGCTTCGTCCATCGTATCGATGTAGGCGTAAGAGCCATCACCCTGATTGGCCAACTGCTCCATAAAGACATCGTTGTAGTTGCCCATGCCAAACCCAAATGAGCTGAGCTGGATCCCTTCGGTCGCGTATTCCAAGATCGCTTCGGCGGTTGTGTTACCGACATTGGCCACACCGTCAGAAGCCAGGATCAGACGGTTGATTTCGCCAGGACGAGCATACTGGTCAGCCAGGCGATAGGCCATCATAATCCCCTGTTCGGCATTGGTACTGCCGCCAGGCTGCAGGCGATCAATTCCACGCCGGATCGTTTCTTCATCGGAAACCGCCGTGGGTTCCAGCAGAGTTTGAGCAGAGCTGCCATAAATGACGATGCCGACGCGATCGCTATCCCGCAGGTTGTCGACCAACATGTGGAGAGAACGACGCACCAGACCCAGACGATTCTCCTGATCCATCGACCCTGAAACGTCAACCACAAAGATAAACATACCGTCCGGCCGCTCGGCCGCAGGAACCGCATACCCCTGGAGGCCAACCTGGACCAGATAACGGCCGTCTTCGGCGGTTAAACCCGGAGCTGGCGCACCCTGGACCGTGATTTCAAAAGAATCAGACTGAGGATTGGGGTATTCATAATCAAAGTAATTGACAAATTCTTCCACCCGGACCGCATCCGATGGCGGCAGAAGCCCATCATTGATGTAATTTCGCATGACGGTATAGGAACCGGTATCCACATCGATGGCAAAAGTAGATAGGTTATCCTCTGAGGTGGCGACAAAGGGGTTGATCCCATAATTCTCAAATATCATTGTGCCAGGGCCTGCCTCTTCAATGGATTGCTCAGGCTCCGCCCCACTGACTTCCTCGAACAGCGGCTCACTTTCTTCGGCATCCATGACCTCTTCGACGTATTCAACTTCCATCGCATCATCGTCCACCACCTCAACCTCAGTCACCGTTTCCGATACGGTTCGAGAAACCTCGACCTCAACAACCTGGGGTTGACAGGCTGCCAGAACTAAAGCGATCAAAGAGGCAAATAAGACCCACTTAAATTTTTGCGTAAACATCGTCAATTCTCCTGAAAATTTGTTTGATTGTGTTGTTATATGCCTGTGAATGGGCCCTATCCAGTGAGGCATGGCAGTAAGACGACGAGGTTGTGGGGAAAGTTCCAGGTGGGAAGATCGACCATCTTTATTTTTGCTTTAAGAATTCTGGGGTAGACTTTAAGCCACATTTCTCAAATTTTTAGCGCTGAGATACCAATTTGTCATTATTGAAGCAAAGAATAAATAACTATATTCTACCGGACGAAAAACCTCTGTTTTTTTATCTGTTTTTCCTGGCTTTTTTTTATGGCTTGGCTATCGTTTTTTCCTACACATCATCCTTATCGCTTTTTTTAACCGCGTTTTCGGCCGCTGAGCTGCCATTAATTTATGTCGTCGCTGCTGTCGTCATTTCCCTGACCGGCTTCTTAAACATCTCCCTTTCAGCAAAATACTCTCCCCAAATCATATTTACAATCTTGCTTATATTGATCATCGGTTCAGGTATTGCCCTTCGAGTCGGATTGATATCAAATGGGTCTCCTCTTCTCTATTTTGTTTTACTAATTTGGTTTCGATTTCTGTTTTCGGTCACCGGCTACATTTTTTGGGGCGCAGCCAGTCAGTTGCTTACTCTCAGGCAGGGGAAAAGGCTCCTGGGAGGAATTAGCGCCGGCCAAACGATCGCCACCATTATCGGTTATGCCCTTGTCCCCTGGATTTTGTCGTTTACCAGAACAGAAAATTTGCTCGTCATCACGGTCGGTGCCCTGCTGATCATGTTGGCCTTTATGCTCTTGGCTTATCGGTCAGCGGAACAATCAGATACGCGAAAGGACCCGTTGGTTTTTCAGGAAAATTTTCTCACCTATCGTCCGCTAAAAGATCAATACCTTCGTTCAATTTTTCTCATCACCCTCATCGTCTATGTGGTGTACTTCTTTATTGATTTCAATTTCTATGGAGAGGTGTCGCTCCAGTACACCTCGGCCGATGAGTTGGCGATCTTTATCAGCCAATTTTTTTCATTGATTTACCTTTCCAGCTTTCTCATTCAGGGATTGTTGACGGCCGTTATTTTGAAACGCTTTGGTTTGCGAACCACCCTGCTAATCTTCCCCGCTACCATTGTTCTTTTTTCCGTTTTATTTACAACGGCCGGCTATCTGAATCTGACTACCCTCGCTTTTTTCCTCATTCTCAGCCTTAAGTATTTTGATGAAGTTGTGCAACTGGGGTTTTTGAAACCCGCTTTTACCCTTTTCTACCAACCGTTCACCGCCCAGAAAAAAATCGTCACCCAAACATACAATGACATTATCGCTATTCCACTGGGAACCGGCCTGGCGGGATTGATTTTATTGTTTATCCCTTTTTCGGGTTTAAGACCAACCGCCTTAATTTTATTTACCATCATCGCCTGCATTTTCCTTTACACGATGATCAATCGGGCATTTAAGGGATACAAAGGCTCCCTGACCCAGGCCCTTTCAATGCGCCAAATACACGGAAAAGAATTAAATCTCAACGATCCGGAAACGGTGGCCATTATCGCCGCAAAGTTAAAAAGCAAACATATTGGGGAAGCGATCTACGCGATCGAATTGCTAACCCGGGCCGAGGCGTTTGACATTTTGAACCCTGCTTTAAAAGAGTTTATCGATCACCCCGATCCCTTGCTCCGGAACGAGGTCACCAAAAGGATCGCCCAGCTAAATTTTGCTCCGCTGATTCCCTTTCTTGAAAATCGCCTAACGGTTGAAGAAGATCCGGCCGTGCAAACCACCATTTTGCATACGATGGGCAAATTAGGTGGTCCCGATACGATCAGCCATATGATTGAAATGCTCGATCATGCCAATCCCCACATTCGCTTTGCCGTAATGGTCGGGCTGATGCAAAGTGGCTTGTTGGAAGGGCAGGCCAGGACCACCGCCAGACTGGAAGATTTGGTGCATTCAGAAGATCCAGCAGAACGACTGCTGGCCGCAAAAGTCATGGGAGCGGTTGGCTCTAACAAAAACGAATCCCATCTTCTTTTGCTGCTCCACGATATCCAGCGAGAGATCGTCTGTGAAGCGATCTTATCGTTGGGGAAAATAAAGGAATCGGATTCCTGGCCAACTTTGATTGATCTTCTAAAAGAACCGGATTTTGAATCGTGCGTGACCCAGGCCCTTATACACGCGGGGGATGATGCTCTACCGGCCGTTGAAGAGAAGCTGCAGCAAAACAATTTACCGGTTAGGAAAATTGCCCAGCTGCTCAAAATCTGTGGCCTGATTGAAACCCCCCAAGCGATTTATCTCCTGCAAAAAAACCTTTTTCGGCCGGAAATCGACCTCCGCGAACAGCTGCTTGAAAATTTACAGCGCAGCGGATACCGGGTGACGCCAAAGTCAAAGCCTTATCTGGAAGGGATTATTCAGGATGAAATAAAAAGTTTCGCCTTCCTGCTGGCGGCGGCCGATCATCTAGCCGGTCTCAACGACACATATTTAACATCAGCCTTGCATCAGGCCCGGGAAAGAAGCCGGCATCGCCATAATTTAGCCCTCTCAATTTACCATCATTCAAATGCCATTCTCAACGCTACCCGATTAGCAGATCGGGGCTCGGTCATTCAAAAAGCGCAGGCGATTGAGTTTCTTGAATTGAGTATCAATGGTGATCAAACCCCACACGCCTTGACCATCGCCCTCAATCAACGTGATTCGCAAAAAATGGCTGATCTCCTTGAAGATTATTCGGCCCCATACGAAACGGCCGATCAGTGGTTGGAAGCGCTGGCCCGGGCGGATGATTTGGGGGTCAGCGCCTGGTTAAAAGCCTGCGTTTTTTATGCCCTTGGTCAGCGCCACCACCCAATTTCTCTTGCAACGGTCGAGAAGGGGGCAAACTCAAATGAGTCAATCGTCGCCGAAACGGCCGAATGGGCCAAAAACAAGCTTTTTGAAAACAGCGAGCAAAACCAGAAGGAAAACGATCAAATGCTTTTGATGATTGAAAAAGTAATGACGCTAAAATCTGCCGAGGTGTTTTCGGAAATTCCGGAGCAAACGCTAAGCGCAGTTGCCGAAAAAACAAACGAAATGAGACTCCAGCCCGGTGAAATCCTCTTTAATAAAGGAGATTTTGGCGACGCCATGTACGTCATTGTCTTTGGCCGGCTACGGGTCTTTGACGGCAACCACACGCTCAACTACCTGGAAGAGCGGGCTGTTGTCGGTGAAATGGCGCTGCTTGACCCCGCCCCTCGATCCGCGTCGGTGGCTGCTGAAACCGACACCCTTCTGCTTGAATTAACCAGCGATATGCTCAATCTGCTCATCGCCCAAAACACAACGGTGGCTCAGGGGATTATTCGCGTGCTCACCCGTCACTTACGCAACCGGGTTGAAGACCTTAGCGAGCTTCGACTCCAGCTCGATCAACAGTAACGGGAATTATGATAAAATTTGGCATGTTGACTAAAAGCCGCGGATTTCGCGGATAATCACCGATTTATCTCTTTAATCCAGGAAAATCCGTGCCATACGCTTAAGAGGGCATTGTTCAAAATTTTTAAAACAAGATTACACGAATTTTCCCATTCAAAAGAGATAATCCTTTAAATTTGTGTCATCCTGATTTTAAAAATTCAAGGGTGATGCACTTAAGTAGTTAACAAAAAGAATTGTTAAAAAAGCAACGGATTAACACGAATTTTCACAGATTTCCCTCTCTAATCTGCGAAAATCTGCGAACCCTTGGTTCACCCCTACGGGGTCTGCGGACACTTTCTTCAGAAAACTTTTTGTAACTTACCTAAAGCACAAAAGAATTAAAAATAAAAGGAAGAGAAAATGAGCTTTGGCATATCGAAAACAATCCCACAAAAAGAAGGCCTCGCCGCCGCCAACAGTTTATACGATGGCACGCGCAGCGAGTATGAATTTCACATGGCCGGATCACCCAGCAAATTAGAAGTTGGCCATTACGTTTATACGATTTTCCAGGATCAGCTGATCGGCCGCTGCAAAATCAAGACGCTAACCGGCGGCGCTGTAAATCCAAAATCGGGGAAACCTCGAACGCTGATTATGGTTGAATGTCCAGGCGAACGGCTGGCTACGCCGATTGCCAAAAAGGGACATCGAGGCACCCGCTATTACGACGGCAGCGAGTGGCCGGGCTCATAATAATCCTCTTATATATACGGGCATGAACCGTTTATCAAAATAGACCCGTCATCCTGGCCCCCGTCTTCACGGGGGTAAACGTCGGCGGGGATCCACCGGTGGCAATTCAATGGATTCCCGCTTTCGCGGGAATGACGACACTTTATTGGTTTTATTTGTCTAAACTCAAAATCGCAATAATTAGCCGATAGTCAGGTAAATCACAACGTTAGTGAACCATTTAAGTTACACATGTAACAATCTGAGTGGCGTTTATCCATGAATGGT
>JAAUYD010273587.1_pt1 | contig 24108 bp, 24 predicted proteins | sample 7278101 | NCBI WGS metagenome assembly JAAUYD01 (sample SAMN14350128, study PRJNA611818) | marine sediment metagenome | isolation source: surface marine sediment (0.6m) | place: French Polynesia: Moorea | collected 2018-08
GCCAACCCGGCGCTGGTGACCATCATTGCCCTTCTGGTGATCGGCCAGGGGCTTTACCACACGGCCGCCCTGGAACGGCCCACGCGCCAGCTCGCCTTCGCGGGCCGGCGGCGCCCCCTCCTCACCCTCTCCGCCACCCTGGTGGGCGCGGGTTTTCTCTCGGCCTTCCTGAACAACACGCCTGTGGTCGTGATGTTCAGTCCGGTGCTCAGCGCGCTCGCCGCGCGGCTGAATGTGAGCCCCGCCAAGCTGTTGATCCCGCTCAGCTTCATCTCGATCCTGGGCGGCATGACTACGGTGATCGGCTCGTCCACCAACCTGCTGGTGTCCGGCATGGTGAGCCAGGTGGGGCTCATGGAACTGGGGTTCTTCGACTTTGCCGTGCCGGGGCTTTTGCTGGCCCTGGTGGGCGCGGTCTATGTGGGCCTGTGCGTGCCCCGGCTTTTGCCGGAACGCGATCCGCTTGCCAGCGAAGCCACCGGCCTGTCGGGCAAGCAGTTCATTGCGCAGATCTCGATTACCCCTGACCACCCGCTCAACGGGGCTGAACCGATTGCCGGTCTCTTCCCGGCCCTGAAGAACATGACTGTGCGCCTGGTGCAGCGCGGAGATATGGCCATCCTGCCGCCGTTTGAGGAGGTGCGCCTTCGCCCCGGAGACCATGTGATTGTGGCGGCAACCCGCCACGCGCTGACCGATGTGCTGCTGTCCGGCGAAGGGCTGTTGACCACGGATTTGCCGGCTTCAGACGACGAGCCCTCCCAGGTGCTGGATGCCTCCGGGGCCGAGCTCACTTTGTGCGAAACCGTGATTGCCCCCAGCTCCACTCTGATTGGCCGGCGCATAGGCCAGAGCGGATTGCGGACGGACACGGGCTGTCTGGTGCTCGGCATCCAACGCCGGTCGCGCATGATGCGCGGGCGCCTGGAGGATATCCGCCTGGAGCCGGGCGACAGCGTGTTGCTGCTGGGCCCCCGCAGCCGGATCCGCGAGCTGCGCACCAACCGGGATCTGTTGCTGCTGGAGTGGTCCGCCCATGAGCTGCCGGACATCAACCTGGCCAACCGGGCACGGGTCATCTTCGCGGCCACGGTTCTGCTGGCGGCCACCGGATTGATGCCCATTGTGATCGCCGCGCTGGCCGGGGCGGCGGCCATGATCCCTGCCGGTTGCCTCAACATGCGCCAGGCCGCCCGGGCCGTGGACCGGCGCATCTTCCTGCTCATCGGGGCGGCCATCGCCATGGCCCTGGCGCTTGAGAAAACGGGCACGGGCCAGATGATCGCCCATGCCGTGATCACCACCGTGGGGGGCGGCCACCCCGCCCTCGTTCTTTCGGCCCTTTTCCTGCTGATCGCGGTGATGACCAACTTCCTGTCCAACAACGCCACGGCCCTGCTGTTCACGCCGATTGCCGCCAGCACGGCGCTGGAGCTGGGGGTGGATGCCAAGCCGTTCATCTTCGCGGTGATCTTTGCGGCCAACTGCTCGTTCGCCACGCCCATGGGCTATCAGACCAACCTTCTGGTGATGGGGCCGGGGCGCTACAAGTACCTGGATTACACCCGCACCGGCGCGCCGCTTATTGTTCTTTTGTGGATATGCTATTCGATTTTTGCCCCATGGTATTATGGGCTTTAGATCGAACCGGTGAGCGGATATGGTATGAACTCACCTGATCGAATTCTGCCGCAACGGAGATAAGTGAATTGAGCATTGAGCAGCGTCATCTACCGCAGTTTTATCTGACGCCTCCAGGCCCGTGCCCCTATTTGCCGGGCCAGCACGAGCGCAAGATATTCACGCATCTGATTGGCAACGATGCCAACTTTCTGAATGACCAACTCACCCATGGCGGCTTCAGGCGGAGCCAGAACATTGCCTATAAACCGGCCTGTGAGTCCTGTAACGCCTGTGTTTCGGTGAGGGTGCTGGTGGACCAGTTCAAGCCTGGCCGCTCGTTCAAGCGGATCCTTGCGAAGAACAGGGACATTACCAGCAAGATCAAACCGGCCAAGGCCAACCCGGAACTCTATTCGCTGTTCCGCGACTATATTGACGAGCGCCATGCTGAAGGCGGCATGGCCGATATGACGGTGTTGGACTTTGCCTCCATGGTGGAAGACAGCTTCGTTGAAACCCGCATTGTGGAGTATCGCAGAAAGCCGGAGCCCACCTTGGCCGGACCTGATTCGCGGGAAGGCGAGCTGATTGCGGCAGCTTTGTGCGACGTGTTGAGCGATGGGCTCTCCATGATCTACAGCTTCTTTAATCCGCGCGAGGCGGACCGGAGCCTTGGAACCTACATGGTGCTGGACCATATCGAGCGCACCCGCAAGCGCGGCCTGCCCTATCTCTATCTGGGCTATTGGGTGCGCGGGTCTGAGAAGATGGACTACAAAAAGCGCTTCCAGCCGCAAGAGCTTTTGGGCGAAAACGGTTGGACTTAGCCCTAAAGCTTCAGACTTTGAATCAGGTGTAATTCGGCATGACGACAGCCGCGATCATTGTAGCGGGCGGATCTGGCCTGAGAGCCGGCGGTGAGCGCCCCAAGCAGTATCAGCACGTGGGCGGGCGCGCCGTGATGGCCTACACCCTGGCCGCGTTTGCCAACCATCCGCAGGTGGATCTGGTGCAGCCGGTGATCGGCGATGGCCACGAGGCCCTCTTTGCGGAGACGTGCGGGGAGATTGACTGCCTCGTGCCCGTGACGGGCGGGGCCACGCGGCAGGCCTCTGTTATGGCTGGGCTGAAGGCCTTGAGCGGTCATGCGCCCGACCGGGTATTGATTCATGACGCGGCGAGGCCCTTCGTCTCTGAACGCATCATCAGTGACACCCTGACGGCACTGGATGGCGCGGACGGCGCACTGCCCGTTCTGCCGGTGGTGGACACCATCAAACGCGCCGATGGGGCCCAGGTGGTCGACACGCTGGACCGTGCCAGCCTGCGTGCTGCCCAGACACCGCAAGGGTTCCGGTATGAGCAGATCTGCAAGGCCCATGAGGCAGCCGCGGCTGAGGCAGATCACGCGTTCACGGACGATGCGTCCATCGGCGAATGGGCCGGCCTCACCATCACCATGGTTGACGGAGCGCCTGAGAACAGGAAACTGACAACCGAGAACGATATGGATGAGGCCAGAGCCTGGATGACCTCAAACTCCCCCTCCGCGCTCACCGACATCCGCGTTGGCCAAGGTTATGATGTGCACGCGTTCGAAGAGGGCGATGCGGTCATCCTGTGCGGCGTTGAGATCGCGCACAGCAAGAAGCTCAAAGGCCATTCGGATGCGGATGTGGGCATGCACGCTCTCACCGACGCCATCTTGGGCGCGCTGGCAGAAGGGGATATTGGCAAGCATTTCCCGCCCAGCGACCCACAATGGAAGGGCGCGGCCTCGCACATCTTCCTCAAGGCCGCCGCCGATATGGTGACGGAACGCGGCGGCAAGATCTCCCATGGGGACGTGACCTTGATCTGCGAGGAGCCGAAGATGCGGCCCCATGTGGACGGCATGCGCAAGGCTTTGGCGGAGATCATCGGTATCGACGTGAACCGCATCAGCGTGAAAGCCACAACCAGCGAGGAGCTGGGTTTCACCGGCCGGCGCGAAGGCATCGCGGCGCTTGCCAGCGCAACCGTGAGGCTGCCGGAATGAGCGACCATCTGTTCTCGCGCGAAGTGGTGATGGCGGCAAAGGATGTGTTGGATATCTGCCGGGAAAACCGGTGGATGGTGGCCACCGCAGAGTCCTGCACCGGTGGGCTGATCGCGGCGGTTCTCACCGAAATTGCCGGCTCGTCGGACGTGGTGGACCGAGGGTTCGTCACCTATTCCAATTCGGCCAAGAGCCAGCTTCTGGGCGTGCCGCCCGAGATGATAGAAAGCGATGGCGCCGTGTCGGAACGCGTGGCCAGAGCCATGGCGGAAGGCGCGCTTGAGCGCTCCGATGCGTCCATCGCCATCAGCTGCACCGGCGTGGCGGGCCCCGGCGGCGGGTCTGCCGAAAAGCCCGTGGGGCTGGTCCACATGGCCGCCGCACGGGCCGACGGGCCCACGTTGCACGAACGCTGTCTGTTTCCGGATAATGGCCGGGCGGCGATCCGACAGGCCACGGTCTTATACGGATTTGAGATGATTAAGTCGCTCAGCGCACGGCCGATGATTGCTTGAGGCTCCTCGCCCCTCCCCCATTTGCGCTTTCTTAATCAGTTCCTAGCACTCTCATTAAAGTTTTAACGATTGGGCTAGCGCAACCATGGAAACCGTCGAGACGCACACTCAGGCTGGAGCCCCCAGCCCGCAAGCCACGCCGACCGCGCCGACCGGCCTCCAGGCCCAGGCACAGCCGGACCTCCCTGTCATCTTGAATACGCTGCGCTCGCTGACCCGCGACCAACTCCACGTGTTGCTGCTGCAGCTTGAGCCGCGCGCGCTTCTAGATGCGCTGCAGTCCTCGTTGCCTGAGAATTCGCAGCAGCCAATTCCAAAGCCGGCGGCAAGCCCAACGGCTGAAGGGCCGGACGTTCCCACGCGCGTTCTGAAGAGCGGCAAGCTCATCTACAACAACTCGAACTCTGTTGTGGACTGTCAGATCCGCGAGATCTCGTCAAAGGGCTGTAAAATCCGCGTGGAGAACTCCATGGGGATCCCTGAACACCCCATGCTCCAGATCCTGGACGGCAAGACAAAGCGCCAGTGCCAGGTGGCCTGGAAGAAGCTGGAAGAAATCGGCTTGGAATTCATCGACTGAGGAGCCTCAGGGCTCCCCAATCGGCCGTATTCGCCTCAGTGGCAAAGCTGCGAGTGCATGCGCCCGCCATCAACGGCTGCCTTGACGGTGCACCACGCCTTGACGACCGGATAGTTGAGCTCGATGAAGCTCTGCTTGTGTGGGTGTGACTGCTGGTTCTCAATGGCTGCGATCATCTCTGCAGCTTCGTGTTCATCGTCCAGCAGATCTTCCGCCAACTCCAGCAATAGCTCAATGAGTTTGCGCTCAGACTTCTCCCACAGCGCGGTAGGATCAATCTCCGCCCCAGACATGATGTCTGCAATAAGTTCTTGTTGGTGCATCTCGCCGTCCCTGTTTTTTGTATTTTGCACCATACCGTCCGCAGATGTGAGGTTCCTTAAATGCCAAAGACTTCATAGCTTTACGCTTAAACAAGGCGTACCCGAACTGCTCAAATTTCGCTCAAGTTTCCCTCAAATTCCGCTTAAATTTCGCTCAAATTTTACCGACTGCAGCTCAAGCCCAGGCTTGCTGCGGGATTGGCGGTTTTGCAGCGCCACCAAAATTGTCGCGCACCAGGGGATTGAAACACCTTGTTAAGCATCTTCGGAAACACTGACGCGACGTAACCTTGAACAGTTTCAATATTCTCAGGTCAGTGCGATGACACAGGGACGTGGCGACATGTTAACGTGCTTTACGGCGTTTTGGGCCAACCAGCGCGGAACTGTCGGTTTCGTCTTCGCCCTGATGCTGGTTCCCTTCTTGATTTGTGTCGGCCTTGCTGTGGACTACGGCCGGGCCGTGGTGGCCAAGCACGAGCTACAGGTGGCGTTGGATACAGCTGTTTTGGCCGCCGGCTCCCTCAAACTGGCCAGCGACGAAGAACGCAAGCAGTTGGGTAAGGCTTTCTTTGAAGCAAACTTCGATGCCTCGGGGCGCAGCATTGACGTTCCGGAGGATCTGGTCTCCATCCAACGCGGTACTGTGACGGCCACCCAATCGCTGGAGATCTCAACGCGGTTCCTGCAGTTCCTGGGGTTTGCCGACCGGAACGGGTCTCCAAGCGAGCGAATAATCGGCGTGAAGACCAGCTCAACCGCCCATGTGCCGCAGGTGGGCAAGGCTGAGATTGCCCTTGTGCTGGACTATTCCGGCTCCATGGACGACGAATTGGGCGGTGCCACCAAGTACGTCACCATGCGCAACGCGGCCAACGATCTGATCTCCTTCTTACATTCAGGGGCAAACAATGGAGCGGGCATCGCGTTCTCCCTGGTTCCCTTTTCCTATGGGGTTAAGGCCAAGCTTATGGGCAAGCACCTGACGGATGCGGCCGCAAACAAGCTTTCCGGTGACACACGCATTGAAAGCTGCCTGTCAGGGCGCAAGGAGAATGTCACCAACGACACCGAGCCTGTGGATGATAAACGGCACCGCTGGCAGCAGGACGACCTTTGGTACGACAAAGGCAGCTATAATTCCGACCGCACCGCTAAGTGCAGCACCATGCTGCTCATGCGCGAGCTGACCAGCAGCACCGGGCTTCTGCAGGCAGATCTCAACACCTGGGAGCCCTATGGCGGCACGCACATCTCTTCAGGCTTCCAGTTCGGCTGGCACGCCATTTCGCCCAACAGCGTGTTTTCAGGCGGCGTCAGCTACGACATGATCACCCATGAAGACCCGGAACAACGGGTGTTGAAAGCCATCGTTCTTTTGACCGATGGGGCGCAAACCGTTCCCGCATACCGCAAGAACGGCGCCGGCCAGGACAATCCGGAAACCAGCGACCCGAGCTGGCCCTTGGACCAATCCAACGGCGAGTACAATCTGGAACAGCAGTGCATCAATGCCAAGAGCGAAGGCATCCTTGTGGTCACCGTGGCCTTTGATCTGGACGATGATGACACGGTGGACCGCTTGCACGATTGTGCATCATTGAAGGATGCGGCAGATCCGGACAAGGGCCGGTACGCCTTCACGGCAAACTCAACGGGCCAACTGCGCACCGCCTTCAATGAGATCGGCGATATCCTTGCGGATATGGTTTACCTGAGCAATTGATCCAGCCTTATGCCGCCACCCCGCCCGGCGCTCCATAGATCTCCCGGGCGCGGTCCTGCCAGGCGCTGATGAGCTTTTGGATGGCCGCACCCGCTGCCCGGTCGATGAACAGGGCCAGCGCCTTGGAGCGGAATTCATAGGCCACATCTATCCGCGCCTCAGACTTGCCCGGCCCTTGGTCGACGAAGCTCCATTTTGCATGGAAGCTGGTAAATGGCGGGCCGTCTGACACGGAGATGATGGTCTTCTGGGCCGGGTCGGCCGTGACCGTGCTCTCAAACTCTTCGGAGATGCCGAACTTGCGGTAGCGAAACACCAGAACCGACTGAAACTCCATGGCGCCGCTCGGCAACGGAACGGGATCGCTGAGCGAGGCCCGTTTGCACAAAGGCACAAACTCAGGGTAGCGCTCAATGTCGATGGCCAGGTCATAGAGCTGCTTGGCCGTATACGGCATCATGCGGCTTTCAGAGAATTCTTTCATGGTGGCTTAACCGCTTACCCCGCCGCGTCCCGGGCCGCCTTCAGCTTGGCGAAGTCCTCGCCCGCATGGTGCGATGAGCGGGTGAGCGGGCTGGCAGAGACCATCAGGAAGCCCTTGGCATAAGCCACCGTCTCCAGGCCGGAAAACTCATCGGGCGTCAAGAACCGGTCAATGGGATGGTGTTTGCGGGTGGGCTGCAAATATTGCCCGATGGTGATGAAATCCACATCGGCCACACGCATATCGTCCATCACCTGCAGCACCTCCTCGCGGCTTTCGCCAAGCCCGACCATGATGCCCGATTTGGTGAAAGCCTTGGGATCCAACTCCTTCACCCGCTGAAGCAGGCGTAAGGAATGGAAATAGCGCGCACCAGGGCGCACGGTGAGGTAAAGCCCCGGCACGGTCTCCAGATTGTGGTTGAACACATCAGGTGCCGCCTCAACCACGATCTCCAAGGCTCCCTCCTTGCGCAGGAAATCGGGGGTCAGCACCTCAATGGTGGTGCCCGGCGAAGATGCGCGGATGGCGTTGATCACATCAGCGAAGTGTTGCGCGCCGCCATCGGCAAGATCATCCCGGTCCACCGAGGTGATGACGATGTGGTTGAGCCCCAGTTTGGCCACCGCCTCCGCCACGCTCTGAGGTTCAGACGGGTCGAGCGGGCCCGGCAAGCCGGTGCGCACATTGCAGAAGGCGCATGCGCGCGTGCAGGTATCGCCCATGATCATCATGGTGGCGTGCTTCTTCTCCCAGCACTCCCCAATGTTGGGGCAGCCGGCTTCTTCGCACACGGTCACCAGATTGTTGGTCTTGATGATCTCGCGGGTCTCCTTGTAAAGCGGGGAGCCTGGCGCTTTCACCCGGATCCAGTCCGGTTTTCGCAGCACGGGGCTGTCGGGCCGTTTGGCCTTCTCCGGATGGCGGGGACGCTCTTTAGCGACAGTATCAAGAACCGTAACCATGGCCCATTTGGCTCCTTAAGCTTTGCCCTTTATCACGCGGTAGGCATAGATCAGCAGGCAAGCGCCGCCCACAGCGACAGCCAACTGGCCGATGAAACCGCCAAACGTTGCGCCCATCACCGCATGCAAAATCCAGTTGCCCACGATCGCACCGACGATACCCAGAATGATGTTCAAAATCAGTCCGGTATCGAACTTCATGACCTTTTCCGCGATCCATCCGGCAAGGCCGCCGATGATGATCGTCATGATCCATCCAAATCCCACCATTGCACCTTCTCCTTCAGCTTTCCGTTAGGCGATCAGCCGTGCCAGGAACACGACCACGATAGCACCGATGGTGGCCACAATAATCTGGCGCACGATCTCGTTGCCGATGCCGAGGTTGATCCCCAGCTGTTGAAAGATGAAACCACCGGCAAACGAGCCGATGAGACCGGTGATCAGATATCTGATCAAGCCGCTGCCGCCCATCACGAAACTGGCCAGCCAACCCGCCACCACACCGACGATCAACATCACGATCAGTGATTTTGCGTCCATTCTCTTGTCCTCCTCGTGGGGCACCACCCCTGAAAGCCGTGCCCTGCCGCTACATATGGATAACCCGGCCATACGCATCAAGCACGCTTTCGTGCATCATTTCAGACAATGTGGGATGTGGGAAGACAGTGTGCATGAGTTCTGCTTCGGTTGTTTCCAGGGTCATAGCCACCACATAACCCTGGATCAGTTCGGTCACTTCGGCTCCAACCATGTGCGCCCCCAGCAGTTGGCCCGTCTTGGCATCGAAAATGGTCTTCACCAGCCCCTGATCTTCGCCCAAGGCAATGGCCTTGCCGTTGCCGATAAAGGGGAAGCGGCCGATTTTGACCTCCCGGCCCGCCTCCTTCGCGGCCTCCTCGGTGAGACCCACAGACGCCACCTGCGGATGACAATAGGTACAGCCCGGGATCGCGCCCTTGTCCAGCGGGTGCACGTCTTTTACGCCGGCAATCTTCTCAATGCACACCACGCCCTCATGCTCGGCCTTGTGGGCCAGCATGGGCGGGCCCGCCACATCGCCAATGGCGTAGATGCCCGGCACGTTGGTGCGCCCGTAGCCATCAATGACCACACAGCCCCGATCGGTCTTAACGCCCAGAGCCTCAAGGCCCAGATCTTCAATATTGCCCACCACGCCAACCGCGGAGATCATGCGGTCCACCGTCATTTCCGTCTTGGTCCCCTTGGCGTCCTCAATGGTGGCCGTTACCGCGTTGGCGGCCTTCTTGACGCCGCTCACTTTGGCGCCGGTGATGAACTTGAGCCCTGCCCGCTCCAATTGCTTTTGAGCAAGCTTGGCGATTTCCTTGTCTTCCACAGGCAGGATGCGATCAACAATCTCCACCACAGTGACGTCCACACCCATGGTGGCGTAGAAGGACGCGAACTCAATACCAATGGCCCCTGAGCCCACCACCAGCAGGGACTTGGGCATGGTTTCAGGCACCATGGCCTCGAAATACGTCCAGATCAGCTTGCCGTCAGGCTCCATGCCGGGCAACGCGCGCGGGCGGGCACCGGTCGCAATGATGATGTGGTCGGCTTGATAGGTGCCCACCGGTTTGCCGTCATTGGTCACGGCCGCGGTGTTCTTGGCCGTTAGCGTGGCCCGGCCGTCAATGACGGTGACCTTGTTCTTCTTGAGCAGGTGGCCGACGCCGGAATTGAGCCGTTTAGACACATCCCGCGAGCGCTTCACAACGGCCTTCAGATCGTAGCTTGGCTTTTCGGCCCCAAGGCCATAGGCCGAAGCGTTCTCGATATAGTGATAGATCTCAGAACTGCGCAGCAGGGCTTTCGTGGGAATACAGCCCCAATTGAGGCAAATGCCGCCCAAGTGTTTTTCCTCAACCACCGCCGTCTTGAACCCGAGTTGCGCGGCGCGGATCGCCGTTACGTATCCACCCGGACCGGCCCCAACAATCAGAACGTCGAACTTCGTATCGGACATTGCCACTTGCCACCTCTTGTTAAACTCGTCTTTGAGCGCGCTACACGGCCACTCCGCTTGGGCGCGCCTGTTAATGTGCCAATCCTAGATGACGCCCCTACCGCCCCTTGGCCCGGGCTCTTGCGCGGGCGCGCTTTACTTTGTTGCCGGCAACCGGAACCGGCCGTGTATCGGGCGTTGGTTCGGGTTCTGAAGCTTCGGCAGGTTTTTCTTCTGGCTTGGGTTTAGGCTTTTCAGGCATCGCCACGGTGCTCGGCGGTGTCTCCGGCATGCGCGGCGGCTCTTCTATGGGCTGAGGAGCCTCAGGTTCGGCTGCCACGGGCTCCGGTTTTTCCGGCTCCGGCGTCTCCGGTTCAGCGGCTTTCATGAAAGGCGCAAGGAGGCTGGCTTTGGTGTCGGCCGGTTTGGGTTCGGCAGCGGCCGGCGCAACCGGGGCCGGAGCGGGTGCCGGGGCCGGCGCCGGAGTGGGCTCCGGGGAAGGCTCGCCGCGCTTGGGCGGCTCAGGGATCCGGGTTTCGGTGGCGGCCTCCTGGGGCTTCAACGGAGTGGTGCCCGGGAAGGGATCAAAGTCGTAGAGGTCCAGGTGATCATCGGAATCACGCATTTCCTCCAACGTGGACATCACCGCATTGTCGTGAATGTGCTGACGGGCGATGCCCTCCAGTCTGATCATGGACACCCTCAGCGACAGGGCGGCCACAATGGCCACAAAAGCCCCGATCAGGGCCAAGGTGAGCTGTTGATCGGAGACGCTGTCCGGGTTGAACTCGCCTCCCAGGACCCGTGCATAGGAGATGGACGAGAACACAATGAGCAGCACCATGGTGAGCAGCCAGAGGGCGGGCGTGGCCTTTTGCTCGCCAACCTCGACCATCTTGAAGAAGAGGATTATGGCTTCCGCGATGGCAATACCGCTAATGGCAATCACCAGAAACAGCACGTTGGCATAGGACTGCCGCGCCACGTCCATCATCGTCACGCCCCGCACAGCGCCCGCGTCGGGCACCATGTTGGAGACAAAGATGATCACGATCGGGATGGCACATCCCAATAGACCAATCAGCCAGATAATCAGGTTTGTTGACCTGCTCATCCCCAAACTCTCACTCACTGCGCTCCGTCCACATAACGCCGGACCTCAACGGGATCAATCGCAATGCTTATACCAGCATCATCGCCGGGTGTTCGAGATTGTTCTTAATCGCTGTCAAGAACTGTGCGCCAAGCGCACCATCTACGGCCCGGTGATCTGTCGAGAGTGTGATGGACATTATAGTGGCAATTTTGATTTCGTCGCCTGAAATTACTGGCCGCCGCTCGCCGGCGCCCACTGCCAAAATGGTAGCATGCGGCGGGTTGATGACGGCGGAGAAATCCTTGATGCCGAACATGCCCAGATTGGAGACCGCCGTGGTGCCGCCCTGGTACTCTTCCGGCATCAGTTTGCGGTCCCGGGCGCGGGCTGCGAAATCCTTCATTTCGTTGGAAATTTTCGCCAGACCCTTGGCTTCAACATTGCGCACGACAGGGGTCAGCAACCCGCCCGGAATGGCCACGGCCACACCCACGTCGGAGACCTTGTGGTGGAGCATGCCGCCGTCGGTCCAGGTCACGTTGGCATCGGGCACCTGCTGCAGCGCCACGCCCATCGCCTTGATGATGAAGTCGTTGACGGAGACCTTGTAGCTCGGTTTTCCGTCCGGACCGGCCGTCGCCTTGCCGTTGATCTCTGCGCGAAGCGCCAGGAGCGTATCCAGCTCAACATCCACGGTTAGATAAAAGTGCGGGATGGTTTGCTTGGCTTCTGTGAGGCGTTCGGCAATGATTTTGCGCATACCGTCATGGGGCACCACGTCATAGGAGCCTTCCGGGTACATGCGCGCGATGACCTCATCCGCCATGCCTTGCGCCATGGCCGCTTTGGCGGCGGGCGCTGGTGCAGCCGCAGCGGCGGCGGGATGCGCTGCGGCGCCGCCAGAGGCGATGGCCGCGTCCACATCGCGCTTCACGATGCGGCCATGGGGGCCGGAGCCGACCACGGCGCTCAGATCTATCCCCTCCATGCCGGCAAGACGCTTGGCCAAGGGCGAGGCCATGATGCGGGACCCGGTCGGGCCGGCGGGTACCGGGGCGGCTGCGGGTGCCGGCGCGGCAGCCGGCTGAGGCGCTTCAGGGGCAGCCGCGGCAGGAGCCGGAGCCTCGGCAGCCGGTGCAGCCACGGGGGCGGCGGAAATGGCCGAAGCATCTTCACCCTCCTCCAGGAGCACGGCAATGACCTCGTTGACCTTCACCGCATCGGTGCCTTCTGCAATCAGGATCTTGCCAACGGTGCCTTCGTCCACCGCTTCCACTTCCATGGTGGCCTTGTCGGTTTCGATCTCGGCCAACAGGTCGCCGGAAGAAACGGCGTCGCCTTCCTTGACCAGCCATTTGACAAGCTTGCCCTCTTCCATGGTGGGCGAGAGCGCGGGCATTGTGATGTTGATAGGCATTTCGTCGGACCTCGCCGGCTCAGATGTAGAGAGCTTGTTTTGCCGCGGCGACCACCTCATCCACGTGAGGCAGCGCGAGCTTTTCAAGATTTGCCGCATACGGCATGGGCACATCCTTTCCAGCCACCCGTGTGACGGGGGCATCGAGCCAATCAAAGGCCTCAGAAGACACGTGCGCGGCGATCTCTGCGCCAATGCCGCACGTGGGCCAGCCCTCTTCAACGGTCACCAGGCGGTTCGTCTTCTTCACCGAGGCTATAATCGTCGCCATGTCCATGGGGCGCAATGTCCTTAGATCGATAACCTCAGCGGAAACGCCCTCGCCGGCGAGCTTTTCCGCCGCTTCCAGAGCGTAGGTCATGCCGATGGAGAAGGAGACGATGGTGACATCCGAGCCTTCCTGGGCGATGCGGGCTTTGCCGATGGGCACCACCCAATCATCCAGCTTGGGCACGTCGAACGAGCGGCCATAGAGGATCTCGTTTTCCAGGAAGATCACCGGGTTTGGATCGCGGATGGCCGCCTTCAAAAGGCCCTTCGCGTCAGCGGCCGTATAGGGCGCGACAACCTTGAGGCCGGGCACGGAGCTGTACCAGGCCGAATAGTCCTGGGAATGCTGGGCGCCCACGCGCGCGGCGGCCCCGTTTGGCCCGCGGAACACGATGGGACAGCCCATCTGACCGCCGGACATATAGAGGGTCTTGGCGGCGGAGTTGATGATGTGGTCGATGGCCTGCATGGCGAAGTTGAAGGTCATGAACTCCAGAACCGGCTTCAGGCCGCCAAAGCCGGCGCCAACCGCGACGCCGGTGAACCCGTGTTCGGTGATCGGGGTGTCGATCACGCGCCTGTCGCCAAACTCGTCCAGCAGACCTTGGGTCACCTTATAGGCGCCTTGGTACTCGGCCACCTCTTCGCCCATGACGAAGACCGCATCATCGGTGCGCATTTCTTCGGCCATGGCATCGCGCAGGGCCTCACGGACGGTCATGGAAACCATTTCGGTGCCTGCCGGAATATCGGGATCAGCGGGCACGGAAACCTCTACGGGCTGAGGCGCGGCGGCCGCGGGGGTCGCGGCAGGTGCTGGTTCCGGCGCGGCCTCTGCAGCCGGCGCAGCAGCGGGTGGAGGGGCGGCAGCAGCGGCCTCGGCAGCTGATGCGTCCTCGCCCTCGGCCAGAACGATCGCGATCGGTGTGTTCACCTTCACCCCTTCTGAGCCTTCGGCCACCAGGATCTTGCCCACGGTGCCTTCATCCACGGTTTCCACTTCCATGGTCGCCTTATCGGTCTCGATCTCCGCGATAATGTCACCTGAGGAGATTTGATCGCCCTCTTTCACCAGCCATTTGGCAAGGGTGCCCTCCTCCATGGTGGGAGACAGGGCGGGCATGAGAATTTCAACAGCCATTTCTTACAACTCCCCGCTTACGCATCGACCAGCACATCGGTCCAGAGCTCGGACGGATCGGGCTCACGATCCGTTTGCGCAAACTCTGCGGCCTCTGTGACGATGGCACGAACTTCTTTGTCTATCTCTTTGAGATCGGCCTCGGTTGCCGTGCCGTTCTCGATCATCCGGCTTTTGACCTGCTCAATCGCGTCGTGTTCCTGACGCATCTTTTGAACCTCTTCCTTGGAGCGGTATTTCGCCGGGTCCGACATGGAGTGGCCACGGTACCGGTACGTCCGCATTTCCAGGATATAGGGTCCATTGCCGTCGCGGCAGTGGGCCAGCGCCTTGTCGCTGGCGGCCTTCACGGCGCGCACGTCCATGCCGTCAACCTGCTCGCCCGGAATACCGAAGGCGGCGCCGCGGGCGAACATTTCCTCTGACTTGGCCGCTGACCGCTTCACCGCGGTGCCCATGGCATAACCGTTGTTCTCGATCACGAAGATCACCGGCAGCTTCCAGATTGAGGCCATATTGAAGCTCTCATAGACCTGGCCCTGGTTGGCCGCGCCCTCTCCAAAGAAGGTCAGGGACACGTTGTTATTGCCAAGATACTTGTTGGCAAACGCCAGTCCGGCCCCAAGCGGCACTTGGGCGCCGACAATTCCGTGGCCGCCATAGAAATGCTTTTCGCGGCTGAACATATGCATGGAACCGCCCTTGCCTTTCGAATATCCGCCCTGGCGTCCCGTGAGTTCAGCCATCACTCCCTTGGCATCCATGCCGCACGCCAGCATGTGGCCGTGGTCGCGGTAGGAGGTGATCATCTGATCGCCCTCGTTAATCGCCATCTGCATGCCCACGACGACGGCTTCCTGGCCGATGTACAGGTGGCAAAAACCACCGATAAGGCCCATGCCGTACATCTGGCCGGCTTTTTCCTCAAAGCGGCGGATCAGCAGCATCTCTCGATAAGCGTGCAGATCCTGTTCTGGAGTGAACGCGGTATCAGATTTCTTTGTCGCTGATCGGGTCTTGCGCGCGGCCATTAAACGCCTCCTTGTAATTCACCGGAAATGCCAAGGCACCTTACTAGGCTCGGACAGAAAATGGAAGAACGCGAAATTTGGCTAAAGTGCTGTTTTAAAATGGATTTATTGTTTTTAACTTGATTTCAGTTAAATTATTATACTTATTGATTAACGGACCCGGTGGGCAGGTAGATGATCAGCTCATCAGGGTGGGAGTGATGCAGCATTTTCCGGGCCTGAACGCCCAAGAGATCGGGATCCAAGGCCTGCGCGCGCAACAGCGACACCTTGCGAGAGAGCGTTTCCCGCTCGGCCACCAGGCCATCCAGCTCGCTTTTGGCTTTCTTGATCTGCTTTTCCGTCTTGGCGATCTGTTGCTCGCCGCGCTTGCCCTCTTCGCTGGCCGTGTGGAACCAGAAGAGCACACCCGCGCACAGGCACGGAAAGATCAGGCGTGTCAGAAACTGTTTCATTAGCCCCAGGCGCGTGGCGACGGTCGGATACGCCACTCTTAACGCCGTAAGGTTACAAGTGCTTTATGGAGCCCTCATCCGCGCAGGATTGAGCGGCCCGCATAGACGGCCCTTGCGCTCAGTTCCTCTTCAATGCGGATCAACTGGTTGTACTTTGCCGTCCTGTCAGAGCGGGCCAGGGAGCCTGTTTTGATCTGGCCGCAATTGGTGGCCACCGCTAGGTCGGCAATGGTGGTGTCCTCGGTTTCCCCGGAGCGGTGGGACATGACCGCGGTGTAGCCAGCCCCGTGCGCCATCTCGATCGTCTCCAGCGTTTCGGTGAGTGAGCCGATCTGGTTCACCTTAACGAGGATGGAGTTGGCGATAGACTGATCAATACCCGACTTGAGGCGTTTGGTGTTGGTAACGAACAGATCATCGCCCACCAGCTGGCACTTGCTGCCCACCGCATCGGTCAAGGCCTTCCAGCCCGCCCAATCATCTTCCGCCATGCCGTCCTCGATCGAAATGATCGGATAGCGCCCTACAAGATCAGCCAGGTAGGCCGCCATTTCATCAGCCTCGAGCGACTTGCCCTCGCCTTTGAGCTCATAACGTCCGTTCTCAAAGAACTCCGTGGAGGCGCAGTCGAGAGCCAAATAAACGTCCTCACCCGGCCGGTAGCCAGCCCGTTCAATGGACGCCATGATGAAATCCAGGGCCTCTGACGCGGAGCCGATATTCGGGGCAAAGCCGCCCTCGTCGCCGACGTTGGTGTTGTGGCCCGCCTCCGACAGGCCCTTCTTCAAAGTGTGAAACACCTCAGAGCCCATGCGCACGCCTTCAGCACACGAGGCGGCCGAGACGGGCATGATCATGAACTCCTGTATGTCGATCGGGTTGTCGGCATGCTCACCGCCATTGACGATGTTCATCATCGGCACGGGCAAAGTGACCGCGCCCTCGCCGCCCACTTGGTGATAGAGCGGCACACCGTTAGACGCGGCCGCTGCGCGCGCAACGGCCAGGGAAACGCCCAGGATCGCGTTCGCGCCCAGGCGTCCTTTGTTTTCGGTCCCGTCCAATTCGATCATTTTCCGGTCGATCGCGGCTTGATCGTTCGCATCCATGCCCACGATGGCGCCCTGGATCTCGCCTTTCACATTGGCCACAGCGTTTTGCACGCCCTTGCCAAGGAAGCGGCTCTTGTCGTTATCGCGCAGCTCCACGGCCTCGTGGGCACCGGTGGAAGCCCCCGAGGGCACGATGGCACGGCCCAATGTGCCGTCGGCCAAATGGACGTCAGCTTCGACGGTTGGATTGCCGCGGCTATCCAAAACTTCGCGCGCGGTGATTGACTTTATGTTCGACATGGGGTGGCCTCTAGCTGGGGGGACGAGTTGTGCTGGCTTCTAACGGGCTGGCGCGTGTTTGTGAACAGGCCCAGGTGTCGCGCTGAGTGGCACACATCTTGCGGCATTAGCTCACCGGTCACTTGAGCTTTGATGAGTATGAGTAACACATTCGAAAACGGCCGCCCCGCCTCCACTGTGCGGACCCCCACCCTGACCGGATGGCTTGAGGAAAGTACGCTTTATCCGCATGCGGTCTCTGCGCTGAAGAGCTGGCGTCATCGGTCTGACAGCTATCATGACGTTTATGGACCTGACTATTTTGAGACACTTGAACGGACAAGCTGGGAGAGCGCACCGGCCATTGCACGCTCCATTGTGGAACACCTGAACCCGGTGCGGGTTGTGGATCTTGGCTGCGGCACCGGAAATCTGATCGACAATCTGCGGTGTCTGGGTGTGAAAGCTGTGGGGGCGGATTTTTCAGACTATGCGCTCAAATACTGCGAAAAGCGCTGCTTGGATGTGAAGAAGATCGACTTTACCGACGCAGAAGCGATCCGCAGCCCTCTTGGACGCTTCGATCTGGCGATCAGCCTTGATGTGGCGCACCAGTTGCCCAAGCCCGCGGCCATCTCGCATGTGGCCTATTTGTGCCATCATGCAGACCGCGTAATCTTCTCAGCTCCCTCTTGTGCTAACGATCTTCTGCCCAGATGTGCCCGCCCGCTTGAGTTCTGGATCGAGCAGTTCGAGGCCAGAGACTTCGTTCTGGACTATGCTCTTTCGTCGATCTTCAAGGTGGAATGGCCCGAGCCGGCCGCAGAACCCGTGCGCTCACACCGCCCGCTTCTATTCCAACGCGGGAGCTGGTAGGTCCGCTTAGTAGCCTTTGGCGAGCCGGTCGAAGGCCATCAACCGCTCAACCAGGCTGTCCATCTCATCCAACGGGACCATGTTGGGCCCATCGGACGGTGCCGTTTCCGGTTCCTGATGTGATTCCATAAAGACCGCCGCCACCCCAACGGCCACGGCCGCCCTGGCGAGCACAGGCACGAATTCGCGCTGACCGCCGGACGTGGTGCCTTTGCCACCGGGCTGCTGGACGGAGTGGGTTGCGTCAAACACCACCGGACAGCCGGTTTCAGCCATTTGCGGCAAGGCGCGCATGTCGGTGACCAGCGTATTGTAGCCAAAGCTGGCGCCGCGTTCGGTGAGGAGCACGTCCGAACAGCCTGAGCCAATGAGCTTGGTAACCACATTCGCCATATCCCAGGGTGCCAGGAACTGCCCCTTCTTAACGTTCACCGGGCGGCCGGTCGCCGCCGCGGCCACAAGCAGATCGGTCTGACGGCACAGGAAGGCCGGGATCTGAAGCACATCCACCACCTCGGCCACCTCGGCGCATTGTTCGCGCTCGTGCACATCGGTGAGCACGGGGATCTGAAGCTCGTCGCGCAGATCCTTGAAGATGGCCATGGCAGCATCCACCCCTGGCCCGCGGCCGGAGCTCAAAGAGGTGCGGTTGGCCTTGTCAAAGGAGCTTTTGTAGATGAATCCCGCTCCATGCTTGGCGCAGATTTCCTTCAACGCGCCAGCCATGTGGAAGGCGTGGTCGCGGGTCTCCATGGCGCAAGGACCGGTGATCAAGGTGAGCGGCAGATCGTTGGCGATTGCCACCTGGCCGTTGCCGCCCACCTTGACTGTGCTGTTGGGTTTAGACATGAGCTCTGATTAGCCCCTCCCCAGCGCGCGCGCAACGGATAAGGTTTCCCTTCTAGTGCGGGCCATCTTGCGCTATGCAAACGGGCTTATCAGCAATGGAACGTGATGATGAAGCCTATACACGTGATTGGGGCCGGACTTGCCGGGTCTGAAGCCGCATGGCAGGCGGCTGAGGCCGGCGCCGAGGTGATCCTGCACGAAATGCGCCCTGAGCGCGGCACCGATGCCCACCACACCGGCAAGTATGCCGAACTTGTATGTTCCAACTCATTCCGCTCCGATGATCACGAGAGCAACGCGGTGGGTGTTCTGCACCAGGAGATGCGCCTGGCAGGCTCGTTGATCATGAGCGCAGGCGATGCGCACAAGCTGCCGGCTGGCGGCGCCTTGGCCGTGGACCGGGAGGGCTTTTCTGAAGAGGTCACCCAGCGCATCACAGATCATCCCCGCATCCAGGTGCAGCTCGGCGAGGTTGCCGGCCTGCCGCCGGAAGACTGGACGAACGTGATCATCGCCACGGGCCCCCTCACCTCACCGGCGCTCAGCGACGCCATTTCGGACCTAACAGGAGAAGACGATCTGGCATTCTTCGATGCCATTGCACCCATCGTGCACCGCGACAGCATCGATATGTCCAAGGCCTGGTTCCAGTCGCGCTATGACAAAGCGGGACCTGGAGGCACAGGTGCGGACTACATCAACTGCGCGCTGAGCGAAGAGCAGTACAACGCCTTTATCGACGCCCTGTTGGAGGGTGAAAAGACCGAGTTCAAAGAGTGGGAGAAGAACACGCCATACTTTGAAGGCTGTCTGCCCATTGAGGTGATGGCCGAACGGGGCCGGGAGACCTTGCGGTTTGGCCCGTTAAAGCCGGTCGGGCTGACCAATCCGCATTCCGCTGAGAAGCCATATGCGGTGATCCAGCTGCGCCAAGACAATGCGCTCGGCACGCTGTTCAACATTGTGGGCTTTCAGACCAAGCTGAAATATGGCGAGCAGGCGCGCATCTTTCGTACCATCCCCGGACTGCAGGAGGCCGAGTTTGCCCGCCTCGGCGGCATCCACCGCAATACGTTCCTGAACTCACCGCAGCTGATCAATGAGCGCCTGCAGCTCAGGCAGCGACCGGCCCTGCGCTTTGCCGGCCAGATCACAGGGGTGGAAGGGTACGTGGAGAGCGCGGCAACCGGGCTGATCGCCGGCAAGCTGGCAGCGGCTGACGCGCTGGGTGTTGGCCTTGAGTTGCCGCCGGCAACCAGCGCTCACGGCGCGCTCATCAGCCACATCACCGGCGGTCACCTCAGCGAGGAGACCAGCAGCAAGTCGCGCTCGTTCCAGCCCATGAACGTGAATTTTGGGCTGTTCCCGGAGATCCCGGCGCCGAAAACTCAAGACGGAAAGCGGCTGCGCGGCAAACAGCGGAGCCTTGCCCGCAAGCAGCTTCAAGCCGCCCGGGCGCTGCAAGATTTCGCCTCATGGCTAAGCGTTGTGAGCAAAGATGAAGCGGCGTGAAATCAGACAGTTACAGTAAAGACAGCATAAATTGATTCAAGGACAAGACCGTGGGCGACACACCTCTCAAAGATCAAGTGGCCATTGTTACAGGCGGGGCGCAGGGCATTGGCTATGCGGTTGCCCAAAAACTCATCGCCCAAGGGGCCTCCGTGGCCCTTTGGGACATGGATGCTGACCTGGCCAACCAGGCCGCGGGCACGCTTGGGGCGATTGCGGTGGACACTGACATAACGCAACTTGCCTCAGTTGAGGCAGCCCTCGCCCAGACAGAGGCGCAGCTTGGCCCGGTGAGCATCGCGGTCAACAGCGCCGGCATTGCCGGGCCCAATATGCCGGTGAGCGAATATGCCGAGGATGACTGGAAGCGGGTCATCGACATCAACCTGAATGGCACCTTCCACGTGAACCGCACAGTGGTCCCGGGCATGCAGGACCGCAATTATGGGCGGATTGCCAATATCGCCTCGATTGCCGGCAAAGAAGGCAACCCTAACGCTTCGGCTTACAGCGCCTCCAAGGCCGGTGTCATTGCGCTCACCAAGTCGCTCGGCAAGGAATTGTCCGACTTTGATATTGCTGTGAACTGCATCACGCCGGCAGCCGCCAGAACGCGGATCTTTGATCAGATGACGGAAGAGCACATCAATTACATGCTCTCCAAGATCCCACGCGGGCGGTTCGTGAAGGTGGAAGAGGTTGCCGATATGATCAGCTGGATGGTGTCGCCGGCCAATAGCTATACCACCGGCGCTGTGTTCGATCTGTCAGGTGGCCGCGCCACCTACTGACCTGCGGCAACCGCTTTAGGACAAAAGATCCAAATCCGTTGTCGACAGCTTGGGCGCACACGGCTTCTTGGCCTCAGCAGGCTTAGCCTTTGCCGGCGCGGGCGGCGTCGGTTTGATCATCTTCTGTTTTTGCATGGCCGCCTTTTGTTGCGGCGTCAGTCCTGCACTGGTTTTTGGCGCAGGCGTCGATGCTGAGGCCCCACCCGCGGCGAGCAGACGCGACAGGATAGCGTCCTCGGTCTCTTCGCCTTCCTTGCGGGCGGCCCAAATTGCGGCAAATGTCGCAGTCGATACACTTATCGTCTTCATGACATGAAACCCCATAATCCTCACATCTTCACTTCACTAGACAAGTGTTCATCTTGTCAAGCAGCTATTGTCTAGCGTGCGTGGCTTTCGCGGAGAGTGTGGCCGCCATGCACTGAGCGAAGGGCTGCCCTTCTGAGATAGCTCACCTCCCGTGGAGGCATTTGGGATACGCTGCCTCGCATATGCCCTGCGACATGTCTGAATGAAACGACTGGCCCCGCTCATCCCGCTGCTCACGGCCGCCGGAATTTTGCTTGCGGGCAACGGCGTGTTGGGCACTATGATCACGCTTCGGGCCGACCAGGAGGGCTTTTCGCGCGTCATAATCGGCCTCATGGGCACGGCTTACTTTGCCGGCTTTATCCTCGCTTGTTTCTCAGCTGCACACTTCATCCGCGCCGTGGGCCACATCCGTGTATTTGCCGCGCTGGCCGCCATAACGTCGGCCGCAACGCTCTGCATGCTGCTGGCGCTTAACCCGATCTCCTGGATCATGATCCGCTTTGTCATGGGGTTCTGCTTTTCCGGCCTGTTCCTCGTGGTGGACAGCTGGCTCAATGAGAGCGCTCACAATGAAGACCGGGCCCGTCTCATGTCGATTTACCGGATCGTCGATTTGACGGCGGTGACAGGCATGCAGTTCCTCATTCCGCTCGTGGGCACTGAGGGGTTTGCCCTATTCATCATCACCGGCATGCTGCTGTGCCTGTCACTGGTGCCGATCTCCCTGTCGGACCGGTCCAGGCCCAACCCGCCGGACGACATCAAGCTGGATCTAAAGGCTATATGGGCAATCTCTCAGATGGCCTGTGTGGGCTCATTTGCCATTGGGCTCACCAGCTCTGCATTCCGCATGGTCGCGCCACTCTATGCCACCGACATCGGGCTGGATGTGGCAGGAGTTGCCATTTTCATGAGCCTGGGCATTATCGGTGGCGCCCTGTTCCAGTATCCCCTTGGCGCCATGTCGGACCGGCTGGGCCGGCGCTGGGTGCTGATGGTGGCCACGGCCTTTGCGGCAGGCTCCGGCTTCTTCTTGAGCACCCTGACGGGCGCGACGCCTTGGCTGGTTTATCTCGGGATCTTCCTGTTTGGCGGGTTCAGCCTGCCGCTCTATTCCCTCTCGGCGGCTCACGCCAACGATCAAGCCAAGAAGGGCCAGTTTGTAATTATTTCTGCCGGCCTCACCTTCTTCTTCTCCGTGGGAGGACTGGTTGGCCCGCTGGTGGCGTCCTGGATGATCCAACAGTTCGGCGCCGCGGCCTTCTTCAGCTACACCAGCGCCATCCACGGCTCTTTGGTGGTGTTCGTGGTGTGGCGGAAGATCGCGAATCCGGGTGTGGAGGTCACTCGGCCCTTCGTCGCCCTATTAAAAACCTCTCCAATCGTTTACAGAATGGCCAGGCGTGCAAAAGCTGCACAGCGGAAAAAACGACAATCCATCGGCCAGCAGCAAAAGGCCTAACAAACCCTGGTAAAACTGCATGCCCACACAGCGACTCAGATGGGCAGGCGCTATACACGTTCAATGCATATTATAACAACCACAGAAGAACTTCAGTCAGTCTGCGATCGTTTAGCATCGGAAAAATTCGTCACGGTCGACACAGAGTTTATGCGCGAGACCACCTACTGGCCGCTTCTATGCCTAATCCAGATGGCCGGCCAGCACGATGAGGTGATTGTTGATCCGCTGAGCGAGGATCTCGCACTAGACCCGTTCATGGAGCTGATGAGCAACGGCTCCGTGATGAAGGTGTTCCACGCAGCCCGGCAAGATGTGGAGATCATTCATCATCTCGGCGGCATTGTTCCAACCCCAATGTTCGACACGCAAGTGGCGGCCATGGTGTGCGGATTTGGCGATTCCATCGGATATGAGAACATCGTCCGTCAGCTGACCGGTAACTCCATCGACAAATCCTCACGCTTCACCGATTGGAGCCGGCGCCCTCTCTCTGATAAGCAGCTTGCTTACGCGCTGTCGGACGTGACGCATTTGCGCCCGGTCTATCAGAAGCTCAGAAAGTCTCTGAACAAATCAAACCGCGAAAACTGGCTGACTGAGGAAATGGCGATCCTCACATCGCCCAACACCTATTCGGCGCTCCCTGAAGAGGCGTGGAAGCGGCTGAAGTTCAAGGCGCGCAACAAGAAGTCCATGGCCACGTTCATGCATGTGGCCGCATGGCGCGAGCGCGAGGCGCAGGAGCGCGACGTGCCACGCAACAGGGTGCTGAAGGAAGACGCTCTGGGCGAGTTGGCGGTGCAGGCACCCGATTCCATTGAGGGTCTGGCGCGCCTCAGGGCCCTGCCCCGCGGCTTTGCCCAATCCAGACAGGCCAAGAGCTTACTGCAAGCCATCGCTGATGGCCGGAACATGGACCCGGACGACGTACCTTCGGTCAAACACAACAACAAGCCGCCCGTGCCGGCGCCGGCCTCGGTGGTGGATCTGTTGAAAGTGACCTTGAAGTATGTCTGCGAGAGCCACGGTGTTGCCTCAAAGCTCATCGCCAACGTTGCCGATTTGGAGGCCATTGCACTCAACGATCAGGCCAACGTCAATGCTTTGAAAGGCTGGAGGCGCAAGTTGTTCGGCGAGATTGCTTTGGACGTAAAGCACGGCAAGCTCGCAGTGGCCCTTGAAGACGGTGAGATCACCATTGAGCCGCGTCAGACCACACGGGCGAGAGCAGCTGAATAGCCACCAGGTCTGATCAGGCGGACAGCTCAATTTCCGGACGGTGGCCGGTCAGACCGGCAAGCTCAGCCAGTCTCTTTTCCACGCGCTCTCCCAA
>JAAUYD010045654.1_pt1 | contig 24107 bp, 16 predicted proteins | sample 7278101 | NCBI WGS metagenome assembly JAAUYD01 (sample SAMN14350128, study PRJNA611818) | marine sediment metagenome | isolation source: surface marine sediment (0.6m) | place: French Polynesia: Moorea | collected 2018-08
CGGAAGGCAGCACATCAACTTTGATCACGGCCAGGTCGCTGTCCACATCGGTGCCGACGAGTGAAGCGGCCACTCGCTCACCGGTGGGGAACAGCACTTCATAGCGGTCCGCATCAGCCACAACGTGATTGTTGGTAATGATGTTGCCTTCGCCATCATAAACAAATCCGGTGCCGGTTGCGGCTCCAAAATCATCGATATAGGTAAAAATGAAGACGACTGACGGATTTACCGTGTCATAAAGGGCGATCAGGGTCTCTTCCAGTTGAAAAGTGGCCTGGGCCGCTGAAAGCTCGGGTGCTGGAGGGGCGCTTTCTACAATCGGTTCATCTTGAATTTCAACCCCGACAGCCTCTTCAATTGATTCTTCCAGAACCGTTTCTGACTGCTGAGATGTTTGTTCGAGAGGAGCGCTTAACCCGGTGCGTGATTCAGTCAGGGCAGCTTCTTCGGTTGCCAGAAGCGTTTCGGCAGATTGGACGCCGGTATTAAACCCCAGGCCGTTCAAAACCGGCAAAAAAGCAGCGCCGGCAATGACTCCTAACAATAAAAATAAAACTGCGCCCATAAGAAAGGCGGAAAATTTGTCGCGAAACATACTGAATTATTCCTTTTTTTCTGGTGGTTGAAATTTGCGCGTACGTGCGCATCCATCCATTGTTGCCCGTGTGATCCTTTCGTATAGATTTAACAAAAGGATTTTATTGTAATTTATATTCGCCCAAAGCGAATGATATTCCATTCATATGGTGTAGACGTGCTGACCTGTTGAAATATTAGTCAGGAGAGGGAAAGTGTGTCAAGCGACCCCATCTATTTTTACCCAACGCTAACCGCACCCTCACGCAACACTAAGGGTAGCTCAGATTTGGCCCTTATCTCGGAGCTGTCGAGGTAAATTTAACGTTGCCCTATTCTTAGAACTCCTGTCATTGCTCAGAATGAGATTCGTGTGAAAAGTCAAGCGATTTCCGCCGCTTGGCACCGGTTCACTCTTCAAGACGCCGCAGCAAAGAGGCCACAGCTTACGTATCCCCACAATGCCGACCATCATTTTCTTCTTGCCGCGTTCAAGCTGTGGACGGGTAGCCAGGATGAAACCGAAGGCTTTGTGTAGGGGCTTGGCTAGCCAAGCCCTTACAAATTTAAGCTGTTGTTGATTTTGAGCGAAACGATGGATTGGGCTGGGCCAAAATTCGGGCGATCGGCCGCAGGGCCAGCCACCATTGATGTTTGGGACGCTGGTTGTGCGTATCAATTTGTCGGGGAACATCTTCCAGGGGGGTGAAGCGGTAGCGGCCGTTAATCATCCCCACGCAGGCGCTGGCCGGCTCTTTTTTGCCCACCTGTTCTTCGATGTAGCCGATTGATTTTGCGGCAAAACGGGTGGCGTAAATGCGATCAAATGGAGAGGGATTTCCCCCCTGCTGAATATGCCCTAAAATTGATTGGCGGACGTCAAAGGCATCCCCGCCGGCTTCTTCAAATAAGGCAGAAATGAAGCTGGTGGTATAGGTTGCGTTGGCTTTTTCGCTGCGCAGAACAACACCCAATTTTTTACCTTGCCTGAAGCCGTCCACCAGCAGATTGACGTCATTTTGTAAATCTTTGAGGCTGATGCCTTCTTCCGGTAGATACACACGCTCCGCCCCGGATGCGAGGGAACTCATCAAGCCCAGATAGCCGCAGTGATTGCCCATGACCTCAACCACAAAAACCCGCCTGCTGGCGACGGCCGACTGTTTGATGTTATCCACGGCGTTGACGATGCTGTTTAAGGCGGTATCCGCGCCGATGCACAACTCCGCACCGGGGAGATCATTGTCGATTGTGGCCGGGATGAGCACGATGGGGATGTCGAAGGCGGCAAAGCTGTTGCGCTGTTTGAATAACTCCAGCGCATTTTGGTATCCGGATAAACCGCCAATGATAATCAGGGCGTCGAGCTGTTTCTCCTCAATCGTGCGCGCGATGGCGTAAAAATCCCTTCCCTGGATGTGCTGGCGGGCGGTGCCCAGATACGCTCCACCGACCGGAGCCCACCCGTTGACATCCATCCAGTCGAGAGGGCGGCTTTTCCCTTCTATCAACCCTCGGAACCCGTTTTGGAATCCCATCATTTTGTGGCCCCGGTCAACGCCCAACCGCACGGCCGCGCGGATAGCGGTGTTCATGCCGGGAGAGGGGGCACCGGAGTGAAGAATGCCGATATTCAGGTGCCGTTTGTCGGGTGAGGCGGCATGGGGCAGAGCCCGAACCAGGGTGCGCAGCGTTTGAAAGGCTTCGATATACCCCGGTCCTCGAAGATCCATTGCCGTTTTGTAATCTTTTTCTTCAATCGCTTTACGCACCGCCCACGTTTTTTCCAACGCCTCTTTGAGATCGGTGCAGATTATTTTATTGCGCTGCAAGCCTACCAGAACGGAGAGCGGCTTCCCGTTTGCCTCCATTATCGCTTCCACCGCTTTGGAGCCCTGGAGGGTGCCGAGGTTGCGGTCAAACGCGCTGGGGGAACCCCCGCGCTGCACATGGCCCAAGATCGTCACGCGCACATCTTCATCCATGCGTTCTTTGAGGGTTTGCTTAACATAATCTACAGAAATGTGGTTGCCGTGTAAATCCTGGGCCCCTTCAGCCACGATGACGATGCTATCGCGCCGGCCGATTTTGCGACCCTGATTTAGGACGTCGCACATTTTGGCTTCCCATTCTTCGAGATTGGGCGGGGATTCAGGGATCAATACCCAATCAGCCGCGGTAGCCAGGCCGCTCATCAGCGCCAGATAGCCGCATTTGCGCCCCATGACCTCGATGACAAAGGTGCGCTGATGGGAGGCCGCGGTGTCGGTAATTGCGTCTACGGCGTTGGTGATCCGGTGGAGGGCGGTATCAGCCCCAATGGTGATATCGGTATTACAGACGTCATTATCAATGGAGCCTACCAATCCGGCCACGGAAAGTGCCGGATGAGCCTCCGCTGTTTCGAGCAAAATTTGATTATCCGCTACCAGCTCGGCCAAAAGGTCAGGCCACTCTTGCTGAAACAGAATCGCTCCAGTTAAGCTGCCGTCTCCCCCGATAACCACCAGGGAATCAATCCCATGAGCCAGCAAATTCCGGGCCGCCTGTCGGCGCCCTTCACGAGTTCGGAACTCGGCACAGCGGGCCGTCCCAATAATCGTGCCCCCTTTGTGCAAAATGCCCCCGACATTTCCCCAGGAAAACGGCCGGATTAAATTTCCCCCTTTCACCATGCCGCGATATCCTTCAAAAATCGCATAGACGGGCACGTCATTATGTAAAGCTGTGCGGACAACCGCTCGTACGGCCGCATTCATGCCAGGGGCGTCCCCACCGCTGGTTAAAACACCAATTCGCTTCATCACACATTACCTCTCTGTACCTAAACCTTTGACCGGCCAATTGCTTGTTGGCTATGCTGATTGGCAGCAGCATTTATTAAAGAAGCGTATCTTTTAGTTGATGGTTAAACCATATTATGAATCGGAGTAGGGATTTTTGCCAGATATTAAGTTAAATCCGTTTTCCTGCCACCAGGAAGTAAACGGGTTTTTTCCGTTAAATGAACGCCAATCCCCATTGGGAACGGGGGATAAACCGGTTACCTGTCCGGGCCGACCCAGATAAACCCACGCCAGCCGGGTTGAACCACACGGGGTTTCTACCGAGCGCTGCCGTCGCAAATAAAAGCTCCTGTGTTCATTTATCGGATTGTAAGCTTCCAAGTTGTCGATCCTCGGCAAAATCTCTTGATATCGCTGGGGCTCAATTTCCACCAGTACCCCTCTGACCGGGGCCGCGCTGTTTGGATCTTCAATCAGCATGGGGAAACGATTAAAATTGTACAATGTTCCGTGGGGAAATAGCGCCTCTTGTTGGTGGATGATAGAATTTTGCCAAAAATAATCGTTTTCCTGTCCTGGGATGAGTGTCCCATACACAAAAAAAGGGAGGAACGGGTTGTTTTTAGCCATATTTGATCTGCAAAAAGATTGATTTTGTCAAAAGTATCGAATTTGAGAACAAATTTGCTATAATCTTAACACAAACACGCTCTTGTAGCTCAGCGGACAGAGCAATGCTCTCCTAAAGCATAGGTCGGCCGTTCGAATCGGCCCAAGAGCGCAAAAAAAAGGCTTCTCAAATTATCTGAGAAGCCTTTTTCTATTTTATCGCGATTGCGGTTACTGTTTAATCAATGACCGGCCGTTTCCACCAAATGTAGATGGAGGCGATTGCCAGCAGAACCGTGGCGGCAATCAAACCGGGGCGATTGTTTTGCTCAGTAGACGATGTGGCACTGCTGAGAGAGACATCCAGCGTACCCGGATCGGTGAAGCAAAACGCCTCAATGGTTGTGGAAATCGGCGCCAGATCAACGGAGGATTGTGCGGTATCCGCGTCGTCATCGGTGCTGCCAAAGATGACCAACTCAATCTCTTCGATAGGGGTTGATGTATACTCCAGGGTCACGCGATCATAACCGGGCAGGAAGCCTGGGGGTTGATCGGAAGTGCCGCGCAAACGGTACACGTCGGCCAATGGGTCAACAACCGCCCGGCCGGGAACTAGGATCGACTGCAAGACACCGGATTCGACCACGTAGGTGCTGGTGCTTACACCGTCAGCGGGCTGGATGTTGCTGCCGTCGTCAAAGGCGCTCAAGAAGACGTACTCGTAGCGGGTGTCGCTGAGAATGCTCAAACTGCCAACGGTAAATTGATTGAGATAAACCGGCGGGTCAAAGGTAATGGTAAAGGTGGCAAAGCTCCCGGCCGCATCATGATTGGGGATGCGCACATCCTCAGACATTTCGGCGATAGGGGCATCGGAATCGTAGAGATACGGCTGCTGGTAGGTGTTGACCCAGGAAAAGGTGATGTCCACATCACTGCCGCCGACGTTGGTAAACGCCTGGGGAGAAGTGAGAGGCCCATCCCCACCGACCAGCGGCCACGGCAGGGCGCGCCAGTCCATCAGAACTTCCCCGGTTTGACAGGTAGTTTGCGTTTGCTGAGCCTGCGCCGCGGTTTCTTTATGAGGTTGAGCGGCAAACACCGATGAAGAGCCGATTAAAATTAGGGCCGCGATGACCAAAGTCATCAGCCGCATAAGCATTGAACGAGATTGAGGGTGCATCATTTTTCGCTCCTGTACAAGATCGAATTTTCTGTATTGCTTGTAAAATCAATTTAGAGTTGGGTTTGTCAGGCTGCTGCCCACAATGTTCCAACTTCCTGTTTTTTGCTGATCAAAGTAAGGTATTTATACCATAGTCCTATAGTACTCGAATACTATTTCGGTTAGAAAATGGTTATAGATAGTTTACATAAAACGAGCGATGTGTGGTTGTCCCGTCCCCGATCACCTATAATTGCGCGCCATGCGCAAATTTGGTCAACATCCAATTCTCTATATTCTTACGATTTTGTTTGTCTTTGCTGCGGCTGTTATTTGGTGGTCCGGGCAAGCCCGGCCGGCCAGCGGCGTGCAAGCCGCAGCCAAGGTAATCCCTCTCGAAATCGAAGTTTTTGCGGCCCCCTACAGCGAAGAAATGGCTCAAGCTGTTTTTGAGCAAGATCCGGCCGTCGAAAATTTTTTGCAGCAGCGTGAACATGCCTTTATCCAGGCGGTGCCTCTTTCTGAAGGTGAATCCCGTCGCTGGGCGGCGTGTGCGGTTGACAGCTGTGCTCATATTCTGTACTACAATTTTGAAGATAAAGGCACCATTGAAGGCGTGGTTAATTTAAGAAGCGGGCAGGCGATTGATTTGTGGCAAGATCGAGGAGCTCGCCCTCTAGCCAGCACCAACAATTTGCGCGCAGCCCTGGAAATTGCCGCTGCTGATCAACGCGTAACTGACGTCCTGGGTGAGATTTCAGCCGATGATTTAATGATGGTACCCATGAATATCTGGCTGCTCGATGATGATTGTCTGAATGATTGGTGTGTCGACCTCACGTTTCACGACCCGGTGGGGAGCGGCAAAATATTTCACGTGACGGTTAACATGGAGCAGCAGGCGGTGGCCCGGACATTTTATACCCGCGGCCGGCCCGCGCGACCGTATCGGGATATTACGCCGCAGCGCAACGCGTTCTCCGACGGGTGTCATGAAGGCGAGGGATGGGCGGTTTGTTGGCAAATGACCGCGCATGATGGGGTCGAATTTTATGATGCCCAATACGATGAAAAAACCGTCTTCTCCACGGCTAAAATTGGGCAGGTTGAAGTTTGGTACCCCAGCTGGCCCGGCGGCTATCGCGACGAAATCGGTTTTTCCGCTTCGGTTCCGCCATATTTTGATACGGAGCTCGAAGAATTTGACGGCGGGTTTACAATCAGCCAGCTTTTTACCGAGTTTGCCCGCTGGCCCAACTGCATCTGCTGCTATCGTTATGAACAAATCATGTCTTTTTATGAGGATGGAACGTTTGAAGCCCGTTTTGTCTCTCACGGCCCAGGCTGTGACGATTTGTCAATTTATCAGCCGATGTGGCGATTTGACCTCGACCTGGATGATCCAAATGGGGATGAAGTTTGGGTGTGGGAAACAGATCAATGGCGCGAAGCGGAAGCTGAAGAAGAATTGGAGCTAATTTTAGACCGCAATCTTTCACCGGAAGGGCAAAAAGTAGCCACTTTTGATGGTGATTTGCATTATCGGTGGAGCTATATTCCCAGCGACCCCCTTGGACTGGATGAAGCCAAAATGTTTTTGCTGCGCTGGCAAGAGCTTGAAGGAGAAAATCCCATTCTCACCGGTCCGGCCAACACTTTTCAACCCCCCCGGCAGTGGATCGATGGGGACGCGGTTTCCGGTGAGAATGTGGTTTTGTGGTACGTGCCTCTTCTGAAGACAAAAAAGGGAGGCCCCTGGTTTTGCATGCCGGAGCCTGGAGAAGAAGGCACTCCCTGCGAAGCGGTTTTGAGGGTGAATCCGGCCGAGGAACTGCCCACGGCCGAAGAGGTGGCCGAACAGCTAGCCACGATCGCCGCAGATCCTTCAGCCTCACCAACGCCGTCACCGGATCAGATCGCCAGCGAAGACGGTGATACAGATGTCGCCTCTGACGGAGAGGCGGTGGAGGTGGCCATTGAAGGGGATACCATTGAGGATGTGATTTTGAACGCCGGGTGTGCGGCATGTCACGTCATTGGTCCGATTGGTGATCACGGCAAAGTCGGTCCGGATTTGACCGGGATTGCGGCCGTGGCGGACAGTCGAGTTGAAGGACAATCGGCCCGAGAGTATTTGCGCAGCGCAATTTTGTATCCCAACGACCATATCGTAGCGGATTGCCCCAACGGTCCCTGTTTGGCTGATGTTATGCCGGATTATTATGGGGAACGGCTGTCGGCCGGTCAGCTGGAAGATATGATCAGCTACCTGCTAAACGAAGAAATTGCGGCTGAAGCTGCGGAGAGTGAGGAGGCTGATGTGCCTCAAACTACCCCCACGCAAGCGGCGCCTTTGGTCGCTGCTTCCGATGCGCAAAGCGGTAGCCAGGGGATAAATTTATTTTTAGTTATCTCCTATATTTTAATCGGCCTGATTGTTTTTGTATTGGGGTGGCTGCTGGGACGCCGGGTTAAAAAATAAACGCCTGCTGACTCGATGAAAGAGTCAGCAGGCTGTGACATTGAGGGTTTACCTCAATGATGGGTTGGGATAAGTGAGCCAGAAGTAAGTTGGCGCTAGCAAGAGGATGCCAACTTACCACCCACCCAGAAGCCCATTTTGGTAATTATTCTGCGTTACCAGCCATGGACGGGGGAATCAATACGGTATCGATTACGTGAATCACGCCGTTATCAGCCACGATATCTTCGATGATGATTTTTGAATCATCATTTAAGTACAGGTCACCATCAAAGAACTTGATGTTGACCACCTCACCACCAACGGTTACGGCACGGCCGGTGTCAGCGACCACAACTTTGGCGATTTCTGAACCAACCTCGCCAGATAAAACGTGGTAGAGGAGCACGTCGGTGAGGGCGCCGTTAGGGTCAGCCAGCAGAGCGCTCAGCGTTCCGGCCGGTAATTTGGCAAAGGCGTCATCGGTCGGAGCAAAGACGGTGAAGGGACCTTCACCTGACAGGGTGCCCACCAGACCAGCTGCGGTGACAGCGGTGACGAGCGTATCGAAGCGGCCGTCTGCAACTGCGATGTCAACAATCGTATTGCCGGTAGCAGCAGCAGCCGTGGTCTCTGTTGTGCTTTCACCATCGGAGGCACCACCCATTGAAGGTGGAATTAAGACGGTGTCGATCACGTGAATCACGCCGTTGCTGGTCACGATATCAGCGATAATAACTTTTGAATCGTCATTCAAGAAGATGTCACCTTCAAAAACTTTGAGGCGAACCTGCTCACCACCAACCGTTGTGGCCACACCAGCGTCTGCAGCAATTGCCTTAGCTGAAGAGGAGCCCACATCGCCAGAGACGACATGATAGAGCAAGACATCGGTTAATCCACCGCTGGGGTCAGCCAACAGAGCGTTTAAAGTAGCGGCCGGCAGCTTGGCAAAGGCATCATCAGTGGGAGCAAAAACGGTAAACGGACCTTCACCGGAGAGCGTGCCAACCAGGTCTGCGGCGGTTAAAGCGGTTACCAGCGTTTCAAAACGATCGTCATTAACGGCAACGTCAACAATTGTTTGACCGGTGGCGTCTGCAACAGGAGCAGCTGAACTTTCAACTTCTGCCATGCGCATTGAAGGGGGAATCAAAACGGTATCGATGACGTGAATCTTCCCGTTGGAAGCCAGGATGTCGGCAGAAACAACTTTGCTGTCGTCATCGAGGTAGAGGCTGCCATCAAAAAACTTGATTTGAGCCGATTGGCCGCTGACGGTAGCTACGCTTCCGGAGCTGGCGGCCACATTTTTAGCGATATCAGAACCGATATCGCCACTAACAACGTGGTAAAGAAGCACTTCCGTTAGGGCATCAGTATCAGCTAAAAGGGAGTTCAAAGTACCGGCCGGCAGTTTGGCAAAGGCGGCATCGGTGGGGGCAAATACGGTGAATGGACCCTCACCCGAAAGCGTATCGGCCAAACCGGCCGCGGTAACAGCGGTTACCAAAGTATCAAAATCGTCATTTGCTACAGCAATTTCCACAATATTGGGCAGATCTTCGCGAGGAATACCGTCAGCAGCAAACACGGACGGAGCGATGGCCATTAACAACATGGCACATACCAGTGCAAAGAGTTTAACTCTACGATTCATCGTTATATCTCCTGATTAATTTTCTCTTCTGTTGAAAAGTATTGTTGATTTAAGTTCTCGTTTTGCGGTTACTTTTAACTGTCATCAGCTTTAGCTAGCGGTTAAGCTGATGTCAAAAACGAGTTACCTGACGACAGTTTGGCCTAACTGTCGCTTTAGACTAGACAAATGCTGTACATCTGGCCTTGATCCATAGCTTTTGTCGTGGTCTTGTAGAGATATACGATTGGCTTTTGGGTTTGTATCTATCGAATTTCAAAATGCGGAAAATCGGGTGAATTGCGTTAGAGGCGCGTAAAAATGGGGAGTACGAAAGACGAGATACGAGATACGAAAGACGAGATACGAAATATGAAATACGAAAGACGGGGTGCGTAAGAAGAAGTGCGAGGTGAGAGATGGGAGACAAGAAATTTTGCTGCTGCCCGTATAAATAGAAAAAGACGGATACTTTATCCGCCTCTTTCTAAGTCTGAATCCTGGCATTCTGTGGGGATGTTACCTGAGCATGTAATCATCCAATAGTGTATGTCCCTGTTAATACCCATCATACAGCGGTAAATGATCAAAAAATGTAACGATCATCACACCCGGGACATATTTCCTATTTGGGTCAATTCGGGAAAAAACCCAACACGTTTAAGCCGATTCACGGACAAATGTGCGGGTTAGAAAAATGGCTACGGCAAACGTCGAGGTGCCAAACAGGCTGATACCCAAAATACCAAAGATGTTGAGCAGCTCAACCGCCAAAAAGCTGGCCAAAACCGACCCTAAAAGACTAAATGATGCGCCCAGCGTTAAAGCTTTGCCGCGCCGATCGGGGGCTTGCTCACTGAGCAAAATCATATTCCCCACAATTGAAAATTCAAATGAACTCCGGGCGATAAAAATACCGATCACGGCCATGATTAAGGTGGTTTCAAAGAGGGGCAGCATTAGATAGCCAATCAGGCCAAAGGTGCTGCCGATCAAAACCGAACGGCGTTTCCCCAGACGATCACCAATCAGACTAACCAGGCCGCTGCCCAATAAATCTGACATGCCAAGAAAAAAGGCCACAACACCCAGATTTGCGGCCGACAGGCCAAAGGTGTTTTGCAGCCAAACACCGTGGGAAATTAACAGGGAAAATCCGGCGATGCCGATACAAAATCCCGCTGCCATGACGCTCCACGTTGAGCGAGCGTTGTGACCCAGGTCAAAAAAGGAGGTTGTCGATGAAGAATCGGGCTCCTTTCTCTTTTGGGGTCGTGATTCAGCGGCCGGCAGCAGCTGATACAATCCGCTGGCGATAAGCAAAATGAGGCCCAATATGACAAATGGAACGCGCCAATTTGTCAGTTCAATAAGCCACCCGATCAAGGACAACCCCAGAATTCCGGCCAGCGCCCAGGCGTATTCAACCATTCCCAAACCGCGGGAGCGCAGATGAAACGGCAGTTGGCCGCTCAGATAAGCGCTTAAATTTGGTCCAAAAGCAAAGGTGCCGATGCCTGCCAGAAACAGCCCAACGGCCATGATCGGCCAGGAACTGCTGCCCGCCACGATAAGATAGCCAACTCCACTGGCCAGCAAACCACCGCTCATCACCAACCTGTAACCACGCCGGTCGGCAATATTGCCAAAAATCGGTGAGAGCAGACCGGTAAATGAGCGTAGACCGATCAGGCGGCTGAGAAGTCGCTCAGATGTGTTTACTCCCTGGGCTATAAAACCGAGATAAGGAAAAAAGATTTGCACGCTGGTGTCGATAAAAACGCGGGTGACAACCGCGATAAAAATGAGGCGGCTGGGGAATTGATTGCCAGGGTTTTTAGCTGGCTGTGCTGTGGTTGAACGACTCTCTTTGCTCATGTTGTTGCTCTATGATTTGGAATGGGTCGATTGGCCAGGGATTATGATATAATAGTTTCAGCCAAAAGAGGAGGATTATTTCAATGGCAGATTTAGCCACTTTTGACGTCCAAAGCATGAATCGAGTTGATCTGGTTACGGTCAGCGGCCGAATTGACAGCAGCAATGCTGGTCAGTTTGATGAAATTTTAAAAGGGATTGTTGGCAAAGGCCGCAACAATATTGTTTTGGAGATGAACGGCGTTAGCTATATGAGCAGTGCTGGTCTACGGGCCCTGGTTTCCACGCTGCGGACTTGTAAAAGGAATCGTGGAGATTTGCGCCTGGCCGCCCCATCAGAGCGGGTTGTCGATGTGCTCAAGCTGGCCGGGTTAAATTCAATGTTTTCTTCTTATCCCGATTCAGTTGCCGCGGTGGGGAGTTTTTAACCACCCCGGTGTGACCATTTACCCCACAAAAGAGAATTTTTTAGGCGAGCTGCTTCCGAGTATGGATATTCACTCGCCCATCAAACATGAGCCAGGTTGAAGCGGTTTTCCCGGCGCGTTTCGCGGAGATTGCGCGAATATGCGCCCTTGTGCAGCTCGAAGCCGCCGCGGCCGGTTTTGATGAAAAAGAGCAGTTTCGTTTACAGCTGGCTTGTGATGAAGCGTGCACCAATATCATAGAGCACGCGTATGGGGGGGAAAACCGGGGAAATATCCGCGTTCTTATTCGTCAACGTGACGGCTCTTTTTTGATTCAGCTCCACGATACCGGCCGTCCGTTTGATCCATCAAATTTTGAATTAGAGTCGTCGCGGCAACCTTCGGCCGACCTGGCTGAACTTCAGGAAGGCGGGTGGGGTCTACATTTCATGCATTCAATTATGGATGAAGTGCGTTTTGATTTTGATATGGACCAGGGGAATACCCTGACCATGATAAAGGTACACCCTTGAGACAGCTGTCAGAAACCCTGGTAAATTATTTGCCGGTTCTATTGGTCCTCCTGACCATTAACGTCTATGTGATCTGGCGGAGGTATCGATCACGGCGAGAATTAGTTCGTCGAGTGGCAGAGCTGGAAGATTTAAACAGTGCCGGTCGGCTGCTTGTGGCCGCTCAACTCGATTTTGACCAATTATGTGAATTGATTGTGCGGGAAGCTCAGGCGATTATTGCCAACGAGACCATTCAGCTGGGTTTTTTTGACGGGGATCTCTATCACATTCAAGTTCTTCAGGTGGGAGCGAATCGCCTGCCGCCGATGACTTTGGACCTCAGTGATGGGCGGGGGCTGGTGAGCTGGGTGCGCGATCAGAAAAAAACGCTGCTGGTGCGGGATTTTGAGCGAGAAAAAGAGAATCTACCCGCCGAACCGATTCATATTCGCATCGACCCACAGGAGAATAACCCCCCACCCAGCGGGGGATCGGCCGTTTTGATCCCCTTGATTCGCGGCAACAAGACGATTGGCATATTGGCTGCCCATCACGAGTTATCCAATCAATTTAGCGAGCATCAGGAACGACGCCTGTCGATTTTAGCCAATCAGGCCGCAGCCGCCCTGTCCAACGCGCGGCTGTTTGCGGCCGAGCGACAGCGCACCGCTCAGGTTGAACTGCTGGGGGAAATCACCCGGAAAATCAACGCCATTGAAGATGTGGATCAGCTGTTTGGCCAGGTGGTGACTTTAACACAGCAAACGTTTGGTTACTTTCAAGTCAATATTTACGGCGTTTATGAGCCGCTTGATGAAGTTATTTTGCTGGCCAGCAGCGATGAGCGGCTGCATTTCGCCAGCGCCCGTTTTGCCGTTGGGGATGGGGTCATCGGGCAGGTGTTGAGCCATGGTCAAACGGAGCTCATCAACCAGGTGAGGGAAGACCCTCGTTTTTTGTGGGAGGTTAACAACAGGGCTGTCACTGAAATTTGGCAGGAGGTTGAGGCTGCGCTGGTGATTCCATTGGAAGATGACGGGGATCATTTTGGCGTTTTGGAGCTGCTTCACAACGAGGTAGATGCCTTTTCGCCGGCTGATCAGGATTTGTTAGAGAGCCTGGCGGCCAGCATTTCGCTGGCGATTCAAAAAGCCAAACAGCTGGCCCGGCAGCTTGAACAGTCCTGGCTGACGGCGGCCAGGCTGCAGGTATCCAACGTGATAAGCAGCGCCAAAGATCTCGATGACCTCCTCGACAAAATTGCTTGCTTGCCCTCTTTATTATCCGGTGTCGAGCAGTATGGCACCTTGATTTGGGAAGAAGAGCTGCAGGCGTACCGCCCGGGTTACACATATGGCTTGCGGCCGGGAGAAGTTGCCCGTTTTTCCAGGCAGCCGTGGCGCTTGGGAGATTGGCCGGCCGTTGATGCGGTACATGTCGGCCGCGAAACCTATCAATCATGTAAATTGGCCCCCTGGCAGCAAAGCGGAGCCGGCTTAAACCCACCGTTCCTGCGGCTGTTTCCACTGCTGGCCGAAACTCGATTATTGGGCATCATGTTTACTTCTGAAATCGAACATTTGCCGATTCGCAGCAGCCGCATGATGCTCGACAACCCGGACGGCCGGCGAGTGGATTTGCTGCGCGATATGGCCAAGCAGCTGGCGATGGCTGTTGAGCGTCAGAAGCTGTTAACGGCCCAGGCGGAAGAAGCGTGGGTCAACACCGCCTTGCTGCAGGTTTCAGAAGCGGTTAACAGCTTGATTGATTTAAACGACATTTTAAATACCATTGCTCGTCTGGTCACGCTGCTGGTAGGGGTGGAGTCGTGTGTGATATTGGTTTTGGATGACGAAGCTCACCTCTTCCGGCCGGTCGCCAGCTTTGGGTTAAGCCCGATGGGGCAGGGGATGTTGGCGACCTGGGAACTGACCATGGATGAAGCGCTGCAAATGGCGGTCACCCCTAAATCACCCTCTGGGGGGCCGCTGACGGGTCAGGAGCATTACCGGCTCGATCTGCCGCGCTGGCTGAAGCAAACGCTCCTGGCTTCTGATGGGTATGCGGTGCCGCTGCGCTCACAGGGGCGGTTGGTCGGTTGGCTGATGTCCGGCATTGAGGCGAATCGGCAGTCGATTCAGCCCATGTTTACCGGCCGGCGGCTAAACATCTTAATAGGAATCGCCCATCAAGCCGCAACGGCCGTAACCAATCATCAGCTTTATCAGGAAGCGGCCGAGCGAGATCGTCTGGAGCAGGAGCTGGTGGTTGCTCATCGGCTGCAAAGTTCGCTTCTGCCCGATGTGGCACCCTCACTCGCAAACTGTCAAATTGCCCATCATTGGCAGGCCGCACGCCAGGTTGGTGGGGATTTTTACGATTTTATTCCATTGAAGGACGGCAGCTGGGGCATTGCCGTGGCGGATGTGGCCGACAAGGGATTTCCGGCCGCTTTTTATATGGCGGTGGCGCGAACTATTTTGCGAGCGGTCGCTTCTTCACGTCTCGATCCGGCCGAAATTTTGGAGCGAACCAACATTTTGCTCATAAATAACACCGGATATGATCAATTCGTGTCTATTTTCCTAGGGATATGGGATGCGCAAACGCGCCAGCTTCGTTATGCTTGTGGGGGGCACAATCCGGCCATTCATTTAAATGCGGATGGGAAAATGTCTGAACTGCAGGCTCCGGGAATGATTTTGGGGGTTTTCCATGAAGCGGAATTTGTCACCCATGAGGTAAGTTTCGCTCCTGGAGACGTCGTCCTCTTTTTTACTGACGGAGTTTCTGAAGCGACAAACGGCAATTTTGATGAGTTTGGCGTAGAGCGATTGGTCCTTTCCGCGGCCGAATCCCGGTCCAGCCACCCATCCGTCATCGTCAGCGAAGTTTTGGGTGCTATAAAAGATTTTGTAGGGACCACACCTCAATCTGATGACCTGACGTTAGTGGTAATGAAAGTATATTAGGGAGTGCTAAGTCAGAAATTCCCACTGAATGCACGCCGAAGCGCTCGAATATGGATTACAGGTGGCCTTCGCAAGAATTCGCTTCTCTGTAATCGCAAACTAAGGATAATAACAATGATAAGAATTGGTAAAAACAGCCCAAGAACTCAGGATGAGCTGCTGCTTGCGCCGCCGACAACGGAGATGACGAGCGCGGCCGCAGAATCATGGCGTGTATTTCGCATAATGGGGGAGTTTGTGGAGGGGTTTGAGGCCTTGGCCGGCGTAGATCGGGCGGTCACCATTTTTGGATCAGCCCGGGTCAGGGAGAATGATGGCAGCGAATGGTATCAAAAGGCGGTCGACGTCGCCAATCATCTGGGGAAAGCGGGCTTTTCTATCTTGACGGGCGGTGGACCGGGCATCATGGAAGCGGCCAATAAAGGTGCGCGGGATGCGGGAGTAAAATCTATAGGGTTAAATATCGCATTGCCGTTTGAGCAGCACGTCAATCCTTATGTTGATATCATGATAGATTTTCGCTACTTTTTTGTACGCAAAACGATGCTGGTCAAATATTCACAGGCGTTTGTGGTTATGCCGGGTGGGTTTGGCACGATGGATGAGCTTTTTGAGGCATTGACATTAATCCAAACTGGGAAAATTCACAATTTCCCTGTCGTTCTCTTTGGCGTATCCTATTGGAGTGGTTTAATTGATTGGTTAAAAAATACGATGCTGCCCAACGGCAAAATCTCCGCGGCCGATCTTGATTTGATCTTAGTCACCGATTCGGTTGAAGAGACGTGTGATTATATTGTAGCCGGTACCGAAAATGGAGAGGATCGGCAGCAAAAAGAAGCGGACGCTCGAGCGGTTACCCGTCAGGCGGTTAGCAAACAATAGAACATGATTTAACTACACATGGAGGCTTATCCGCAGGCGGACGGCTTCCATGACGTTTATCTTTAAACTTAAGACCTCCCACTACATCTTATGCAGCGACGACATTTAAAAATCTTTAGCCCAGCCATTGGTCGAGACATGAATATTTTGGTATTTGGTCACCTTGGGGCGCCAGTTATTGCTTTCCCGACCTATGGAACCCCATATCATGAATATGAAGATCATGGGATGATGACCACCCTGGCCCATCTGATCGACGATGGCAAAATTAGAGTGTACTGTCTGGAGTCAATCGATCATGAATCATGGCTGCACACCCATCTTGATCCACACTGGCGTGCGGTTCGTCATCACGCTTATCAAGATTTCATGATGAATAACGTCGTGCCTCTTGTGCGCCAGGATTGTCAAGACGACGGGATTCGCCTGGCGGTGATGGGTTGCGATCTTGGTGCATTTCACGCCATTAATTTTGCGCTTAAATTTCCGGATATTTTTCACTATGCTCTGGGGATGAGCGGGCTGTATGACGCTGACGCCCTGTGCAACGGCACGGCCGATTCGCTTGATTATTATTACAACAATCCGATGGCCTATATTGCCAATTTAGAAGAAGACGAATTGTCCCATGTCCAGGAAAACACGCATATTACCCTCGTGTGTGGGCAGGGAGAATGGGATGAGCGCAGTCGGGATGAAACCGGGCGTTTAGCCGCGCAACTGGCTGAAAAAGAGATTAGCCACGAGTATGATTTATGGGGGTTTGACGTGACACCGGATTGGTATTGGTGGAATAAGCAGGCGGATTTTCACCTGAGTAAAACCCTGGCCGGCTGAATAATAGCTAATTGCTAATGGCCAGTAGCTAATAGCTAAATTGTTAGCGATTGACAAATGGTAAATAGCAATTAGCCATTACAAACGGGGTTTTCCACCTGCTGCCAGGTGTTGGCCGAGTTTGAGATCGCCCCTTCAGGCCAGGTCAATATTTCACCCGCATAGCTGACCTGTATGGCCATGCCAAAGGGGCTGGTCAATAACTCAAGATCGTTTCCGATTGTTGCGACCTGCATCTCTACAACCCAAATCGTATCAGTCAGGGGGCTGACGCTGACTTCCCATTCCGGATCAACGGTATTTTCCCAGAAATTACCGTCATTGTTGGTGCCGTCCCCTACACGGTAAACGCCGGCGCCGTCACGGCCGATTTGCAGCTGACGGTCGCTAATATCCGGATCACCCCCATCTCGGGTGGTGTCAATTAGAACACGAACAGATTCGGTTACCAGATTGGATTGTCCCTCTATCAGAAAAGCAAAATAAAGATTCTCATTGTCCCGCTGGACGTAGGCGGTCGTTATGCGTTCGGGATTGGCGGTTGACTGGAAAACCTGCAGCGGGGCTCCACCCCATTCCGCCACGGTGAAAGTCCCATCCAGGGTGGGAGATGTGGTGGTGCATACAATGGCCACTTCAGTGGTGCCATCCGGGGTGAGGGATGCCGTTGGCGTCAACGTGTGGGTGGGTGAAGCGGTGGGCGAGGGAGACGCGGTGGGGGTGGCCGACGCGGTGGGCGAAGCGGTTACGGTCGCCGTTGGGGTGCTGGTTGCGGTCGCCGTAGGCGTCGCGGTTGGGGTACCGGTGGCGGTCGGTGTCGGCCCTACCGTACTGGTTGCCGTTGGAACGGTTGGGCTGGGTGTCGGGGTATCTTCGGGCGTGGCTGTGATGGTTGGGGTCACGGTCGGCCCAGATAGAGGATCTGACCCACTGCCGATTTCCACGCCATCATTGATGCCGTCCCCGTCGGTATCCGCATTGCGAGGATCAGTGCGATAGCGATTCACTTCATCTCCGTCGAGAAGCAAATCGTTGTCGGTATCTCTATTGGTGGGATTGGTGCCCAGCTCGAGGACTTCCTGCCCATCGGTGAGGCCATCATCATCACTGTCCGGATCATCGGGATCGGTTAACGTGACGTCAAGTTCCTGCCGGTCGCTCAACCCATCATTATCCCGATCACTTCCCTCGACCGTGGGGGAGGGGGTGAGGGCGATTTGAGTGGCGCTGTAGATCGCCGTGGCGGTTACCGCCTCGGCCGTCCCGGTTATATCGTCTGCGTCAATTGCCGGTGTCGGAGTAAAATACGAGAAGCCGCTGCTGGTGGGATCCGGCCCAAACCCCAAATCGGATAGAAAACCGGACGTGCTGCGCCAGCCAAAGGTGACGCAGGCCACGAGCAGCGCCCCCAAAATCAAAAATCCTAACAAATAGCCGATCCCCATTGACAGCAGGCCGCTGATGTCCGCTTCACCGGTTAATGTTTTTCGCGATCCATCGCTTTGAGCGATTTTGACATCGTAATCATAGGTAAATTTATCCCCAAACAGCTTGAACTGGCTTTCCAGGGGCATTTGGACCTGGACTTGACGGCCGGGTTCAATGCGCACCGGGGCGAGCTGCCCCTTCAGACGCAGCCGCTGTTCATCAGAAGCCAATCCAACCTGAAACGTATCGGTTGAATTTCCAAGATTTTTAATGGTGACGGTGATGGTTTCCGGCACTTGTATATGCAGCGGTTCCAGCCGCGCATCAAAGGCGTGGTAGGCGCCAACCAGGACGGCACCGTTGACACCAATGTCGAGACCGGGACGCTGTTGGGAAACCACTTCAATGCGAAATTTTTGCCGGCCGACCGGTGTGTCCGGCCGGCGAGGGGGGCGGATTTGAATTTGCAGCTGGGCGCTGTCGTGTGGGGGCACATCGACAAAACCATCCGGCATCGTCAGCCAGTCGGCGGGAATCCCCTGCACGCGGATGTTTACCCGATCCGGGTATTCGGTGCGATTGACCACCTCGACCCCCAGCGTCGTCGGTTGACCCGGTTCGGCTGGCACCCGTTCGCGGGTCAAATAAAGTCCTAAAGGGGTGGATGGTGGGTCTGACTGCGGGTTTGCGGGAGGGATCGCCTGCGTGGGCTGCCCGGTCCGTCTTGGTGGTTCGGTCGGCCGTTCATACTTTGGCAAATCGGTGATCGTTTGCCCGTGCGCCTGATCGAGCTCCAGGGTCAGCGTATACGGTCCTACCTGAACATGGGTACCCGATTTCAGCGGTTTTAACTCGTTGGGGCGAATGCGACGGCCGTCGACAAAGGTGCCGTTCAGACCCCCAAGATCGACAACGGTCCACCCGGTTTCAGAAGCCTGGAAGCGGGCGTGGTGGCGACTCACCCCGTCACTGGGCAAAACCATGTCGTTGTCTGCGCCCCGGCCGAGAGTGATAATCGGATCGGTCAGGGGCATGTAGTTGGCGGTTCGCCCTTCTGCTTCGATGCGCAGGTGGAAGCCCGGAGGGGCTTTGTCAGCCGCTTCGGCCAAAATGGCGTCTTGCGTGGCTGCCCGGCGTACAAAGCGAGTGGGTGAGTCAGATAGCGAGAAGAGCGCGCTTTGCAGAATGGTCGCGACCTGCTCGCCATCTTCAAACCGGTCGTCCGCTTCTTTGGCCAGCATGCGCATCAAAATCGAATCGATAAGTGGGGGGACATCCGGCCGGACCTCGCTTGGAGGCGGGGGCATTTCGCCCCGAATGTGATTGGCGAGCGCTTCCGAGAGCGATTTAAAGGGAAAAGACGGTTTATTGGTAATTAATTCGTACAGCACAACGCCAAGCGAGTATAAATCGCTGCGGCCGTCGAGCGGCATTCCCTGGCACTGTTCCGGAGACATATAAATGGGGGTCCCCATGGTCATGCCGGTTTGGGTTTGCACCGTTCCTTCGTGGACCTTAACCAAGCCAAAATCGGTTAAAACGGCGCGAAACGGGTATTCACCAGGCTCTTCCGGGCGGGTAAGCGGTCGTAAAATGATATTTCCGGGTTTAACATCCCGGTGGACGACGCCGTTTTTATGCGCGTAATCAAGCGCCTCGGCGATTTGGATCCCGATTTGCAGCGCCTGTTCGATCGGCAGGGCTTTCCCCATGCGCTGCAGCCGCTGCAGGTGGGCACGCAGGCTGCCGCCGCTGACGTGCTCCATGGCGATATAGAGCCCTTCATCACTGTCGCCAAAGTCGTAGATGCGCACAATGGAGGGGTGTTCGAGCTGGGCGGCCGTGCGGGCTTCCTGCTTGAGCCGATTGCGAAACTCTTCACGCCGGGCGAAGTGGGGATGCATCAACTTTAACGCCACCGGCCGGTCGAGGTTGGTGTCGAACGCTTTATAGACAGCTCCCATTCCTCCTTCACCGAGGCGGGTTTCAAGTCGATATTGGTTGATATGTCGGCCGGTTAGATCGCTCATAAAATAAGGAAGTTAATGGTTATTGGTTATTATTTTATTGGTCTATTGGTTTATTCGTTTATTATCGTAGTGGTAGATTGAGAGACATTCTTCAATAAACCAATAGACCTATAAACCAATAAACTACTAGCGACACGAACTACTTACCAATAACCAATAACGAATAACTAATAACTAAACTCTCTCTCAAAAATCGTCCTCATTGCTTCTAAAAGCAAATCCACTTCCTTTTCCGTTATCCAGTAATGGGTTACGGCGCGGAACAGCCCGCTTTGGGGATAGCCGCCGATCCAGATATTGAACTCATCTCTAAGGGTTTGGACAATGTTGCTCTGCTGTGCTTCTTCAGCCAGGCGGAAAAACACCATATTGGTATAAACTTTTGCCGGATCAATTTCGACGGCCGGAATTTGGGCCAGTCCATGCGCCAGGCGCCTGGCATTTTGATGGTCAATCGCGAGCCGTTGGGTCATATCGCGCAGGGCGATCAGACCGGCTGCGGCGATAACCCCACCCTGACGCATCCCGCCACCGAGCAGCTTGCGATTGCGCTTCGCTTTTTTGATAAAGCTGTGACTGCCGGCGATCACCGAACCAACCGGTGCACTCAGCCCTTTGCTCAGGCAAACGGTGACGGAATCAACGTGCTGCGTGATTTGGCGCGGGTCGATGTTCAGGGCGGTGGTGGCGTTAAAAAGGCGGGCCCCATCCAAATGAACTTTGAGGTGATGTTCATCGGCGATGGCGCGAATTCCGGCAAAGTATTCCGGACCGATGGCGGCGCCGTAGTTGCCCCCGGAGCTGTTTTCGACGCAAATCAGCCTGCTGGTGGGCCAGTGGTCGTTGTCGCCCCGTATGGCGGCGCGCACCTGGTCGAGATCCATGCGGCCGATCTCGTCAGTGGGCAGCGGTTTGGGCAAAATGCCGCCCAAGACGGCCATGCCTCCCGCCTCCCATTGAAAGACGTGGGCATCTTCGCCAATGATCGCCTCATCGCCGCGATTGGCGTGGGTCAACATCGAGGTCAAATTGCCCTGGGTGCCGCTGGTGACCAGACAGCCGGCTTCTTTGCCGAGCATCTCCGCCGCCAACGCTTCCAACTCAATAATGGTCGGATCTTCACCGTAAACGTCATCCCCAACCTCGGCCGTGGCCATCGCCTCACGCATCTCCGGGGTGGGCCAGGTTACGGTATCGGACCGAAAATCAATTTTGTTCATTTGAATTCTTCTCCGCCACCGTGAAGTTTACGTAAAATCAGAGGTCAAGGCAAATTAGAGCGGGTTAATAGCTAGTTGTCATTGGCTAATTGCTAAAAGCTAGAAAATTGTCAATGGTCAATAATCAATTGTCAATTAGCAATTGGAAACCAAAGTTGCATCTCAAATTGCTATAAAACTCAAAATGAGATAAACTTCATTATGCACGTTATTTCCCGAAAAGCGCTGGTCGAATTTTGGACAAAATATCCTGACAGCAAAAGTAGCCTTCTGCGTTGGTATAAAATTGTTGCTCGAACTGAATTCAACAGCTTGATGGATTTAAGACAAACTTTTCCCTCGGCTGATCAGGTTGGGGACCTTATCGTTTTTAATATTAACGGCAATAAATATCGCTTAATCGCAGCGATTCATTTCAATCGCAAGAAGGTGTATATTCGTCATGTGTTGACCCATGCCGTGTATGACAGAGGAGGTTGGAAGCAGTGAGTAAAATGATCAGAGAAATACAGCCTTACTGGACGGCGGTCGAGCCGGTATTAACCATTCAAAGCCATGAGGAATATGATCGTGCGATCGGGCATTTGAACGAGCTGCTGGATGAAGTGGGCACCGATGAAGGCCACCCGCTGTACGAGCTGCTCGACACGCTGGGTACGCTGATTCACGCTTATGAAGAACGGCACCTGGCGGTTCCGGAGGCGAGCGGAGCTGAGGTGGTGCGCTTTCTGATGGAGGAACACGGTTTGCGGCAGTCTGATTTGAGTGAAATTGGCTCGCAAGGGGTCGTTTCGGAGGTTTTAAACGGCAAACGCTCGCTCAACGTACGGCAAATCAAGGCCCTGGCCGAGCGATTTGGAGTTTCACCGGCCGTGTTTTTTTAAGTAGTTTACAAAAAGAATTGTTAAAAAATGCCACGGATTAACACGGATTTTCACAGATTTCTCTTTCTAATCTGCGAACCTACGGTTCTGCGCTACGCGCTCTGCGGACACATTCTTCAGAAAACTATTTGTAACTTACCTAAACAGTTCGCTATTTTTTTTATATTGTTCACAGACCCTACTGGGGTGAATCAAAGGTTCGCAGATTGCTGAGAAAATTATTGAGCAGCTCTAAAAACCGGCAAAAAATGATATCTCCAACACCCATCACCCAACACCCAACACCCACCACCCATCACCCATCACCTACCACCCGCCGGGCCCGCTTGATCTGCTCCCGAACGGCGACCGGGGCGGTGCCACCGATCACCTGACGGGCATTAAGAGAGCCTTCGACCGAAAACGCTTGGCGCACATCTTCTTCAAATAAAGCGTGAATCGCCTTTAAATCATCAACCGTCAGGTCGGTGATGGGGATTTGACGGGCCTCGGCCGTTTGCACCACCTGCCCGATAACGTGATGAGCTTCGCGAAAGGGAAGACCCTTTTTGACCAGATAATCGGCCAGATCGGTAGCCAGCAGCCCGGGTTCAAGCTGGGCAGCCATTTTTTCCGGCCGGAGAGTCAAAGACTCAATCACCGCGGTCATTACCGGCAGGATAATGCACAAATTGTCGTAGGCGTCAAAGAGCGGTTCCTTGTCTTCCTGTAAATCTTTGTCATAGGTTGACGGCAGCCCTTTGAGCGTCGTCAAGAGACCGACGAGATTGCCGAGGAGGCGGCCGCTTTTGCCACGGGTCAGCTCCAGGGTATCCGGATTTTTCTTTTGGGGCATGAGGCTGGAGCCGGTGCTGTAGGCGTCATCAACCCGTACAAACCCAAATTCACTGCTGCTAAACAAAATTAACTGTTCGGAGAGCCGGCTGAGGTGCAGGCCGATCATGGCTGAAGCGTAGAGAAAATCGGCCGCAAAATCGCGGTTGGAAACGGCATCGAGACTGTTTTCCGAAATGCGAGAGAATCCCAAATCGGCCGCCAGCGCCTGCCGATCGATCGGGAAAGCGGTACCGGCCAGGGCGGCCGAGCCCAGCACTAGCTCATCAGCCTGAGCCCGGGCGTGCCGCATGCGCTGCTGATCGCGAACCAGCGGCCAAAAATGGCTCAGGAGCCAGTGCCCCCAAATAACCGGCTGAGCGTGCTGCAGGTGGGTATATCCAGGGAGAGGAATGTCGCAGTGAGTTTCTGCGTGATCAATGAGCGCGGTCAGCAAATCCCGCAGCTGCTGGTCAAGAACATCGCAGGCGCGCAGGGTCCACAGGCGAAAATCGGTGCCCACCTGGTCGTTTCGGCTGCGGCCGGTATGCAGCTTGCCGCCAACCGGACCAACCAATTCGGTCAGGCGGCGCTCGTTGGCGGTGTGAATGTCTTCATCTCCCGCCTCTATTTCAAACGAGCCGTCCGACCACTCGCGGCGTACCTGCTCGAGACCGTCAACGAGTTGGGCGGCTTCGCTCTTCAAAAGGATTCCCGCGCGGGCCAGCCCCTTGGCCCAGGCGATGCTGCCGTCAATATCCTCTTCCGCCAGCCGCTGATCAAACGGCAGGCTGTCGTTAAATTGGCGCAGTAAATCGGCAGCCTGTTTGCGGAAACGGCCGCCCCAAAGTTTTGACATGTTTTTCTACAATTAATAATTAGTAATTAGGTAAGTTACAAAAAGTTTTCTGAAGAAGGTGTCCGCAGATTACGCAGATGGCCGCAGATTTTTCTCTGTAATCTGCGAAAATCTGCGTAATCTGCGGACAATTTTTC
>JAAUYD010253367.1_pt1 | contig 24098 bp, 19 predicted proteins | sample 7278101 | NCBI WGS metagenome assembly JAAUYD01 (sample SAMN14350128, study PRJNA611818) | marine sediment metagenome | isolation source: surface marine sediment (0.6m) | place: French Polynesia: Moorea | collected 2018-08
CAATTGCTTGGACAATTGAAAATCCCCCTGCCCCCTTTTTCAAGGGGGATTCTTTTCTGGCGATCCTACGCTATAAAAACACCCAAAAATCCTTAACCGAATGCCATTGGACAAAGGGGGCCGGGGGGATTTTCGTCTCGGGATGTCTGGTTTCTTCGATTGGAAATCCCCCTAACCCCCTTCGTCGAAGGGGGAATCTCAATACGCCAATCCTTTTGTTTTGGTGAACGCGTATGCCCCCTAACCCCCTCTCCGGTGCGGAAGGGGGAAGCAGAATTAAATATTCTAACAATTCAGGGTTGTTTTGCCTCCCCCTGCCCTCGCAGGGAGGGCTTGGGGATGGGTCGTTTTACCCTGCACTTAACCAAATATGGCCTTGTCGGTGAATTCGCGGTATTTCTCTTCTAAGATAGCTATGTTTAACTTTCTCATCAGAATGCTACCGCAGCGCTTTTTCGATATGGCGCGGGCGACGGTTTTCCCAATCGATAGGGTGGATTCCACACGCCGTTTCTTGTTCGTCTATCTCCTGCGGTTGTTCTTTCTCGTTGGCCAACGCCTGTGGCGGGACCACTGTCCCCGGCAAGCAGCAGCCCTGTCTTTCCAGACGATTTTGTCCCTTGTCCCGCTGATCGCCGTTATCTTTTCTGTAGCCGCGACATTCTCTTTAAACGCATACCAGGAACGCTTACTGCAGTTTATCGAATCCAAGCTTTTACCAGAGGCAGCGAGCGCGGCTGGCAGCCATATCGTCGCTATTGCCAGCGGGATCCACCTAAAATCTCTAGGCCTGGTCGGCGGTGCCACACTGCTGATCCTTTCCCTGACGCTCCTCTTCAACATAGAACACGTAATGAACGAGATCTACCGCAGCGCTTCATCCCGACGCTTTGGATTGCGGGTGCTGGCTGCACTGTTACTCCTGATCGGCGCCCCGCTGGCTCTTGGTTTATCGCTCTATTTTACGAGAAACCTGATTATCATTCCCGGGTTCGCCAACGCTGTCCTTCCTTTGTTTTTCACATTTGTTTCCCTTTTTCTAAGCTACTGGCTGTTGCCTCACGCACGTGTACAGGTGCGGTTTTCCCTTTTATCGGCAGCTGTCGCAGGTGTCCTTTTTGAACTGCTTAAAATTGGATTTGCGCTCTATGCCAACTACTTAGGTGCCACACTGTCCTATGTCTATGGGGCATTCGCAATGCTGCCCTTGTTTATGGTGTGGCTGTATTTTGCGTGGCTTGTTTTTTTATTTGGCGCCGAACTCAGCGCTGCGCTCCACGAGGTCTATCGCCACGATCGCCTAAAAAATTCTCCTGTTTAGGAGCGCATCGCGATGCGCAGCCTGCATTTTTTTTATCTCGAGGCGTAGCCTCGGGCGTTTCCCGAAACGCACCTACGACGTGTGTAATGTTCCATTGTCCAAATGAAAGTCAGTCCTTTCATCGTCTATCTTGATGTAATCCAGGTGTGTTGTCGTAATGAAGACTTGACCGCCCATCTGGTTCAAAAGTCCAAATAGGGCTTTGTTTCTCTCCCTATCGAGCTCTGATGAAACATCATCGAGTAATAAAATGGGAATCTGTTTGGTCTCTGTTGCAAGGACCTGGGTTTCGGCTGCTTTGAGCGCCAGAGCGATCATCCGCTGCTGACCCTGAGAGGCAAATTGACGCGCTGCCTGCCCGTTGATTGCTAAACAGAGCTCATCGGCATGGGGCCCCAACGAAGTAAAGCCCCTTGCTTCGTCAACCCGGCGCTTTTTTTGAATTTCCCTTAATATATCTTCTTTTGTCCCCTGGATCTTTGGTCGATACAGAACTGAAGCCCGAGGTCGCGCGCTGATCTCCTCAAAAGCGGTCTCAAAATGGGGCCTGAGGTGTCCAATAAGTCGCTGGCGCAATGCTACAATCTGCTCGCTGAGCCCTGCGATAACATCGTCATAAGCGCTAATAGCAAGGGTATCCAGAGGTAACGTGCGCAACAGTGTGTTTCGATTGGCCAAGGCCTTGATATAATCGCTGTAAAGGGCGGGGTAGAGCGGTACGGCCTGAAAAAGTACCCTATCCATAAAGCGTCGTCTGCCCTCGGGCCCCCCTTGAACGAGGGCCATCGTCACGGGGTGAAAGAGCACCATTGGCAGTCGGCGAAAGTGTTCCCCATCGAGGCTTATATTCTTTCCGTCTAATCTATACTTTCTTGTTTTTCCAGTTATAGTGACGTCGCATTTCAAGCCGCTCGTAGCGCCGGAAAAGATGCCTTGCATGTGCGCCTCGGGGTGTCCAGTGGAAATAAGCGCTTTTTTTCTCGACGTGCGGAAGGATCTCAAGACGCCAAAGTAGTAAATCGCCTCTATGAGGTTCGTCTTTCCCTCGCCATTGTGTCCTGAGACGATATTGAAGCGCGGATTGGGTCGGCATTTGATATGTGCAAGGTTCCTGAAGTGGGTCAGTAATAGGGATTCTAACCGCAGGCTATGCATCAGATACGCATGGGCATGACCACACCGACAAAGACGTTTGACGGGTCGCGAACAATGACCGGATCCAGTGGTCCTGAGAATTCAAGTCTCACCTCATCGCTCGATAGAACGCTCAGTATGTCCATAAAATACTTGGCGTTGAACCCAACCTCCATCTCGGTGCCGTCGTAGGCAATATCCAGCTGCTCCGAGCCCTCGCCTATGGAGGGATTTGAGGATTCAATTTCCAGCGACCCGCTGATAAACTTTAGCTTTACGCCCAACGTCCTATCGGATGAGACCACAGATACGCGGCGCAACGCCTCTAGAAACTGCTGTCTCGAGATAACGACTACCTGGTCGTTTCCCTTTGGGATAACCTGGTCGTAGGGTGGAAATTCAGCTTCGATCAATTTTGATATAAGACTGATTTCAGCGGTTACTGGGGGCATGCCCTCTTGTTCCTTTTCGAGTTCTATCTCCCGCCTAATAAATACAGTTCGGTCATGCACAGCAATGGAAACCGCACCATCCCCGTCTTCGACAAGCCGCTTTATTTCAAAAATGGCTTTGTTGGGAACAACCATGGCAAAGTTGTAAAAGCCGCTTTCTTCTATTCGCATTTCCACCTTTGACAGCCGGTGCCCATCGGTGGTGACCATTCTCAGGTTTTTCCCATCCCCTTCGAAAAGGGCGCCATTAAGATGGGGCCGCGTTTCATCATTTGATATTGAAAATGCGGTCTGCTCAATCATCCGCGACAGAAGTGGCACATCCATCTCGAAAAACTCAACACCCTTTAAATCCGGTATTACTGGAAAATCCTCTGCTGGCAGGCTGAGCAATTTGAAATTGGTGCGGTTTCCGGAAATATTCACCTGATCCCCTTCTGTCCTCACGGCGATCGATCCTTCCGGCATATTTCGTACGATGTCGTAGAATGTCTTGGCAGAAACAGTGATGGCCCCCCCTTCTTTAATCTCGGCTGGATACATACCTGTAGTCGATAGATTGAGGTCTGTCGCCGCGATATGAACGGCGTTGACACCGCTCGCATCCAGGAGAACGTTTGAAAGTATGGGCATCGAGCTTTTTCTGTCTGCGATTCCCGTTGTTCTGGCTAGCGCCGAAGCAAGACATTGTTTTGAAATCTCGATTTCCATTGGCTCGACTCTCCTCCATTTTTTTGTGCACAGTATTCTCTCTATCAAAGACCTACATTTATTTAAATACAGAGAATAGTATTGCCTGTCATTTTGTGGACATTTACCGGATTCCCCCTATATTAAAAGCAAAATAGTCGGCCTGCCTGTGAGTTATTCTGTTAATAAGGTGGGTTGATAAATTCCAGTATTTTTTTTCACAGTCTAGTTACGGGTTTTTAAGAGGGATGAACACAGGTTTTTAATAGCTTGACCTTTTTGAATGGTATGCTAATTAGGTAATGTGTTACCTGTTTGCATATTAATGAACCATCGGCTTTGAGCAGCCGGGAAAAGGGAGGATTCAATGAGCATGTTCTGTTTTCAGTGTCAGGAAGCCGCAAAAAACGAGGGCTGCACGAATCGGGGGGTCTGCGGCAAATCCCCGGAGGTGGCTGGTCTACAGGATCTTCTTTTAAGCGCGCTGCGAGGTGCAGCTGTTCTCGTTGAAAAGGCCGCTACCCTCGGTGTTGAACACAAAGACGCAGGGCCACTCGTAGCCGAGGCCCTCTTTGCCACGGTGACGAATGTAAACTTCGACGAAGACAGCATTAAGTCCAGAATCAAAGCAACCCTGTCCCTGTCTGATGAGCTTTCTTCTCTGATCACAGCAAAGGCCGGTGCGGATGGCTGCGCTGATTTGCCGAGCGCAGCAACATGGCGAGGAGATGAGGCGACATTTGCAGATCGCGCCCGAGAGGTAGGCGTATTATCTGAGAGTAATGAAGATGTTCGTTCTCTGCGAGAGCTTCTCATTTACGGGATAAAGGGCATTGCCGCCTATGCCCACCACGCCGCAGTGCTGGGTAAGGAAGACGCCTCCATTTACAATTTTCTCATAGAAGCCCTGGCCTCGACGACAAAGACCCTGACCCAGGAAGAGATGGTCGCGTTGGTGCTGCGCGCCGGAGAGGTGGCCGTGACCACCATGGCGACGCTGGACGCAGCCAATACAGGGACCTACGGCCATCCTGAAATCACCGAGGTTCCCCTCGGGGTGCGGGACAATCCCGGTATCCTGGTTTCAGGCCACGACCTCAAAGACTTAGAGGAGCTGCTCGAGCAGACAAAGGGCACCGGGGTTGACGTCTATACCCACGGAGAGATGTTGCCGGCCCACTATTACCCGGCGTTCAAGAAGTACGACCATTTCGCCGGTCACTACGGCGGGGCATGGTACGACCAGAAAGCTGACTTTGAGTCTTTTGCAGGTCCGATTCTATTTACGACAAACTGCCTGGTGCCACCCAGAGAGAGTTATATCAATAGGGTGTACACCACAGGGACAGCCGGGTATCCAGGAACGACCCATATCCCGGACCGGGAGCCCGGACAGGCCAAGCAGTTTGATCAAATCGTGGCCCATGCAAAGACCTGTGCACCGCCCAACGCCATTGAATCCGGCACCATCGTCGGTGGATTTGCCCACAATCAGGTGCTGGCGCTGGCCGACACGGTTGTTGAGGCCGTGAAATCCGGTGCCGTCAAGAAATTCATCGTCATGGCAGGGTGCGATGGTCGTCAAAAGTCGCGGTCCTATTTTACAGATGTGGCCCAGGCATTGCCCCCCGACACCGTCATTCTCACCGCCGGATGCGCGAAGTTTCGCTACAACAAGCTCCCCTTAGGAGACATCGGGGGCATCCCGCGCGTGCTCGATGCCGGGCAATGTAATGACTCCTATTCTCTGGCGGTTGTCGCGCTCAAACTTAAAGAGGTGTTCGGGCTCGACGACATCAATGCGCTACCAATCGAGTTCGACATCGCTTGGTATGAACAAAAGGCCGTGGCCGTGCTCCTCGCCCTACTCCACTTGGGCGTCAAAGGCATTCGACTTGGGCCGACCCTGCCGGCATTTTTGTCGCCAAACGTGGCCAAGGTGCTGGTGGATACGTTTGACATCAAGCCGACCGGCTCGGTCCAGGAAGACGTGGCAGCCATGGTTAGTTGATGAATCGGCAGGGATAGTGCTGGTTCGGAAGAGAGAAGCAAAATGGCGTTAAGAAAAGTGGTTCATATCGATGAGGAAAAATGCACGGGATGCGGCGAATGCGTGCCGGCGTGTGCCGAAGGCGCTATTGAGATCGTCGATGGCGTGGCGCGCCTTCGCGCGGACAATCTGTGCGATGGCCTCGGCGCTTGCCTGGGTGAGTGTCCGGAAGATGCAATTACCATCGAGGAGCGGGAGGCAGAGGCATTTGACGAGGATGCGGTCAAAGCACATCTGGCGATTCAGTCTCCACCGGCAGGAAGTCCCGAGATGGGCACAGGTGTGTCTGCAGTGCGTCCGGTCGACCTTCACGCCCACGGTCACGGCCATGCCCCTGGCGGTGGATGCCCGGGCGCGAGAATGATTGAGTTCCGAGACCCAGGGGGCGATCAACCCGGTCCCGAGGCCGGCCGTCAGCCATCGTTTTTACGCCAGTGGCCCATTCAGCTCCACCTGGTACCGCCAACAGCCCCGTATTTCAAGAAGGCCGACGTGCTCCTCGCTGCGGACTGTGTTGCTTTTGCAGTGGGGGATTTTCACAGCGCCCATCTCAAGGGGGCTTCCCTTGCCGTGGCCTGTCCTAAGCTCGACCAGGGTCAGGAGATCTATCTTCAAAAACTCATCGCGATGATCGACGAGGCCGAGATCAACACATTGAAAGTAATGGTGATGGAGGTGCCCTGTTGTGCTGGCCTGGTGAGTCTGGCGCAGCAGGCCGCGGCAAGGGCAAAGCGGCGCATTCCGGTCAAGCGGGTGCAAGTGGGCCTGCGCGGTGAGATTCAGAGCGAGGAGTGGCTCTAGGGGACGCAAAGGCCGTCGTGTTCTACTTACCCCCAATTTTATCGGCAGTGCTTCTCGCTGCCCATTTTTTGAGAAGTGGCAGCCCCGGCCTGGTGATCACCTGCCTGCTGGCGCCGTTGCTGATGCTCATTCGGCGGCAGTGGATACCGGTTGTAATCCAGCTACTCCTTGTCGCGGCTGCCCTAGAGTGGGTTCAGACAGCTGGTCAGTTGATCCAGGTCAGACAGGCCCTGGGCCAACCCTTTTTGCGCTTGGCTTTCATCTTGGGGGGAGTGGCCATGGTCACAGCCGCTTCGACCCTTGTCTTTCAAACCGCGGCGTTCAAAAAGCGATATGCGCACGGAAAATCAACCGCAAAGACCATGCCGAGCATTGCTGCGTTTGCGTTGACTGCAATTGGGCTTTCAATCGTGCAGACCCGGGTCTCGCCGCCGATGCTGTTACTAGAGCGCTTTATCCCCGGTGGCGGCGCGATAGAGGTGCTCGGCTTTTCCGTATATGCGGCGTGGATGACCGAAAACCTGCTCGACCCCAAGCGCGCACCGACCTGGCGACGGCGCCTTTGGCTTGCTTTTTCAGGGGTGTTCTTTGCGCAGCTGATCCTCGGCATGCTTGTGGATGGGCGATTCCTGATGACCGGCGATCTTCACCTGCCAGTGCCGGCAGTTATCGCTGCAGGGCCGGTCTTTAGAGGCGAGCGGTTCTTCATGCCCATCCTGTTCGCAGCAACGACCGCGCTCGTCGGTCCGGCCTGGTGTAGTCATTTGTGCTACATCGGCGCCTGGGACCATGCTGCGTCTCGGCGCCAACGCAAGCCAGCCCCCCTGCCCAGCTGGACCCGGCCGACCCGGGTGGGGGTCTTCTTTTTTGTCATTGCCGGAGCCCTGATGCTCAGGGTCATGGGCGCGTCCATGCTGGTTGCCGGCATTTTAGGACTGACATTCGGCGCACTGGGCGTTGGGGTAATGGTTCTCTGGTCCCGTCGCACCGGCACCATGGCGCACTGCCTTGTTTACTGCCCCATTGGCTTGATAGCCGATTGGTTGGGCAAACTATCGCCGTTTCGCATCCGGCTGGGAAGCGGCTGCACCGCGTGTGGCAACTGCACGAAAGCGTGTCGCTATGATGCCCTGACACGTCGCGATATCGAAGTGAGACGCCCAGGGCTAACCTGCACCCTGTGCGGGGACTGCCTTGCCAGCTGTAAAGAAGACCAGATCGGGTATCGGTTCTTCGGCATCGAAGCCGCTGGCGCCCGCATCGCTTTTATCGTTCTTGTCGTAAGTCTTCACGCCGTGTTCATGGCAGTAGCTCGCGTTTAACAGGGTCCATATTGTTCAAGGGGGATAGATCATTTTTCACTATCGAGTGTGTCATAATGTCAACTTTCCATGATAAAAATTGACAGATAGTGGGTTGGCAGTTATTATAGATGCATGGACTACGTGCCCCGCGACCTGACGACCCGCATCCAAAACGCATTGCGGAGCATGCCGGTGGTGGTGGTGACCGGCATGCGGCAAGTGGGCAAAACCACGTTGATCCAATCCCAAGCGATTGCCCAGAACAGAAGCTACATATCCCTGGACGATTTTGCATTCCTTCAGGCAGCCCGACACGCGCCGGAATCTCTCCTGGACAGGGCATCTGCGGTCACTCTTGATGAAGTACAAAAGGCGCCTGAGTTATTGCCAGTCATTAAATCGATAGTGGACAAGAGCAGGACTCCTGGGCAATTTCTCCTATCCGGATCCGCCAATCTCCTGCTACTCCAAAATGTGAGCGAGTCCCTGGCCGGCCGGTCTCTGTACCTCGACCTTTGGCCCCTGTCGCGGCGAGAGTCAAAGCGGACCCAGGCGAAGCCGTTCCTCATCGATTTTCTTCAGACCGGGCGGTTGGATTTGAATCGCGAGTGGACGCCCCTTGATGGTGATGACGTAATTTTGGGAGGGATGCCGCAGATCGTGCTCAACGACAGTGAGCTGGAGATGTGGTTTCTGGGATTCGAGCAAACCTACTTGAACAGGGATGTGCGCGGTTTGTCCCAGGTAGGAGACCTCGCACAGTTTCAACGCTTTTTGCACCTGACCGCCTTGCGCACCGGGAACTTGGTGCATATTTCCGAGTTGGCTCGAGATGCAGCGGTTTCCGTGGCTACGGCCTCACGGTGGCTAGGCGTGCTGGAAGCATCATTTTCCGCCTATCGCCTACCTCCCTACATGGGAAATCGTACGTCTCGGATCGTAAAATCTCCCAAGCTGTTCATGTCTGACTCAGGTATTGCGAATCACCTCATCGGCCCACGGGCCAAGGCCATGTCGGGCGACGACCATTTTGCCGGGCAACTTCTGGAGACCTACGTCGCTCAAAACTTAAGAAGCATGGTGGCTTGCTTCGAGCCCTTGGCCCGGGTATTTTTCTGGAACGTGCAAGGGCGCTATGAGGTGGACTTTGTGGTGGAACTCGGGCAGCGTACAGTGGCTATTGAAATAAAGCGCGGTTCCCGTTGGAGCGCAGCAGATCTAAGAGGACTGCGCCGGTTTCTCGATCTCTCGCCAAACTGCGAGGCCGCTCTGCTCGCATGCAATATCGAAGCGCCAACTCAGCTCGACGACAAACTGTATGCAATCCCTATAGGACTGCTGCTATCTTGAGCGACCGGGGCGGGGAAGTGCTAGACGGTTCTAGAAAAGCGAGGGGTGTTTTTCCGGTTTGTTGACTTTTGGATATATCGATCGAAAACCATGCCCACGTGGCGCACAAATAGCCTGCCCTTGGGCAGTACGGTGATTTCATTTTCGTCGTAGGTGATAAGGCCGTCGGCCGCTAATGCATTGAGCTGGGTTTTTTCATTGGCAAAAACCTGCCAGAAATCAATGTCAAATCGGCGCGCCACCGAGGAGACGTCCAAGTGGAGGTTGCACATCAACGCAGTGATAACGTGCCTTCGTAGGCGATCCTCCTGGGTGGTCTTTGCGCCGCGATAGGTGGTGAGCCCCGACGTCTTTGTCAGCGCCAGGTACCTATCGAGGGATGCTTGGTTCTGGGCAAATACACCAGCGATATCGCTTATCGCCGTGACCCCAAACCCTACCAGAGCCCCTGCCTCCAGCACGGTGTAACCCTGAAAATTCCTCGAAAGCGTTCGATTTTTTAAGGCAGTTGCGAGCGGGTCGTCCGGGCGCGCAAAGTGATCCATACCGATATAGATATACCCGGCGTCCACGAGCATGTCGTGAGCCATCCGAAACAAGGCGAACCTGGCCGCTGTATCCGGCAACTCATGTTCGTTAATGGCCTTCTGATGGGGGCGCATCCACGGCACATGGGCGTAACCAAATACTGCCAGACGGTCCGGGGCCATGCGGATCACCGTTTCAAGGGTCTGTCGCCAGGTCTCTTGCCGCTGCTTGGGCAGGCCGTACATCAGGTCGATATTAATCCCCCCAACGCCATCAGTTCTAGCTCGGTCAATCAGCCGACGCGTTTCGTCAGCGGTCTGCAACCGGCCCACGGCAATCTGTACGTCTTCGGCAAAATCCTGAACACCCAGGCTCACGCGATTAAAGCCGAGCTGTGCCAAGGTATCGATCTGCTCGGGCGTGGTGACAGCCGGGTTGACCTCAATTGCGATCTCTGCCGCATCCGTCGGGCTGAACTTGGCAGTGAGGATTTCGAACATCCGGGTCAGCCGTTTGGTGTTTAGCGTAGTGGGCGTCCCGCCCCCCCAATGTATCTGGTTGACCGTTCTTCGCTGGGTCAGATAGCTCGAAACAGCAGTTACTTCCCGCTCAATGGCCGCCAAGTACTGGTCATAGGCCGCCTCGGAGCCGGCGATCCACGTGGCACAGCCACAGTAAAAACACCGCCGCTCGCAATACGGCACGTGCACATAAAGTGAAATCGGCACCGTGGGATCGCCATCTGCTTGGTCAAGGGCTGCCTTGAAATCTTCTGGACCGAACTGCTGAGTCCACTCCGGCGCCGTTGGATAGCTCGTGTACCTGGGCGCAGGCGCTCCGTAGCGCTCGAGCAGCGCGTCTGTTATCTGGTCCCAAGGAATGCGATCTCTAGTCATCAGGTGTACCGGAATGCACGGTTTCTACCAGGGTTTCGACGCTTTCGATGGGCGTGGTCGGCAAGACGCCGTGCCCCAGGTTGAAAATGTGTCCGGGGCGACCCGCGTTTTCGCTGAGAATCCGCTGCGTATTTTCCCGAACCGAGTCTTTAGATCCCAGCAGGACAGCTGGATCTAAGTTGCCCTGCACAGCCTTGTCCGGACCCAGGTGTTGCCGCGCCTCTGCAAGGCCGATGCGATAATCGATCCCAAGCACGTCAACATCGATATCAGCCATAGCCCCCAGGGAAATCATGGCCCCTGGAGCAAAATATATCACGGGCGCCCCACTATCCGTAAGCCCAGAGACCACTTCTTTGACAAAGGGCAGTGCAACCGCTCGATAGATGTGGGGCGGCAACTGCCCGACAGACGAATCAAAGAGCTGGACAATCTCTGCGCCGGCCTGAATCTGGGCCCGAAGGTAGTGAATCGTGGTCTCTGTAACCTTGGCGAGCAGGGCGCGCAAGAGGTCTGGGCGGGCATAGATCATACGCCGCGTCGTCTCGAATCCACGGGACGGGCTTCCCCCCTCTACCATGTAGCTCGCCACGGTAAAGGGCGCTCCGGCAAACCCGATCAGGGCCACAGAAGGTGGCAGCTCGCCCTTTAGTGCCCTGAGGATGTCCAGAACAAACCCGAGGTCTTCTTCAGGGGTAGGTATTTTTAAAGCCGCCACATCCCCATCGGTGCGAATTGGGTTGGCGATAATGGGACCCGGGTTGAAGTCCAGGGAGATACCCATGGCTGCGGCTGGAATCAGAATGTCCGAGAACAAAATCGCTGCGTCAAACCCAAAGCGCCGTACGGGCTGGAGTGTGGCTTCGACCCCGTATTCCAGCTTTTTACAGAGCCCGAGAAATCCACCGGCGCGCTGCTTTACCTCGTGATACTCGGGGAGATAGCGCCCGGCCTGCCGCATCATCCAAACCGGCGGCCGGTCAACCGCCTGACCTTTCACCGCTCGCATCATTAAGTTGGCCGTCATATCCATTGTGTATCGCCATTGGAACGCGCTGGCAACTGTTGGCGCTGGTTGATGGGGGTGGGGTATTTCGCCTTGGCCTTTCACGCTAGGTTTAGTAGATTGCGCGGGACAAGGAGCTTAGCGAGATGAGCGATAAGAAAAAAAAACGCGGGACCGAAGACCTCCCGCTGCTTCAAAAAATCGTCGCCCTGTGTAAGCGACGCGGCTTTGTGTTTCCGTCGTCGGAGATTTACGGCGGTCTCAGGTCCGCCTATGACTACGGTCCCCTGGGCGTGGAGCTCAAGCGCAATGTCATGGCCGAATGGTGGCGCAGCACCGTGCACGAGCGAGAAGATGTGGTGGGTATCGACGCGTCCATCATCATGTCCCCGCGGGTCTGGGAAGCGTCCGGGCATGTGGGCGGCTTTTCCGATCCCCTGGTCGACTGCAAGACCTGCAAGGCCCGGTTTCGCGCAGACAAGGCCCCGGCTGTGGCACCGGGCACTGAGGTGACGTACCGATCCCAGGGCAAAACCATTAAAGGCATTGCTACCCGCGGCTACGTGTGTCCAGAGTGCGGATCCATAGATCTCAGCGAGGAACGGGCGTTCAACCTGATGTTCAAGACCCATTACGGGCCTATCGAATCGGACGACGCGATCGTGTACCTGCGTCCGGAAACTGCCCAGGCCATGTTCGTCAATTTTCTCAATGTCCAACAAACCTACAGATTGCGGCTTCCCTTTGGTATTGCCCAGCAGGGAAAATCGTTTCGCAATGAGATCACGGTGGAGCACTTTATCTTCCGTTCCTGTGAGTTCGAGCAGATGGAAATGGAGTTTTTCTGCGAGCCCGAAACATCGGATACATGGCTGGAATACTGGAGAACAGAGCGCCTCAACTGGTACATCAACTTGGGATGTCGAGAGGAGAACCTGAGAACCCGGCCCCACGAAAAAGACGAGCTCGCCCATTATTCAAAAGCCTGTTACGACATTGAGTACCGCTACCCCTGGGGCTGGGACGAGCTGGAGGGCGTTGCCAATCGCACGGACTACGATTTGGGGCGACACCAGGCTGCCTCGGGTAAAAAGCTGGCCTACTTTGACCCGCAAAAAATAAACCCCGAAACTGGCAAGCCCGGCCTTCGGTTCCTGCCCCACGTCATCGAACCAGCTGCTGGGGCCACGCGGGCCGTGCTGATGTTTCTGCTCGACGCCTACGACGAAGAACCCCCCTCAGAAGGGCGCAAGGACGGCCGCGTGGTGCTCAGGCTTGACCCTAGGCTCGCACCCATCAAAGTGGCCGTGCTGCCCCTCGTTAAAAAAGATACCGAGCTCACTGGCAAGGCGCGCGATATTGTAAAGACATTTTGGTCGTCTTCGATAAACGCGTTCTACGATGAAAAAGACGCCATTGGCCGCCGGTACGCACGCCAGGACGAAGCAGGTACGCCCTTTTGCCTGACCGTAGACGGGCAGACCAAGACAGATGACACCGTTACCATTAGATATCGGGACGACATGCGCCAGGAACGCATTAAAGTTGCAGAAGCCGTAGAGATTGTTAAAGAGAAAGTTACAGCATCGCGACGATCCTGATAATAGCTTTTTTTATACGACTACCATAATATTCCGTCGCGTGATACGAACAGAACACAGCAGCCAAGCAAATGGATGAGGAGGCCAAGATGATGAAGCAACGCGTGTTTGCCGCAATAGCGGTCGGTCTAATGTGCAGTTTGATGTCGATGGGGTGCGGCAGCAAGAAGCCAAAGGGAACCACTGCCGATGGCGCCGAGGCCGATGGGGGCCTGGGTGAGGATGGGAAAGAAGCCGAAGCTGATACAGGCCCGGTTACCTATCCGGAACCACCTACCGCCAACGCGGCAGATCGCAACCCAATAAAATTCTCAGTCTCGCTGAGCAAGGCCTATGTCTTGCCCCTGAGCGAAGATGGTCGCTGTTGGGATAGGTGTACGCCAGAGGCAAAGGAAACCATGGTCGATGCCCTGACGTCCCTGTCCGGAGATCAGTTTGCCTCGGCTGGCAAGGCACTCGCCACGGCCCTGAGCGCAAAGGGCGCCAAAGACGCGCTGCCAGACCTCTACGTGTACATCGACTGTGGATTTGGCCAGACGCTCACCACCTCCAAATCATCTGCAGAAGACCGCATCGTCACCACGTGGCGCGGTGCAAAGGAAACGCTCAAGCTCGACCCGAATGATTACTGCGCCGTCAGTGTGTGGGATGCGGACGACGACGACAACGACGAGCTGATAGGCGATGCCACGGTCCAGCTCCTCAAGGCGACCAAAACCGGCGAGGTGATCCTGACAGGCGCAGATGCGGATTTTGGGCAGGTCTTTATGGTCCAGCTCTTTCTGGATCAGCAAGAGGGTGACTCCATTTGGCAGACCGATCCATCGGGCAGCGAGACCGATCCATCAGGCAGCGAGACCACCCCGTCAGGTGAGACCACCCCATCTATCCCGAGCGAGCCTGGCAAAACCGCGTACAAAATCGAGGTGGTAAAGGCCAACTTCAAAGACAAAAAAGACAACGGAAAACCATGGGATACCAAGGTCCCCTTCCTCGGTGGTGGCGGAACCCTGCCGGATCCCTTCGTGGCCGCCTATGTCAATGGATATCAGAGCGAGCATCCCTTTATGGAAACCTCCTCGACGCAGGACAAGACCTACAGTGAATGGCGTGAAGTGGGGGTCGTGAATCTAAAAAATTCGGACAAGATTCACTTCATGGTCTGGGACAAGGATAAGGTCGATCACGACCTCATGGGCGAATGTATCAGTGACAAAGTGGGCAACCTGAGGCTCGGCACTGAAATCTCGATTAGAAATTGCTCCCAGGTGGACTTCCTCGTTTTCAAAATCACGAAGAGATAGCCCTAGCGCCAGCTGCGGGCCCAGGCTGCAAAGAGAGTCCTGTCGGGATCGCTCCACTTGGAAACCGCGGCAATGGCATCGAAAGGGCCCCACGGCCCCTCGCCCCAAAGGTTGAGAATGAAATGGCCCGCGTGCCACTCGGACGAGCTCTTTGCCTGTGCGGTCACCCACGCGTAGAAGGTCTCCGCGGCCCACGGCGTGAGGCCGTCGGCGCGCGAGAGACAGGAGAACCGCCGCGCCAGGGATGGAACCCGCTTTTCAAGGGGCAGTTTCGGATTTTCATAGTCCCGAATGAGGTGCTGATCTGACGCATATTTTTCCATCTTTTATCAAAACTCCCTATCTCGCCCCCGCCGTCACTGGTTCATTTTAAAATGAATCAGCTGTCTTGAGCAAACCCCCGGCTCCGTACTAAGCTGTAGGGCGTGGGTTTATCCCGCGCCGGCGGCAGGGCGTAAAGCCCTGCCCTACGTATTGGCAGGGTGAGTTGTAGGGCGTGGGTTCATCCCACGCCGGCGGTGGGCATTTGTGGGTCAGCGAGGTAGAAAATGATAAAAGCATTTGGTATGGCCGCGGTTGTTGCGGTTTTCCATTTACCCTCCGTGGGGTTTGAAAATCCCTACGACACACCCGAACCCCAGGAGCTGCCCCGTCCTGAAACAGCAACTGCTCCAGGCAACGCCCTGGATCCGATACCCGAGTCTTGGACCGAGGCCTTTGCCGCAATACGACCGGATCCCCACCCGGAAAAACTAACCCGGGACAGCCACTATTGGATTTCGGATGAACGGCGCCACGATCTCTTTCGAAACGCTATCGAAAACCAAGGCGGCATCTTTATCGGTTTGGGCACGGACCAGAACTACCTCATGGCTGGCTGGTCGCGTCCGGAGATCCTGATTCCCCTCGATTTCGACCAGATGATCGTTTCCCTGCACTTTGCCTATCGGGTGATCTTCTTAAATGCCCAAACCCCGCAGGATTTCATCGCCCTCTGGGAAAAAGGAAACACTAAAAAAGTAAAGGGGCTTATCGCGGCTGCGTATCCAGACCCAGTGGTTCAAAAGTCCGTCTTTCACGCGTTCAAAAGAAGCCGCCGGCTCGTCCACGCCCGCTTGCGACGCGTTGTTCGAAGCTACGGGCGGAGGGGGATTTCTACCTATCTCGACGATATGGCCCAGTATCGGTTTGTGACAGATCTCTTCAAAACCGGGCGTGTTTTTCCCGTGCGGGGCGACCTTACTGGAAAGACCACCGTACGGGATGTGGCAGCTGCCGCACTGAAGGTGGGCTTGCCGATTCGCACCCTTTATCTGTCGAACGCGGAACAGTATTTCAAATACTCAAAGGACTTTCGGCAAAACATGCTCGCCCTACCCATGGACGACGCCTCGGTGGTCATCCGCACGGTGGGCAAAAAAACCGAATGGGCAGCTGATGGGCTTTATGAATATGTCATTCAGAGTGGAAAAAACTTTTCCGCCTGGCTCAAATATCCCAAGGCATACGCCGTGTGGACCCTCGTACAAAAGCGCCGTGTGGATAAGCGCACGGGCAGGTCAGAGATAACTGCCCTGCCCCCAAATGCGGCGAAAACCCCATGACTCGGATTGCGTTGCTGCTGATATTGGGTTTGGGCGTCAAATTTGATGGCAAAAAAACCACGTCTCCTGCCCCAAAACCAATGCCGTGTGGTGTGGCGCCGGCCCAAATGACGTGTATCCCTGGTGGGCCCTTTGTACGGGGATCAGATATTGGACCCAAAGACGCCCGACCCGCGGCCAGTGTGTGGGTACAGACGTTTTATATGGATCAATATGAGGTGACCTATGCAGCGTATCGGGCGTGCGTAAAAGACAAAAAATGTCGAGATGCCGGGCCAAATTACAGCGATTTTGATCATCCGCGCCAGCCCATTACCGGGGTCAGTTGGCACGACGCAGTGACTTACTGCAAAGTTCAGGGCAAACACTTGCCCACTGAAGCTGAGTGGGAAAAGGCTGCCCGCGGCACGGACGCGCGGATCTATTCGTGGGGCAATGAGCCAGCCACGTGCGATCGGGCAGTGATTAAAAACAACAAGGGACGGAGTTGCGGCGTGCCAAAAAAGGGCAAGCGTCCTGAAAAGGGCCGCCCCTGGGAAGTGGGGTCCTTTCCGCCTGGTATTCATGATCTTTACGACATGGTCGGCAATAGCTGGGAATGGGTGTTTGACTGGTACACAAAGGGATATGCCAAGTGCGGCGCTAACTGCACGGGCGTCGATCCCAAAGGACCCTGCCAGGGCCAAACCCCATGTCCTGGGCACCGGCGCCGTGTGGTTCGCGGGGGATCGTGGTATTGGGAGGCCGCCATGGCAACGACGTACTATCGACGGGCCCACGTTCCTGACAATGATCCGTTTCACCACTTCGGGTTTCGATGCGCCGCGAGCGTGCAAGAAGCACAAAAACTGGCAGCTCAGATAGGTCCGTGATCAAACAGCTAGATTGAGAAAGGGCATTGAATAATGGCATGCTAGGGGGGCCTTTATATTGGCCTTTATATTAATGTAGTACAGTGTAATAAAATTTGTATTGATATCATACCCAATTTGCTATTTAGTGGGCGAGAACGTTAAGAGAGTTAGCTTTGGAAAGTCGAAAAAGATGCGACAGGTTGGGTTAGACGCTTTAACGACGGGGGTTTCCGGGCCCTAGTTGCCCATTAAAATATGGATGGTGGATAGCCTACTTTTACAGGGAGAGAAGTTTTTTTTGATTGCTTACGAAAAACTGTATTATTTTTTTCCCTTGTTGTATAAAAGGGCAAATTGAAAACAGACAGACTTTGATAAGTCTATTTCTTCGCTCCCGAAGGGTTAAATTTTTTGCAAAATAAGATGCAAAAAAAAGAAAGGAGTCTTGGTGATGCATTTTGAAAGTCATCGTAGTCGCAGAAAATGTATCGGGTTGCCGATCGGCACGGTGCTGCTACTCCTGGTTTTCGCAACCAGTGTCGCAGCTCAGGATGAGCCGATAGAGGGGGAAGAGGCCACCGAAGAGCTAGCTGAAGAAGGGGAGGCAGCAGCGTCTGAAGATGTAGAAGAAATTGAAGAGGTAGAGGAAGTGGAAGAGGTAGAGGAGCCCGTCGAAGCCGAGGCCGAAGGGTCCTTGGAGATCGGCGCGGGTGGTGTGTCGGCAGAAGGCGCGGCAGAAGCGCCTGCTGAACCAGCTGCAGCCGAGGATGACGAGGACGTAGAGACAATTGTCGTCACCGGTACCCGTATCGGTAGAAGCAATCTCGAATCCTATGCCAATATCACTGTTATCTCATCTGAGGATATTCAGATTTCAGGTGTCACCACCGTGGACGAGTTGCTCCGGCAAATGCCGTCCATGACCCTGCAGGGCATCAACAAGCAAAACAACAACGGCGGTGACGGTCTGGCCCGCGTGGACTTGAGAAACCTCGGTTCTGGTAGAACCCTGGTGCTCCTCAACGGCAAGCGCATCATCGGTGCCTACGGCGGCGGTGTGGATATGAACAATATCCCCATGCACATGGTCGAGCGCATCGAGATTCTGCTCGACGGCGCATCTGCTGTGTACGGTTCTGACGCTGTCGCGGGTGTTGTTAATATCGTTTACAAAGACGATTTTGATGGCTTTCGCGCAGATGTGGCCGGCGGTATCTCCACCCACGGTGACGGCGAGAACATCACAGTTTCAGCGACCATGGGCGGCAACCACGACAACGGCAACATGGTGCTCAACCTGACCTATTACAAGCGCAACGAAGCCTGGGAAAAAGATCGGGATTGGGCCGAGCCGCCCACCACCGGTGAATGGTATGAAACCGACGATGATGGGAACCTCACTGGCGAAGTGATCACCCTTTACAACAGTATTTTCACACCTGCTGGTATCGCGTTCAGCAGCGCCGGCGCCCACTATTTTAATACGGATGGTACCTTTGAGCCCTACAGCACGGCTAATGAGTACAACGATCCAGACGGCCTGCGATACAGCTACGGTCTCGACCAGTTCCTGGTTGGAAAGATGGAGCGGGTTTCCGTCACCACCCTTGGAGACTACGAGATTTCCGAGTTTGTCACGGCGTACATGGAAGGGGATTACACCCACCGGCAGAGCTTCAACCAGTTGGCACCCCAACCCCTAGGCATGGGTACTGCCCTGTTCCCCGGGCCCCTGCCCATCTACCAGACCAACCCCTGGATGCCAGAGGCATACGAAGAACTTCTGCCACCGGACGAGGGCGTGGTTTGGATGTACAAGCGCATGTGGGATATCGGTCGGCGCCAGTACGAGAATACCATGGACACCTTTCGCGTGATCACCGGCCTTAGGGGCGAGATCGGTCCCCGGTTCTCCTGGGATGCATTTGTCAATTACAGTAGGATGTTTAGGCTGGAGACGATTCACAACTCAGTGAACCTCCGCAACACGATCACAGCATTGGATCCGGACCTCTGCGCAGCCGATCTCCTCTGCCCGGGCATTGCAAACGTGTTTGGTCGGGATCAAATGCAAGATGATGTGGCGGCTTATATTCGCGGCCGAGAGCAGACACAGTCCATGTGGGATATGGCCCAAACCGGTCTCTCCCTGACGGGCAAGCTCGTCGAGCTACCTGGTGGGTACCTCACCGGTGTGGTCGGCGGTGACTTTAGATGGGAGCGTGGGTACAACCAGCCTGACACTCGGGTCATCGATGGCGCCTCTGCGGGCAATATCTCCCAGTACACCGGCGGCGACTACAACGTCCAGGAGGCCTTTATCGAGTTTTCCGTGCCAATTTTGAAAGACATGCCAGGTGCGGATGAGCTGACCATTGACCTCGCAGGCCGAATCTCTAACTACAACACCTTTGGCAGTGAGTTTACCTATCGAGCTGGTATGGCCTATGGCCCGCTGCCAGACGTCAAACTCCGAGGGGTTTATTCTACGGCATTTCGCGCGCCGCGAATTACCGACCTCTACGGCGGTTCCGCAGACTCCTACCCCATCGTGCAAGACCCCTGTGTGGGATGGGAAAACTCAGAAGACGATAATGTCCGCCAGAACTGCCAAGACGATGGCGTGCCCGAGGAATGGAACCAGGCTGGTACGCAGATCCGTACGAATGTGGGCTCCAACCCGGATTTGGGTGCTGAGACTGCGACACAGATTAACGGTGGCATAGTGCTGACACCCACGTTTATCCCAAAATCCGCTGGTACGCTGACCGCGACCTTCGATTTCTACATGATTAATGTAGACAATGCCATTAGCAGCCTGGACGCTCAAACTATTGTGGACAGGTGCTACGCCAGTCCGGGCAAATCCCACGAGTATTGCCAATACGTTGGCAATCGGGGTGCGACAAACGATATCATGGGACTCGTCGCCACCCAACTCAACGTTGCAGAAATTGAAACAAAAGGTATGGACTTCACTCTGGGGTACGGCATCCCGATTACACCTGCATTCAGAGTAGACTTCAACTTCTATGGCAACGTCCTCCTCCAACTGGAGGAGAAAACAGCTTCCGGAGAAATCGAGGATCGGCTCGGTACTATTGCATCAATGAGCAATTACAATGGCGCTCTCTCCAAGTTCCGCTTCTTGGCCGACCTCACTATTGGCGGTTCCATGTGGAAGCTCAACAACACGCTCCGCTACATCGGCCCGGTTGAGATTTTCGGATGGGAAGGTGCCGAAGGTGAAGCTGATGACCTCCCCACACATGATGTAAAAGCCATGATGTACTGGAACATCTCAGCCATGTTGATGTGGAAGGGGCTCGATTTTATCGTCGGTATGGATAACGTGCTCGAGCCTGAGCCGCCCTACATCCCGACCGGCGATGCAAACTCGAATGCTAATACCTACGACTTTTTGGGCCGGTACGTTTATGCGAAGATTGGATACCAATTCTAAGAGAAAGGAGTTGGAAAATGACGATGAAAAATTCATCCAAAAAGCCATATATGATCGTTTTCCTCTACCTGGCCGCGTTAACGGCAATTCTGGTAGTGGGATGCTTAGAAGATCAGTGGGAAAAAATCGAAGTTGAAGTCGAGGGCGAAGACTGCGATCAGGACGAGGCACTTCGCTGCAATGGAGACGTCATCGAACGCTGCAGGGATTGGGACGGCATTTATAAATGGCGTCCGTGGGAAGATTGCTCCAATGTGATCGTCGGTGATGAAACAGGTGAGTGCGTTGAACCGGAAGATGGCAGCGACCCGTACTGTGTGTTCCCCGAAATACCCGATACGGAGACGGCCACCGAAATGGATACTGACACTGACACTGATACGGATACCGACGCTGATGCCGGCTAGTAGCCGCTGCTAAAGCACCCTGCCGTACGTATCATGCCTCGATGCTGCCTAGCCCAAGTTAGGCTTTAAGCAAAATTGGAGGGCGGGGCTTTAAGCCCCGCCGTCTATGATTCGTTTGGTACTGGACGCCTGCTTTCGAGGGTGTTGCGAAAGTCTCAAAACAGTCATTCCCGCAAAGGCGGGAATCTGAAAAGCCGTTTAATTTCATTAGGTTATGGACTCCTGCCTTCGCAGGAGTGACGTGGATTACCCCTTTTACGACACCCTCCTTCGCAGGAGTGACGTGGATTTCAGATATTCCCCGCAATGAGAGCAATCTTTGCAGCAAAGATTCCTGTGGGACTTGGTTTCATGACTTTGATCCGGATGGGCGGATCTTCATGCTCGGCAATGTCCATTAGCTTGTTGATGTGGAACCGTCGGATGCTCGTGCCTTTTTTGAGAATAACGGACGTCTCGTTCCACGGCGAATACAGATCTTCCACGACCACGTCAAAGCTCTCGAGGGATTTGACATCAGCAGAAACAACAGGTGATTCCTGATCGGTAACGGCGATATAAATATTGGCATCGCCGAGTGTTATTTTGATCAGCTCTGCATAATCAGCATCAATCGGCGGTAGCTTGGCCCGATGTTTTGTGAGAATAACCGGGTTTCCAATTGGCCAGGCATTCAGCTTTTGTCTGCGCAAGGCGAGTCGGATTTCGTTTTGCGCGATTTCAACCATGGTTTTGAGCGTGTCATCGGGCAGGGAGCTCACCTGATCCCCTTGGCCCTCAATTCTTTTATGAACTAGCCCAAGGGCAGTCGGGTCAATTTCAGCTGAAAAATCCATCCAAATGCCAGCCTCCTCTAAAATAGAGGCAGTCCAAACCATGTGGGGAGCTGGATCAGGATGGGTCCCACCCCACTTGGCCACTATGGCTGGCCCACAGCCGATTTTGCTAAAGGCAGAAACCAAGTGCTTGTCGAGAGATAGCGTGCTATCAACAGTTGACAAAATAGACGTAGATCGGGTTTGGCGGGGCTCGGTCACTAGGTCGGCCACAAGCGCATCACTTCTCGGTGTAGCAGCAATGACATTGTGGGCGACTTCATATCGTCGTACCAAGCTCTCCAACTCCAAATATCGCCGACGAAATTCGTTTTGGAGTGCCACACTGCGTTTTGCCACTTCAAGACGCGCTTTGAGCTCAATATCGTTCCAGGGTTTTTCAATATAATCGTCTGCGCCGGCTTCCAGGCCTTCGGCAATGTCCTCCACGCGGGATTTGGAGGTCATGATGATAATATATGGCGAGACGTTGACACCGTCGCCGCTGAAGGTGCGCTTGCGAATCTCCTTGCAGATTTCTATGCCGCTTAAGTCTTGCATCATCCAAGCGAGCAGCGCGATTTTTGGAGGATCGTCGCTTGTTAGGTATTTGAGGGCGTCTTGACCGCCCTGAGCCTCGATGATTTCTACATCGCCGATGCTTCCCAATAGAAACCCCAAACGGAGGCGGATGGTTTTGCTGTTGTCTGCGATGAGGACTCTCATTGGCACTCCAAATAGGGGAAGTATAGATACAAACGGACAAAAGAGGCGTTAGTTAAGGATCTGACAACGTCGATGTCAAGCGATGCATCCAGAAAGCAATCGATCCAGGGTAATGGCGACGGCGCTCCGGACCGATAAATGGTTCCAACCATCGGGATTCCCAATCGGCGCGAGCACTGCGTCTGCCATCTCAAAGATTTCATTTGCAAGACCATATCCGGTTCCGAATAAAATTACCACAGGAGCGGAATTGTTCAATATAATAGATCGCGCTCGCTCGTAGGCAAGTGGATTTTCGCGTTTTCTGGCGCCAGTGGCGATAACAAGAGGTCGGCCTGGTCGACCTGCCATGATGGTGTGAACGGCTTCTTCAACGGTGCGACTCACCTGCACCAAGCGCATGGCTTCGACCCTATTAGGCACACGTCGGGCGCCAAATCCATCGCACCAGTGGGTTAAGATCCGGGTGACCAGATCAACCTGGGCATCTAATGGGGTCACGATATGGTAGCTGGTGACATCAAACGCGCGGGCGCTGCGCGCGTTGTCGTGGATATCGAGATTGGTAACAGCAGTCGAGACGATTTGACCTTCCTTGTTGAGGACCGGGTAGTGCACCAGGGCAATGTGTACCTCAGGGTTCAAGTTTGCTACCTCATGGGTTGTGTGGACCGTCATTATCATCTTCCAATTCAGTTAGCAGTTGCCTGTCTTCATCGTTTAGCTCAAGTTTTTGGAATAGATCCGGTCGCCGTTGCATTGTTCTTAGCAGAGACTGGCGGCGGCGCCATCGCGCTATTCTGGCGTGGTCTCCGGACAAGAGTACCGAAGGAACAGAAAGCCCTTGGATCGTCTCCGGGCGTGTGTAGTGAGGATATTCCAATGCACCGTCGCTAAAGGATTCCTCAACCGTGGAGGAGGGATTCCCTAAAACGCCGGGAATTAGCCTGACAAGTGTCTCAACGATGGCCATGGCCGCAACTTCTCCGCCACATAGTACGAAATCTCCGATAGAAATTTCCTCGTCGAACCGGGAGCGAACGCGATCGTCCACGCCTTCGTATCGACCGCAAAACAGCAAAATTGATGTGTAGTTGGTTAGTCGTTGAGCCGAGGCTTGGCAAAACGGCTGTCCCTGGGGTGACAGGAGAATGGCGTGGTCTGAGCGGATTGCATCGAGCAGGTCCAGTATAGGACCGGGTCGCATTACCATGCCAGCACCTCCCCCATAGGGTGCATCGTCGACACTAGAATGTCGATCCCGAGCAAAATTCCTTGGATTTATTGTGTCGATGTAGACAAGGCCTTTTTGAATGGCTTTTCCGATCAGGCTAGTGCGGGTAAACGCATCAAAGAGCTCAGGGAAAATCGTAGCAATGTGAAATGCAACCAATAGCCACCTCAAATTCGCGACGCGAAACCAATCGTTAGAGTCATAACCCTTGCCTTTTACTACGGGTCATATCTAATCGGCAACGCAGAACTATTCCAACCAGAAAGAGGCACAGAGGATAATGTCTATTGAGGCACCCAACAAAGGGCTGCTTATGATCTTTATAAGGCATGTTAGAGGTGCAAGTAGATTCACAGTAGACCTCCTTGGGTTCTGAATCCCTGAAGGCTAGGTCCCAAAGGCTGGGTCTTAGAGAGCATGAATATCAGTTTTTTGAAAAAAGTGTTTTTTTTTTGGAATTAACTGGCCAATTTGTCCGAGGCGAGGTAGTGCCTGAGAGGTGAGTTCAAGACAGTCGTAGGTTAGAGATATCAAGCTTGAGTCTGTTGATGCGTTTGA
>JAAUYD010145998.1_pt1 | contig 24061 bp, 26 predicted proteins | sample 7278101 | NCBI WGS metagenome assembly JAAUYD01 (sample SAMN14350128, study PRJNA611818) | marine sediment metagenome | isolation source: surface marine sediment (0.6m) | place: French Polynesia: Moorea | collected 2018-08
CTGCATTGCCGAAAAACGACACCTTCAGGGTACGACTTGGCGGGGGAATCAGGGGGCCAGGACCACGTGCTTACGTAGGTTTGGAAAAAGCGGTTTCGCAAGAAGCCGCTTTTTTTTTATTCAGTTACTATCGGCCTCCATGAGCACACCAACAATAATAAGCCGCATCATGTCCGGCAGCCTCGTGCGGCAGATCGCCATCGGCGTCGCCCTGGGCATCGCGCTTGCACTGATTGCTCCGGACACGGCCAGGGCGGCGATGCTGCTCGGCACATTATTCGTATCCGCATTGAAAGCTGTCGCACCGGTACTCGTCCTGGTGCTCGTCGCCTCTGCGATCGCGAATCGCAAAGCCAGCCACACGGCACAGATGCGGCCGATCGTCCTCATGTACCTGGCCGGCACCGTTGCCGCAGCGCTGCTCGCAGTGACGGTGAGCACGCTGTTCCCGACAACGCTGGCGCTGCAGGTCACCGAGCTCACCCGGGAGGCGCCGCAAGGCATTACGGAAGTACTCGGCACCCTGCTGCGCAAGCTCGTGGACAACCCAGTCAATGCGATGCTGACGGCGAACTACATCGGCATCCTGGTCTGGGGTGTGTTGCTTGGCGTCTTCCTGCACCACGCTGCCGAAACGACGCGCACAGCGCTTCACGATTTGTCGGACGCAATTACAAAGATCGTGCGGGTTGTTGTGCGGCTCGCCCCGATCGGCATCTTCGGTCTCGTCGCCGGTAATCTCGCCGAAGGCGGTCTTGGTGTCCTTGGCAGCTACGCGCGCATCCTCACGATTCTCCTTGGCTGCATGGTGGCCGTCGCGCTCATCGCGAACCCGATCATCGTCTTCATCAAGACGCGCAGAAACCCGTATCCACTGGTTTTCACGGCACTGCGCGAAAGCGGCACGGTCGCTTTCTTCACACGTTCATCGGCGGCGAATATCCCGGTAAACCTGTCACTGTGTGAACGTCTTGATCTCGAGGAAGACACGTATGCGGTTTCGATTCCGCTTGGCGCGACGATCAATATGGGCGGCGCGGCGATCACGATTACAGTGTTGACACTCGCTGCGGTGCATACGCTGGGTATCAGTGTCGACATACCAACAGCGTTGCTGCTGAGCGTCGTTGCTGCGCTGTCTGCATGCGGTGCATCGGGCGTGCCAGGCGGGTCGCTGTTGCTGATTCCGCTGGCATGTAGCCTGTTCGGAATTTCCAACGACGTTGCAATGCAGGTCGTCGCCGTCGGTTTCGTCATCAGCATCCTGCAGGACTCGGCCGAGACTGCGCTGAATAGCTCGACCGACGTGGTGTTTACCGCAGCCGTTGCCGCTAAATCGAGTCCAGCCAGTCAACTAGCGCCGCAGCAATCTCCTGAGGCGAGTCCTCCTGGATGAAGTGAGAGCCTTTGACCGTCACTTCGATCTGGTTCTTCAGGCTGCGCGCAAACTCGCGTGCCTTGCCGATCAGGATTGCGCCGGGCTCCGCGTTGATGAAGAGTTTCGGCACGTCGGTCTCGCTGAGCCACGCGGCGTAGCGGGCCGCTATCTCGGAGACGTCGACGGGTTCGCCGTCGAGCGGGATCTGGCGTGGCCAGGTCAGCGTTGGACGCCGGTCTTCGCCCGGGTTTTCGAACGGCCGGCGGTATATGGCCATCTCTTCGTCCGTCAGCCCTCGTAACACCGAGCCAGGCAATACCCTTTCGACGAAGACGTTTTTTTCCAGAACCATTATTTCACCCGCCTCGGAGCGGAAACCCTGAAAGACCTGTTTGGCATCGTCAGGCCAGTCATCCCAGCTGATGGGGCAGGGGATGCCTTCCATGTAGCAGATGCCGCGGACCCTGTCGGGATGCTGGCTGGCCCAGTCGAAGCCAAGCGCCGAACCCCAGTCGTGGATAACCAGGGTCACATTGTCTGTGATGCCGAGTTGCTCCCAGGCTGCGTACAGGTAGTCGCGATGCTCGACATAGCGATAGCTGTCCGGGCCGGGGTTGACGAGCTTGTCCGAGTCCCCCATGCCGATCAGGTCGACGGCAATGCAGCGCCCGCGGTCGGCCAGTGCCGGCATGATATTGCGCCACAGGTACGAGGAGGTCGGGTTGCCGTGCTGGAAGACGATCGGGTCACCGTCGCCCATCTCGACATAGGCCATGCGCTTGCCGTTGATTTCAATAAATTTTTTGGGGTGTTCTGCCGTTGAGATCATTGTGGTCTCCCTGCTACATTGAGCCACCATAAAAGAAGGGTGGGTCAATGATCAAAAAGATCGTGTTCGCGGCAACGCTGATGCTGGCGACAGTCTCGGCGACAGCAGCGCTGGACGAGAGCGAACGTCGCATGGTCGAGTGGATCGATGCGCACACCGAAGATGCCATTGCGCTACTCGAAGAAACGGTGAATATCTCGAGCGGAACGATGAACCACGACGGTATCCGTGAGGTCGGCGTGGTCATGCGGCGCGAGCTCGATGCGCTCGGACTCGACACCGACTGGATCGACATGCCGCCCGAGATGGACCGGGCGGGCCACCTGTTCGGCTACAAGCGATCCGGCTCCGGCCCGAAGTTCGTCATGATCGGGCACCTCGACACCGTTTTCGAAGCCGACGACGATTTCCAGACGTTTTTGCGCGACGGCGATGTAGCGCAAGGCCCGGGCGTCTATGACATGAAAGGTGGTAACGTTGCGATTGTCTATGCGCTCAAGGCCCTGAAGGAAGTCGGTGCCCTCGAGGACATCCCGGTCGTTGTCGCGTATACGGGCGATGAGGAGAAGAGCGGTGAGCCGCTGGCTATCTCACGCAAGGATTTGACAGAGGCTGGCAAATGGGCCGATATCGGTCTTGGTTTTGAGGCAGCAATCACCTCGGTAGACGCCGACTGGGGCACGATAGCGCGCCGTAGTGCATCGGACTGGACACTCGACGTCGAGGGCCGGCAGGCGCACTCATCCGGTATTTTCAATGAGAATGTTGGCGCCGGCGCGGTTTTCGAAGCAGCACGCATCCTGAATGCCTTCTACGAAGAGGTACGCGGCGAGAAACACCTGACGTTCAATGCCGGTACGATCCAGGGCGGTACGGACGTGACCTACGACCCCGGACAGAATCGTGGCACGACCTTCGGCAAGACCAATGTCGTGCCGAATCGCGCGGTTGTTCATGGTGGTATTCGCGCGATTTCGCAGGACCAGCTGGATCGTGCCAAAGCCAGCATGCGGGCGATCGTTGCCGAGAGCCTTCCTCATACCAACGCGTCCATCGAATTCGGCGAGGGTTACCCGCCCATGTTTCCTTCCGAGGGCAACCGTCGGATTCTCGAGGTCCTGTCCGGCGTGAATGTCGATCTTGACCGCGGTCCGATGCGGGAACTCGATCCGTCGCGCCGCGGTGCGGCTGATGTGTCCTTCGTCGCTGCCTATACCGATGCAATCGCGGGCATGGGACCATTGGGATCGGGCGCCCACACGCCGAACGAGACGATCATTCTCGAATCGATGCCGCTTGTTATCAAACGTACCGCCATCCTGATGTACCGGCTCAGCAAGGACGAAGAGAAATCTGACTGATGGGACATGAGCACCACGATCATGGCCATGCGCACGTACACGAGGCCAACGAAAGTAATCTGAAGCGCGTCCTCGTGGCCCTCGTGTTGACGGGCACGTTCATGGTTGTCGAAGTGATCGGCGGCATTATCTCCGGATCGCTCGCGCTGCTCGCCGATGCGGGCCACATGCTCACGGACACGATGGCGCTGGCGCTCGCCGCGGTTGCGTTCCATGTCAGCAAGCGGCCGGCGGACGGTAACCTGACCTACGGGTACCAGCGGTTCCAGATACTCGCGGCGTTCGTCAACGGTCTCAGTCTGCTGCTCGTCGTTGGCTGGATTCTCTATGAAGCGGTCGAACGGCTCATCACACCGCGCGAAATCCTCGGTGAAACCATGCTGCTGGTTGCTGCGGCAGGCCTCGTCGTCAACATCATCTCATTCACGGTCTTGCATCGGGGTGACCAGGACAACCTGAACATCCGCGGCGCGGCGTTGCACGTGGCCGGTGACCTGCTGGGCTCTGTCGCCGCGATTGTTGCTGCAATCGTCATCATCTATACAGACTGGACAATGATCGACCCGATTCTCTCGGTCGCCGTTGCTGCCCTTATCCTTCGCAGCGCCTGGACGCTCGTGAAGCGTAGTGCGCATGTCCTGCTCGAAGGTGCGCCGGACTGGCTGGACGTGAGCGACATGCAGCAACGCATCGTTGCGAACGTGCCGGGCGTTACCGAGATCCACCACGTTCATGTCTGGGGGCTCACGCCACAACAGCTCATGATGACCATGCACGTCGCGATAGGTGAGGATGTGCCGAGCCAGTCAGACGTAGTCCGTGGCGTTAAATCGTTTGTGCGAAAGGAGTACGGAATTGGGCATTCGACCATCGAAGTGGAGGTCGACGGCTGTGCCGATGGGGACGGCTGCGGGTGAGGCTGGCCGCCGCGAGAAACCAGTAAATCTGTTACAACGAGCGAAAAGAAGAACAAAAAGGAGAACACGATGTCTGATCAGGCAGCAATTGAATCTGTAGTCCAAACCTATTTCGACAGCATGTTCGAATCGAGCAGCGACAAGGCACGAGCAGCATTTCACCCGGAGGCGCGCATTACAGGCTATCTCGGAGGAGATCTCCTGAATATGAGCGTCGACGACTTCGCTGGTTTCGTCGCCGATCAGCAGCCTTCAGCGAAGGAGAAAGGTGACGTACCGCGGCTTGAAATCGTGTCGATGGACATTGCCGGCGAGGTCGCCATTGCCCAGGTGCGTGACGACTATCTCGGTCATACGTTCCTCGATCAGCTGTCTTTCATGAAAATCAACGACGAGTGGAGGATCCAGAACAAGATCTTCCACGTCGAATCCTAAAAAGGAGACCGCATGTTGAAGAAGATTCTGATCACTGGGTGCAGCAGTGGGTTCGGCCTGGACGCCGCGAAGTCGCTCGCAAACAAAGGACACCACGTCTACGCAACGATGCGAGATGTGGACGGACGCAACGCGGTCAAGGCCCAGGAGCTTCGCGACTTTGCTCCATCCGGCGGCGGCTCGATTTCGGTTCATGAAATGGATGTCACGTCTGACTCGAGCGTCCGCGACGCGGTTGCGGGGATGGACCAGGTCGATGTCCTCATCAATAACGCAGGGTACGGCTATGGCGGTCCGGTTGAATCCTTCGAAGGCGAAGAGATTCTGGCCCAGCTGGATCTCAACATCGTGGGCACCGCACGAACCGCGAACGCCGTGTTACCCGGGATGCGGGCGAGGGGCGATGGACTGATTATCCAGGTGAGCTCCACCGCTGGCCGCGCGGCCTTTCCCGGGTTCGGTGTCTACCATGCGAGCAAGTGGGGGCTCGAAGGCATGAGCGAGGCGATGCGCTACGAGCTTGCGCCTCTTGGCGTCGACGTCGTGCTCGTCGAACCCGGTCCGTTCGCAACCAACTTCTTCGAAAACATGAAGCAGGGATCGCGCCAGGAGGTCATGGACGGCTACGGGCACGTCGGGGAGTTCTTCGCAGGCTTCCAGACGACCGTTACGGAACTCTTCGAGAACGAAGAGGCGCCAACCGATGCGAGTGTCGTCATCAATATCTTCGATCGGCTTATCGACACACCGAAGGGAGAACGCCCCATTCGGACGATCGCCGGGCTTGATTTCGGTTTCCAGGCCCTGAACGACGCTGCCGAGCCGATTCGCAAGGCTGGCCTTGAGTCGATGGGCATCGCCGACTGGGACGGCGCGCAGGGCTGAACTAGTCGGTCGGCTTGACGACGCCGATGTAGGGCAGGGTGCGGTTCTGCTCGGCGTAGTCGAGCCCATAGCCAACGACCCACTCATCACCGATATCGAAGCCCAGGTAGTCGACACTGACGTCGACCTCTGCGCGCTCAGCCTTGCGTACCAGCGCACAGGTCTTCACGGACGCAGGGCGGTGCGATTCGAGCATGCCGATCAGGTACTTGAGCGTGTGGCCCGTGTCGACGATGTCCTCGACGATCAGCACGTGCTTGTCTTCGATGTTGCCGCGCACGTCCATGACCAGGCGCACGGCGCCGGTCGACTTGCTGCCGCTACCGTAGCTCGACACGGCGATGAACTCGATCGTCCGCGGTATCGTCAGCTTGCGCGCGAGGTCTGCGAGGAAGATAAATGAGCCCTTCAGGACGCCGACGAGGACAAGTTCATCGTCGTCGCCGTATTCATCCGAGATCCGTTCAGCGAGCGCGGCGACGCGCTGCTGGATTTCTTCTTCGCTAATCAGTACAACGGGGAGGCTCATGGGAGGCCAGAATAGGGTATGAAACGGTCAATCGCAATTGCCGGCAATATGGGGTCCGGCAAGTCGACGCTGGTTGAGTTCCTGCACCGGACCTACGGGGTCGTGCCCTTCTATGAGCCTAACGACGAGAATCCTTATCTTGCCGACTTCTACAAGGATATGAAGCGCTGGGCATTTCAGTCACAGCTCTACTTTCTGTCCAACAAGTTCCGCCTGCACCAGGAGCTCGATCGCCAGCCGGGCGTCGTCGCTCTGGATCGCACGATTTTCGAGGACGCGGAGATCTTCGCGACCGCCCTGCACCAGATGCGCAAGATCTCGAAGCGCGACTGGGCCACGTATCGGGGCTTCTACGAGGCTATCCTCGACGCGATTCGCCCCCCGGATCTGCTGATCTACCTGCGCTGTTCGATGCGACCGCTCAGGCAACGCATCCGCTTGCGCGGGCGCAAGATGGAGCAGGACGTGTCGCTCGCTTATCTGAAGCGCCTCGAACGCCTCTACGATGACTGGATCGCGAATTATGAAATGAGCGAGGTGCTGGTGCTCGAAACGGACAACCTCGACTACATTCACGACGTCATTCACCGACTCGACGTCATGGAGCGTATTGAATCCGTATTGCCGAAAGAGATCGGGCGCCCGCACTGCGCCTGAGCTTCGGCTAGGTCGGGCGCGCTGCCAGCCAGTCCTCTCGCTTGATTCGGTAATCGACCCCGTCCTCGCCGTAGCAGCGACGCGTTCCGTGGCTCACGAAGCCCACCTTCTCGAGGACTCTCTGCGAGCCCTTGTTATTCTTTTCGAACGTCGCAACGACTTCCGTGAGAGGTGATTCCTCGAACGCAAAACGGACGATGCGCTGGCACGCCTCGGTCGCATAACCCTTTCCCCAGGCGGACGGCTTGAGGAAGTAGCCGACCTCAATGTCACCGTCCGGCATCGATCCCGGTACAACGAGAGTGTAGTCGGTGTCTTTTTCGTCGATGGGTATCGGTAGCAGGGCAACCGTGCCAAGTTTCTCCCCACTATCGCGGACCTTGATGCACCAGATGCCAATGCATCCATTGCCGCCACGCCGCGTCCAGTTATCCATGCTGGCGAGGATCTTGTCTTCGGACACCGGACCGCCGGCATAGCGCAGTACTTCCGGGTCCGTGAACATAGCGACCGCCAGTTCGGCCTCATCGTGACTGTACGGCGTCAGCATGAGCCGTTCTGAAAGAAGCACAAGATCCATTCAATCGATTCTAAAGCCTGCACCGCGCAGAAGTCGCGCGCTCGCGTTGAATTCGTCGCGATCGGCATAGGTCATCACAACTTCGAATTCACCCGTGCCCCGACGAAACCAGTCCAGTGCCAGGTCGGGAGCCGCAGCTTCCAGGCGTTCGATGAAGGCTTCTGCCCGGTAAGGCTCACCGAAGGTCAGCAGCGTCGACTGACCGATGTCTGAATACAACGTGTCCGGAACCGGTTTGCGTGCCGCTCCCGAGCCAAGAACGTAGTTCAGGTGGCGGTAGATGTAGCCCGAGTACCAGGTGGCGCCATCCGGAATGTTGTAACCATCTCTGTCGATGCGGCTCGGCCCGTAGTTATACGCGGCCAGTGCGAGATGCATGTTGCCGTCGTAAGTTGCCAGGAGTTCTTTCAGGTACCGCGCCCCGGCATCGATGTTGGTGCAGGGGTCGTAAAGCTCGCTCAGGCGATGAATGCCGAGGTGGCGCGCTGTGCCGGGCCACAGAATCTGCATGACACCGTGCGCATTGGCCTTCGATCGTGCCGTTGCCTCGAAGTCGCTCTCGCCGCGCGCCACGGCGAGCAACAGCGTCTCCGGCAAGTCGTATTGCAGCGCCGCAGCCTTGAAGCATGTCGAGTGCGGGAAGCGGTACGCGGGTTCGAGCGACGTCTGCGTTGATGCGTACGAGGCCCACTGTGCGTCAAGGTCCTGCCTCGCAGCATTGGCAGCAGCGGCTAACAGCAGAAGACAGCCGGCCACAAAGGCCCAATGTCGATAATTCGCCCGCACCTCAACCGCCCGACATATCCAGCCCGGTCGCGGCGGAGATGCGGGCGAGCTTCTGCTCTATATCGTCCTGGTCAGAATAGGCGAACGCGACTTCGTAAACGCCAGGTTTCAGTTTGACGACGCGATAGTCCATGCCGGTTGTTTGCTGCAGGCGAGATACAAAGCCATTGGCGGCAATTTCGCTGCGAAACGGGCTCCAGAACGCATACCAATGCTCGTCGAGAACGGGCTCGGGTTGCGGCGTGAATATCTGTTCGACGAGTTCCTCGTCGGTCATTGTCGCTGCAATGCCGCTCTCGACAGGTTCGGGTTCTGGTGCCGGTGCGCTGGTTGCGGAAGGCTCCGGTGCTGGAGGGATATCGAGGGCCGACATGCTCTCGGTTGCGGGATTCGGTGCCGCTTCAAGCTGCAGTGTGTCGTCCTCAACGGGCTCGAGCTTACTTTGCGAGAACTCGGGGATACCCAGCGTCACGATGAGCAGCCCTATCGCGATAGCGGCGCCTGTCAGAATGCCAATCAGTCGAATCATGTTGCCTCCTAGAGGACGTCCTGGACTGCGATTGCGCGCCAATCGATATTCTCCGATTCGCGGGCCGTCAGCATTGCAAGGTCGGTCAGCCAGGTATGCAACGCGTCGTCTTCCAGTCCAGGCCTTAACGCGTCGCCGCAGCGCGGCGGCAGCTTGTCCATGTGGTTTGCAATACGGCGGGCGACCGACGCGTCAGTCACTGCAAGCACGTAGAAGGTGTCGAGTTCCGGAGCGAGCGTCCATTCCTCGATCTCTGACCAGTTGCGCTTCGAGGTCGTCGTTCTTGCGATCGGGAAACGCAATGCTGTGCCTTTCCGGGCAATACGCGCCGATGTACGACTGCGGCACTCCGCATCGCCGAGACGCACGAGACCGTGGTTCGGCTGATGTTCGAGGAAAAAGACGACCGAGTCGACGCGAGCCTCGGTCTGCAACAGTGAACACCGGTACGTGCCGCAGTCCGCGCTGTTGATCGGCGCCGTAATGCTCAATGGCGTAATCAGAGCATCCTTGCCGGCGTTCGGGATAGACACCGGTGGTGGCGCTGGTCTCGGCGCGGGTTCAATGTTTGTCTGCGCCACGACTACGGGTTCAATCAGTTCTATGGGCGCATCGGGCAGCACGATGTAGGCGCTCGCGCTGAGCGCGGCGATCTCTTCTGCGTCGCCGCTCGGCGTAACGGTTACCCAATACTGGTACAGCGCGCCGTCGATCGGGTGCGCCTTACCGCTGAGTATGGCGTTCGTCGCGGTCGCGTCGGAACTGAGCGTCAACGCTTGGCGGTTTGCGAGATTGTTGCTGATCAACTGCACGGTGCCTTCAAGCCCCGGCGCCGGTGGTTCGATGAGATCCACGGAGACGATGTAGTCGTCCTGCACCCGCCTCTTGAGCGTGCAGGACAGCTGATGAGCAAGGTGGGCGGCAAGCAGATCTGTCTGCGCGAGCGTGAACGGGACGTCGCGTGCGCCGAGAAAGGTCTCGTCCACTCGTTTCTGGCGCATGGCTTGTCGTTGGCTGGTGCTCAGGCGGCCTTGCCAGCGTTTCCCGAAACCCGTCACCCAGTTGCGGTCCTCGAGATCGAGCGCGCGGACATTGACCGCGTAGGCGCCGTCGAGTTTCTGTCGTAACTCGATGCCGATGTAGTAGTGCACATCGTCGTGTATGCAGTCCTGCGGCGTTGATTCGAGCGTCGCGCCGCTGCGTCCCTGCTGCCAGCCAATCGCAACGCCTTTGGTGGCGACGGCAGCAGCCAGTAACCGGTCACGCATCGACAAGGCCAGCGCATTGGTGGACGAGGAGGGCGCGTTGTCGTCGAGCACGACGAACATCACCGTCTCGTTCTTGAAGCGCGGATGCATGAGCAGCTGCTGCTGCACGTACGGGATCAGGGTGCGATCCACCCAGCGGTCAAGGTCTTTCTCGCGCGACTCCGCAACGGCCGGTATCGATTGAGCGATGAGGATAGCCAGGACAATCAGCAAACGTTTCATAGCGACTCCCAGTGAATGTCACCTGCTGCTCCGATCACGAGCGAGCCTCCACGATGCTCCTGCATCAGAGCATCAAGCTGCGTTTTCATCTTGCCGGGCAGCGTCACACCCCAATTGACCCCAGCGACTACCGTGCCGGTACGGGCCAGGGCGTCGATTACCGGCTTCGGTACCGTTGTGGCCTCCATTTCGTGAAACGCGTTCGGGGTCGACGCATCCCAGAAGCTGATGCGGCTTTCGCTGACGGTCATGCGCTGTGCGCGGCCATCGTGAATGGCGTAGAAACCGACGTGCTGAGCCGCAACCGCCCGGGTTAATGCGGCGTCGGATGCAAAGCGCAACACGAAGCCTTCTTTCTCAGGTACGGGCGGCGGTGGCACTTGGGGAGAGGCCACCGCCGCCACGGGCTCCGGCGCCTGCTGAGGCTGCGCCGGTTTGAACTTCGGTTTCCACTTCGGGCGTGTCAGGACAACAGGTGCTTCCACGACCTCCGGTTCCTGCGCTGGCCTGGCCACAGTAACTGCTTCCGGCGCTGGCACAGTTTCCACGGGTACCCGCTCTTCAACCACCGGTTCTTCAACGGCTGCGTCGGGCTCGGCAGGCGGTTCGACCGGTGTGAGCGGTATGCTCTGGACCAGCGCGAAAATGGCAACGAGACACAGCGACAGGATCGCCATGAAGCGCATGACATCTGTCTGCAGGTCAGCCGCGCCGCCAACGTCCGTGTCGGCAGCGCGGTTGAGGGGATAGGCGAGCGGCGAGCGACTCATGCCGCATCTCCGCTCAGGTGTTCTTCGATACGCTTCAGGCTGGCGCGCATTTCGGACGTATCGGCACGTGCCGCCTTGTCATACTCATGCTGCAGACGCGAGCCGAGGGTGATCGTCTTGTAAACGCGCATCAGGTAGCCACCAATGCCGCCAAAGATCGTTGTCGAAAGTGCCAGCAGGATGCCACCGTCGATCATCCGTTCGAGCATTGCGAATGCGCCTTGCGCCATCGCCGCATCACGGTCGCCGAGTGCAAAGATCAGCGCGCTGCGCATGCCAATTGCGGTCCAGATGACGCCCGTACCGAAGAACAGCGTCGTCCAGATGTCGGCAAGGTGGTCCAGCTGCAGAATGTGGTTGATCGGCTTGGATTGATCGAGCGCAGCACGCAGTCTGCCGAGCGTGACGAAGTACGCCAGTAACAGCGCGGCAAACACAGGGATCGACAGCCCGAGGTTGGTGTAGGCCCAATGAAGCCAGTCACCCGGGCTACTGACGACCGTGTTGTCAAAGTGCACGAACCCGATCCGGCTCAGGACGTAGAGGCCGGCGGCCCCGCCGACGAGCGTGCCGAGCCCGCCGGCAGCCATGCCTTTGATGAAGACCAATGTGCGGTTCATGGCCTCGACGATCGCCTAGCGTCCTGCGGCGCAGGCCGAGCAGGTTGCTTCAAGCACGAGTTCGACTTCCTGGAACAACTGGTCTGCGCGGTAGTAGCCATCGTTGTCCAGGCTGACCCTGAGCAGGCCGCGTTCCTTGTCGGAGAGCTCGCGCTCCATGTTGAACAGGACTTTCTGCTTGTTGGGACAAGTGTGTGAGCAGTTGTTGTAGTCGCCCTTCATCGACATGAACTTCACGTTGAAGTAGCGGTTGTAGTAGTTCTGCGCCTGACGATTGCTGAGTAGCCCCTTGTCGCTTGACCACACGAGGAACTCGCTGAAGGCCCGCTTGTTCTCGGGCTTGGGGTCGCCTTCGGCGATCGTCAGCAGATCGTCGTAGTAGCGATCGAAATGAGCATGGCAGCCGTTCATCAGCGACGACTGCGCCGTGTCGATTGCCTGCGATAGGTTTTTGGATTGGGGGCCGACGCAGCTTGGCGTATTGGAGGCACAGGATGCGAGAAACAGCGCGGCGACAGGAAGCAGGTATTTGATAGGCATGATCAACTCCGTTACTGCTCGAGCGGGCTGCGGTAGGCCTGTTCGACCGAGGCGGGTGGGGGACCGGCGACCAGCGCGGTGCTTTCCGCGTCACCGAAGAGGATGCTCTTCACGCCGCCAACGACTTCGATCATCTCGGGCGTGATGATGCCGAAGGACTGGTTGAGCTGCTCCATGAGGGTCGCGCGCGCAATCTCCTGGCGCGTGCGCTGGATCAGCAGGCTGGTCTCCTCCATGTCGAGGTAGATGTCCGACGCCAGCACCGCAAGCGACTGGTCGCCTTTGGCGCCGGACGTAGCGACCAGCTGATAATACTGTTTGAATCTCTCGGACAGACGCATGCCCGAACGACCGCGCAACGTCGGAGCCGAGGTACTGGCCGCCTGCTCGGCCTTGCCACCGATCAGCGTTTCCTGCAGCGTCCAGGGCGTCATTTTCTGGCCGAGTTCGCTGCGCAGGCCTTTCTCGAGACTCAGGCGCGTGTTGTTCACAGTGTGTTCCATGTCGGGCAGGCGCTCTTCCATGATTGTGAGCATCTCGAGGTAGGTTGCGCCAATCTGGCGCGCGAGGCGCTGGCATCCGGTATCGTTCTCCGCGCCGTCGCACTTGCTCTCCTGGTAAAGCACTTGCTGTTGGTCGAGTCGCCCGATCACCTCCTGCAGGCCGGTTTCCATGTCGCGGGCAACATTGCCGGTCTGTTTCAGGTCCTCGACTACAGTCGTCGGAAACAGCTTGATCGTGGGCGTGTTCGCGTTGGCGGTGGGGGAGAGAGCGACGGCAAAGCCGAACAGCAGCAGCGCAATAAAGGCGTAGGAAAGCCTGCGCGTCGCAGCGCGTGTTGCTGTGACTGTCGGCGAGTGTCGGGGGGCGGTTCTCATGACGCGGTCCTCGCAGTTGGTGTTGAACACACGCTACGCGGGGATCAATGAACGCAAACTGAACGCTGAATCCCGGCAATCCGTACAACTGCCTATTGCGGTTAGTAATGCGAATCATTATCATTTGTGCTCTGTTCAGAAGAGTGCCTGAATTTCCAGAGCAATTAGGGACTTATGTCAATCAACGGCAATACACTCGCATCGCTCAAACGGGGCCAGAAGGGCATCATCCAGGCAGTCGATGCGTCCGATCCCCAGGTCCAGCGTCTCATGGTTCTCGGTCTCGTCGAAGGCGCCGAGGTTGAACACGCGAGTTCGGCGATCGGCGGCGACCCGATGGAATTCCGGCTCTTCGGCTGCGGCATCTCGTTGCGCCAGGAGCACGCCAGGCACTTCCAGGTTGCACCCGTAGCGGCTGGTGGCTGAACAACCTGAAATCCGCATAAGTCCAGACCAGATAACCGTCGCGAAGCGTATTGACGCGAGCATCGCGGTTGTCGGGACGCCCAATTGCGGCAAGAGCACACTCTTCAATCGGCTGACCGGTCTCAAACAACGCATCGGTAACTACCCGGGCGTTACGGTCGAACGCCATGTCGGCTATTTCAGGACCGAGGACTCGACGACCGAGCTCGTTGACCTGCCGGGAACGCACTCGCTGAGTGCCCATTCGCTCGAAGAGCAGATCGCCGTCGATGTGATCTTTGGTCGCATGGAAGGAACGAGGGCGCCTGATGGCATCCTTGCGGTACTCGACGCCACCAATCTCTACCAGGGTTTGTTCTTCGTCCAGCAGCTGACCGAGCTCGAGCTGCCAACGGTTGTCGCGTTGACGATGACCGATGCGGCCGAGATGGCCGGCATCGAAATTGACACGACAGAGCTCAGTGCGCTGCTTGGCGTGCCGGTCTATCCGGTTGTTGCCACGACAGGGGCAGGTCTCGACATGCTGCGGCGTGCAATCGCCAATATCCGCGATATCGCGCCGCCTCGGCACGTGCGCGTCTGGCCCGAGCTGGCAGAAGCAGCCGACAAGCTCGTCAAAGATTCGAACGAACCACTGCGATTCGCAGAAATCGAGCGGCTGCTCATCGACGGTGAAACCGAGGCCAATGCCGAGTTCGTTGCCAAGCTCAGTGACGAGGCGCGCACAGAACTCGAACCGCTGCGAGAGGCGTTGTTCCAGGGCGACCCGCCTGTGGCACGCGACGCACGCGTCCGCTACGCGTGGGTTCGCGATGTGCTCGTCAAAGTGCAAAAATCCGCGCCACGTTACGTATCCTGGCGCACGCGGATTACCGATTTCTTCAATCGCCCTGTGCCCGGCACGATCGGCCTGTTCCTGGTAATGGCGGTCGTTTTCCAGGCGGTGTTCGCGTGGGCGACGCCGCTCATGGATATCATCGATGAGAGTACCGCCTCCCTGGCGGGCGCCGTGTTCGATCGCCTCGGCGACAGCTGGTTCTCGAGCCTGATCGCGGATGGTGTCATATCCGGTGTCGGCGCCGTCATCATCTTCCTGCCACAGATCGTCATCCTGTTCCTGTTCATTATCCTGCTCGAAGACTCCGGTTATCTCGCGAGGGCTGCGTACCTGATGGACCGGGTCATGCGCTCGGTTGGCCTTTCCGGTCAGTCCATCATTCCGATGATCTCCAGTTTCGCGTGCGCGGTGCCCGGCATCATGGCGACGCGTGTCATTCCGAATCGTCGTGACAGGATTGCCACGATACTCGCGGCTCCGTTTATGACGTGTTCGGCGCGACTGCCTGTCTACGCGTTGCTGATTGCAGCCTTCGTGCCCGCGACGAAGGTCGGCATTCTCAATTTGCAGGGGCTCGTGCTCTTCGGGCTCTACATGTTCGGCATTGTAATGGGCGTGTTGACTGCATTGATCATGCGACAGTCGGCGCTGCGCGGACCAAAGCCACCGTTCGCCCTGATGCTGCCCGAGTTTCGTCGACCCAATCTGCAGACCGTCGCGTTTCAGCTGCTCGGTCGGGCCAAGGTGTTCCTGAAGCGCGCCGGCACGGTCATTTTCGCCGTTGCCGTGATTATCTGGGCGCTCGCGTATTTCCCGCGCAGCGACGAAATTCCGGCACATGTCGATGAGAACACGGCAGCCGCCATGCAGTTGGAGCAGAGCTGGCTTGGACGTGCGGGCAAAGTGGTTGAACCGGTGTTTGAGCCGCTGGGTTGGGACTGGCGTGTTTCATCTGCCGTTATCGCGAGTTTTCCGGCGCGCGAGGTCGTTATCGCGGTTCTGGGTACCGTGTATGCAGTCGGTGACGACGCGGACGAAGCCACATTGTCCGAACGCCTCAAGAACGCCAAGCGACCGGACGGCAGCCCGATGTATACGTTGCCGATGGTCGTCGGACTGCTAATTTTCTACGCGCTGTGTCTGCAATGCGCGGCGACGGTCGCGATTATTCGTCGCGAGACAAACTCCTGGCGCTGGCCGATCTTCGCCTGGTCCTACATGACCGTGCTCGGCTACGTCGGGGCCTTGCTCGCGTACCAGATCGGCACCGCCTGACCTGCCTATAAGTCCCGAAGCTTCTCCGCGGCGGCCTCGAGCGTCGCATCGTCTTTCGCGAAACAGAAACGCAGGCGAGTACCCGTGAACGGCGTTTCGCAAAAAACGGTCAGCGGAATCGACGCAACGCCGATTTCTCTCGTCCACCGAACCGCAAGATCGGCATCGCGCTCGTCGCTGATGTCGCTGTAGTCCAGCAGCTGGAAGAATGTGCTCTGTGCCGGTTTGAATCTGAATCGCGACCCTTCCAGCAAGCTGCAGAAGCGGTCACGTTTTTCCTGGTAGAAGCGCGGAAGCTGTTCGTAAAACTCAGGGTGACTGCCGAGGTAGTCGGCAACGCCGTGCTGCGTTGGTGTACTTACCGTAAATACCGTGAACTGGTGGACCTTACGGAATTCCTCGGTCAGGTCAGCAGGAGCTGCGCAGTAGCCGAGTTTCCAGCCCGTCGCATGAAAGGTTTTGCCGAAAGAGCAGATCACCATCGACCGGTGCCAGAGCTCATCGTGACCAAGGAGGCTGCGATGAGGCTCGCCATCGAAGACGATGTGTTCATACACCTCGTCGGACAACAAGTAGCACTGTGTATCCCGAGTGATTTCCGCGAGCGTGTCGAGGTCATCCTGCGACAGGATCGCGCCAGTTGGATTGTGCGGGAAGTTGAGAATGACGAGTCGCGTTCTGTCGTTCAGAGTCCCGCGGAGCCGGTCCCAATCCGGTCGGAAATCGTGGCCGTTGTCGTCGATCAGGAGCGGGACATGGCGCGTGATGCCGCCGGCCAGCGTGATCGCTGGCTCGTACGAATCGTAGGCAGGGTCGAAGACGATGACTTCATCATCGCGACGAACCAGCGCGGTGATCGCGCTGAACAGTCCTTCCGTTGCGCCTGTGCAGATCGTCAGCTCTGTGTCCACATTGAGCGTCCTGCCCTGGATGCGCGCGGTCTTCGCGACGATTGCTTCTCGTAATGCAGGAACCCCCGGCATCGGTGCGTACTGGTTCGCACCGCTTTTGAGGTAGAAGCTGATCCGGTCGGTGAGTTCTTCCGGAGGGTCAAAGCTCGGGAATCCCTGGGACAAATTGATGGCGCCGACCTCGTTCGCGAGATGGCTCATGACCGTGAAGATGGTTGTGCCGACGTCCGGCAGCTTGCTGTCGATAGTGCGCGTCATGCGCACTAAGTCTATTCGATGCGCACGCGCAAAGTAATGTTGAAACTCGGGTTGCCGCTGCCGCTCGCAGCATTCATTGCGCCGCCTGGCGCTATGCGATAGCCCGTGATATCGGGATCAAATCCGTCAGCATCCGGATCCGGGCTGTAGTTGTACGGCGGTCCGCCGCCGACCTGGTTGCTGTAGGTTACATCTGTTGCGTAGTTGTATGTCAGCCCACTGCTGGGCGAGCCATCGCTGAAGCTGATCGGGTCACCGCTGCCCGTATCGACATACAGGGCAACGCCGGCTGGCAGCGGATCCGTGACGACCAGTGTGTCCGCATCAACAGCGCCAAGACCCTGGTTAGTGACACCAATCGTGTACTGAATGTAGGCGCCCGGAATTGCGTAAGGTGACGTTGTGCCATTAACAGGGTCGGACAACACCTGCTGTAATTTCGTAATAGACAGGATCGGGTCGGTCGACTGGTTGAAGCACACGTCATCGATATGCCAGTAGTCCCACGGGAGTCCCGAGCCGCCTGTCATGCGGAAGCGAAGCTGAAAGCCCGTATGCAATCCGGCGGCGGGCAGGGTATAGGTGCGAGCGAAGATGCTGCCCTGGGGCCCGGCACCGGAAAACGTCTCGAGCGTTACCCAGGCGCCGCCGTTGTCGAAATACTGCACCTGCAGGTTTTCGCCGCCATCGGGATCTTCGCTGAAGGCGTCTGCGCCACGACGAATCCACATTGAAACATCCTGGAACGTGATGTCCGTCGTATCGACTGCGACCGACGTAACTTCGACGATGCCGCCGTTGAGGTATAGCGAGTTATTCGGCGACTGCGACGTTGCGTTGCTCGTACCGGCCTGGCCGGACGTCGGGTTGATCGTCCAGTTAGTTGACAGGCCGCTCTCGAAATCGTCGCACTGGCCGACGCCTACCCCTGTCGCGGGTGCGATCTCGGTGACGACGACGTCATCGAAGTGCCAGTAGTCGAAATCGAAGCCGCTGCCGCCGGTCTGACGCAGTCGAATGGCGAGGTTGCCATGCAACGCATCGCTCGGCAGCACGAACGATTCCTGGTAGACCTGGCCGTTAGTGCCGCTGCCGAAGTAAGTGCGCAGTTGCGTCCACGAATTGTCAGCGCGCTGGTATTCGAGAACAAAGTCTTCGCCCCCGTCGGTATCCTCACTGAACGAATCGGCGCCCCGCCGGATCCAGAGTTCCAGCCGTGCCTCGGGCACCGCTGCGTTGAAACCGGGACTGGTTACAGTCACGGCCTGGTTGCTCGTAAATGCCCCGAAACCGCCTGAGCCGGCGTATCCGGGACTATTACTGACGCCGGAGACGGAGCCGTTGGTCGTCGTCCAGGCGGCCAGTGTGCCGTCCTCGAAGTCGTCTGAGAACAGAATATCGCCCGGCGCGGCCAATCCCAGCGCCGGGGCAAGGAGTAATGCCCCAACTAGTTGTTTTGCAAGTCTTTTTGCCACTAGCCACTCTACCCGCACTCATTGCAGGCCGTATTTGACTTAATTCTAGGGAGAGCGCGTCGGTGTCGACACAACGCAGGTCACAGTTTGCCGACCCCGAGTAAAACCGATTTCCGGTATTCTGTCGCCACTAAAAGCAACAATAAGTCAAAAGGGGATCATCATGGACAGACGCGCCTTCCTGCGGTCCGCAGTTGCGGCTGGCCTTTCTTCGGCGACGGTACCAAGTCTCGCCGCACAGTTTGCGGCCCTTACCGAGGTAAACACCAGCATTGAGGCTGTGACTGGCAACCGCACCGAAATCGAGATCGAACGCGCGGCGGTCGAAGAGCTCTCGGCCAGCCTGCGCGGCAACTTGCTGATGCCCGGCAACGCGGCGTATGAGAAAGCGCGCAAGGTTCTGAACTCGGGGATCGACAAGCACCCGGCCTTTGTCGTACAGCCAACCGGCGCGACGGACGTCCGCAAGGCCGTGACGTTCGCACGCGAGCGAGACATGCTATTGGCGGTCAAGTGCGGCGGGCACAGCTACGCCGGCAAGTCCACTTGCAATGGTGGCATGCAACTCGATCTCTCGACACTGCGCCATGCACGCGTCGACACCGCGCGACGGATTGCCCATGTTGCAGGCGGAAGCCTGCTCGGCGAACTCGATAGAGAATCGATGGCAGTGGGGCTGGTCACCACGGCGGGTACGGTGTCACATACCGGGGTCGGCGGGCTGACCACGGCAGGCGGATTCGGACGCGTCGGTCGGCGCTTCGGCCTTGCACTCGACAATCTGCGTAGCGTCGATGTCGTCACGGCGGACGGGCAATTGCGTCACGCGAGTGCCGACGAGAATCCGGATCTGTTCTGGGCAGTGCGCGGTGGCGGCGGCAATTTCGGCGTCGTGACCAATTTCGAATTTCAATTGCATCCGATGCAGCGCACCGTAGTCGGGGGAGACATTCTCTTCCCGGTGAGCATGCTGCGGGAAGTCTATGAGATCTGGCGAGAATACGGCGCCGTCGCTTCCAATGATCTGTACTGCGATGTGTACACAGGCTCGCTAATGGAAGGGGCCGATGCGATCGTAGGTTTTCACGTGTGTTGGTCCGGACCCGAGAACAAAGCGGAGAAAGTGCTTGCACCGCTGCGGTCACTCGGCGAGCCAATTCTCGATTCCGTCAAAGCCTGGGACTACGTCGACCTGCAACGAAGCGCTGACAACACCGAACCTCGCAACGATGCGTCCTACATGAAGGCTGGATTCATCAATGACGTTCCCGACTCGCTGATCGATGCGATCGAGAATGGTATCGAGCCCAGGGATCGCCGAGCCATATTCCTGTATTGCCAGCATTCGGGCGGCATCATTGGACAAGTCGGGGCGACCGACACGGCGTTTGCGCACCGCAAGTCGCTCGCCAATATGTTCCTGATCGTCCAATGGCCTAACGAAGATGAGGCTGCGGGGCACATCAACTACATCAAGAACTACTGGCGGTCCCTCGAACACGCCACCGACGGCTACTACACAGTTGATACATCAACCGAGTCTCGGGAAGTGCGCCACGCTAACTACCAGGTGAATTTCCCGCGCCTGATGGAGCTCAAGAAGAGATACGACCCGACAAACCTGTTCCGCCTGAACGCGAACATCAACCCGGCCGCGGGCTAGCAGTTTCGGTACTTGTCGTTGAGGCCAACGCCTGACGCAATCATGGGCAGGACCTTGTCGATGCGTTTTTGTTTGGTGTCGTCGCGCTTGGCCGTCGCTATGTACTCGGTGTACTCGCGCTGCTTGCCCGGCGTCAGACTGCGGAAGCCTGCGGTCGCACCCTTATAGCGCCGCATCGCCTTACCCAGTTCGTCCGGCATCGCGATCGCTTTGCCGCGCTCAGCCTTGATTTCCTTGCCCGCGTCGACCAGGCCAATGGCTTCCTTGACGTATCGTTTGATGATGCCGGGCCTGATGTCTCTCGCCGAGGTCATGCGCCACTGTCGCAGCGCCTTGGTCTTGCCTTCCTGCGCGTTGACAAGGACCTTGCTCGAATCTTTGAGAAGGGCGCCCTGGTGGAACCACAGGCAAACCCAGCCCTTGAACGCGGCGAGGCCAACGACGTTCTTGCCGTTATGGGTATAGCAGGGCGCGCCCCATTTCACTTCTTCAACCAGCGGCGTGGATTGCAGTATGCCTCGCAACTGCTCGAGTTCTGACTGCCAGTCGCCCGCGTTGCTGATGTAATCATCGACCGTCTTGTAGCGCTTCATGGACAATCGTCCTCGGTATTGAGCAATGCCTGCGTAGGCTCATCCGGCGGCGATTCCGCCGGACTGCCTGCGTCGAAGACGACGCGCCAGTCGCCGTCGTTATCGAGGCGCCAGACCGAGTTGAAGGTGCCCCAGTATTCGACGGTCTCGCCTTCGGCATTCACTGCAATGACACGATAAGGGCCACGCGACAGGGCGAGCCGCCCGTCCTCGAGAACTTCCACGATGCTTGGCCGCCAACGAATGGCTGGGCCGTCTGCCGCGAAGAATGGCGCCCAGGCGGCAGCGATTTCGTCGACGCCGCGACGCACGTCACTGGCGACGAAGCGCGCGTCGGCATCGATGAACGAACGGAATGCGTCGAGGTCGCGAGCTTCCGCTGCCTTGCTGAAGCCGATCTCGCGGCAGCGTACATCCGCGGTAAGGTCGGCGACGGCAGGATTCGCCGCAGCCAGAAGGGTCAGGGTCAGTAAAACCGGGCGCATGGGCTGTATATTACCGCGCCTCGACACGCACTTCCCGGTCCCCGGGAAATCCTGTAACATGCGCCTCCCGCGGTCGGGGCGTGGCGCAGCCTGGTAGCGCACTTCGTTCGGGACGAAGGGGTCGGAGGTTCAAATCCTCTCGCCCCGACCACTTTCTACTTCTCGCGAACCTCGAAGATACAATCCTCGAGCTCTTTCTCCGGTACCTCGTCCAGCCATTCGGGCTTTCTGAACGCCCGTTTGATGCCGCGTGCCAGTTTGCCGATCTGCGCACCATCGACAATGCGGTGGTCGAACGTCCCTGTGAGTGGCAGGACGGTACGAATCACGATCTCGCCATTGCGGACGACGGGCTTCTCCTCGATCTTGCCGAGTACGATGACGCACGGAATTTTCGCCGCGGGCATCAACGCGGTCATGCCCGTGTTGAGTCCAAAGCTGCCGATATCGGAAACGACGAACGAGCCGAAACTGTGCGCCGAGAGTCCGAGTGCCGTGATCTCGATGCCCATATCGACCGTGATCCATTTGAGGATGCGGAAGATCGGCCGTCGCAGCGGCCACGGGATACCGTTCAGAACATACTTGTTTTTCGCTGCCTTGATTTCGCTGCCGGCACGGCTGCGAGCGGCTTTCTCGCGAATCTCGTCGGCGATGTCGGTGACAGGGCGCGCATGGGCGTCACGAACGATCACGGGCGTCACGCCCGCGGCGCCGCCAACCTGGACCGGCACCATGACATCGAGATTCTCGCGACCGACGACAGCACCGCGACGAATAAAGCAGTTCATCTCGGGCGCGTCGAAAGCCATGGCGCGGGCCAGCACGGCCGTTGTCATGTGCACCATCGTGAGCTTGATGCCTTCCTCGCGCTTGTGATCGATGAATTTCTTCGCGTCGGTCACGTCGATATCGAGCGTGCCGTAGACCCGGGAGTCGGTCGGCGTTGTGTAGATCGCGGCGGATGTGACGCGCCACGGCGTGTTGAAACGATCGGACACTAGGAACGCCGCTGAATTGCGAACTCGGCCAGGGCAATGAGTGCGCGGCGATACTCGGAGTCAGGAATATCGGCCAGTGTCGCGATCGCGGCGTCCGCCGCTTCGCGGGCGCGTTTGGTCGTGTATTCGAGTGCACCCGTGTCCTTGATTACCGCGAGAATCTCGTCCATGCGCTCGAGACCGCCTTCGAGTACGGCCTCGCGGATCACTTCTCGTTGTTCGGGCGTACCTTTGCGCATGGCGTAGATCAGCGGCAAGGTCGGCTTACCTTCGGCGAGGTCGTCACCGACGTTCTTGCCGAGATCGTCGGCCGACGCATCGTAGTCGAGCGCATCGTCGATGAGCTGGAATGCCGTCCCGAGGTGCTGACCATAGCGGATCATCGCGTTTTCGTCGGCCGGGTCCCGCTCGGCCAGCACGGCCGCGATCTGGGCGCCGGCTTCGAACAAGCGCGCGGTCTTGCGATAGATCACCTGCTGATAGTCCTCTTCGCTCGTGTCCGGATCGTGGACATTCATGAGCTGCTGCACTTCGCCCGCCGCGATCGTGTTGGTCGCGTCCGCAAGAATCTGCATGACCCGCATATTGCCAATATCGACCATCATCTGGAACGAACGCGAGTACAGGAAATCGCCAACGAGCACGCTGGCCTGGTTGCCGAAGACCGTATTGGCCGAATCCTGTCCGCGGCGCCGCTCGGAAGAATCGACCACGTCGTCGTGAAGCAGGGTGGCGGTATGGATAAACTCGATGATCGCCGCGGCACGAATATGTTGCTCGCCCGAGTAGCCGAGAGCGCGGGCGGCCAGCAGGACGATCACGGGGCGCAGACGCTTGCCGCCGCTCATGACGATGTACTCGGAGACCTGAGAGACCAGCGGGACGTCGCTCTCGAGGCTCCGCGAAATCAGCCGGTTGACGGCCTCCATGTCGTCGTTCGCGAGTGCCGCCACGTCGTCGAAATTGACGGCATCGGATGTCTTTTCGGCCAGCTGCATAAGTTTCGTGATAATGCCTGAAAGCCCGGGTCATGGCGAGATGGTCGTGACGATTCAGGCCGCCCGGCCGCCGTTTGCAAGCCATTGAAATGCGGTGTTATTTCACGGCTCCGGAACGTTGACCCGGGGCCGCGGAATCTATAGAATTCCGGCTCTTTTGTGGCACCGGCCACGTTTTCGCCTGCACGGCGATCACGTTAAGCCACAGAAATATCTTATTTCTCAGTAGGTTGCGGATGTCGCGACGTACGCAACGGAGCAAACATAATGTATGCGGTTTTTCGCAGCGGCGGTAAACAGTACCGCGCGGCCAAAGGCGACGTGCTGCGGGTCGAGAAACTCGACGCGGAAGAGGGCGCCACGGTGAAGTTCGACGAGGTTCTGCTTGTCGGTGAAGGCAATGACATCAAGGTCGGTCACCCGATCCTGTCCGGCAGCACGGTCAGCGGCAAGGTCGTACGCCAGGGCAAGAGCAAGAAAGTGCCGGTGGTGAAGTTCAAGCGTCGGCAGAACTACCTGCGCCAGGGCTCGCATCGCCAGTTCTTCACCGAGGTTGAGATCACGGATATCTCGGGAGGCTCCGCGAAGAAGGCAGCGCCGAAGAAGGACGCAGCCGCAGACGACAAGCCGGCCGCCAAGAAGGCGACCAAGAAAAAGGCCGCCAAGAAGCCGGCTGCCAAGAAGGCAGCGGCCAAGAAGACGACCAAGAAGCCGGCAGCGAAGAAGAAGGCTGCAAAGAAAACGGCCGCCAAGAAAGACGACTAGGATTCATGTAGCCTGGGCATTGCCCTGGTGACAGCACAGACAGGTACCGAACAATGGCACATAAGAAAGCAGGCGGCAGCAGTAAGAACGGTCGCGATTCAGAAAGTAAACGCTTGGGCGTAAAAATTTACGGCGGCCAGAAGGTTCTGGCCGGGAACATCATCGTGCGCCAGCGCGGCACGCGCTTTC
>JAAUYD010068370.1_pt1 | contig 24034 bp, 19 predicted proteins | sample 7278101 | NCBI WGS metagenome assembly JAAUYD01 (sample SAMN14350128, study PRJNA611818) | marine sediment metagenome | isolation source: surface marine sediment (0.6m) | place: French Polynesia: Moorea | collected 2018-08
AAAACTATGGAATAGAACCCTATATCTTCGATTGTCAAGGTACAGCGTCTACTGATTAGGTAGCAATTGGGTTTTTAAAGTGGTTGATTACCCTTCCACCGCCTTAAAATTCTAGCATATTCACGGCATTTTTAAATGCCGAGTCGTGCTTCATCTCCTATTTAAAGATAGGAGTTTTCGCACTCCCGTCTTACCTGATCAAGTGGGCATAAAGGTGTTATCTTTAGACGGATAAGCGATGTCTTCCTTTCTTGCGTCTTGCTTGAATGACTTTACGACCATTACTTTTTCGCATCCTCGCACGAAATCCTGATGTTCTTTTCTGCTTACGATTCGTTCCTCCTAGGGTACGCTGAGTCACAATTTTTGTCCTCCAACAACGTTATTTTCGTTTAAGTCTTTAAATACACAGCCTACTATTATAACACAATTCTATTAAATAGGACAAACAAGGGGAAAGAATTTAGAATGTAGAATGCAGAATTTAGAATGAGCAGAAAAGATAAATTCTCAATTTTTTGTTCTATGGTAGACTAAAATTTACTTTCATAGCGAATGGTTGCTTCATTTAAAGTATAGTCATAGGAAAAGCGGATTGTCGAATTATCTTCTAGTTTATAAACGGTTTCTAAAACAGGAAATAGTCGTAAATTGGTTAATCCCAAACTCTCACCAAATTGCGTTGTTTGTTGGTTCGTATTAAACACCCAATCTTGTAAGAAAGGTAAAATAACTACTGCAGATTGGACAACTCCTGTTTCTAATAATTGGCTAGAATTTTGTCTTTGTAACTGTTCAACTACCGCAGGAAGTTGTTGACCAAATAAGGTTAATAATTCAGTATTACTTAAAGGAGGATTGCTGGAAAAAGAAACAATAGGCGATCGCAATAAGTCTGCTATAGAATTAGCTCCTAAATTATTAATTTCAATACATCTAGCTAAAGCATTTAAGTTTTCTGGAGATGTTTTATTATAAGTAGTAATAGGAGGTAATTTTTCATTATGAAGTTGACAAACATCTTCAAAGACATTGCCAACATTAGGTAAAATTTCATTAGCACTTCCTGCAATTTTCAAAGTAATTTCGGCTGATTTGGCTCTACCAGTTTGCACAATATCATCAGCAATTTCATTATCTTTAATGGAACGAAAAGCTACCGCAAAAATATATAATTTTAATTCTAAATCAATCAGGGGATTTAATAATCCTTGTTTTGGGAAAAAAGTCAAAGTATTTTCGTTCTGATCACTGATAAAAACACGAGTGACAGGTAGATTAACTTGACCCCTATTTATTTTAATTTTTCCTGATGGTTCAATTCTCAAAACTTCTGCTAAAGATAAACGATTAATTTCACCATTTAAGGTTAAATCACCACTAAGATTAAGAAAGGTTTTAGGAATAACAGGGGTTCTTTCATTTTCAAGGGAAATATTCTCAATGTTGATCTGAAAATTATCTAATTTTGGCGGAATCACTATATTATCTTGAGTAGCAAGAACGCCTACCCATTTTTGAAATAAAGGTGATTTTTCTTCGGGTTTTAAGCTTAAGTTTGGTAGGTTTAATTTTCCTTCTGTAAATTTAAGATTTCCACTAATTATTGGGTTGATTAATGCTCCTGTAATCATCACATTACCATTAATTAATCCTTGATAAATTCCTGAGTCATTCACTTCATTTTGGTTCACCTGGATAGTGAGAGGATTATTGACACTTTGTTGATTTTGAAGCGGTAATAAGGGTAAATCTCCTGTAATATCTAAGCGACTTTTAACAACATCTACAATTAATTGTTCAATGTTAAGACGTTTATTGTTGAGGTTTGCTTGTCCATTCAAGGTTACAACTGTAGGAAGCAAAGCATTAGTAAATTGTGCATCATTTAAGTTTAGGTTAATTTGACTATCAGAGTTTAGAGAAATTCTTAGTTGATTATCAATAAAAATTCTCCCTTGAATATTTGCTCTAACATTTCCGTCTCCACCAACCCAAGTAATTTGATCAAGAGTTAAGGGTTGTAATAAGGAAAAAGATTCTTTTCCTAAGTTAGCTGTAATTTTAAATTGATCATTGGTATTTTCTACAATGGGAAAGGGTAAAGTAGCAGAGATATTAAGAAAATCAGGTTGATTATTTTCTACTTCTAAAGTATTATTACTATAATTAAATTTACCCCCTAAATCAATATCAAGTAATCGAGCATTAATCACTCCATCGTTAAATTCAAAAAATCCATCAACTATGGGATCTTTTAAAGTACCATTAACTGTTCCTTGTATATTAATAAAACCGTTAATATCACTAGGAATAATAATTAAATTACGGACTAAGTCTAGGGTTAAGTTTTCTACTTTAAACGCTGATGATTCTAGAGAATATTGAGCGTTTTGATAAGATAAGTTGAGAATTCCTGATGCAGTTGCTATTCCTACTTTTATCTCAGGATTAAGAGAAATTTTCCCATCTTGTAATTTTCCATTAACAGCTATTTTTTCAATAGGAATAACTTGCGAACCTTCCATAACTAATCCTAATGATTGTACAATTGAAGGAGTAGAAGGTTGAGGAGTCCATGTCCATTCATTTCCTTGAAATTCCATAGCTATTTGAGGATTATTAATGGTTCCATCTAAGATAATTGCTGCATTATATTGACCTTTAAAATCTAGTTCTCTCGGTAAATCTCCTGTTTGTATTTTGGCCAAATATTCTTTTATTTTCTGATCATTTATCCAAAATGTATAAAGTTGTTCAGCAATGGAGTTTAAAGAATTCCCAATAGCATTAGGGTTAATTTTTTCTCCTATAGTAAAGTTGGTTTGTTTTAGTCGAAGTAGTCTTAATAAATTATCCCAATTATATAATTGTAAAGAAATCAACAAATCTTGAATATTTCCTTGAGCAATATCAACTTTTCCTTCAATCTCTCCTGATTTAATATCTAAATTTGCCACGATATTATAATTACTATTTCCTATGATTAGTTGAGTTTCCTCTAACTGGATTAGATTATCTTTGTAAGTTAAAAATGCTTCAAACTGATTTGCTATTACATCCCCAAAACGAGGCGATGCAATAGTTACTTTTCCTACAGTATTTAAGTCCGATGGATTAAAACTTATTTCTAGATTAATTAAACCCCCTAAATACTCAGGTAATCCATAGTTACCTAAAGGTGCTATTTTTAAGCTATCGATAGGTAAACTTTCAACTTTGGCAACTAGATTATCATTTTTACGTTTTACCCTAGCAAGAATCGGAGTATTATTATTATAAGTTTGACGAATTTCAAAAGAATCTACTAAAGAAACTAAAGAACAATTTTGCTCTAAACAGGGATTAATAATAGCACTAATTTTATCTTCTTTTCCTTCTATATTCAAAGAAACTTTGTTTAAATAATTTATATTTATTTGTCCACTTAATTTTGTTTCAAATTGTTGTTCATTAAAACTTAAATTCGCTAAACTAACATCACCGATTATCTGCAAATTTCCTGGTAATAACGGTGCAGTTAATAGATTTTTACCTAATAAAGTTCCTGTAAAATTTCCCTCTCCTGTTAATGCTACTGTTGTTGGTAAAAGTTGTCGATTAATGGGGATTTTATCTAATAATTGTTTTAAAGCTAATTCACTTAGATCAAAGTTTGTATCAATATCAAATGATAAGCGTTCAATATCTGGTGAAGTCCAAATATTAGCAATAACAAAGTTTCCCTTTCCTTTAAGATTTTGTTTTCCTACTTCTAACGATAATCTATTAACTGTAAAGGGAATTAATGAAGCGGATGTTAAGAGAGGAGTCAGAGGAAGAGAAGCACTGAGTTGACTATTTAATTTATTAGAGGTAAAAGCAGAAAATAAATCAGAATTTAAACGAGATAAATCAACATTTTGTGTTTTTATATTGCCCGAAATTTGATCATTACTAATTTCTCCATCAATGGTTACTATTCCATCCCCTATTTCTATTTCTGTCTTGGTATCTCCCTGAAAATTTTTAAAATTCAATGCTAGTAAAGATGATAGATTACCTGTAAAATTAGTTGCTGCTTTTCTAACTTTTATAATGGGATATCCTTCAATAATAAATGGGGCAATAGATAAGGGAGTTAAAGTAGCACTTCCCTTGATTATTCCTTGGGTTATTTCTGTCTTTAATGTTAGACTTTGGTAAGCAATTGAAAGGTCACTATTAGCGGTTATTTGTAAATTATTGAGATTAGATATTAAGTTAGAAAAATTAAGCGAGCGCAATTCTCCTGATATATTAATTTTACTGTCGACTAAGTTAACAGGAACTGGAATCTTAGGAATAATTTGATTGATAGATAAACTGTTAATATTAGCAACTGCTTCTAAAAACTCATTCTCTAACTTCCCCTCTGCTGTCACTAGACTATCTTCTATTCTAAGCACTACATTTCCATGGCCATTAATTTCACTTAAGTTAAGGGTTTCATTAACCCAAATATTTTCTAAATTACCTGAAAAATTTAAACTAGAATTATTAATTACTACAGGAGCAGGTAGACTAGAAATAAACGGATTAATCGGTAATTCTAATGCAGTAATCTCTGTGTTTAAGTTACTATTTTTTACATCACTATTAACAATAACTTTGCCTTCATTTAATGATAAAGAAAGATTTGAATTAATATCAATTGAGCCTATAAAAGACTTATTTATGTCTCCAGATAAACGAATATTCCCTTGTTCTAATACTAAACTATTAGGACATTGAATCGTGATTTTGATACACAAAATACTTGTGAAAGGAGTTAAACTTAATGATTCTGTGTTAATATAAGTTTGCCATTTTTTTGTTTTTACGCTCCCGCTTCCTGAAATATTAATAACTCCTTGTTCAGTGCGAATATTTGTATCTTTTAATAATAAGTTATTTTGATTGATTATAATATCACCTTGACTAACAATCGTAGTATTGGGTTGAGAAAAATTACCAGAAGTTTTCCACTCAATTAATCCTTTAATATGACTAAATTTTCCTTTAAATTGTCCCTTTGCTTCTAATAAATTCAAATTTATTTTAGGGGATAAACTATAATAAGTATTAATTAAATTTTGACTCGGTAAAGCTGCTTGAAAGTTAAGCTGAAAAGGAAACTGTTTAATATTAATTGGTTTATTTTGTTTAATTAATTCAGTAATATTTTGGGTTATAATTCCCTCTGCTTGTATTTTTCCCCCTGCTTGGGGTTGAATTAACAAGTTTTCTAATAAACTTTTATTTAAACTAATTTTAAATTCAGCTAAAATTGTTTTAAAAGATGTTTTTTCAAAAATAATTGGGTTATCATTAATAACTTTTCCCTGAATAATGGGATTACTTATTAGTCCCGTCAAATTAAAATCAATCTTAAATTTTCCTTCTGCTTTCACTGGGAAAGGAATAGGGATAAACCGAAAAAGATTATCAATGCTAAAATTTTGAATATCAACTTTGATATTACTTCCCTTCCGCCAATCATAATAACCTTGTAAAGTAGTAACAATATTTCCTAAGATTATTTTACCTTGATCAATTAATACTTTGTCTTTCTCAAATTGAAAAGCTAAATCTGCTTTAATAGGTTCCTTAAGAAATGTGGTTTTTACCTGAAAATCACCTAATTCTAAATCTCCTTGTCCTTGAGTTTCCCTGAAATCTCGTAAAGAGGGTAAATTAAGATTCAAATTAGCCTTGAGATAACTCTCATTAAGATTGAAAGGAAGATTAGGAAAAATAGACAACCAAGCTTGCAGAGGTAATTGATTTAATTGTAAATTTAGCTGAGTTTTTGTGCTTTTAACCAAAGTTTCTCCCTGTAGTTGAATTTCATTACTTTCTACTAATCCTAAACTCAGATCATAAATCCACTTTCGCTGTTTACTTTTTTGATATTGTAGTTGTCCGTTTACTTTAACATTGACAGTTTTATCAGATTGATAAGGGACTAAAGTAATTTCAGTATTTTTAACATCAACCGATACATCAAAATTGATCGGTATTACCTCATCCGTTGCTTTTACCCTTAACCATTGACCCGGTTCTTCTTCAAGAATTTTAACCTTTACACTTTGAGGAGAAATGGTAAGGGCTAACTTTCTTTGAAATAAAACAGTTAAAGGATTAAACTGAATATTAATATCTTTAGCTACTAACTCATTACTATTTTCAGTTGTCTCTGGAATAGAAGCGGCCTCTAGCTGTAAACTGGTAAGAGAAAACCCTTCTAACTCACCAATTTCAACAGGACGATTAATTAGTTCACTAACTTGTTCTTCTAACCAAGACGGTAAATACTCCCTCAAAAAGAAACGTAACCCTGTATAACCCACGAAAATCAGGGTAACGGAAGTCGTTGCTATGACAATGGTACTCGGTTTTCTAGCAAATCTTAGAAAACGTGTCAACGAACTAACAAAAGGGTTCGGGGGTGGAGGAGATTGACTCATGGGGTTTCAAGAATGAGGATAGGTTTTAACCAGGTTTTTTGACTAATTTAACGTACTTAAAAAAAATCTCTTGAAAGATTTAATCTTGGTACTTATGATCGCATCATCATCCTTTGTCAAATTTACCCCTTTGAGCAGTTCTTAGGTAAAATCCCGAAAAAAATTATCCATTTCCGAATTCTTGTGTTAAGTTAATAATAAGGGTTTTAAGAATTTACCCCTCTGTTCTAAAAGGCTGATAGATAAGCGATTGTTCTGAAGCAAATTTTAGGCGCAGGGGAGCCGTCGATCTATCTGGTTGACAGCTTAGGCAATCACCTTGCAGAGTCACAACTCTGATTGAAGAGAATTGGCAGTCAGCAACCATCGACCTGCGATCAGGCAAAGTCGAGGTTTGTAGGAGTTCTTTTCAAGTGAAATCTCTTAATAGCAAGTCCATCCAAGACCTTGGGTGCTGCTTGCATTATCAAGGTAGTAGAGGGTTAAACTGCTGCTGCTTTGGGCTATCTGATTAAAATCTCAACCCATTAATTATAACACAATGTCCACCTTAGCCATAATAACTTGAAGACAAGAAGATGCCTGTGATCACACTCTTTCTCGCTGCTCTCTATTTATTAATGATCTACGGATTGTTAATACTCGCTAAACGTACGGGTAAGTGGTTATCACCACCTCCTCGTGATCTTGGATAAAACAATTGTTTAACTAAACCCAAACATCAGAATAACTGAATCATTGATAAGCATAAAGGATTGGTAAGGGTGTGAGGAGATCAGATTAAAAAACCAATCCTTCAACTTATTCAAGCACTTCTACTTGTTCCCAAGCTAGGGTAGGGGTCAGACTAATGGGTAAAGAGACTGACTCAACGGAGGGGCAATAACCCAACCATTGTCGAGACAGTTGGGAGAAGGTGCGACAACACCCACTAACGGCAAATCGAGTGGGTAAACCTGGAGAGGTTTTACTCAATCCCATCAATTGTAATTCTTTTTTAGCGGCCTGTACCACATAACTAGCTGGATCGATCAGTTTCACCGTCGGAGGAATAATCGTTTGAATGACGGCTTCTAAATGGCGATAATGGGTACAACCGTAAACCAGAGTATCAATATCATGAGCCAATAAAGGGGCAAGATATTCCTGAGCGACTTGCTTAGTATAGACATCCCATAGTCGATTTTGTTCAATCAGAGTAACAAACTGAGGACATCCCACTTGCCAGACTTGAGCATCAGGATTAATTTCTTGAATCGCTTGACGATAGGCCTGACTTTTAGCCGTTGCCAGAGTGGAAATGACCCCGATACGTTTACCTTGTTTAACCGCAGCTTTTGCCCCAGGTAAAATCACCCCTAAAATGGGAACATCAAACTCTTGACGGACAACCTCGAGGGCTAAAGCGGAACTGGTATTACAAGCCATGATGACCATTTTCACCTTTTGTTGCGTCATCCAAGCCAAAATTTCTCGAACAAACTGCAAAATTTCCGTGGCGGAACGATCGCCGTAAGGAAGTCGTGCCGTATCAGCAAAGTATAGGATGGATTCTTGGGGTAACTGTTGGCAAAGTTCCCTTAAAACAGTCAATCCTCCCACACCACTATCAAACACACCAATAGGACTGTTTTGAATCTCTCTCATGTTGTGATTAAGTCAATAAAGAAAAAGTTAACAATTGAAACACGGATTTTTAGGTTAGTAACTATATTGTAGGGACAGAAACGGATTTAGAGTCTTTTTTGTCGAATATAATCTAAAATTCCTTGAGCGATCGCCCTGGCCATCTGACTTCGATAAGCTGGATTAGCCAATCTAGCATTATCTATAGACCCAGTAAGAAAGCCCACTTCCACCAACGCAGCCGGCATCCTAGAGGTTCTCAAGACGTAGAAACGGGAGCGTTTAACCCCGCGATCGTTGGCGACTGTAACATTTCGTAAAATACTACGATGGATGGCCTCAGCTAACTGTCGGTTTCCCGCATAAAAAGTTTCCATACCGTTAACATGGCTCCGCCCACCCCCCACCGCATTAGCATGGATGCTGACGAAAAGATCAGCCCGCGCTCGGTTCGCCATAGAAGTACGACCCTGAAGACTGACAAAATAGTCGGCATTACGGGTCAACATCACCTCAACCCCTTGCCGTTTCAGAAGCTGACTCACTTCTAAGGAAATGGGGAGAATCACATCCACTTCCCTGAGTCCCCGTAACCCGATTGCCCCTGGATCTTTGCCCCCGTGGCCGGGATCAATGACCACCAACACCCTTCCTCTAGGGGTTGCTGTGCCTGGAGGAAGGTTGATCGGTTGAGATGGGGTGTTAGGAGCAGGAGGAACGGGAATGGTGGTGGGGTCTCTTGGGGAAGGAGTTGTAGCCCGTAAGGAAAGCACTTCAAGGGATAGGGTTTGGGTATTGGGTTGACGTAATCCCCCCAAACGCACCCCCAAGGAAGGTTGAACCTGAATGACCACCGTATCTGTATTAACCTGCCTTACCTTTAACTGATAAATAGGGCTATTGCGCCCCAGTTGTGGACCTTGAATCGGTTCAGCCAGTTGCGCTTGAGGAATACGGATTTCAAAGACCCCAGTTCGGCGATCGATGGTTCCTTCTCCTCTGATTGGCCCGTCAGCCCGAATCAGCAGTTGACTATTGTTATTGGTTAATTCGATGGTCGAAATGGTGGGATTCTGATTTTTGACGGGGCTAACCGTTACCTCTGAAGAAGGGTTAGGGGCTGTTAAATTTTCTACCTGAGATAAACCGCCTTGGGGCAATAGAACTAAACCCCCTAAACGGGAATAATAAGCTTGCCATCCTGGACCATCTTTGGCCACTCGTAGGGTGAGACGGCCTTGAGAGGGTTGGGGTTGTTCAAACTTAATGTCACTGACCCCATATCGATTAACCGCAAGGGTTTGATCGATTAAGGATTTAGGGAAGGAGGCTCCAGGTAAGGTAAATTGTATAGTTTTAGCCTCTTTTTCCTCCCTATCTTCCACCTCAATATCCCGATTTTGGCCTTGTTTGTCCAAACGAACAAATAAACCATTACGGGTGACTTGAAAATTATTGTTTTCTTGGGAGGAAGACGGAGAAGGATTAAGGGGTCGTCGGGGTGGGGGTGTAGGACGGTTGGGACGGGGAATGGGTCTACTAGAAGGGGAATTACTAATCCGTTGAGGATTAGGCAATTCTACAGTCCACTGGGTTGGAGAAAGACCTCTGACCTTAACCTGAGTGGGATCAACCGTATAGCCGGGGGCTAACTCAATGACTAAACGGGTGGTTTGGGCATTAAATTGACCCACACGAACACTTCTAATCGTTCCCCCGATGGTTTGATCCACTGTAGAACGGCCTAAAGTGATTCCTGGCAAGTCTAGAACGATACGAGTGGGGTTAGGGATCAACTGGGCCCGAGGTTGAACCCTTGAATCTGTGGTAAAAATCAGGCGATTTTGATTATTTTCGTATCGCCAAAAGAGAAGTCTGCCGGCTTGTGCTGGCAAGGCGAATAAAAGGGTGCTGAGGATAGTTAATAGTAGCCAGTGAAATCTCACAATCGTTGCTCCTATGGAGAATAACGGTTCCAATACTGATACAGGGTAATAGGAACCGTCTTACTCATCAACTCCAAGAGACGAAAAAATAAGGTTAAGGTTTCGAGTATCCTTGTCTATTGTCAGCAAAACTTTATAAATTTTATCTTAGAGTGAATTGACTCCTCGACAGCATCACCGCCAAATTCTCACAAAAGTGTTATGCTAGGAAGCAATTTTTAAACTTAACTTTCTCAAAGATTTTATTAACTTGAACTTATCCACTTTTGAAAATAACCATAAGAGAGTTTTCATGTTGTCAACAGATACTAAAAAAATTGTCATTTTTCGTAACTACTTAATTCTCATGGGAACCCTGGGTATGTTAATAGTAAGTTTAGGTAATCTTTTTGAAAACCCTGATAGATTAGGACAAAAAGATCGCCTCGAAAATTATGGTCGTTTTGTCAGTGGAGTCGTTGTAAACCAAGCTCAAAAAATTAGACGATAAATCTTATTAACTTGAAATTTTACCCAGTATTATTGAGAAATAAAAACCTCTTTTTCTAGGGTTTTTTGGACTTCTTGAGCTAGGGACTTTGCCAGAGTTTCCATATCTTTTAAGTCCCCTAAAGGTTCCATAGGAATTTTAAGAGAAACAGCAATCCAGGGAACCCTTTTATCTTTTAATTGTGCTTTTTGATCAGCCAAAAACCACTGAGAGGGTGCATGATGTCCTCCCCCCGGCCAAGCATACCATTGAACCACAGCATAAGTTTTGTTATTCCAAGCTTGAAACCAACGAGCAGTAATTGAATGATCGGGCTTGATTTCTGATGGAAATTTAAGGGTTTTGTAACTATCAGTTTTCCATGCTTCTATTCCTTGTAAATCAACCCATTCTACTTCTGGATTATCTTTATGATATTTTTGCCCTTTTAAAGCAACAAGAATGGGATTTTCTCCCGGTTTTTCAATTAGTTGAAATGACCAAGGATAATTATTAATTGACATTTGCTTTTGAGCAACGGTTGTCCATCCTGCAAAGTTCAACTTTGTTTCAGGAATCTTCCTCATCTGAGCTACTTCTGGAACACGAGGTAACTCAGACCAAGACCATTGTTGATTTACATAGCTAGGAATAGCTACAAAAATAATCGCTAATCCTAAAAGACATAAAATAACGATTTGAGAAATGAAAAGTCCTTTTTTAACTTTAAACATATCCTTATTGGGGATAATTTTGGTGATTAAACTATTCAGCAAGATTATCATTGCTAACCTCCCCTGTTATGGTGGAATTTCTGGAAACACGATCAAGCAACCAATTAAGTCCCACAATCGTGCCTAACATTCCTACAGAATAGAGATCCCCGCCCCAACTGTCATGGAGAATATAAAAAGCTTGATCCATCCCATTACCATGAAAAACCGCTAAGAATGTATTACGAATGATATTAGCAATGACACTAATAGTCACTGCCGATGTTAATAAAGTAATAACCCGTCTTTTATTCTTTAAATGACCCGTCCAATCTAATAATAAGAGAGTAACATATATACTGGTAAATAGCATTTTCAAACCAGCACAATAAGGAGCCACTTCTACGGGAATATTATTAACATAAAGGTAAATGCCATCCACTTGTGTGTTAACCCCTAATAGTTGTAGTAAAAACCAGGCCACCGCAGCAATAAATTGTTGTAAGGGTAACGTATAAGGAGTGATTAAATAGGGAATGGCATTTGGTGTTCCCAGAAAAATTAAAACCAGGGGAAACCAATTCAATTTTAATGCTGGTATCCCCTTTAACCAGAGCATAACTCCAGTAATAATAATTGGGAAAGAAAGGGAAACCAGTTCTCTGGTGCCTGTGATATAAAAGGCTAATCCTAAGGCTAGGAAAAAGCCTCCCAGGGGATGAATTTTATTGTCTAGTTTTTGCCATTTTGAGCTATTTCTAGCAAAAATAAGATAAGCAGCGTAGGGGAAGCCAATGATGGCATGGCTAAAATATTCGTGTTCGATATTAATATTCTTATTTAACCAGCCGTCATACCAGAAAAACAGCACAGGGCCATAGAGAATAGCCAAAAAAGCAATAATTAAAACATTGCCTAAATTTCGTTCGAGAAATGGAGATATTTTTGAAGTTGTTTGCATTGCTAATAATCCATTAAACTAACTCTAAATTACTTAAATTAAAGATAATTGTTCAACTACCCACCCAATTTGTTCTGACGTAATACCAGGATACATAGGTAAGGATAAAATTTGCTCACAAAGTATCTCTGCTTGAGGGAAATCTCCTAATTGATAACCTAAACTTTTATAAGCAGGTTGCAAGTGGCAAGGAATGGGATAATGAATACCGGTTTGGATACCTCGTTCTCCCAAAAACTGTTGGACTTGTTCACGAGACAGAGAAGACGCTTCATTAATACGGACAACATAGAGATGATAAACATGACCCTCTTGACTGAGATTTTTCATCGGGATCACACCCTGATCTTCCCCTGATTTTAACCCCTGATCATAAATTTGTCCTGCTTTATTTCTCAATCGATTCCATTGAGATAAATGGGGTAGTTTGACTTGTAAAATGGCTGCTTGTAAACTATCTAAACGGCTATTTTTGCCGACTAGGGTATGATAATACTTTTTCGGTGCGCCATAATTGCGTAAGGTCCGAACCCGATGGGCGACTTCCTCATCAGAGGTAATTAGCATTCCTCCATTGCCAAAAGCCCCTAAATTTTTACTGGGATAAAAGCTAAAAGCGGCCGCCATGCCAATTGAGCCGGCTGTATACCCTTCCCGTTGGGCTAAATGTGCCTGGGCTGCGTCTTCAAAAATAATTAAATTATGAGCTTGGGCAAAGTCTAGTAACTCCTTGGGCGATACCATTTGACCGTATAAGTGAACGGGGACAATGGCTTTGGTTTTAGGGGTAATGGCTTTAGCGGCTAAGTTTAAGTCGATGAGGGCAGTGTGAGGATCACAATCGACTAAAATAGGGGTTGCCCCTGCCTGAATGACCCCCATGATCGTAGCAATAAAGGTATTGGCAGGAACTAAAACCTCATCCCCTTGAGTGATATCGCAAGCTTGTAGTCCTAAAGCGATCGCATCGGTTCCCGAAGCGACTCCGACACCATATTGAACACCACTTGCTTCAGCAAATTCGGCTTCAAATTCTTTTAAGGTTTTCCCTAAGATAAAATCTCCCCGTTGGACAACAGCGGCCATCGCTTGTTCAATTTCAGCTTGTATGGGTTGGTGTTGCAGAGTTAAATCAACAAAGGGGACGGTTTTAGAGGATACAATCATTGATAATCTGTTTATTTATAGAGAATACTAAAAGTTGATGCCTCATTGTATACCATGATCACTGATAAGGGATCACTGACCAATTACTGTTTGATTGATTTAGACTTATTATTTTATATTTTTAGGATCCAACGCATCCCGTAATCCATCCCCAATATAGTTAATGCTTAAGACGGTTAAGAAGATAGCTAAACTCGGAAAAAAAGCAATATGAGGTGCAGTGTCTATATAATCTTTTGCTTGGAATAACATCTGTCCCCAGGTGGGAAAATCAGGGGGAAATCCTAATCCTAAAAAGCTCAACGTCGCCTCGGTAATAATAGCATTGCCGACTCCTAAAGTCGCTGCTACTATCATCATACTCAACACATTAGGAAGGATATGAATTAAAATAATACGATCAGGTCTAGCCCCTAAAGCAACTGCTGCTTTAACAAATTCCATTTCTCTTAATTTTAAAACATTCCCTCTTACCAGTCGTGCAACGGACATCCAATTCAGTCCACCAATGACGACTACAACTAATATAAAAATTCCCAGTTCTGGACCGGCAACTTTTTTAATAGGTTCTCTGAATAAATAAACAACTAATAATAATAAAGGTAACTGAGGTAAGGCTAAAAATAAATCTGTTAACCGCATTAATAAACTATCAATCATTCCTCCATAAAACCCTGCGATCGCACCGATCATTGTCCCTAGAAAAATAGCAAACAACATGGCTAGAATGGCCACTGTAAGAGAAATTCTGCCCCCAAATAAAACCCGTGCTAAAATATCTTGTCCTAGAGAATTTGTGCCAAAAGGATGTTCTAAACTCGGTAAACTACTAACTTGAGAAAAATCTATTTTATCAATGGGAACTTGGTAAATTAACGGACCGATAATGACTGAAATAAAAATAATAGCCAGACTAATTAATCCCAATATAGCCAAAATATCTTGACGAAATTTTTGCCAAATATAAGATGATTGATACTCTTTATTTTCTTCTAATTTATTGTTTAAAAAAAACATTTTATTTCGGCAAAATAGTAACAAATAACAGAAACCCCGCCGTTAACGGCGGGGTCTTATTGAAAAATAACAGTTATTTTATTTCCCCATTCAAGTTGTAACTGTTCTTGTGCATTTCCCCCATTCATAGCAATTTCTAACCACCCATGACTACCGATTAATGTTATCATCTCTCCTTGAGCAACATCGCTATAAGTTAAACCAGATTTGATCATTCTATCGTCAATTGTAATAGACCAATTTTTATCCCTCACTTGGCAAGACGAAATATTAGTAATTAAGTTGCCAAAATGATCAACATATTGAATCGCTCCTTCTATCTTTTTTTCTGTAATATGGGGAGGTTCCAAAGGAAAATCGACTAAACTATTAATAGGAATAGAGTCTCCTAATGCTTCTAAAGTAACTCCAGAGGCTAAATAAGCGGCAACGGGGGCAAAAATGTCTCGACCATGAAAAGTTAAACTCACATCAGGAACGCGCCAATAATCACTATTAGTTAAAGATACCGCTTTTATAGCCGGATCTTGTGTCAAAATACCACTTAATAAACCATTATCAGGCCCCACTAAATACCCCTGGGAACACTCAATGGCCAGACTGCGTCTTTGGCTTCCGACCCCTGGATCAACCACAGCTAAAAATACCGTATCTTTGGGAAAATAGGGATAGGCATTCATCAGACAAAATCTGGCTGCCCAAATTTGCTGAGGCGGGATATCATGGGTAAGATCAATAGTCGGGATATGGGGATTAATTGCAGCCATAACCCCCTTCATAATGCCCACATAGCCATCTTCTTGGCCAAAGTCTGTCAGAATAGCGATCGCCCTTGTTTTTGGTTGTTTCGTCATAGGGATCAATGCCATAAAGTTTTCTTAACAATCTTGAGACAAGATAAACTAAATACTATGTTATTTATCCCAATTAAAGTTAACTCCTAAATATTCATAGAGCTTTTCCTTTTCAGGTTTAAAATAATCAATTAACTTCTGGCGAACTTCAGGTTTAATCGGAGCATAATTTCGAGAGTTATATGTTTTATAAATATCAATTTTATTGGCGGGAAGATTGAGAAATTGAAAGACTCTATTCATTGTTGTTTTGGGTTGAGAATAAAGGTCTTCAGCTTTGAGAATTAGAATTTGTTCTCTCGGGAAAAAGCAGAACCATTCCTTAAGCTGTTTTAGATAAAGACCTCTCGATAAATATGAGTGTTTATGAGAGGGATGAGGTGTCCCATCATTGATAGTTGATGACTTGGTAGATAATCTAGATTTTTCGAGTTTAATTGCTTCTTCAAACGAATTATTTTCCCATCCTAAACTAACAGAATGATGGTAATGAGAATAAGCACGATCTATCGGATTTCTTAGGATCGATATTAGTTTAACTGATGGTAATTTATTGGCTACCCTTTGAGCAGTTTTAGCATAAAAAATGTAATCTGGAGTTGCTTCTCCAGTCATATAATTTGGTTTAGAAATTGGAAAATTAGATCGATACCAGGCAAAGCTTTTTTGAGTAAATTTCTGCGTACTAAAATAATACAATTCTTTAGTTAGTGGAGGATAAACATTAGGATGTTTTAGTAAATATTGATATAAAGAACTTGAACCACATTTCATCCCTCCAATCACAAGAAAATCAGGTTTGGCTCTTAATGGACTTGTTAAAATTCGATAGGATAAAATACTTCCTTTTCTAAGGTTATCAAATCGACTCATAGTGGTTTGTTTGTCAATGTAATTCTTGATTTTGATTTAATCGATAAGGAAATATTTGTTAATTTTTAAAAGTCTTTTTCAATAAGCGATAAATAACACTATTTTTAATTGAACTATTACGATCTGAAAATTGTTTATCTAAGGGGCGATATACGTAATCCAGTCCATATTTTTGTTTGAAAGCTACATCAAAATCCCTTTCTAAATTACCAAATCTAAATCCCTCAGGAACTAAATGAGCTGCTATAGATCGTCTTCTTAATTTAGGATTGGTTCCTCTAGTAGAACCATGAATAATTCGAGAACCCCAGAAAAAGACATCTCCTTTTTTGAGGGGAGGAGCATACATTTCTAATGAATTAGAATCTAAATATTCCCCAATTTCTTGGAAAAAATCTGCGTAAATATCTTGGTTTTTCTTGATATTAACTTTGTTATACCAAACCTTCGGCATAAAGTTATGAGTTCCTGGGTAAACATAAAATCGAATTCCCTCAGGATGTATATCTTCTAAGGCCACCCATGCTGCTACTAAATGTCCATTAGGTCGAGAATCTAAAAAAACCCAATCTTGATGAGGAGTCGTTATACTATGATCAAAGATCATTGTTTGAAAAAGTCTAAAAGTTGGGTCTTTACCCGTTATTTCAGATAAAGCTTTTTGAAGTCTCTGACAACTTAAAACTTTGAGAATTTTATCGGAAAATTGGCCATTGATTCCCTTTTCAAAACTATGAGGATTCAAAAAAGGATTAATCATGCCACCTTCAGGGGTTTTTTGATGATATTCCCAGCGTGTTGATTGTCTTACATATTGTTTTCTAGAATTGACAATTGATGTATTATAAAAGTCCATCAAATTATCAATTTCTCCTAATTCAGTCGCTCCTCGACAGATGATATAGTTTTGTTCTTGAAAAAAGCCCAAGGGATCATCTACATTTCCTACATGGCCAAAATACTTTAGTTCATTCATGATAATAGGTCCTATCTCTTTTTTATATCATAGCAGTTTTCAATTGAGTGTATCAATATTTCGGTTAAGTGAGTGGGGGAAGTGTGGGGGGAATTTGTTCTTTTATGTTTAATCTATTGATTTGAAAACTGCTGTCATAAAAATTGCGATAAAATGCAATTATGAAGATGTTTAGAGTTAACTTTTAATGTGTTATGCAAGGAACCTCTATTAAAACCCCTTCCATTGAAGACTATCTACAACAGGAAGAAAAAGCAGACTTTAAGAGTGAGTACATCGACGGACAAATTATACCCATGACAGGTGGAACAACCAATCATAACCAAATTGCAGTCAATCTTGTTACAGAATTAAACATTGCCTTCAAAAAACTTAATTATCGTGTTTATGTCGAAAATGTTCGACTGTGGATACCAGAAAAACGGATTTTTACCTATCCTGATATTATGGTTATTCAAGGAGAACCTATTTATTATGAAAACCGAAAAGATACTATTCTGAACCCTAGTTTAATTATTGAAGTTTTATCCCCTTCAACTGAGAATTATGATAAGGAGGGAAAATTTGCTGCTTATCGAACAATTAATCGTTTTGAAGAATATGTTTTAATCAGTCAAACTAAAATTTATGGCGAAAAATTTCTCAAAACAGGGGATAAACAATGGTTATTTCAAGAGTATCATCAAGGGGATGAAAAAATTGACTTAAAATTGAATCAGATTACCTTAAATTTCACTGATATTTATCATAAAGTCGATTTGACTGTTGATAATTAATGATAAATGACTACAAATTAGATCATTTTAAGACTAAGTAAATATCATTGTTCTAATTGCTTAATAATTGCCTGACAATATCCAATTAAGTCTTTAACCTTTTCTTGTACCTTCTCTAATCTTTTTTTTGTCGTCTTCCTCTGACGTGAAGACGTTAAAAATAATAACTCGGTTCCCAATAATCTTAAATTTTTATAAATTTCTGTTTGTGCTGATCGCACCAAGGGGATTGCGCTACAATCCAACTCATCTAGGCTCACCCTGAGAATCCGCTTCTGAAAAATAGTTTGTACCTGCTCATAAATAGTTTTTATCGCTATCATATCTGTATCCTCAGCTATGACTCGTTTCTGGAGTTCTAGGAGCTTAACTAAAAGCTCTTGATAAGACTGATGATAGAATTTCAGTAACATAGGACACCATATTGCGTTAGAATTTGTAAATTAATATTAAACTTTCTCAGTAACTTTAACGAATCTGAATCTGTCCTTAAACTGAAATTATTAAAAGATGTCCTCACTTTTAGTAGTTAGGACAGCACTGGTGGTAAAAACAGGGTAGAACAAAGTACAGCTAACGGTGTTACCCCTTGGCTTTTTCCATCAGAGAAGCATCAGCGTTTAAATGTTCTTATTACCGTTTTCATATCCATCCTCCTTCCTTCGACTCCTAGTCTGATCCTCCTATGAACGCAGTTACTTTTCCTGACACTAAACCCTTCGATCTCATCCTTCCTGACTGGTTAAATGAGTGTTTGCTCACCCATGAGACAGACCAAACTAATCAGGACCTAGACTTGATTTGTCGTGCCTTTAACTTCGCTTACCAACTCCACGAAGGACAAACCCGTAAGTCAGGAGAACCTTATATTGCCCATCCCGTAGCTGTTGCTGGTATCCTAAGAGACTTAGGGGGAGACAAGGCCATGATTGCGGCGGGTTTCCTCCATGATGTCGTAGAAGATACGGATGTCACCGTAGAAGAAATAGAAGAGATGTTTGGTCAAGAAGTTGCCCTATTAGTGGAAGGGGTGACCAAACTCTCAAAATTTAACTTTTCTAACAAAACAGAACAACAGGCCGAAAACTTTCGACGGATGTTTTTAGCCATGGCCAAAGATATTCGGGTCATTGTGGTCAAATTAGCCGATCGCCTCCACAATATGCGAACTCTTGATCCCCTCAGACCAGAAAAACAAAGACGTATTGCCCTCGAAACCAAAGAAATATTTGCCCCTTTAGCCAATCGGTTAGGAATTTGGCGGGTAAAATGGGAATTAGAAGATTTATCCTTTAAATACTTAGAACCAGAAGACTATCGAGAAATTCAAAACCTCGTCTCAGAAAAACGCATCGATCGAGAAACTCGTATCGAAACCGTTAAAACCATTTTGCAAAAGCGACTCGATGCAATGGGTATCCAAGTCCTAGAGTTACAAGGACGACCCAAACATCTCTATGGTATCTATTTCAAAATGCAGCGTCAAAACAAAGAATTTCATGAAATCTATGACCTCGCTGCCTTACGCATCATTGTCCAAACCAACGAAGAATGTTATCGATCCCTGGCAGTGGTCCATGATCTATTTAAACCCATGCCGGGCCGATTTAAAGACTATATTGGACTCCCGAAACCCAACCGTTATCAATCCTTACATACAACGGTGGTAGGACTCAATGGTCGTCCCTTAGAAATTCAAATTCGTACCCTAGAAATGCACCATATCGCTGAATATGGAATTGCAGCCCATTGGAAATATAAGGAAACAGGGGGATCTCATCATACTCACTTGTCTGATGAAGATGAAAAATTTACTTGGTTACGACAACTTCTTGACTGGCAAAAGGACCTCAAAGACGATCAAGAATATGTGGATAATCTCAAAGAAAACCTCTTTGATGATGATGTCTATGTGTTTACCCCCAATGGCGATGTGATCGCCCTATCCAGAGGGGCAACCGCCGTAGACTTCGCCTACCGCATCCACACAGAAGTCGGCAACCACATGAAAGGGGCGAGAATTAATGGGAAATGGTCCGTTTTAGACCAACCCCTACAAAATGGGGATATTGTAGAAATTGTTACCCAAAAGAACTGTCATCCCAGTTTAGATTGGTTAAACTTTGTGGTTACTCCCACAGCCCGTAACCGTATCCGTCAGTGGTTTAAGCGATCTCGTCGAGAAGAAAATATAGCCAGAGGCCGAGACATATTAGAAAAAGAACTAGGGAAAAATGGCTTTGAAGCTTTGTTAAAGTCTGACCCCATGCTAACCGTCGCCCAAAAGTGTAATTACCACTCAGTGGATGATTTATTAGCCGGGTTAGGTTATGGAGGTATTACCCTCAACCAAGTGGTGAACCGAGTACGAGAAGTGACGGTGACTCACCAAAAAGAAGATGTCTCTGAAATGACCTTACCCAGTGCGTCTCCTTCCCCCTCCTGTCCTACTAAACCCAATAAATCCCCCATTTTAGGCGTAGAAGGATTAGTTTATCATATTGCAGGGTGTTGTAAGCCCTTACCTGGAGAACCCATTATTGGTGTCGTAACAAAAGGAAACCGAGGGATTTCTATCCACACCCAAAGTTGTTCTAACATCGAGAGTGTCCCAGGAGAACGATTTATTCCCGTGCGCTGGAATACCACCGATGGTAAAGGTTGTGTGGCCACTTATCCAGTGGATGTGCAAATTGAAGCCCTCGACCGTGTTGGGGTCCTCAAAGACATTTTATTACGGGTAAGTGACCATCATGTCAACGTCTGCAACGCAGGGGTGAAAACCGGACGCAATAAACCAGCTATCATTAATTTACGCATCGAAATCCGCGATCGCCAACAGTTAGATTACTTAATTAATAGTATTAGTAATATGAGCGATATTCTCAATATTCATCGGGTTAATGGCGTTGATTTTTGAATATATTATCTAATTTCTCCCTTAGTCTAGTCTTGATTGAGCAATTTTTAATGACATCTATAATCGATCTATGAGATGAATTAATACCATGAAAAAGGTAGAAATCTACACAGATGGTGCTTGTTCTGGCAATCCAGGAAAAGGCGGTTACGGGATCATTTTAAGCTATAATGAACATCGGAAAGAACTTTCAGGGGGTTATCGCTTAACCACCAATAACCGCATGGAAATGATGGCCGCTATTATTGGTTTAGAAACCCTGACCATGCCCTGTGATGTTACTTTATATACGGATTCTCGTTATTTAGTCGATGCCATAACCAAAGGATGGGCAAAAAAATGGCAAGCTAATGATTGGCAAAGAAACAAAAAAGAAGCAGCCAAAAATCCTGATTTATGGCAAAGATTGTTAGATTTATGTGAAGAACATGAGGTAGAATTTGTTTGGGTTAAGGGTCATGCAGGGCATCCCGAAAATGAACAATGCGATCGCTTAGCCGTAGCAGCCTGTCAACAACTGGAATTATCCATTGATGACGTTTATGAACAGCAATATTAAGTAATTTAACATTTTTTTAAGAGATATTTTCATAAATCCCTGAATTTTCATAGATAACAACCGAAAGCAATTCCCTTGCCTGTACAATAGGATAGAGAAGATTGGAAAACACCTATGAACGATAATGCGACCTCTACTCAACGAAACATTGATAAAGTAGAAATCTCTATTAACATTGATGCAGAAGTTCTAGAACAACTCAAACACCTGACGAATGATCCTAGTCGCATTATTGAAACAGCGATTAAGCAATGGTTAAATGGAGAACGGGACAGAGATGATGATTTAACTCGTACGTTTCGCCGTAACCCCCCTTTACCACCGCGAGGAGAATGGAACGATTAAAGGTTTTTGTGTGTGATAGTTTTGATGAACAAGGACTAAATTACGGGGGCGCAATTTTCGCCCCTTAACTTATAATAATGAGAGAAACCTCTGAAAAAATTTACAGTTTTGAAGATTATTGTCACTATAAAAATGATAGTGAGAATCGCTATGAATTAGTCGATGGTCAATTAATATTAATGAATCCTCCAACGGTTAGACATTTTTTGTTGGCTAAATGTTTAGAGAAGATTTTTGATCAATTCATTGCGAAAAATGCTTTACCTTTGCTCTGTTTTCGAGAAGCTGGGGTGAGAACAGGATGGCGTAAATCTCGCTTACCAGATATTTTTATTACAACTCAAGAAGCTGCTTTAGAATTATTAGATCAATCTGCTATTTTTCAGATTCCACCTATATTAATAGTAGAAATTGTTAGTCCAGAATCTGTAACTAGAGATTATCGTTATAAACGCTCAGAATATGCTGCATTAGGAGTATCTGAATATTGGATTGTTGATCCTAACCATGAAAAGATTACCATTCTTTTATTAGAAGATGGATTATATGAAGAAACGGTTTATTATTTGTCAGATAAGTTGCGCTCTCTTCTTTTTCCTAATTTAGATTTAACTGTTGAAAAAGTGCTAATTTCTGGTAATTTAACGCAATAATTTTAATCAATTATAGCATAATTATCTTAATATTTTGCTAAATAGTTAATTCAAATAAGAATGATACACAATTTATTATCTTTCTTGTTGACATAGTGAGCAAGATGCTCACATTACTGTGTCTCAAACTTATTTGAAACGACTATAATAGTGAAAAAACAAAATGAATACGATGAAAATATCTAGGGTGAAATATCAAAACTTTGACAATGTTTAGGTTTAAACAATCTAAAATCTCGTTGATCTAATGTTAAGACAAGATTTGATTTGTTTATATTATATTATATATTTTTGGAGCGATCGCACTCTAGGATATTCATGCTACAATGGGAAAAAAGATTGTTTAAGCCACAGCCATGTCAAACAAGACATTCGACCTTACACAATTGCCAATTAGTCTTATTGAATTGCTCTCGTTAATTCAAGATGACCAAGAAATAGTCATTACGAATAATAATATTCCGGTTGCTAGATTAACTCGACTTAATCCTATTACTCAAATGAGTTTGCAATCAGAAAAAACGCCGAAACCTGGAATAAATATGGGTGCGATGGTAATGAGTGATGATTTTGATGAGCCTCTACCTGATGAATTTTGGTTGCAAAATCCATGAAATTACTCTTAGATACACATACATTTATTTGGTGGGATAGTGACCCTTCAAAACTATCTCAACGTGCTTTAGAGTTATTAACAGATAAGGATAATCTGAGATTATTGAGTGTGGTTAGTCTCTGGGAAATTCAAATTAAACATCAGTTGGGTAAACTAACATTAAATAAAACATTGGGAGAAATTGTTGCTCTTCAACAAAATAATTCTATCGAAATATTACCAATTACTGCTGCTCATGTTTTAGCTTTAGATGGTTTGTCTATGTATCATAAAGATCCTTTTGATCGTTTGCTAATTGCTCAAGCTAATCTAGAAAGGGCAATACTGATTAGTTGTGATTCTATTTTTGCTAATTATTCAGTTCAGGTAGAATGGTAGCAAGTTTTATCTAATAATTGAAAAGAGCGATCGCCCCTCATTTTTAGAAAGGCGATCGCTTAGGAATACTACAATTAAGTGTCAGTTATGGCGTTGAAAAAACATCCCTAACTCTTATCTAGGCGAAGATCATGTCAAGATGAGCCATAAAAGAAGAATCAGTATTAAGGGTAGCAAACTGATTTCCAACAAAGCTTAATGCACCCGTTGCAGAATCATAATTGTATTGGTTCAGGGAATTTGTAAATCCATTACCCAGTTCAATTTGAATTTTGTCTCCTTCTATATAGGAGAAATCAGTAATGGCATCAATCCCATCTAAAGGCGAACTGAAAACAAAGGTGTCTGCACCCAACTCACCAGAGAGGGTATCATTGCCATCCCCACCAACGAGAGTGTCATTGCCATCCCCACCAACGAGAGTGTCATTGCCATCCCCACCAACGAGAGTGTCATTGCCATCCCCACCAGAGAGGGTATCATCGCCAGACCCACCATAGAGGGTATTATCGTTATCATCACCAAGGAGTTCATCATTGCCATCCTTACCATAGAGGGTATCATCGCGATACCAACCAGATCCATAGAAAATAATGTCAGTATTAACATCAAAATCAGAATCAGTATTAAGGAGGGTAGCAAACTGATGTTTCTCAAAGCTTAATGCCCCTGTTTCAGAATCATACTTAAATTCGCCAGTTGTGTTAAATCCAGAACC
>JAAUYD010054064.1_pt1 | contig 23991 bp, 32 predicted proteins | sample 7278101 | NCBI WGS metagenome assembly JAAUYD01 (sample SAMN14350128, study PRJNA611818) | marine sediment metagenome | isolation source: surface marine sediment (0.6m) | place: French Polynesia: Moorea | collected 2018-08
GGAAGTTGCCGGTGAAGGCATTCGTGTCAATAATATCTCCCCGGGCTTGACCCGCACTGATATGGTCAGCGCTGAGGTCGCTGCTGCCCAAACCGGCAATGTGCCAATGGGCCGGCTGGGTGAGGCAAGAGAGGTTGCTGAGGGTGTTATCTGGTTATTGTCTGATAAAGCCGGATTCGTGGCCGGCGCCAATATCCGAATTGCCGGGGGCCGTCCTTGAAAGTGAACGTTCCACTCACGAATCTGGTGGCACAAGAATGCGTCTTGTAATTCGAATGTCGAATGAATGTATTTTGTCGGATAAAAAGACGGAGCGACACGCTGCGCGAGCGACATTCTCCATTCGTCAATCGTCATTTGTCATTCTATGGCAGCGATTATCATCCGGTGGGTAAGCTGCCCATGGCCACGGCTCGATGGCCATTTGATGTCGGTTCCTTTTTTCTATCCTTTCTTTGCCATTGATCTAAACTTCTTACATTAGAAGTATCACTCACAAGGCGACCGTCGGAAACCCGTATGATACGTTGTGCAAAACCGGCGCAATCCGGACTGTGCGTCACCATGATAATGGTCATTCCCTTTTGGTTGAGTCGCGTGAGCAATTCCATAATTTCATGGCTTGTCTTTGTATCGAGATTACCGGTGGGTTCATCGGCCAGCAAAACCGGCGGTTCGTTAACAATGGCGCGGGCGATGGCAACGCGCTCATTCTCTCCACCAGATATCTGATTTGGCAGACGGTGGGCTTTATCAATCAGACCGACCTGCTTCAAGGCTTCTTCTGCCATCTCTCGCTTCCGTTTTTTACCGGCCTTGATAACGGCCAATGGCAGCATGGTATTTTCAATGACCGTTAGGTAGGGTACCAGATGGAAACTCTGGAAAATAAAACCCAGAAACTCCCGGCGAAAATCCGCCCGCTGTTCCTGACCCAAAGTGTAGATGTCAATATCGTCAACAATAAGGCGGCCGGAGGTAGGGGCGTTCATGGCGCCCATCATTCCCAGCAAGGTGGATTTACCGGAACCGGATTCCCCCATTATTCCGATGAACTCTCTCTCCTCAATTTGAAAACTGATGCCGTCGACCGCCGTCACCGCCACCTCCCCGCTGCCGTATTGTTTAGTCAAATCTTCCGCGATAATATAACTCATTTGCACCTCATTTCGCAGTGTTGCTGTTTTGTGAAACTATTTGGAATGACGAATTACGATTGAAGATTGACGAATGGTGGATGTCGCTCTCCGAGGCGTAGGCACTGTAATCTCCACGAGCCGGAGGCTTCGCTCAGCATTTTTTTGCGAATAAAATAGAATGAATTCCTTAATTCGACATTCGTCAATCGACATTCGACACTTGTCTTGTTGGAGTTTCTTTCTCGATCAGACCGTACGCTTGCGGCCAGTGGCGCAGCTTATGTGCAGCTGAATCTGATGTTGAGATTGATTTATCCATGGTTATATAAGAAAAAGAAATAGTTATCCTTCACCATCATTTCTATAACGCCCGCAATGCTTCGTTCGGATCCAGTCGGGCAGCCATAAAAGCTGGATAAGCACTCGAAACCAAACCCACAGCCAGTGCAATCAAAATGGCACCGCCGGCCAGTTCCGGACTAAAGGGAACACTGCCGGAATGGCTCTCGCTAAACAGGGTAAGGGCCGCTTTGGTTGCCCCGAATCCCAGAATATACCCGGTGATCCCAGCCAAACCCGATACAAGGGCGGCTTCCATGAAAACAATGTTCATGATGTGGCGCTTACGAAAGCCGATGGCGCGGAAAATGCCGATCTCATCGGTGCGCTCTCTGACACTGCCCATCATCGTCACCAATACCACCAGGCTGCCGATCAAAAGAATAACGCCCGAAATGCCGTAGGATAATTTCTTAAACTGGGCCAATGTTTCCATACGACTCTTGACCACTTGTTGGATCGCCATCACCTTGGCGCCGGGAAGTGCATCCGAGATCTGCTTGACCATTTCTTCAATGGGGCAATCTTTGCACAGGGCGGCCACTTCGGCCATGGAAACACGGCCGTTTTTACCAAAAATCGCTTGGGCTGTGGAAAGCCGGGCAAATATCAACTGATCGTCCTGGGAACCGGTCGCTTCAAGTATTCCGGAGACCAGCAGGTCTTTGTCGCCTACCGCCAGGCGGTTGCCGACCGCCATATTAAGGATCCGGGCCGCTTCGGCACCCAACATGACACCGTCCTCGCTTGGCAATGTACCCTGAACATGCCACCACGGTTTTAGAATTCCAGCCGAGCTAAAATCAACACCAGCCATAAGAACTTTACGTGAGTTTACGTTGGCCACACCGAGGACAAGCGGTCCCAGCGCAGCGATATTGTTCGAATTCTTGATGGTTTGGACCCGATCCAGGTCTTTTTCGCGGATTTCTTCCATCTCAAAAGACACGCCGCCCAGAGAAATCCCTCCGTAGGTCAGGTTGAGATTTTCGGTCTTGGGTACGATCAGGATGTTGGCGCCGTATTTTTCAAGTTTGTGATTGATATCATGGGTCATCGCTTCGACATAACTGATAATCCCGACAACTGTGGATACCCCAAGGACCAATCCGGCTAGCACAAAAGCCGCCTTTCCTTTTCGCCGCAACAAATTTTTAATAACGATATTTTTCAAATTCATGGTAAATTATACCTTTTTTTCAAAATTAAAATACTGACGGCCTTCCAGGATATCTTTCACCTGAATAACCAGTTTGCCATTGTTCATCGTTCGGTTTAACGGGGCTGGGTTGCAGCCGCCTTTAACCTCGTTTACCAGCACTGAAGCAAATCGGCGCCCGCAGTTGCGGCACACCATGGAATCACCTTCCTGGTAGTAGCCTTTGCCGGCCGGCCAGCAAACATCACAAGCATCGAATGCAGCCCGGAGAACACCGTCCGAACTTTTTAAAACAAAATAGCGAATGGTATGTTTACCGTCCACATGCTCAAAATGACGCGCTTTGCCGTCTTCAAATAAGCTGGCGGGAAATGAGACGGAAGTGCTGCTGGTGGCGGCTGGTGCGGATGCAACCGCTGAAGGATTGCCGCCGCTCAGGTTTGCATAAATAACGGCCGCACCGATAATCAGAATCGCGCCGATAATGCCGACAAATATCGGCAATCGATTTCTCTTCTCGGTTCCAAGTACAGCCGCTTTTTTGGCTGCAATTTTATCTTGGTGAGTATCTTTTCCTTTTTTTTTGGACATGTTCATATTACTTTTTTTCCTTTTTTTAGACATCGCAGTAACTCCTTTATGGTTAGGTATAGACCTGGTTGAGTGCTTTTTGGGGACCAAGAAAACCCCGAAATTGTGAAGCAGTTGCCGAAGGTAGCCGAAACTTCCGCGATGACACAGCTGCAATTTCCACCGCTCAGCCAATAAACTCATTGGATTTATTTATAATTTTATTTAAATCCGTACAGAAAAGTGGTTTGAACCGAACAAAAGCTGTAGTCTGGATTATTCAGCGCTGGAAATGTGGCATGGCTGTCGCCGGGAGTCGGCAAGTCGATGAGATCAAACTAGGAAAGATAAATTTTGAAGGTATATAGGCGTCGATGGCCCTTTTAGACGCGACTGTTGATAGACGTTATAATTTCCGTAGCTATGATTGTCGGTAAGAAAATGGGTGTCAAGGTTTACCGGTCCGATAAAACTCAGCGGGCTCGATCCAGCCGATCCCAAGATAAATTTGGGCAACTCAGAGAATTGACCGGTTTTCAAATCACAGGGAACCGTGGCAGCCTCATTGCAAGCACCTGCTGATGATGGTTTCAGCTTTCCTTGGGAATGATGCATGTTCATCTGGCTGCTCTGCGTACAGCATATTTTGCCGCAGCTCGAATCAGCAGCTGCGCCGGCAGCAAACAGACTGGCAGCCAAAATCACAGTCAGGGCAACACAGATTCCTTTTAACATGATCGATCCGATTCCATTGGGCTTCTGATTCATACTGTTTTAGTATACATAATGACGAATGAGCATGTCAACAGAAAAAAATAAAAAATTATCGTGAAGCAACGATATCATAACATCTCGTTTTAATGCAACAAAATTATAACATAGCTAAAATTTAGTTATCACATGGTGGCATCATCTAAGCCTGTTATCCGTTGACTACTCTTTGCCGGAAAGGGCAAAAAAATATTGTGGAAATCGGTGAAATATCCATCATCATGGCAGGTCTGCAGGCTCTTTACAAGGCTGGTGATCGTATATATATTGGTCATATCATTACCGAAACGATGCAATTGGAACCGGAAATAAATGTAACCAAAAGATAAAGTTGATACAGAAAGGATCCAAGATGAGCTACGATTTTAATGCGGATGATGTACTGGCAATGGCCGAACAGCTAGAAGTAAACGGTGGCAAGTTTTATCGAGCGGCCGCTGAAAGCACTAAAGATCCAGACAATAAGGCATTTTTATTGGATTTGGCGGTAATGGAAGACCAGCATGAGAAAACATTCAAGGACATGCGGGCGGAATTATCTGCAAAGGAAAAAGAATCTACCGTTTTTGATCCTGAGGGGGAGGCTGGATTGTACTTACGCGCACTTGCGGACACCCGCGTCTTTTTTGAAAAAGAGATCGATGTCTCATCTATGCAAACGATTCTAAAATCCGCCATTACAGCTGAAAAAGATTCCATTGTGTTTTATCTAGGCATGAAAGAAGCGGTTGCTGAAAGCCTTGGCAAGGGTCGCATCGATCACATCATTAAAGAGGAAATGGGTCACATAAAGCTGCTCAGTGGAAAACTGGCAGCGTATAGGTAGTGCTCGTCCCTAAATGTCCTTTATCAGTGACGGGCACCTTTTGGTTTTTCCAATCTAGAAATGCGGATGGAAATTAGGTAAATTAATCCTTGCTCAAACCGTAATCTGCCAGATCCTCAAGGCCGTGACGGTCGAGCAAGGTGATATTCTTCCCGTCGACACTGATCAAATTCTGGTTGGAAAGCTTGGCAAATACCCGGGACAAGGTCTCTGGTATCGTTCCCAGTGTGCTGGCGAGTTGCCCCTTGGAAATTTCTAAGGTGACAATATTTTCGGCATTCTGTTCTTCGGCAAGGTAGACGAGATAGGATGCCAGCCTTGCGGGCATTTCCTTTAAAGATAGGTTTTCGATTTGTACAGCAAATTGCCGGAGTTTTTTGGACAAGCTTGCCAGCATATTGAGGGCCAGTGACGGGTTGGCGGAAATCAAATTCACAATGGCAACCCGAGGGAAAAATATGACGCGGATCTTGTCAATCGCCTGGGCATTGGCCGGAAATCTCTGACCGGTAAAAACCGGTACTTCACCAAACGGCTGACCGGGACCGAAAATATGTAAAATCTGCTCTTTGCCTTCTGTGGAAACCTTAAAGACCTTCACCCGGCCCTCGGCAATGACGAAAAAGCCATTGCTTTCGTCCCCTTCCGAAAAAACCAATTCGTTCTTGTTGAAGCGTTTTTCAACGGCAATCTTTTCGATGGCGGCAATCTGATCTTCCGGTAGCCCGTTGAAAAGAGGAGTGGTTGTTATAATATTGATTATTTTCTCCATAATTCTCTCTTTTTATTAAAATTTTGATTTAAGTCAAGGCAATAAACAGCAGAAACCCATAGACTTTAAGAAACCATGACGGTCAAGAAGAAACCATGACGGTCAAGCCGTGATGAGGTCAGATATTATTTGAACAGCGAAAGGATATGACCCATGAAATGTCCCGGGCAAGACACCCAATACTGGCAAGCAGGTGCAATCTTCGATGTTAAATGCCCGAAATGCGAACATACCGTAGAATTTTTCAAGGATGATACTTCCAGGAAATGTGGTCATTGCGGTCACAGGTTTATCAATCCGAATATGGATTTCGGCTGTGCATCGTATTGTCAGTATGCCGAACAATGCATTGGCGATTTGCCCCCCGAGCTGCTGGCACAAAAGGAAGATTTACTTAAAGACCGTGTGGCGATCGAAATGAAGCGCTATTTCAAAAGCGATTTTAAAAGAATCGGGCACGCCACCCGGGTAGCACGGTATGCGGAGCGAATCGGTAAGATAGAGGGCGGTAATATGGCTGTGATTTTGTCAGCAGCCTATCTGCATGATATCGGAATCGTGGAAGCAGAAAAGAAATATCAGAGCACAGCAGCGAAGTACCAGGAAACCGAGGGTCCCCCGATCGCCCGGTCAATTCTAATTAAATTGGGGGCCAAAGAAGCGCTGATTGCGGAAGTTTGTGATATCGTCGGGCATCACCATCACCCAAAACCCGATGAAACCATTAATTTTAAGGCGGTATACGACGCCGATCTGATAGAAAACATGGACGAAAGCCAAAAGGCGCATTCAACAGATGCTGAGAAGCTGGCCGAGAGTATTGAAACCGTATTTCTGACAGACGGCGGTCGTGCGGTTGCCAAAGAAGTGTTGCTACCATAAAGGAGATATCATGAAAGTTTTACGAAAAATCATAGAAATTGATGACGAACTATGCGATGGATGTGGCAACTGCATCCCGTCCTGCGCCGAAGGGGCCTTGGAAATCGTCGATGGCAAAGCGCGAATGATCGCGGACTTTTATTGTGATGGTCTGGGGGCATGCCTGGGTGAGTGCCCTACGGGAGCCCTGAGCATTGTTGAGCGCGAAGCGGAGGAATTCGACGAGGAAGCCGTCGAGGAACATCTCGCCAGACAAAAGGCGGAGGAACCCAAGCTTATGCCAATGGCTTCGGGTGGATGTCCGTCTGCTAGATTGCAGACCTTTGGGGGCGAGGAAAATCCATCGGCCGAAAGCCCTTACCAAGCCGCTAACCGGCCAGCTGCGTTTGAACACTCCGAATCGGCGCTTACCCACTGGCCGGTCCAAATCATGCTGGTGCCGCCAACGGCACCATTTCTCAAAGATGCGGATTTACTGGTCGTAGCAGACTGCGTCCCCCTAACCTACCCTGACTTTCACAGGGATTTTTTAAAGGGAAAGGCTGTTATGATGGGATGTCCGAAATTTGATGATGCCCAGCACTATATAGAGAAGTTCTCACAGATTTGCAAAGTTTCGGGCATCAAGAGCATCACCAATGTGGTCATGGAAGTACCTTGCTGCTCAGCACTTCCCATGATTGTCAAAAAAGGTATGGCGCTTTCCGGTGTCACGATTCCAATGGAAGACGTCGTCATCAGCACCAGGGGAAAAGTCCTGGAGCGGCGCCAGGTGCAGTCTGCCTAAAATATAGGTACAGGGCTCAAGGCTAAAGGCACAAGTTAACGATCCGGGTCCAGCTTCCGGCCAGTAGGGCCTACAGACCGGACGGAGGGCCCGGCTTTCATCTAAGCCCAGAATAAAATCATCGCCCGACTGCATACCCTGAGCCTTTTGCCTTATGCCTTCTTTATTCCAAATTCCTAATTCCTACCACTGCCCCATGCCCCGCGCACCATGCCTTATTCCCCCTTCCCTATCCCACGTTCCCCATTCCCCATTCCGCATTCCCCAATCCGCATTCCACATTCCCTCTGTCATCCGCCTTCTGTCCTATGAGACACATTTGTGCCAAAAATTAATCTGAGACTGTATTGCAATGGGTTTTCTATTGTGATATTCACAGATTACATCTCATTGAGTTGAATTTTCTTTTAAATCTTTACATTTTCGTGTATCGCACGGTTAACGGTAACTGTTTAATTTCCACGTTTCCCAAATATAGAAACCGGTCTCTAACATTCCGAAATAAATTGACATCAAGTGTGCGTCGATAGCGCGATCACATCTGGCATAAATATTGAAATGCAGGGGGCACAAAAAGGCTCAATGGCGGCTGCTATGGCCCTGCCATCATGCCCTGGGTATCAATATAGCAACCGGAGAGTGAAAAAGCGTGAAACCTTGCAACCTGCACATAACAAAAACGTTGGAGCTCGTTGAAGACATGATCTACCTGGCGGATCAGGGTGATACCGATCGGGAAGATAATGGATGCGGCATCCTTTACGGCATTCTGCGGGATTCTGCGTACAAGCTGAAAAAGCTGGCTGAAGAAGAAAAACAAAATCACATTAACAAGGGTTGGTGGCCGGCAGATGATATAAAAACCGATAAATAATACCTGAGGAATAGTAGGCGCAATATATTCTCTATCTATCGTCTAATTTAATTTGAAAAGGGCAGACGGGTAGCTGATGTCTTGCAACCAATCAATCGTAAAAAAGTTGGAGGAGAAAAAATGGGAAATTTGAAAGGAACCCAAACCGAAAAAAACCTTTTAGCCGCATTTTCAGGAGAATCTCAGGCACGCAATCGTTATACCTATTTTGCCAGCCAAGCCAAAAAAGAAGGATATGTCCAGATATCGGACATTTTCGCGGAAACAGCAAACCAGGAGAAAGAGCACGCCAAAAGGCTATTCAAGTTTCTTGAGGGTGGAGAGGTAGAAATTTCCGGAGCGTTCCCGGCCGGTACCATCGCATCCACTATGGAGAATTTAAAAGAAGCTGCCGCTGGAGAAAACTATGAGCATACAGAAATGTATCCCGGATTTGCTAAGATTGCTAAAGAAGAAGGCTTCGACAATATCGCGGTTGTTTTCAACTCCATAGCGGTTGCAGAAAAACATCATGAAAAAAGGTATTTGGACCTGGCAGCCAATATCGATGCCGGTCGCGTATTCAAGCGGGAAGCACCGGTAGTTTGGCGATGCCGCAATTGCGGATACCTCCAGGAGGGCAGCGAAGCACCGAATCTCTGCCCGGCGTGTGATCATCCCCAGGCTCATTTTGAACTGCTGGGTGAAAACTGGTAAATCAACATCAACAACAATGAAAGGAGAATGAAATGGCGGAAAATTTAGAAATTTACAAATGTGAGGCCTGTGGCAATATCGTTGAAGTCATCCATGGCGGCCCTGGCGAACTGGTCTGTTGCGGAGAGGCTATGAAAAAAATGGTTGAAAATACGGTAGATGCCGCCAAGGAAAAGCATGTCCCCGTCATCGAAAAAGTTGAAGGTGGGTTTAAGGTGAAAGTCGGTGACGTGGCCCATCCAATGGAGGAAAAACACTACATAGAATGGATCGAAATCATTGCGGACGGCAAAGCAGATCGAGAATTTCTATGCATTGGACAAGCACCCGAGGCTGTTTTCAAGACAGATGCAGAATCTGTAACGGCCCGCGAATATTGCAATCTACACGGACTCTGGAAAGGATAAGCGCCATGTTATCGGATAAAATGCAGGAAGCAATCAATGGCCAATTGAATGCGGAGCTTTATTCTTCCTACCTGTACCTATCGATGAACGCCTATTTTAAGTCCATTAATCTTGATGGCTTCGCCAATTGGATGTATTTTCAGGCCCAGGAAGAGCTAACCCATGCCATGAAGTTTTATGACTTCATCAATCAGCGCGGCGGAAGGGTCAACCTGCTGCCAATCGAAGCCCCTCCGACACAGTGGAATTCTCCTCTGGAAGTATTCGAAGCAACCCTCGAACACGAGCAAAAAGTGACCGGCCTGATTAATGAGTTGGTAGAGCTGGCACTCGCCGAGCACGACCATGCCTCCAATATATTCCTTCAATGGTTCGTATCGGAGCAAGTGGAAGAAGAAGAAAGTGTCACCGGTGTCCTGGAACAGCTAAAATTGATGGGTGATGCCAAAGGCGGTCTTTTCATGATCGACCGGGAGCTTGCCAAGCGAGGTCCCGGAGATGCATCCGAAGAATCGGAATAACAATCAAATTATTCTGAATCTTGCGAAAATCGGATTAAGGCAATAAAGAGCACCAGTGACGGGAGTCAAGGCCGGAGCGCTATCCCGGATTGCTAATACGCGATCGCTCCGGTCTTCATTTGAAGTATTGAAAAATTAAGCACCGGAAATCCTTTCATGTTTCGGCTTCTGTTTTCTGACGTCTGCTAACAGAGGAGGTGATGATATGACAAGCTGGAAATGCTCAAATTGTGGTTACACTTTCGAAGACGATGCTCACCCCAATGAGTGTCCATCATGCAAAGAAAAATGTGAATTTCTGGACAACACCTGCTATACCCCGGATTGTGCTTACGAAGGCACGGATGACAGAATCGGCAAACCCAAGGTCTGATCGACCATAGAATATAATGACATTGACCCGGTGAACGTCGCAGCTGAGTCCGGATCAAGGCGGGAGAAAGATATGGCCAGAGCACTTATTGTGTATGCTACCAGAACCGGTGAGACCCAGAATATCGCTGAGCTTATTGCTGAAGGAGTTCGCTTTTCAGGTCATGAAGCGGAGGTCGTCGGGGTTAAAGAAATTAAAACTGAAGCAGACCTTGAAGGTTATGACGCTTATGTTTTTGGCTCGTCCACCTATCATGGAGAAATGCTGCAGGGCATGAAAACCTTTCTGTTTCTGGCCGAAAAAGCAAATCTTGCAGGCAAGGTCGGGGGGGCATTTGGGTCCTTTGGGTGGAGCGGCGAAGCCAATGATCGCATATTTGATACCATGAAGCATATCTTAAAAATGAACATGGTCGGTGATACTTTGCGGTTAAAGTCGAGTTCCCTCGGCGGCGGGCAGCAAATGGCCCAGGAATACGGCCGCGCTATCGCTAAAAAATTTGACGAATAGACAAAAAAAACGGCAACATATATTCCCTAAATTTAACACCAACTTAAGGATGTTAACAGCAAGGAGGTTATCATGGCTGACAACACTTCAACTCCCCAGCATTGCCCCGGGTATGCTGATTTTAAAAATCTCAAGGTAATCACCTGTATATGCACAAAATGCGGAGTAGAAAAAGAGATATTTTCGGATGAATTTGATCGTGCACACTCCTGTAGCGGATGCGGGGAGCCCATTGACTTTGCCCAGTGCACAGTAGAGGGTGAAGGCAAAAGTATATCGCCCCGCTAACATTTTCAATTAGATGGATACCAAAGAGACGGAATGAATGAAAGCGAAACTTAGCGTGTTGTTGTTAACAATCGCAGTGATTGCCATCGGCTCATCGTTGGCATTTTCAAATACCGAACAGAATAAAGGCGCTGCGAATTTCGAGATGGACGGCGGTACACGAGGCAGGGTCCCGTTTCCCCATCACCAACACCAGGAGAATCTTGGTGACTGCACCATTTGTCATTCCTTGTTTCCTCAAAAAACTGGAAGTATCGAAGAACTCAAGGGGCAAGGCAAATTAAAAAAGAAATATGTTATGAACAAGCTGTGCACCAAGTGTCATAAAGAGGCCAAAAAAGCCGGTCGCAAGAGTGGTCCAACGACCTGCTCAAAGTGCCACATCAAGCCAAAATCCTAAGAGCTATTTTTATTTTTTTTTGTTAAAACCATCAATCTTAATCGGAAAAGATTACCATGCTGGTTCTTGGTTTACAGGGCAGTCCCAGAAAAAAGGGTAATACGAATTTTCTCCTGCAAACGTATATGAAGACAGCGGAAAATTTGGGTGCACGAACCCGCATCATCGACGTTACCCAAAAAAATATTATTCCCTGCAAAGAATATGTCGTCTGCGAAAAAAAAGGGTTTTGTCCAATAGATGATGACGTCCGGGATGAAATATATCCCCTTTTAAGACAAGCCGAGGTTGTCGTCATTGCCACCCCCATCTTTTTCTACAACATGACGGCACAGCTGAAGGCCGTAATTGATCGCTGCCAGACCTTCTGGGCCAGGAAATATAAACTCAAGTTGAAAGACCCCAGAGCGGCGATGCGACGAGGGTTTCTGCTTGCGGTGGCTGCAACAAAAGGGAAAAACTTATTTGAAGGCCTTAACCTGACAACCCAGTATTTTTTTGATGCTATCGGGGCTAAATTCGAAGGCAGCCTGACATACCGGGGCATTGAAGGACCGAAAGATATGGCCGGGCACCCTACGGTGCAAGCTGATGTCGAACAAGCAGTGCAACACATTTTAAATCCGTTTCGCTCCCGTAAGAAGGTTCTGTTCGTCTGTCGAGAGAATGCTTGCCGCAGCCAGATGGCCAGTGCATTTACTCAATTTCTGGCCGGCAACAAACTGGAAGTGTTCAGTGGTGGTAGCGAGCCTGCCGAAAAAGTTCACCCGGATATGGTTACGGTCATGCACGAGAAAGGCATTGACATGGGATTCCGGGTTCCGAACACGATCGATGAAGTGCTAAAGAGTGAAACACCTGAAGTCATCATCACCATGGGCTGTGCCGAAGAATGTCCTTTGGTTCCAGGGGCGCGTACGATAGACTGGGACCTGCCGGATCCTGCCGGAAAACCCCTGGAGTTTATGCGTGATATCCGCGACGAAATTAAAAACAGGGTGCAAAAGCTAATCGAGGAAATTACCTGAGAAGATAACTTGTCCCCTGCCAAAAGGGGATTCCCAAATAAATAAACTTGCAATATACGGCTGATTTGCTATGAAGGAATGCGGATGGCCGACGAATAGATCACTCAGTGTCAAGAGTTGGGGCAGAAGGTAGAACTGCTAATACAATCCAATAGAAGGAGGAAAAGAATGGACAGATATGTATGCCTAATTTGCGGGTATGTGTACGATCCGGAACAAGGCGATCCGGACAACGGTGTCGCGGCCGGAACAAAATGGGAAGATGTGCCTGATGATTGGGAATGCCCGGTGTGCGGAGCATCCAAGGATGACTTCGAAAAGGAATAATTAGCCCTCCAGTTTTTATAAAACCTGGTTCGACTTAAATTTGATGCCCTCTTTTGCCAGACATCTTACTTTTCTGGCAAAAAAGGGCATCACTTCTTAGGGCAGATGACCCCAACGTTGTAAACGCCGGAAGGTGACACAAAGTTTCAGGCTCTCCGCAGGGGTGATGATTCTTGCCTTAAATTGAATCATGTTTATATTAGATCCTTAAATCAAAAATACCGGCACAACTTGAATTAACCCTAAATGAACTCCTTAACTGTTAACCCGAATAATCTGAACCGAGGATTGAATATGGAACCGATAAAACTTGCTGACGGCATATATAATGTAGGGGTTATCGATTGGAACGTCCGGGATTTTCACGGCTATTCCACCGATCTTGGCACGACCTATAACTCTTTCTTAATTTTGGATGAAAAGACCGTCCTGATTGACACGGTGAGAAAAGAGTTCTCCGATCAATTAATGGATAATATATCCCTGATCATAGATCCTAAGAAGATTGATTATGTGATCAGCAACCATACGGAGTTGGATCATTCCGGAGGTTTGACCCGGGTAATGCATAAAATAGGAGAAGACAAGCCTGTTTATGCATCGAAAATGGGCCATAAAAATCTGTCCAAGCATTTTTGGCAGAACCTCAACTACCAGCCAGTCTCCAATGGGGAAGTGCTGAGTCTTGGCAAGCGAACGCTGACATTTCTCGAAACCCGCATGATTCATTGGCCCGACAGCATGTTTACCTATTTAAATGAGGATAAAATTTTATTTTCAAGTGACGGTTTTGGCCAGCACTACGCCGGACCTGAAAGATATGATGACGAAGTCGGCGACAAAATTATGGTCCACGCCAAAAAATATTTCGCCAACATCCTATTGTTATACTCTACCCATATTCAAAAATTGCTGGATAATATTCTGGCGCTTGGATTGGAATTTAAAATGATATGTCCGGATCACGGTATCATCTGGCGCCAAGATCCGGCAAAAATCGTCGATGCCTATGTACGGTGGTGTCGCCAGGAACCCAAAAAGAAGGCGGTTGTGGTTTACGATACCATGTGGCACAGCACCGAGAAGATGGCAGAAGCCGTGGTGGCCGGCATAAACAAAGAAGACGTCCCTGCAAAACCGCTTCATTTGCGAAAAACCCATCGAAGCGAGATAATGGTGGATGTTTTTGATGCGGCGGCAGTTGCGATTGGATCGCCAACTCTGAACAATCAACTGTATCCTTCCTTAGCTGACTTCCTAACCTATATGAAAGGGTTAAAGCCCTTAAACAAGATTGGGGCGGCTTTTGGATCCTACGGGTGGAGTGGTGAAGCTGTTAAAATGATCAACCAGCAATTGGAAGACATGAAATTTGACCTCATTGATCCGGGACTGAGAGTACAATATGTACCGGACAAGGAGGCACTGGGAGCCTGCTATGAACTCGGCCGCAAAATTGGGAAGGCGGTAAAGGGATGAAAAATCCGGTTGTCGACCTAAGTTCGTGTATTCAATGCGGCATTTGCAAGGATTTGTGTCCGGAAGTGTTCAGATTGAACGATGCGGGCTTCATTGAAATTACTGAAATGGCCGATTATCCCGAAATTGATGTAAATGACTGTATAAAATGTTGCCCCACTGATTGTATTTACTGGGAGGAGGAGTAGTCAGTTTAAATAAGGTAAAGAGGCTGTCATGAAAAAATTTGCTCTTTTTGTGTTTAACGGAGATCCCATGTGTTTTGTCCACGTGCTGTTGAATGCACTTGACATGACTGAAAAAGGCTATGAATCCAAAATTATCATTGAAGGCGCTGCCACAAAATTAATTTCAGACCTGGAAAAAAAAGGACACCCGCTGCATCAGCTTTGGCAAAGGGCGAGGGCAAAAGGATTGGTGGAAGGGGTCTGCAAAGCCTGTGCAAATAAAATGGAGTCGATAACGGAGGCTAAAACCCTGGGCTTACCCCTCCTGGAGGACATGTTGGGACATCCGGGCATGGCCCGTTACCGTGACGCAGGGTTTGAAATTATCACGTTTTAGGTCTTTCACCAATTTCCCTCCTCAGAATCTCAAGGGCATGCGACCGAAAGCGTCCTGCCCAAAAATTGAGATTTCATGTTGCAAAGAATCCAATGAAACAGGGTAAATCAAGCAGTCGGCAGCTAAAAAAACAAATGTTGCCCTTACTAAATGCCGATGACTTCAGCCAAGGTTTGGCTGAAATTCGTCGATTTCCACCCCGTATAGTTGTCGGACCACTTTTTTCTTATCTTTGCTCTCTGGAGGAAATTGTCAAATGGCGTACCGTGACAGCCATGGGGGCTGTCATTGGTGACCTCGCCGCAACCGATCTGGAATCAGCCAGGGTGGTGATGCGGCGCTTTCTCTGGAACCTGAACGATGAATCCGGGGGCATCGGATGGGGCTGCCCTGAATCCATGGCAGAGGCCATGGTCAGAGATGAAAAATTGGCCTCTGAGTATGAGTGTATGCTGATCTCCTACATCAGGCCGGATGGAAACTATCTGGAGCACGAAGGATTACAGCGCGGTGTTCTTTGGGGAATCGGCCGACTTGCTCGGCATCGGGTGGACTGTATGCGGGCTGCAGCCAGGTTTCTGCTGGCCTATATGGAATCTGATGATCCATACCTCAGAGGACTTGCTGTTTGGGCACTCAGCCCGATATTGATTGATGAAGCAATTCATCGCTTGCAAAAACTTACCAGAGACCCGGGCGAATTGAGCCTATATCGTCACGGGAGGGTTTCCCGGGTAACCGTCGGTCAACTCGCTGAAAAAGCATTGTGTCAGCAAAAAAACACATACAATTTTTAGCAATTAACGATATTCCCAAATCCGCCAGAGTATTCTTACCATGAATTGGACCAAAGATGCTGAGCAAAGTATTCAAAAAGTGCCATTTTTCCTTCGAAAACGGGTCAGGGCAAAGGTTGAAAAAGAGGCCCAAAGCGCTGGCAAAAACGTGGTGTCCCTGGCTGATGTTCGATCAACCCAAGCTCGCTATCTGTCCGGAATGGCTTCTGAAATAAAAGGGTATCAAATCGACACCTGTTTTGGACCCAGGGGATGCCCCAACCGGGCCGCAGTCAGTGACGAGCTCATCAAAAACATTGAAACCCTGGTCAAAGAAAAAAGCCTACTCGGATTTCTTGAGAGCCGGGTTGAAGGATCCCTGAAATTTCATCACGAATTCAAGATTACACTGGCTGACTGTCCCAATGCCTGCTCTCAGCCCCAAATAAAAGACATCGGCATCATCGGCGCCTGCCGACCTCAGTTGAGCGAAGAATCCTGTACCATGTGCGAAGCGTGTGTCGAGGTGTGCAAAGAGAATGCTATCGTTTTGGTCTCCGGAAAGGAATGCCCCCAGATTGATTTTGACCATTGTCTGCACTGCGGAAAATGCATGAAAGTCTGTCCGACCGGTACGATATCACAGGGTGCCCAAGGATATCGGGTACAGCTCGGCGGCAAACTCGGCCGCCATCCCCAATTGGCCACAGAATTGCCGGGGTTATACACCGAACCACAGGTGCTCCAGATCGTCAATGACTGCCTCGACTTTTACACCAAAAACAGCCACCATGGCGAAAGATTCGCCCAAATCTTGACACCTGCCGACATTAAAAGAATCGCCGCACGTTATCAAAGATAATGTTATTGTATTTTGGGATTTCAGGCCAGTGATGGCGGCGTTGAACTGCTTCAACCCCGCTATGTTGTCACTAACTCTAATAGATCCCCGCTGCGGCGGCACCGTCAATTGACACATCCTGATTTCATACTATATTAGTATACAAATAAAAATCTACCGGAAATTGAACAAACAGTTACGTTAAAGGAGAAAAACCGTATGGAAAAAATGACCTTTTCAATACCCAACATTTCATGTGGGCACTGTGTTATGGCCATAAAAAATGAATTGAACGAATTGGATGGCATCAAAACAGTAGAAGGAAATCCGGAAGCCAAAAGCATTGAGGTCGAGTGGGAAGCACCCACCACCGAGGAGAAAATCAAGGAAACGCTCAAAGAGATAAATTATCCGGCCGCCTGATCCCTTCAGTAAAATTCCGGATCCAGCTTCCGGCCCGTAGGGCAGGATTAACTATGACAACCCAAAAATTTACACTCCCCATCGCCGGCATGACCTGTGCCAACTGTGCGGCCAACATAGAACGGGGCGTCAAAAAACTTAAAGGCGTGGCTGACGCCAATGTCAACTTTGCCGCTGAAAGTGCCGCGATTTCTTTTGATCCCCAGCAGCTGCAATTGCGAGATGTGGTCGATAAGATTTACAAATCAGGCTTCTCGGTGCCCACGCACAAGGTAGAAATGCCGGTGACCGGAATGACCTGTGCCAACTGCGCGGCCAATATAGAACGGTCCCTGAACAAAAAAACAGCCGGGGTCGTGAACGCTACGGTAAATTTTGCCAGCGAACGGGTAGCGGTGGAATATATTCCCGGTGCAATAAGCCTGGATGGCATCGTTGCCGCGATAGAACAAGCAGGTTTTGGTGCGATCCCACCGTCAGAAGGAATAGACGAGCAAGATGCCGAACAAAAGACGCGCGAGGCCGAAATTAAGGACCAAACCCGCAAGTTTGCCGTCGGCGTCTTGTTTGCCTTGCCGCTTTTTATTTTGAGCATGGGGCGTGATTTTGGGCTGATCGGCCAATGGAGCCATGCCCCCTGGGTCAATTGGTTCTTCTGGGCCCTGGCCTCTCCGGTACAATTTTACACCGGATGGGACTATTATGTCGGAGGTCTGAAAAGTTTAAAAAATAAGAGTGCGAATATGGATGTTCTGGTCGCCATGGGATCTTCGGTAGCCTATGCGTATTCGCTGGCGGTGCTGTTTTTTCCTTCGGTTGGTACTCATGTCTACTTTGAGACTTCAGCGGTCATTATCACCCTGATTAAAATGGGGAAAATGCTCGAGTCCCGCACCAAAGGCCGCACGGGCGGTGCGATTCGCAAACTGATCGGTTTGAGCCCCAAAACCGCAACGATTCTGGAAAACAATATTGAAAAAGAAATTTCGTTAACCCGCGTTAAAGTGAGTGATACCGTTATCGTACGCCCGGGCGAGCGGGTACCGGTGGACGGTGTGGTCCTCGATGGCCGCTCCGCAGTCGATGAATCCATGCTCAGCGGCGAGCCCTTGCCGGTTGACAAACAGCCGGGGGACATGGTCGTCGGCGGTACGATCAATGGCGAAGGCCTTTTGCGGTTTAGCGCGACCCGGGTCGGCAAGGAAACCGCCTTGGCTCAAATCATTCGGCTGGTTCAAGAAGCCCAGGGCAGCAAGGCGCCAATTCAGGCCCTGGCCGACAAGGTCGCTGCCATATTTGTCCCGGCGATTATTGGAATAGCGTTTGTCGTCTTCTTACTGTGGTGGGGCATTACCGGAGATTTTGTCACCTCAATGATACGGCTCGTCGCCGTTTTGGTTATTGCCTGTCCCTGCGCCTTGGGTCTGGCCACACCGACGGCGATAATGGCCGGCACCGGCAAAGGTGCTGAAAAAGGCATCCTTTTTAAAAGTAGCGAAGCCCTGGAAATGGCAACCAAGCTGGATACCATTGTGCTGGATAAAACCGGAACCATTACCATGGGCAAGCCGGCTGTGGTCGATATCATTCCACTGTATTCTCAATTTGATTCGCCAAACGATCTGTTAAAGCTGGCCGCCTCGGTTGAAAAAGGTTCTGAACATCCTTTGGGAAAAGCCATCGTGCAAGAGGCCAGATCCCGGCAGATAAAGCTATTAGATCCGGTGGATTTTAAAGCTTCCGGCGGTTTCGGTGTGCAGGCCGCAGTGGATGGTCATTCGGTTCGGGTGGGTAAGCCCAGGTGGTTTCAGGATTCAGATATAAACGTTCAGCCTGCCGACGAAGAGATCACGTTACTTCAGTCACAGGGCAAAACAGTGATGGTTGTGGTCAGAGACAAGGAATTGTGCGGTCTTATTTCAGTATCTGATACCCTGAAACCGGATTCAAAAGAGGCCATCCAGCAGCTGAAAGACCAGCAGTTGAGGGTGGTCATGCTCACCGGCGACAATCAGCAAACAGCCCAAGCCATCGCCGCCCAGGTCAATATTGATGAGGTCCTGTCCGAAGTCCGCCCAGAGGAAAAATCTTCTCAGGTTAAAAATTTGCAGCAGGAGGGATTGTGCGTCGGTATGGTTGGTGACGGTATCAACGACGCCCCGGCACTGGCCCAGGCGGAAGTCGGCCTGGCCATCGGAACCGGTACCGATGTGGCCATTGAAACGGCAGGCGTAATTCTGTCCAGCGGAAGCTTAATGGGTGTGCCGCGGGCCATTCGGCTGAGCCGCGCCACCATGAATACAATCAAACAGAATCTTTTCTGGGCCTTTGGCTACAATGTCCTTCTGATTCCGATCGCGGCTGGAATTCTATATCCTTTTGAAACCCTACCCACCATGCTGCGCCAGCTACACCCCATTCTGGCCGCCCTGGCCATGGCCTTCAGCAGTGTCTCGGTGGTAGCCAACAGTCTGAGGCTTTACAGAGCGAAGATAAAATAACGCTTTTTTGTCTGACAGCGAATTGCAATTAGAGCGTTTGGCAGAATAACGTTCCGCTATCGGCAATTTTGCAATGCAGCTTTAAATCGTAGTAGCACCCCAGCTGATTTATTCCAAATGCTCTAATACGAACTGACAGATCAATGACTTTCTAGAACCTGTTCCCAAACCAAAGCCGTTTACTGACATTTCAGGGTATGATGAAAGTCGATATTTCTTTCCTCAACTTTTCCATCCACCTTCAGGTTTGGAATGTCTATCGTCCGTCCTCTAAAAAAATCATTAAAATTATTTAAAGTCAAAGTAGAATTAGTTGTAACCAAACAATACCTCCCGGCTCATTACAGGCAATTCGCGGCCCGGACGTGAGCAAATTGTTTAAATATATGAATTATCAGGAGGTTAAATGGGCAAACAGATTTCCAGGAGAGCATTTCTTAAAGGAGGCCTGGCCTCGGCGGCAGGTTTGGCGGCCACCAGTGTGTCAGGCCCCGCGGCGGCCGTCAAAGCCGATGACAGTAAACAGTTGGCAACACTGCTGGATATTCGAAAATGCATTGGTTGTGAAGCCTGCGTGGAAGCCTGTGCGGAAGTAAATTCTGAAAAGTATCCCGATCCACAAAAACCTTTCCCTAAGATGTATCCCAACAGGGTTCCCGTCGAGGACTGGTCGGATAAAAAGGATGTGAATGATCGGTTAACGCCCTACAATTGGCTGTTTATACAGCATGCTGAAGTTGAGACAAACGGTGAAGTTTCTGAATTGACAATCCCTCGACGCTGTATGCATTGCGTCAATCCGCCCTGTGTCAAACTTTGCCCCTGGGGCGCAGCACAACAGCTAGAAAATGGCATCTCACGCATCGATTCGGACATTTGCCTGGGAGGTTCGAAATGCCGTAAAGTTTGTCCATGGCACATCCCCCAGCGTCAGACAGGAACGGGGCTGTATCTGGATCTCATGCCTTCATTGGCTGGCAACGGCGTTATGTATAAATGCGACCGTTGCTACAATCGTGTTGCAGAAGGTGAGCTGCCGGCCTGCATCGAGGCCTGTCCGGAAGAGGTCCAAACAATCGGGCCGCGGGAAGAAATCGTTCGCAAAGCACATGCCTTGGCCAAAGAAATAAACGGCTACATATATGGTGAGAATGAAAACGGCGGCACCAACACCATCTATGTCTCGCCAGTTCCATTTGAAGAGTTGAACAAGGCAGTTGAAAAGGGCAAGGGAAAACCGGGCTTGAAGCCGGTAGAAAATACCATGGCCCGGGCCAATAATCTGGCGTTTGCCATGTTGGTGGCCCCCATCGCCGGTATGGCGGCCGCTGTCGGCAAGTTTTATAAACATACGAAGTAATTTAGATGGTCCGAAAAGGGGGTGTTTCTAATGGATAATGTTCAAGGCAACTCAACAGCGATCAGTGCGCCCGGTCGTTGGTTCTACCTGATAATGATTCTTTTTCTGACCCTGTCCGGTTTTGGTCAAATGCCTATTTTTAAACGCTATTACATTGCAGATATCCCGGGATTCGGTTGGCTGGCTGAATTCTTTATAACCCACTATATTCACTACCTGGCAGCTGTTTTATTTTTGGCTTTTAGTGCCTATTTGATCGTAGACTATTTTTTGTCGAAGCGAAAAGTCAGGCCGATGACCGCCAGTGGCTATGTCCGCAGCGCTCTACTTGCCGGCATATTGATCAGCGGCGTGTTTCTTGTCATCAGAAATTTGGCCGGTTCGAATTTTTCTCCTGAATTTATTATTTTTCTGAATCTTTGTCACCTTGGACTGGTTATAACTTTTTTGTTTGTCAGCCTGTACTGCCTTGTCAGCAAAAAACAGTGGACAACAGTCCGATAACCACGTATAAAAAAACCGGAGTGGCATTTTAATCTCTTTTCACACTCGTTAATGAACTTTTGTGTTCGTCCTGTTTCGATTAGATGCCATTCATAGGAGATAACCCATGAAAGATTTATTTATCGTACTGGGAATTGTCGGCGTCTGGATCTTGCTCCAGGTCTACATCCTGCCGAAATTGGGAATTTCCACCTGACTGAGGGATTCTTGTCAGGTGACAAGCGACTATGACAGCGGAAAAGAAATCAAATCACAAAAAGATCAAAGATAAAGATTTTGAACTGATCCAGGCGATAAACTCCGGTCAGACCGACAAGTTTCACGACCTAGTCAAAAGGTATGAACAGAAACTATACAACTTCAGTTTGCGGATGTGTCGGGACCATCGTGATGCCGAGGACATGATTCAGGAAACATTCTTAAATGTTTTCAGGTATTTAAATGGATTTCGATACGAAACTAAATTTAAAAACTGGATGTACAAGATAGCAGCCAGCACCTGCATCAAAAAAAGACGGAAATCCAAGTTTGCCCCTGAAAAAGAATTGTCCCTGGAGGAGTTTAGTCCTGCAAATCAGACTGAAGTTCCGGACCATGTCCCGGAATGGGCATTAATGCCTCTGGAAAAATTACTGAATCAGGAACTGTCCAACGCCATCAACAAAGAAATTTTGTCACTTCCCAAAAAGTATCGTCTGGTAATCGTGCTACGGGATATTGAGGGATTCAGCACAGCGGAGACAGCCCAGATTCTCGGTTTATCGGCGGCCAATGTGAAAGTAAGACTTCACCGGGCTCGGCTTTATTTAAGAGATAGATTGAAAGGATATTTTGAAAATGACGAGTGATGATCATGACCATAAACATTGTCTGGAAATGTTTAAAAAACTCTCTGAATATATTGATGGGGAGTTGGATCATGTTAACTGCGCTGAAATAGAAAAACATGCTGATAACTGTGTCGCTTGCTTCACCTGTCTGGAAACTCTCAAACGGACAGTCGCAATTTGCAAAAGTGTCAAAGATAAGCCGGTTCCGCAAGAATTCTCTCGAAAACTGAAAGAAATCATTCAAAACATACCCAAGCCCACCTCACCTTAATCCCCAAATTGCCGATAGCTTTATTTTCGTAACCGTCGGAGGGTGAAATTTTAGAGCGGTTGGAATAAACCAGCTAGGGTGTTATCACTTTTTAAACTAGCATTGCAAAACTGTCGATAGCGGAACGATATTCTGCCAAACGTTCTAAGATGCCCCCTTTAATTGCTTCCAAAATTCTTTGATAATAATTTGGGACGCGTCTTCCGCATTCACCGCTCCATTATCGGAAAACAGTAGACACGATTCGATTAAATCCATGTTTGCTTCCAGAGCGAACTCATTTTGAATATATTTGCCCAGTGATGTATTAAGCAATGGCAGTTCACTCTCGGCTTTAATAGCTACTTCCATCTTCTCCCGGAAGGGCAAATTATACAGGAGGTGCTGAACGGCCTGAGGTACGCTGGCCGGATGTGATTCGTTTACTTCACTTATTTTGAAGCGATCTTTTAAATTCTTCTTCAAGCTCTTCTCTCCTTTGCAAGAACGGGTAGTTTATGGTTCTCTCTTCAATGCATTTCTGAACCTTTTCCGCCAAAGCCAGTCTTTCTCGATTGTCCATGCCCCACCTCCACAAATAAGACATTAGGTTAGTGATTGAATGGCTGCTGTAGCCATACGGATAGGGAGTCGACGAAACATAAAATCGGGTTTTACAAGGTTTGTGCCAAAAAACTTGAATCGCAAAATTCTAAATAAATTCTGTTACTTGTCTGAATTTTTACGGGTTCGAAGATCATGAGCCAGGGGAAAGTTATTTCAGTATTTTGGGGGATATTCTTCACAACTTGAGGCAAAAGTTCCATAGCAGTTATTTAGATAAATTATGAATAGATCACAACATTACAACGAAGACTAGCAGTAATTGCTTCTCTGAAAACCAGTGAATTGGGAATTTTTCTTCACCTTTCTATCCATTTTCTTTCATAATCAGTTATCTGCATCAAAGCTCGTAAGTAATCCTAACTTACTGTTATTTATCTTCTTTTCTATATTATTAAACTTTGGCATACGATTTGCCATAGATAATGACAACCTTATCGGGCAGCTTGCTTATTCTGAAGTAGCATAGCAGCCAAATCATGCAAATTCATCTTTTAGAAGGGAGGTATGTGATGAGGTCAATAGAGAAAGGAAGAATATTAAAAGTATTTTCAATTGCTACAGGCCTATTTATTTTGTTCGCAAATACGCTTGTTATCGACAAGGTCCATGCAGAGCCCAGAAATAATAAAACAATGGTGCATAAACATCTGCATTTCAAGGTGAAAAGCGAAACGATCCGTGTGGTAACGGCCTACAATGTGGGGGACCCCCGGCAAACCGATGATACCCCCTGCATATCAGCCAATGGTGAAAATATTTGCAGAGCACTAGCCAAAGGAGAGATGCGATGCGCAGCCAACTTCGTACCATTGGGCTCCCACTTATATGTAGATAAAATTGGCGTGTGCTTGGTAACCGATCGCATGAACAGACGCTATCGCAACCGGGTCGATATTGCCATGCAAAAGGACGAATATCGAAAAGCACGACGATTCGGAAAACAAAAATTGCACGTTAAAATATTAGATAGTAAAATTACCAAGAATTAAATTTTAAAGGACTACAATTAACTCCCTTAATAAGCCGCCGGCAGGGTTTAGATATAGATCAATGTCTTGTGGTCACCCGGTAACGGTAGAACCTTTTCAATTCTCATCCCGCCAAGGCGGGGTGGCTTATGAAGGGAGTTATCAGGAGTTCTTGCGAGTCTGAGGTTTTCGTCGGCAA
>JAAUYD010025419.1_pt1 | contig 23964 bp, 20 predicted proteins | sample 7278101 | NCBI WGS metagenome assembly JAAUYD01 (sample SAMN14350128, study PRJNA611818) | marine sediment metagenome | isolation source: surface marine sediment (0.6m) | place: French Polynesia: Moorea | collected 2018-08
CATTCGCTGTATCAACCGCCTCGAAGAACATCAACGCGGTAAGATAATTGTCGACGGGATCGAGTTAACCAACGACCTAAAAAATATCGAGAAAATCAGAGCTGAAGTAGGGATGGTCTTCCAGCATTTTAATCTGTTTCCCCATCTGACTATACTCGAAAATTTGACACTGGGCCCCATCTGGGTGCGCAAGATTCCTAAAAAAGATGCCGAAGAAACTGCGATGTATTTTCTGAACAAGGTACAGATCGCAGACCAGGCCATGAAGTATCCCGGGCAGCTTTCCGGGGGACAGCAACAGCGGGTTGCCATCGCCCGCAGCCTCTGCATGAGTCCCAAAGTGATGCTATTCGACGAACCCACTTCCGCGCTCGATCCGGAAATGATCAAAGAAGTGCTGGACGCTATGATAGAGCTTGCCAGAGAAGGCATGACAATGATCGTCGTATCGCATGAGATGGGATTTGCCAAGAGCGTTGCCCACCGGGTGCTTTTTATGGACTATGGTCAAATTGTAGAGGCGAATACGCCGAATGAATTTTTTGACAATCCCCAACACGACCGCACGAAGCTTTTTCTAAGCCAGATATTACACTAGCCAGAGTATTTTACGATTGCTGCTCAAAACGAGCAGATTCTTTTCGCCAAAGTATCCCCCGTTACCCCTGCTCCTTACGACTACCGGAATAAAATTATTGCCCTATTGCCCGCGATTCTTATCGATTAGGGCTCATGGAAAATAAATTCAAGTTTTTCACTCTGATTTTCGATATACCCACATCAATATTCCACTTATCAAAATCTGTCTCTATTTGCATGCAGCTTAAGTTTTGCTCTTTCGTTGCCGATATATACCTATCCCGGTTGAACCGGAATTTACCAATCAATGCGTGTTCGAAAGATCCAATCATTTTTTATGACGGCCTCTGAAAAAACTGTGTCTTGGGCATGTCGCAGGTAAGTGGAGGTCCGGATAGAAGGAGATAAACATGAATTTGTATTATGAGGTTGGTGATCAACAGATCGGCCCCATCGGAAAAAGAGAGCTTCAATCGTTGGTCAAAGCCAAAAAACTGAATGCCAGGACTCGCGTCCGGGAGGAGGGAAAGGAAGACTGGGAGGACCTGAGGAGTTTTGTGCAGCGAAAATTGCGTGACAAGCCGCAAACAGATTCTTTAGCCCCGCAAATCCATCAAGAGGTTTGCTCTGAATGTGGCAAGGATTACAATCAGAGTGATATGATCCGGATTGATAATGCACTGGTATGCGCAGGTTGTAAGCCATTGGTCCTTCAGAAAATCAAGGAAGGCGTGAAAATCGGTGCGGGTTCGAGATTGAAAGACTATGGATCACTAGAAAAAGGGCTTCAAGGGAATTATGACTTGTCAGTTTCCGACCTTATTAGTGAAGCATGGCAAATGACCAAAGGCAGTAAATTGGTAATCGTCGGGTCGTTTTTGTTAGTTTGGATCATTGGGACCGTTATGCAGAATGTAATTTCCTTACCACTATCATTTCTTATCGGATTTATTGCTGCTTTTTTTGAAAACATCGGTGTAAAACCTGAATCAAAAGCTCTTATTGTGGCAGCAGTAGGGCTTACCGGTGCGTTCACTGCGATACTCTCTTCTGTGGTACAGGCACCACTGTGGGCGGGTTTGGAAATGATCGGCGTCCGGCGGTCGGTGGATTCTCACATTTCTTGTCGTTTAGTTTTCAATTATTTTAAACAGTTTGTTCCTTTAGCATTAACATGGTTGCTTATAACTTTCTGTACAATGGTGGGCTTTTTATTCTTCATTCTTCCCGGAATTTATTTAGCCGTTGCATCCATGCTGTCAATACAACTAGTTGCTGACAAAAAACTGGGACCCTGGCAGGCATTTAAATCTTCTGTGAAAGCAATTAGTCATAAATGGTTTCATGTTTTTTGGCTTTTTATCGTCTTGGGGTTTCTTGTGATGATTAGCGCTATCCCGCTTGGCATTGGCTTGATTTGGACCGGGCCACTATTTATCGTTGCAAAGGGCGTTTTATATCGTAATGTATTTGGTGTGGACGAAGCCACATGAGCTTCTTTCAAGACGAATTACAGTAATTAGTGTCTGAACCGACTCAGGTGGTTTGTTGGGTTTCTACATCTCAGACGGATCAATCCAACCTGCCAAGAAGCTGGGTTCCCTTCTAAGCGCTATTTTAAAAAAAATACCTAATTGCGTTTCTATCCAATTATGGTCTGGGATAGCCCGATGCACATGATTGAGTGTCCAAAATGCCAAAAGCCATTGAATGAGAATGTCATCAACACGTTTGCCTTCACTCATTGCAAAGGGTGTGGCGTTGAGCTGCGTGCCGACGTTTTTCCGGCAATAAATAAACAACCCGAGATAGGAAAAACCAGTGAAACGATAAATTCCAAAAGGGAGGCAGGTTGTTTTTATCACCCGGATAAACAAGCCGTCATTCATTGCTCCAAGTGCGGGCGTTTTCTTTGTGCATTATGTGACTTAGAATTTAGCGAACAGCATTTGTGCCCCACCTGTTTTGAGGTCGGCAATTCAAAACAAAAGCTGGAAAATCTAACTAATAATAGGATGTTATACGATAATATTGCTCTATTTCTATCAATTATCCCGTTTACATTCATTCTCTGGTTTTTGTCGTTCATCACCGCACCGGCTGCTTTGTTTATTGTCATTCGCTACTGGAAAGCGCCTACAAGTATAATACCGCGCAGCAAAGCCCGGTTTATTATTGCTTCTATATTGGCCATTTTTCAAATAGCGGGATGGTCTGTACTTATATATTCCATCGCAGCATAGGTGTGGCGATGTCGCATTATAAATGGAATTACAAGTATCAAGGATAGGAGAGTTGATAAATTTTGAAAATACCAAACCTCTATAAACGTCTATCCAAGCGTGGTAGCATTTTAAACCAGTACTCGTTGTGGGCCGCTCCCGACCATCTAATTTCTATTTCCGCCAGCATTTTTTCAGAGGAATATAAACGATTTTACTTCCAGGATATTCAGACCCTAATCCTCCATAAAACGGAAGCATGGAGAGTATGGAACTGGTTGCTTGGGGGTTTGGGTGCAATTTTTGTTCTGGTCGCTATCGCCTCAAAGGGCCCAGTAGCTGTCTTTGCCGGGATCGTATCAGCGATGGTCTTGCTTATTCTATCCATTAACTATGTATTAGGCGCCACGTGTGCGTGCTACATTCAAACCGCGGTTCAAAAAGAGAGACTTTATACATTAAATAGAATCCGGAGGGCTCAAAAGATATTGGACTCTTTAAAGCCTTCTATTCTTGGAGCTCAACGAAAGAGCGAACCATCTAGTCTCGATCAAATCCAGAAAAGATCTATATAAAATAGAGAGTAAGATAATGTCAAAGAGCATCGGTCAACAGCGATGTTTTAATCATATGAGTCGTGAAGCAGTGGCGAGATGTCCGGAATGCGGTCGGTATTTTTGCCGCGAATGTATCACCGAACATGAGAATCGCGTGCTTTGTTCCAATTGTCTTTGCAAAATGACGGTATCGTTAACACACAAGAAATCACGGTTTGCAGGCCCGATCAACGCTTTGCAATTTATTTGCGGTGTAATGTTGCTTTGGGTTTTTTTCTATTATATCGGCCAGACATTGCTGGAGCTGCCGTCCTCATTCCATGAAGGAAATTTATGGCATCCATGAAAAGTACTTATGGGAAACATAGCAAAAGCGTGATTCGCATTCTGGAAGAAGCGATTCAATTCTTGCGTTTGGCACCGGCCACCTTGTTTCTATGTTACTACATCGGCAGTCTCCCATTTATTCTCGGTCTACTTTATTTTTGGGCGGATATGAGCCGCAGTGCTTACGCGATGAAACATTTAGCGGTTGCGTCCTTAGGCCTTGCTCTACTTTTTGTTTGGATGAAATTCTGGCATGCCATCTTTGGTATGCAAATACGTACAAAACTCTTTGACACTCCTCAGGCGTCATGGTCCCTTTCCCGCCTTTTTGCGCTGGCCGCCTCTCAAACACTGATCCATTCGACCGGTTTGTTTATTCTGCCCCTTGCAGCATTCGTTATGTTGCCTTTTGGTTGGGCTTATGCCTTTTATCAGAATGTTAGTGTTCAGGTGGAAAACGAATCCTGTGGTGTAAGGGTTGCGTGCCGGAAGTCCTGGCAGCAGGCCAAACAATGGTCCCTGCAGAATCATATGTTAATGACAGTCTTATCCTTGTTTGGTTTAGTAATCCTGATCAACAGCGCCGTTGCTATATTAATTCTGCCATATGTATTAAAAAAATTTTTGGGAATCGAAACGGTTTTTACTTTTAGCGGTTTTCACGCCGTCAATACAACATTTTTGGCATCCGCTTTGGGCATCTCCTACTTATGTCTGGATCCATTAATCAAAACCGTTTATGCATTGAGATGTTTTTACGGCGAAGCGTTGACATCGGGCGCAGATCTGAAGGCAGAGCTTAAATCGTTCAGATCCCTTGGCAAAATACTTGCTGCAGCTTTAATTCTGATTTCATGCATTGCACCCAATACTGCCAACGGATCAGACAAAATTGAGCGGTCATCCGCTGAAATTGCAACAATTTCTTCCGAGGAGCTTGATCGCACCATAAATGAAGTTCTCGAGCGCCGCGAATTTGCCTGGCGTTTGCCCCGAGAAAAACAACAAGCCGAGGATGCACAACAGACCGGGGCATTCGCTTCTGTTATCCACTGGATAGTCGAAAAAACCAAAAAAGTATTTCAGACCATTAAAAACTGGATTCAGAAATTCATTGAATGGTTAAATAAATTGTGGCCTAGCTCCGGCAGGGCCGATTCGGATAGAGAATATGATTGGAGACAATCCGTAAGACTCTTTCTTGTTTTACTTTTTATCGGTTTGGCCGTTTTTCTGGGATACCAGATAGTCAAGAAATTAAGGAATCGACAATCGTCTGCAGTTGAAATCGAGAGTGAAGCGATATTACCCATACCGGATTTGGCGGACGAAGAGATTAAGGCCGATGAGCTTCCGGTTAATCGATGGCTGGAATTAGCCAAAGAATTAATGGCAAAAGGTGATCTGCGGTTGGCGATGCGTGCTATTTATCTGGCCACATTGGCATATCTTGCGGAAAGGGAGTTGATTACGGTAGAGATTTACAAGTCCAACCGTGAATATGAAAAAGAACTTTACCGCAGAGCGCATGCCAAGAACGATCTATTGGGTGCATTTTCAAAGAATGTAATGATTTTTGATCGAATATGGTATGGCATGCATAATGTCACCCTTAGCGATGTTGATAATTATCTCATCGATCAAGAAAGGATAATGGCTCTTGCTGGTTAGTAGAAAAGTAACTCTAAGTCTTTTTCTCTTAATCTTGATCAGTTTCGTATATGGTTTAGTGCACCTATTTCTATTACGTTTTGAATCCGGAGACATGTATCCACCTTATTCATCTTTGCGAAGTGATCCACTTGGCACACGGGTTCTTTATGAGAGCATAACGAATTTAAATCCGTCGTCGGTTAAGCGAAATTTTCTTCCTTTTTCTCAAGTACAGTTTAAAGAACCGACGACTGTTTTTTATTTGGGTGGCCACATATCAGATTCAGAATCCGTACCTAAAGAATTCGCAAACACCGTAGATAAACTGACCGAGAACGGGGGACGCCTCGTCATGAGCTTTCTGCCGGTGAATAAAAAGCCAAATGCAGCGCTCAAATGTGGTAAATCAAACGACGAAAAAGAGGTTGCCGATAAGGAAAATCAAAAAGCGGAAATAGAGACACGCCAGGCTGAATCTTCAGAAGGGGAATCCACCGGATCCAATTCAGAACGGATAGAAACAAAAGATGACTCTTCACAGGAACTCGATGATTCGGCGCTTTATCATAAAACAGTCTCACTTAAAGAACGTTGGGGAATCAGTTTCGAATATGATGATGGCAACGACCCTCTGAGTAAAGCACATCTTGCCGATGAGCACGAAAAGGACGGCTTGCCGGATTCAATTTCCTGGCACAGCATTATTTATTTCGATAGTCCGCAAGAACCCTGGAAAGTAATTTATCGCCGCAATGGCCATCCGGTGCTCGTTGAACGACCCTATAAGCAAGGCACGATTTTACTCGCTGCAGATTCCTTTCTGTTCAGCAATGAAGCCCTGCGGTCCGAACGATATCCGGACCTGTTGACGCGTGTGATCGGGCCGCGTTTTCAGACCATGTTTGATGAATCCCATTTCGGAATATACAAAGTTCCGGGAATTGCAGGACTTATTCGAACCTATAGATTTCACTGGTTTTTTTTGACGCTTGTGTTGTTATTTATCCTATTGGTCTGGAAAAATTCTGCTTACTTCGTTCCACCGCTGGACGATAACGATGGCGATACCAGTGATGCGGGTTCCGGCAAAGACTACACCCAGGGGCTAACGAGTCTGCTACGGCGAAATATTGCTGTGAAAGACACATTACGGTTAAGTTTAGAAGAATGGAAAAAATCGTTTTTATCCAAAGGAAGCCCTAAATCCGAGAAGATTTTAGAAATTTTAAATGTAATCGAAATGGAAGAGGCTTTGTCCGATTATAAGGCGAATCCTGTTAAAGGATATAATATGATTAGAAAAACACTTTCGGAAGGAAATTCGAAATGAACGAGAACTTGGACTTTTTAAAGAAGGTCATGCAACGCTCCAAACAGGAAGTTGCCAAAGTAATCATTGGACATGACGATGTCGTTGATCTGTCGCTGGTTGCAATTTTTAACGGCGCCCATGCCCTCGTTGAAGGCGTTCCCGGCGTAGCAAAAACTCTACTTGTTAGAACCATCGCCCATATTATGCGCTGCGATTTTTCACGAATTCAATTTACTCCCGATCTTATGCCGACTGATATTACCGGTACGCATATCTTCAATATTCAGGAGAACAAATTCACCCTGGTAAAGGGTCCGGTATTTACTACCTTTCTGCTTGCCGATGAGATCAACCGGGCGCCGGCTAAAACCCAATCGGCCCTGCTACAAGCAATGCAAGAGCGCACGGTGACCATCGATCGAAAAACCCATGAACTATCGCCAAATTTTACCGTATTTGCCACCCAGAATCCGATCGAATATGAAGGCACCTATCCGTTACCGGAGGCCCAAAAGGATCGATTTATGCTAAAAATTACCATGAAACTTCCCGAGCGCGATGATGAATTGGACCTTGCTCAGCGGATGCTGGGCAAAGAAGCTCCGGAAAGCGTTCTATCGGGCGGTGTAGTCAAACAAATCATATCGCCTGAAATACTGATCAAACTGCGCAGTACATTGGAAGAAATTTTGGTTAGAGAAGATTTGATTACCTACATCGTAGATATTGTGCGCAAGACCCGAACGCATCAAAGTGTTATGGTTGGTGCCGGTCCGCGGGCAACACAAGCGCTGCTGCTCGCCAGCCGCACGTATGCAGTAATCAATGGCCGGGACTTCGTTACCCCGGATGATATCAAATCCATGGCGATGCCGGTTTTGGAACATCGACTGATCCTAAGACCAGAGTATGAAATCGAAGGACTGACCGCACCGGAAGTTATCAAAGATATACTAAAAGAGATTGCGGTACCGAGGTAAACGTTTTTTTACGATTAATCAGGGTTAACGTATGGTTGGCAGAATTCGAGCTGTCAGTTAGTACCCGTTCGGAAATTGTAGATTTTGATTCAATACGATGAAAATTGTGCCGACATATAGATTGATGCTGGCGGTGAGCGCCGTATTTTTGCCGCTTTCAATAGTGGCCGCTTTTATGCCTGCCAAGAGTGAACTTATTTTTTTTCTGTCCGCCGGGTTGGTTGTAGTCATAGTGTTTGATGCCATTAAAGCTCCCGCAAAACTCGTCGGTATTCGGATAAGACTTCCAGAGGCAGTACGCCTGTCGAAATTCCGCGATGGCGATATTAAAGTGCATATCGAAAATGACACGATGCAGGTACTGCCAATTCGACTCGGATTCGCATTTCCCACAGAAATTTATTCCCCCCATCGCGACATTCTAACTGTACTGCCCGAGGGCACGGCTTTTTCTTCTTTGCGATGGCCGTGTAAAGGGCTAAAACCGGGGGCTTACTTGCTGGATAAATGTTATCTGGAAACCTCCTCACCGATCGGATTTTGGACGACACGCAAGTCCTTGCAGGCCAGCTCGCAACTGCGGGTTTATCCGAACCTGATGGTCGAAAAGAAAAATCTAAGCGCTCTTTTTTTAAATCGCGGTCTGGGCACGCATACCCAACGGCAGGTCGGCAAGGGGCGCGAATTCGAGCAACTTCGAGAATATCTTCCCGGTGACAGTTTTGGAGACATACACTGGAAAGCGACCGCCAAACGGGGAGAACCGATCACCAAAGTGTACCAGATTGAGCGAACCCAGCAAATCTACGTAATTATAGATGCCTCCCGGTTAAGTGCAAGATATTTAAATATGCAAGCCGTGGATAATACATTGGACCCGAATGAGAGCGCTGTATCTGGATCCACCATCCTCGAACGTTTTGTGACCGCTGCGCTCGTGATGTGTCTGGCCGCCGAGAGACAGGGTGATTTGTTCGGTCTGATTAACTTTGATGAGCGGGTCCGGAACTATGTGGGAGCCAAAAACGGTAAGGCCCATTTCAATGCCTGTCGCGATGCCCTTTACACTTTACAGCCGCGACGGGTGACACCCGATTTTTCTGAATTATTCACCTTTATCGGCTCGCGCATTCGTCGAAGAGCGCTGCTGATTTTTCTTACTCAACTCGATGACCCTGTTTTAGCTGAAAGTTTTGTTGATAACATCGATATCATTGCCAGAAAACATCTCATTCTTGTAAACATGTTGCGGCCGGCGGAAGCCCGGCCAATATTTTCCAGCGCAGCAATTTCTTCAGTGGATGAAATTTACCAATGCCTGGGAGGACATATACTCTGGAAGGGACTTTGTGAAACAGAAAAATTCCTGAAGCAGCGTGGTGCCGGTTTTGCCATGCTGGATAATGAAAATCTTTGCACCGACTTGATTTCTCAATATGTGGGTCTGAAGAGAAGGCAGGTATTGTAAGTAAAATACCTAAAGTATGCTATGATCCTTGACTTAAGAAAATTTATAACCGAAGAAAGACCCTATTGGATAGAGCTTGAGAATTTTCTCGATAAGCTTGAAAACGAACCGGAGCATAAATTAGATCTAAAAAGTCTGGAACGGCTTCACTATCTTTACCAGCGAGCGTCGTCTGATTTGTCAAAATTAATGACGTTTTCCGTTGAGCCCAATACACGCCAGCTTTTAGAATCACTTGTCGGCAGAGCGTACGGCGAGATTCACGAAACTCGTGAAAAACCGCATCGCCTGGCACCGTTTTACTGGTTTACCAATACTTTTCCCCGAACATTCCGTCACCATATCCTCGCATTTTGGATTTCTATGGCGGCAATGTTACTGGGATCGATTTTAGGCGGATATGTGATCAGTGTTCATCCGGAGTCCAAATATATCCTCATGCCTTTTTCGCACCTTCAAGGAGATCCTTCGGAGCGTGTGGCGCGTGAAGAGGGTGCCAAAACAGATCGACTGAAAAGCGCCAAAGCCTCTTTTTCTTCTCAATTGATGACCCACAATACCAGAGTTTCTATCTTCACACTTGCGCTCGGCGTCACCTGGGGCATCGGGACTGTCGTTATGCTTTTTTATAACGGTGTCATTCTGGGTGCCGTCGCGGTGGACTATGTTTTGGCCGGCGAAACCAGATTTCTGCTTGGATGGCTTTTGCCCCATGGGGCCATCGAAATTCCAGCTATCGTGTTGGCAGGTCAAGCCGGCCTTATTATAGCGGGTGCTCTGATTGGTTGGGGACGTACCGTATCATTGAAGGCCAGGTTGAGAGAAATATCGAAGGATCTGGTCACCTTGATCATCGGTGTCGGACTCCTGCTGATTTGGGCCGGAATCATCGAGGCCTTTTTTTCGCAATATCATGAACCGGTATTGTCATATGAAGTCAAAATTGCATTTGGAGTTTTCGAGTTGGTGATCTTGACAATTTTTTTGGGAATATCGGGAAGAAAGGTAGAAGTCTCCACGTAGCTGATCTTAACCTGTAACAGTTTGAAATGAATAACTAATTTTTACGAAAGGCAACCTTAAGCGGTGAACTCTGAACCTGTTTACACGACTGATAGGACAAATACCCTCACTATCCAGACCCCAGAAGGGATTGCGTTTTCGCTTCAACTCGCCGGACCGATTACACGATTTATGGCGTGGACCATTGACCTGGTGACGGTATCGGTAACGACATCGATAGTGAATGTTTTTCTGGTCCTTCTGGGGTTTATCAGTCTGGATTTGGCCTATGCGATTGCCATCCTCACTTACTTTGTCATCTCCATTGGGTACGGGATTTTTTTCGAATGGTATTGGCAGGGGCAAACACTTGGTAAGAAACTTATGCGGTTGAGAGTTATGGATGAAAAGGGCCTGCGGCTGCAATTCAGTCAGGTTGTCATTCGAAATCTGTTACGATCGGTAGACAGTTTACCCGGGCTTTACCTTTTAGGGGGGCTGATTTGCTTGATCAGCAAAAAGGCCCAGCGGTTGGGAGATTTTACAGCCAATACAATCGTCGTTTGGAATCCGCGGATTCTCGAACCGGACCTCGATCAATTGCTGGAGGGAAAATACAATTCATTCCGGGACTATCCACACATAGAAGCCCGCTTACGGCAGCGTGTTTCGCCACCCGAAGCACAAATTGCGCTGCAATCTTTACTGCGACGCGATGAATTGAAACCATATGCCAGAGTTGAACTATTTCAAGATATTGCTATTTATTTTCAAAATAAAGTTACCTTTCCCCAGGAAGCCACTGATGGCATCTCGGATGAGCAGTACATTCGGAATGTGGTGGATGCGCTGTATCGATCCAAAACTGCCGGATCCATCAGTTAAGCGTCTGCTGTAAAGGCAGCTGTCGCGCTTCAATCCAATGGAAAATCCACCATGAGAATTAACCTTTTTTACCGAATCCACAGCAAGTGCGTATACAAAGGAATATCTTGCAATTTGAGGTGGAATTGGAATAAATAAACCGTAACGGCTTAAAAGTTTTAAGGTTCAGGGTTTCCGGCTAAAGAACCCTCAAAGCTACAGCTTAGGGGATTTCGTATCTAAAGGGCTCGCAAGGCGGTGACACGCAGCGGGTGAAAGCCTCCCATCCGGATATCGTGTTTAAATGTGCGCGATGTCGGGATATGACAACCTCTGAACCCAGAACGTTGAACCGAGGACCGATCAGTTTGTAATGTTTCACACAAGGGATTTAGTGTTTGGCCTAATGGCGTCTGATCCACTTTGAGGCATTTATTTTATGAAACCCATCGTTGCTATTGTCGGCCGCCCCAATGTGGGCAAATCTACCCTGTTCAATCGTGTCACGCGGACCAAAGATGCATTGGTGGATGATATTCCAGGGGTTACACGGGACCGACATTACAAGGATGCCTGCTGGAATGACATTGATTTCACCCTGGTGGACACCGGCGGATTCACCGAAGGAGATGATTTTGCAGATGACATCCGCTATCAGGTTAATCAGGCCATCAGCGATGCGGATCTAATTATTCTGTTGATGGACGGCAAGGAGGGTATTTCTCCGTTCGACCGGGAAATTGTCGACATCTTGCGTGCCGTCGACAAACCGGTGTTTTATGCCGTTAATAAAATTGATGGTGCGGAGCAGGAGGTCTTTCTTTCAGATTTTTATCAATTGGGTATGGAGATGCTTTATCCTCTCTCCGCAGAACACCGTTACGGCATTACCGATCTATTGGATGAAGTGGCCGAGACATTGACCGGTACTGCTTCCGAACCGTCCGAGGGTATTAGCCATAAAGCTATCCGGCTGGCGGTGGTGGGCCGGCCCAATGTTGGCAAATCGTCACTGATAAACAGAATACTGGGGGAGAAGCGTCTGTTGGTGAGCGACATCCCCGGTACGACCCGTGATGCAATTGATTCGGTATGGGAAATGAATGGAAAATCCTATCTTCTCGTCGACACGGCCGGCATTCGGCGTAAAGGAAAGGTTCATAAAAAGCTTGAAAAATTTTCAATCATTAAAGCCTTAAGAAGCCTGGATCGCTGTGATGTTGCCCTCATTCTGTTGGATGCGTCGGAAGGTGTCACCGATCAGGATATCAGCGTTGCCGGCTATGCGCTGGAACGGGGATGCGGCTGCATATTGTTATTGAACAAATGGGATCTGGTAGCCAGGGACAGTAAAACCGCCAAGGAATATTACGAACGGTTAAGGTACCAGGCAAAGTTCCTTAATTTTGCGCCGGCGATGACCATTTCGGCCTTGACCGGTTTGCGGGTCATGAAAATTTTCAAACAAGTGGATGAGGTCTATGAACAGTATAGCCGCCGTATCACAACTGGCCAATTGAACCGCTTTCTGGAGCGGGCCATTGAAAAAAATGAACCGTCGTTGCATAGGGGAAAACGCATCAAATTTTACTATGCAGCTCAGATATCCACTAAACCCCCCACGATCGTTTGCTTTGTCAACTATCCACAGGCAGTCCATTTTTCTTACAAGAGATACCTTATCAATCAGTTGAGACAAGAAACGGGCCTGGATAAAACGCCTATTCGGATGATATACCGGCTTCGGGAAGGCAAAAAGAAGCGCGGGCGAGGGTAGGACATCGGGATTTGAAAGTGGGATGCGGATATGGGAAAGTGGGATGCGAAAAGAACTGTGGCCCCGGAGAAAAGGGGTTGCAATTGTGCCAACCTAAGGGGTCTTTAGAGAACGATATTTACATTCCATAGGAATTCAAACGTGGACATTTTCGATTTTCATGCGCAAAAAGATGTGGAATCCTCGCGGCCTTTGGCCGAGCGCTCACGACCGCAAAATCTGGATGAGTTTGTCGGTCAATCCCATGTGGTGGGGGAAGGAACCCTGATATACAACGCCATCAAACATGACCGAATATTTTCCATGATTTTTTGGGGCCCTCCAGGTTGTGGTAAAACCACCCTGGCAAGAATCATCGCCGGCGAAACCAAGTCTCATTTTATTCACTTTTCCGCGGTGCTTTGTGGGGTCAAAGATATTCGCAAAGTCATTGATAAAGCTCGTGATCAGCTAAAGCTCCACCGCAAACGGACGATTCTGTTCGTCGACGAAATCCACCGCTTTAATAAAGCCCAACAGGATGCATTTTTACACCATGTCGAAAACGGCTTGATTACCTTGATTGGTGCCACGACTGAAAATCCGTCCTTCGAGGTGATCTCGCCCTTGCTCTCCCGTTGCCGGGTTATCATCCTAAATTTGCTCACCGCCGAAGATATCGCCACCATTATAAGAAATGTCTTGAAAGACCCACAACGGGGTCTCGGGAAAATGAACCTCGAGCTGGATGCCGATGCGTTTGACTACTTGGTGAAAATTGCCGACGGAGATGGGCGCGTGGCCTTGAACAATCTTGAGGTGGCCGCGTCATTGGCGGATCCTGTAAAGGAAGTTTCCGGCCGAAGAAATACAGAACGAATTTCATTAAAAGATCTTGAGCATGCAATTCAAAAGAAAGCGCTAGTGTACGACAAATCCGGTGAGGAGCATTACAATATTATTTCAGCCTTTCACAAGAGTATGCGGGGCAGTGATCCGGATGCAGCACTCTACTGGCTTGAACGGATGCTGGCCGCCGGAGAAGACCCTTTTTACATTGCCCGCCGCATGGTGCGGTTTGCCTCCGAAGATATCGGCAATGCGGATCCCCAGGCTTTAAATCTCTCCTTGAGCGCCATGGAAGCATTTAAATTTCTGGGGCACCCGGAAGGAGAACTGGCGCTGGCCCAGGCTGTGGTCTATCTGGCTACGGCCCCCAAGAGTAACCGTATTTATGCGGCTTATGGCAAGGCGCAGCAGATTGTTAAAAAATCCGGATCGCTGCCGGTGCCGTTTCACATTCGCAATGCGCCAACACGCTTGATGAAGGATATCGGATACGGAAAAGATTACAAATATGCCCACAACTACACCGATGGATTTACGGACCAAGAGTATTTGCCGGAGAAAATCAAAGGGCAGGTGTTTTATGAACCCACTGGGCGAGGCTATGAAAAAATTATCAAAGAACGCCTTGACGGTTGGCGAAGATTAAAGGCCGAAGCACAGAAAACGGATGGAGAAGACTAAAGGACTAAAACCAAATCAGCTTACGACTTGCATTTACATCTCTCCATATAGTACTGTTTTGATAATTTTAAATACTGGGCGCGCGTCGATTGATTTGTCATCGGCATAAAATCGCTTCAATCCAACACACGTATTCAGCTTCCATCCAAACATCACCAAACCGGAGAACGACCTTTGAAAGATACGGAATACGTTGATTTTTACGGAGTCGATTCGTTATTGACCACAGATGAAAAATCGGTTCGAGAAATTGTTCGCACATTTTTCGATAACGAGTGCATGCCAATCATCGTCGAACATTTTGACAAAGGGACTTTTCCCATGGAAACGATTCCACGTATGGTTTCGATGGAACTTTTTGGCTGCCACGTTGACGGCTACGGATGTCGTGAACGCAGTCACCTGGAATACGGTTTGATCTGCCAAGAACTCGGTCGTTGCGATAGCGGATTGCGAGCCATGTTTTCTGTTCAAAATTCACTGGTGATGTTTCCTATTTTTCAATTCGGATCCCCGGAGCAGCGTGAAAAATGGCTGCCAAAAATGGAACGGGGTGAAGCCCTTGGATGTTTTGGCCTTTCCGAACCGAATTTCGGCTCCAACCCTGGCGGCATGGCTACCATCGCACGTAAAAAAGGCGAAAATTATGTCCTAAACGGTCAAAAAATGTGGATCACGAACGGAACGATTGCAGACATGGCCGTGATATGGGCCAAATTAGATGGAGAGATTCGAGGTTTTATCGTAGAGGCCGATCGGCCCGGATTTCGCGCCACTCCCATCAAGCGAAAATTTTCCTACCGCACATCACCCACTGCGTTCATTGACATAAAGAACTGTGAAATCCCGCAAACCAACATTCTGCCACAAGCAATTGGGCTGAAATCAGTATTTCAATGCTTGAACCATGCCCGTTATGGAGTGGCCTGGGGAGCACTTGGCTCTTCCATTGCATGCTATCAGGAAGCTCGAAAGTTTGCCGTCAACCGGAAAGTGTTCGACCGACCGGTAGCCTCCTACCAGCTCGTCCAGGATCAACTGACCCGTATGCTGGTTGAAATTACCAAGGCCCAACTTATTAGCCTCCATCTGGGCCGGATGCTTGATGACGGCCATGCCAAACCCTCACAAATTTCGCTAGCCAAATTGAATAATGTTCGTGAGGCTTTAAAAATAGCGCGTATGGCCCGGGATATCACCGGGGCACGGGGTATTCTGGCTGATCATCACATCATTCGCCATCTTTGTGATCTGGAGGCCGTTAGCACCCTTGAGGGAACCGCCGGCATGCACACATTGATTCTAGGCCAGGAAATCACCGGAATCCCGGCATTTAAATAGATGTTTCAATCAATCACTAACACTTTGGCGCCCCGGATCTTTCGTTCTTTAAGCTCAAGCAAAGCCATGTTGGCCTCTTCCAAGGCAAATTCCTGAACTTCAGGGATAATCGGTATACGGGCAGCCAGTTCTAAAAAATCGGCGACATCCCGGCGGGCAACGTTGGCAACGCTCTTAATTTCTTTTTCCATCCATAGATGCTTTGGGTACTCGAGTTTCAGGAGGTTTTTCTTGTCGAAATCCTCTTTGCGAATGGCATTGATTACGAGCCGACCTGCGGGGATCAATACCTTAAGGGCTTCTATCACCGGCTTCCAGGCCGGAGTGGTATCGATGATGCGGTGCAGTTTTTGCGGCGGTTGATCTGCCGTATCACCGGTCCAGGCCGCGCCCAGTTCCCGGGCAAAATCTCTCTCCCTGGCACTGCGGGCAAATACGTAAATATCGCAATCAGGGTATTTGTGTTTTGCCATTTTTAACACCAAATGAGCCGAGGCACCAAAACCAGTCAGCCCCAGTTTCTGGCCATTCTGTAAACCGGTCAGACGCAGGGATCGGTAACCGATAGCTCCGGCGCATAGCAGGGGTGCCGCCTGGGCATCGCTAAAAACTGTTGGGATTTCATAGGCAAAATTTTCGGGTACCGTCATTATCTGGGCATAACCGCCAGGTGCGTCCCGGCCGGTAGCTCTGAACTCGCTACAGAGATTTTCCAGTCCTGCCCGGCAAAAATCACATCTTCCGCAAGCCGAATGGATCCAAGCAATGCCCACACGATCTCCGACACGATAACGCCTTGCTTTGCGACCAATGTCAATCACTTGTCCAATGACCTGATGGCCTAAAATCGTCGGCAGCTGTTGGGGTGGCGTGCGGCCTTCGATTTCATCCAGTTCGGTGTGGCAGATACCGCAGGCGGACACTTTGACTAGAATTTCATTATCAAAAGGCCTTGGGTCCGGCACATCCTGCAACGCCAGCGGTCGCCGTTCATCTTCGAGGTTGCACAATCGGTTGAGTACCATTGCCTTCATGTCCCACTACTCCTTTTGCATGCATTACGATTTGATCGGATTGAGATCAGATTGTTTTATCACACTTTGTTTTGTTATCATATTTGACGGTTAGGTCAAGTTCATCGAATTGACCCTTTCAGTTAGAATTCTTCTCTTTACTCGGTTTTCTTTTTAGGATATGAAAACTGCCAAAACAGATCCTAATTTTTCCCGACTCAAAATTACTGACATCAAGGATAACAAAAATGGCAACCTGCAGTTTATCATTCCCACCGGTGGTATCTTTGGTTTATTTCCCAAGGCAGACCAAATCAAACCGTTTCTTAACGGTAATGCCGCCTGACGAACATCCATAGAAATCACAATATTTTGTCCTGTTTGCCCACCATTGACCTGTTGCCTGTCAATATGGTATATATCCGCCTTTCAAATTGGGAATTAGAACTCTATAGGAGGTAGTAAACATGAAAGAGGTAGTTATTGTCAGCGGGTCACGGACTGCAATCGGTAACTTCGGTGGTGGTCTTAAAGATGTTCCGGCGGCGGAACTCGGCGGCATCGTCATGAAGGATGTTTTGAAAAAAGTCAACTTAAAGCCGGTAGCCGGCGCTGTCGCCCTGGAATCGGCACCAGACAAACTGCGGGATCAAGGAGTTACTGATCTCGAAAAGAAATCCTATGACTGGGATGCTGAGGCTAACGAAGTTACGATCGATGAAGTGATCATGGGTAATGTCCTGCAGGCCGCCCAAGGACAGAATCCCGCGCGGCAAGCGATGATCGCCGGCGGAATACCCAAGGAAACACCTGCATTTACAATTAACAAGGTATGCGGTTCGGGGCTTAAGGCAATTGCCTTGGGTGCATCGGCAATTATGACCGGATCGGCAGATGTCATCCTTGCCGGTGGACAGGAAAACATGAGTCAGGCTCCCATGGCCTTACCCAAAGCCAGATGGGGGCATCGTATGGAGCTGACCGGGGTTGGGGATATTTATGACTTGATGGTATTTGACGGTCTTTATGAAATTTTCTACGGGTACCACATGGGGATGACAGCTGAAAACATTGCTGCCATGTATGGAATTAGCCGACAGGAGCAGGATGAATTGGGTGTATTGAGCCATACTCGGGCTATAGCAGCGATCAATGACGGAATATTTGCTCAGGAAATCGTGCCGGTGACCATCAAGACGCGCAAAGGAGACATCATTTTCGATACGGATGAGAGACCCATGGACACCAATTTGGAAAAGATGGCGAGATTGAGGCCGGCCTTTAAAAAAGACGGAACGGTCACCGCTGGCAATGCCTCTGGAATCAATGATGCCGCCGCCGCGGTGTTGCTGATGAGTGCGGATACAGCCAAAGAGCTTCAACTTGAGCCAATCGTCAAAATCAGGTCTTTTGCCGCCGGTGGTGTTGATCCTGCCTACATGGGATTGGGCCCCGTTCCCGCTGTTAAAAAGGCATTGAAGACCGCCGGAATGACCCTGGGCGACATTGACATGATCGAGCTCAACGAGGCATTTGCATCCCAGGCCATCGGATGCATGCGGGAACTTGACATCCAAACGGATCGGCCCAATGAACTCGGTAGCGGGATATCTTTGGGACATCCGATCGGTTGTACCGGCGCTCGCCAGATGGTCACCGGTATGAATCACATGAAACGCCAAGGCTACAATACGGGGATCATTACCATGTGTATTGGCGGTGGAATGGGCATGGCCATGGTCGTGGAGAGTTAAACTACGAATGACGAAGGACGAATGACGGAGTAAGGAATTCTATCTATTTTATTATAGGAAGATGGAGCGGAGCGTGCCGACTTCGCCACAATGGCCTAAGGTTACAAAGGCTGAAAGCGAGTCTGGTTTTCGAGATTCTGCGATCTGTTGCATGCTGAAATCTGTCCTCTGTCTGCCGATTTCTGTTATTGGTTGCTGGTTCGGGAAATATGAAAATCCGAAATTAAATCCCTTAAATTGCCAATCGCTGATTCTTTGAAACTATACGTTTTTTCCTTTACTTAATTTGCAATTATTGCTAATACTTATTCGTATTTACCAAGATCTGTCCAACAGGCTCAAAGTCACGTGAAAAATAACATCCGGGGAGGATAAACAGGATGAACGTTAGCAGAAAATTGGGTATTTTAGTTTTTTTCGGTGTCCCTGCCATTATCGGTGGAGGGATCACCTACCATATTTTTGATGGAAATTATGTGCCGGTCTTTGTCTATGAAACCCTCCTATTGACGATAGCAGGTGCCTATTTCAGCAAATAATTTTCGTATCCTCATATACTGAACGATACCATATTTTGAATACTGCCACGGCACAGGCCCTCGGATAGTCGGGTTACTGTGCCGTGGCTTTTATTATTTTATCGCGGAAGATTCGTTTTCCAGAAAAATTGGAGAACACCCGGTCACCAATAACGGGGGAAGAGGTGCCGGGGTACAAATACCAAGCAACCCATCCAATCGGGAGGTACTTTGAGCGATTCGAGACAGCGTGACATTATTTTGTGGTTTTTCCTGGCCTTGTTTCTGGTCTCCTGCTTTTTGCTGGGTTGGCTCCTATGGCCTTTCTTGTCCGTAATTGTTCTGGCTGCAGTTGTTACCGGACTTTTTAATCCGGTATACCGGCTTTTGAATCGAAGACTCAGCTCTGTTTTTTCCTCTTTACTTACCTGCTTGCTCATATTCCTCGTTCTTTTTATTCCAGTATCTGTATTTATCGGTATTTTGGCAAATGAAGCCTATGATATGTACTTAGCAGCCAGGGAGGCGGTGCTGAGCAATCCATTCAAAGAACTGTTTGCAAACAGCAGAATTGTCGAAAAAATCAATCCGATCTTAGCCAATTTTGGGCTCACCATTACAGGTGACGAAATAAATAAGGCGATCGCCGAGCTAGGTAGAGTGGTCGGATTGTTCCTTTATGACCAAGCCCGATCCATGACAACCAATTTGCTTAATGTCGTGGTGAATTTCTTTTTCATGATTTTAATTATTTTTTATCTTCTGATCGACAGTCATCGCCTGGCATCTTTTATTATTGAGCTTTCGCCGCTTCCAGACGATCAGGACGAAAAGCTTATCCAAAAATTTAAGGACATGGCCGGAGCCATTCTCATCGGAAATGGATTGGGTGGGATCATTCAGGGTGCCCTGGGAGGCGCTGTTTTCGCCATGTTCGGCTTTAAATCTCCCTTTCTTTGGGGTGTGATCATGGCCTTAATGGCATTTCTACCGATTGTGGGCATCGGCATCGTATTTATTCCAGCATCGATATACCTGTTTTTATACGGGAGATTTGCAGCCGGCATCTTTTTTATTGTTTTTTATGTATTACTTTCAGGAGGCATTGAATATTTCTTCAAACCCAAACTGGTGGGAAAGCGAGTTCAAATGCACACCCTGCTGGTGTTTTTGTCCATTATTGGTGGGTTAAAGCTTTTCGGTATTTTGGGCATCATTTACGGACCCTTGGTCGTGACGGCGTTTCTGACACTGAGCGATATCTACGAATCCAGCTATAGACGGATTGTTGACCCTGCAATAAAATAATGAAGTGCCAATTTCATCCTTGGGCGGCATCCAATCCATTTGGGTTATGGTATTTTATTGTTAAACTTAACATTAGGAGTTGAAATGATCCAACACGAGGGTATGGGCGAAATCAGCATCGAAAAAGAGATGAAAAAATCATATCTCGACTACGCCATGAGTGTCATTATCGGTCGGGCACTGCCGGATGTACGCGATGGTCTCAAGCCTGTCCATCGGCGGGTGCTGTTTGCCATGCGGGAGCTTAAAAATGATTATAACAAGCCCTATAAAAAATCGGCTCGTATCGTTGGTGATGTGATTGGTAAATATCATCCCCACGGAGATACAGCCGTCTACGATACAATTGTGCGTTTGGCTCAGGATTTTTCAATGCGCTATCCACTGGTGGACGGGCAAGGCAATTTCGGCTCTGTTGACGGTGATCCACCGGCTGCCATGAGGTACACTGAAATTCGCATGCAGCGTCTGGCTCATCAGATGCTGGAAGATCTGGACAAGGAAACAGTTGAATTTGTACCAAATTATGATGAATCGCTAACCGAACCGGCGGTTCTGCCTTCAAAAATCCCTTACCTCCTGATAAACGGGTCTGCCGGTATTGCTGTAGGTATGGCTACCAATATACCACCCCATAATCTTTCTGAGGTTACCCATGGTGCCATTGCACTTATTGATAATCCACAAATAACCTGTCAGGAGCTTATGCAATCCATCCCGGGCCCTGATTTTCCCACCGGCGGGGTTATTTATGGGACAGAAGGGATCAAAGAAGCTTATCGGAATGGCAGAGGTATCATAAAGGTGCGGGCTCGGGTAATCGTCGAAATGGATAAACGCACCCAGCGTGAAACCATCGTCATAACGGAGCTGCCATACCAGGTCAATAAAGCCAAGTTAGTTGAGAAGATCGCCGAACTCGTCCGCGACAAGCATATCGAAGGTGTTCGCTTTGTGCGAGATGAATCGGACCGCGAAGGCATGCGCATTGCCATCGGCCTCAAAAAGGACCAAATTGCCGGGGTGATTATCAATCAACTTTATAAGATGACCCGCATGGAAAACACTTTCGGCATCATTTTTTTGGCCATTGTCAACAACCGGCCGGAGATGTTGACCCTGAAGGAAATACTGGAATATTTTATTCTGCATCGCAAGGAAATCGTTATCCGTCGCACCCGTTATGATCTGAAAAAAGCAGAAGCACGGGCTCACATTCTGGAAGGATTGAAAATCGCTCTTGATCACTTGGATGATGTTGTGGCCTTAATCCGGCAATCCAAATCTCCACCGGAAGCCAAAGAACGGCTGATTGAACAGTACGAACTGACGCCAATTCAGGCCCAGGCCATCCTTGATATGCGGCTGCAGCGCCTGACGGGTCTTGAACGTGAGAAAATTGTCGAAGAATATAAAAACCTGCTCAAAGATATTGCCCGGTTCAAGGAGATTCTCGCCAATGAGCGTCTGGTTCTCAACATTATCAAAGAAGAACTTGTCGAGATTCAAAAGGAATACGGCGATAACCGGTACACTGAGATTGTAGAAAAAACCAAAGAAATTACCATTGAAGATATGATTGTCGAGGAGGATATGGTCGTCACCATTTCCAAGCGAGGATACATCAAACGCAACCCGATAACGCTTTATCGTAATCAACGCCGCGGGGGCAAGGGGAAGACGGCGATGGGGATAAAGGAGGATGATTTTGTCGAGCATTTATTTGTCGCATCAACCCATCATACCTTTATGTTTTTCACCAGCAAAGGCAAGGTTTACTGGTGTAAAGTTTATGATATTCCCCAGGCAGGGCGTATGAGTCTCGGCAAGGCAATTGTCAATCTGCTTAATTTTGAACCCGGCGAAAACCTGACGGCTGTGCTTGCAGTTCCGGAATTCGAGCCTGGTTATCACGTGCTCATGGCTACCAAAAGCGGACTGGTTAAAAAGACTGATTTAATGGCATTCAGCCGGCCCAGAGCCGGCGGTATCATTGCATTGAGCCTAATGCCCAACGATGAATTGATATCCGCCAGAATTACCGATGGCACCCTGAATGTATTTTTAGGATCACTCATGGGCAAGTCCATACGGTTTCATGAGGCGGATATTCGTCCTTCCGGACGCACATCCATGGGAGTGCGGGGCATGAAGCTTGACGAAGGGGATCGAATTGTGGCTATGGAGGTGTTGAGCCACGGCCAGACGCTGTTCGCCGTTACTCAAAACGGGTATGGCAAGCGAACATCCATCGATGAATACCCTGTGCAGAAACGTGGCGGGAAAGGCGTGATTTCAATCAAAACAACCCCGCGCAATGGACTGGTCGTTTCCATTTTACTCGTTGAAGAAGATAACGATTTAATGCTGATGACTAGCAGTGGCAAGATTATCCGGATGCCCATTAATGGTATTTCCGTTATTAGTAGAAACACCCAAGGGGTAAAAGTTATGGGCATGGATATTGACGAACGGGTGGTAGGAGCAGCACGGTTGGCTGAAAAAGAAGAGTAGGTCCTCCTGTCTGGACCTGGCCCAAAACAAGTTTTACCAGATTTCAGGTTTTCGATGACAATTACTTCCGTTGAACCCGCTTGTGCAGGTTGAACTTCAAATTATTGCATGAATGGATGAGAAAAAACCCCACAAAGGCGAAGGCCATCGACAACGACTGCGCGAACGGTTTCTAAGCGCTGGTTTGGATGGATTTCAGGATTACGAAGTAATCGAGTTGTTACTGACACTTGGTACGCCGCGCAAAGATTGCAAGGATATGGCCAAGGCAGCGCTATCGAGGTTCAAAACTCTGCAAGGGGTCATGGAAGCCTCTACCCAAGAGCTCTGTGAAATTGATGGTATCGGGCCTAAAAACGCTTTAGGACTAAAATTAATCAAAGCGGTATCAGACCGATATCTTGAAAAGAAGCTGATCCATAAAAGTCTAGTTAACAATTCAAAAGAACTGTTTGATTATCTGTATCATAGCATCCGGGATAAGGCCCGCGAGCACTTCAAAATTATTTTTTTAGACTCTAAAAACCGGATAATCTCGATCGATACCCACTCAAAGGGAACTTTAACTACAAGCAGTGTCTATCCGAGGGAAGTGGTGGATTCTGCGCTCAGGCACAAAGCTGCTGCGCTTATTTTTGTTCATAATCATCCCTCGGGAGATCCCAAACCTTCACCCGAAGATTTTGCCATAACCAAACAGCTGGTATTTTCAGGTAAGGTGATGGGCATTGTTGTTCATGAGCACATTATCATCGGCGATAACTGCTATTACAGTTTTGCTGATGAAGGCCACATTGCCCGAATGGGACGGGAATATGAAAAACGGGTACCATGAAACGGAAATGGAGCGACCGACTGCCAATGAACCCTAAAAATATTCCAAAACCTGACTGTATGGGGTGTCTTGAAACTGTATTTCCCCTGGGGAGAGACGGTTTGCGAAATACACCGGAAAATTGTCTTGCCTGTTGTCATAAAACTGAGTGTTTAAGAATGGCGATTCAGGGCCGTGACGGTCTTAAAGTTCGAGAAGAGCAAATCGATCGAGCCTACAAATCGGGTATGATCGGTTTCCTCGAAAGATGGTCGAAAAAGAAAGCGATCGATCGCCAAAAAAAATCCTAATTTCGCTACCCGTCGTATGGTTGCCACTTGATGTTATAATACTGTAGTAAACATCTTCGCAAAAATTTCGGTTTCTTCTAAAATATCGGTATTTCAGCTAAATCTTGCTTTATATCTTTAATAATTCATGATATAGTTTAC
>JAAUYD010046435.1_pt1 | contig 23951 bp, 12 predicted proteins | sample 7278101 | NCBI WGS metagenome assembly JAAUYD01 (sample SAMN14350128, study PRJNA611818) | marine sediment metagenome | isolation source: surface marine sediment (0.6m) | place: French Polynesia: Moorea | collected 2018-08
CCAAACAAAAAAGGGAGCGCCCTGCTGGCCATATAAGAATAGGAAGATAGACCGGCAAAGAAGGCGGCGAGTATGACAGAGGAAGAGGGACGAGAGACCAGAGACGAGAGACTAGAGACAGGAGACGAGAGACCAGAGGGAGGCGCTGGATCCGACGTCGGTTTGGGGAACAGGTAAACCCACAAAAAATAGAGCGATAAGGCGGCCGTAAAGGGGAGCATAATCGCCCGCAGCGCCTGACGGCTGTAAAAGACCGGCCAGAAGTGCCCTGCGGCCACAGCCATGGCGATCAAAGCCATATTTCGGCCAAACACTCTTCTTATTAAAGAGAAAGTGATGGCCACAACGCCCACGCCGAGGAATGCGGCCGCCAGCCGTAGGGCCAGAGCGTGATCCCCCAACAGCCATACCAAAGCGGTTTGCCAATAATGAAACCCTGCTTCATGGCCGTACGCTTCAGTAAAGTAGAGGGCGTGTTCACCGGCCAGAATGGAGCGGTCAATCAACCAGTTGGCCACTTCGTCATGGGAGAGGCCGGGCGGAGATTGATGATAAAGCCCGATAAAGCGCATGCCTGCGGCCCAGAGCAGGATCAGGTAGGGCAGCCACTTTTGACGCATAAAAACGAATTATAGCGTGTTCAATCCGCTAAAAAGTAGGTTTTGAAGATTCATCTGTGAATTACTCATAAAGGAGCATCTTACAGGGGTAAGATTGAAGTCCTAATAGTACAAATTCACCCCCGAAATTTTGCAAAAGTAGGGATAATTACGTATTTACACAGATTGGGTATCCCCGATAATTAAGACATACGAGCAACCTCTGTTAAATGTATCGAACCATTACTTTTTGGGATCACGAGAGAAATTAAATGAATTGGGATTTCCCACCATCGGCTATACCGCTTCATCTGGCAGGACTTGTCAGCTTGATCCTGGCCTTACTTTTTGCACGATATCGCGACAAGCCGATTATTTTTGTTTACTTCATCTTTACGATTTCCGTCGCTTTTTGGTCATTTGGGGAGTTTTTTCAGCGCGGAGCCCAAAGTGATTTTCAGAGGGTTTTAGCCACCTCAGTCAATTTTACAGTGATTCCCCTGGTGCCGGTGCTGCTTCTCATTTTTGCTTTGCTGTACACCGGCCGTGAATCATTGGTCAATCGCATTTCTCTTGGTGCCCTGATTGGCTGGTCGATCTTTGTCACGCTGATGATGTGGACAAACTCATGGCATGGGTTGATGTTTCGCGAAATTTCGATGAATGGGTTTGTTCGAGGTCCATTTTTTTTCGTCCATTCGGTCATAAGCTATCTTTTGATTTTTATCAGCATCGGGCTGATGGCTCAACGGTTCGTTCAATCCCCCCAACAACGTAAACAAACCGGCATTTTTCTCATAGGGGTTGCCATTCCGCTGGCCTTCAATTTAATTTTTGTTTTCCGTCTTGTTCCGGTTGAAGGAGACTGGACGCCATTTAGCTTTGTTTTAGGAATTGCGGTTATCGCCTTTGGTTTATATATCAGCGGCCTAATGGATTTTTCATCGATTGCCCGCCAGGCGGTTGTCGACAGCCTTCAAGATATTTTAGTTATCACCGACGCCGATGATCACATTGTTTCCCTCAATGATGCCGCAAAGCGCACTTTCAATCTAAGTGATCGTTCTGCTGAAGGCATGCTAATTGAGGATTTGTTTGGTCCAGAGTGGACAAAAAATCTGAAATTGAAGGGTGAAGATAAAATTTTTGGTGAGTTGGCGGTTAAAACAGCCGGTAATTTTTCCGCCTATTTTGATGTGCAAGGTGCCAGGTTGCGCGATGAACGCGATACTCAGCAGGGACATGTTTATATATTGCGGGATATTACCGAGCGCAAAGCGATGGAAGATTCACTGCGCATGGAGCGGCGGTTAGCCGAGCAAGCGGCCGACAAATATCGGGCAGCTCGGGATGAGGCGCTCGATATCAATCGGCAAAAATCGGAGTTGATGGCCCGCGTTAGTCACGAATTAAGAATGCCGCTGGGGTCGATCTTGAATATTTCTGAACTGTTTTCTTCCGGTCATCTCGGGCTTATTTCAGAGAAGCAGAAAGCCGCGGTTGAGCGAATTGTGGCCAGCGTGGAAGATTTGACCGGTTTTGTCAACGAGATTTTAGATGAAGCCCAGCTTAGCAGCGGCCAGATTAGAGTGAATATTTCTTCTTTTAATCCCATCCAAATGGTTGAGCACGTGACAACTCAACTGCAGCATACGGCCCGTCAGAAAGGGCTCACTTTAACGTTCGACGTTGCTTCTAACGTCCCTTACACGGTGTCCGGTGATCAAATGCGCATGCAGCAGGTTTTGTCGAATCTGGTGAGCAACGCCATCAAATACACGGATGAAGGAAAAATCCACGTTCAACTTTTTGGTCATGAGGGTCAGCAGTGGGGCTTCTCGGTGTCTGACACCGGTATTGGCATTCCCACCAGCCAGCAGAAACTTATTTTTCAACCCTATCATCAAATTGAAACGACAAAAGACGGTGAGTTTGGCGGATTGGGTTTGGGTCTGGCTATTGTAAACCGCGTTGTTGAGCTTTTAGAGGGAGATATCCAGGTCACCAGTCAATTCGGTCAAGGCAGCACATTTCAAGTAGTATTTCCCGTACATATCGAGGTAAAAGAGACCGTTCCAGCCTGATCAATATCCTCCCCATTCTTCCTCCTACACAATCCCCTTTCTTCTATAGAGTACTTTGGTCCTGATTGTTTCTGTTGAATTGACACAAATCGGACCTTGTTGTTATCATTAGCGGGCTTGTTCACGCAAATTTCACGTACAGCAGTACTCTTTTATTCAGCAATGCGGCCATTCAACTTGATGGGATCGGTTTGGCAACCTGTGCACGGTGCCACAATCTTGACCAAGTCAGGTGAACCGATCAATTAAACTTCACATGACCAGCGATATCAGTGTCAACAACCGCATCTTTTTAGGGCGGATCGAAGAGCAAAAGCGGTTTCGCTCCGCGCTTAATGATGTGCTGGAGACAACACAGGATGATATTCCCACCGTTTGTCTGGTCCATGGTGAGGGGGGAATGGGGAAAACGATGCTGGCGCGCCGCTTCCAGGATATCGCTATGCTGGAAAAGCCGTACGCCGGCCGTTTCCAAATTTTAACGATTGATTGGGAGGATGAGCGCAAAAAAATGCCCGACCTGCAGGTCGGCCGGGAGCATATTCAGCCAGAAGCGGCGTTTCGCGCGATACATGCGGCCGCCATCCGCAAGAAGTGGGGACGCCAATTTAACGTCTATCGCAAGTCAATCAGCTCAGCCATGGAGGCCGAGAAAAAGGTGGCCGAATTGATGACCACCACCGACATGACCGATGACCTGGCTATCTTGCGGCATGCCGGCGTGCAGGCGGTCGCCAAACTGGTCCGCTGGCGGGTGCCGATCATCGGGGATATGGGTGAAGATCTCGTTGAACAGGTCACCGAGCCACTTTTTAATGTCGGGATCAAGGTCGCTCGCGAGCAGCTGCCCCAGCTGGCTTCCCGCATGCAGCTTTATTTAAAAGCACGCCTCAAACCCAATCACTTTGATTATTTTCTCAACCCCAACGAACAATTAGCCCACGCCCTGGCTCGCGGCCTGATTAACGTGGCCAAGCGCAAGCACCTCCTGATTTTTCTCGATTCTTATGAGATTGTCGATCGGGTCGATATCTGGATGCGGTCGATTATGCGCGAGGCCGGGGTGCGCGTGACCTGGGTAATCAGCGGCCGCAATAACTTGCTCAACAGCCGTCAATTTGGGAATGAGTATTTTAAGGGATATGCCGACGATTGGCCCCGTCATCTGCTGGCGTTTAACATGTGGCCTCTGTCGGTGAGCGACATCGAACAATATTTTGAACTGCAGGAACGGCCGCTGCCCCTCAAAGAGATTGAAGCGTTGAGCCGGGTAACCAAAGGGCGGCCGCTGGCCATCCACGAGGCGGCCGACATGCTTGAATCAGGAGCCACCGTGGCCGACGTGATCGGCGATATGTCGTTCAGCATGGGGAGCGATCAAATTATCCACCGCATGACCGAGCGTTATTTGCAGCACGTGGTCACTGAAGCTGATTTACAGGTCATGTACGCCCTGGCCTTGGCCGATGGGGATGTGGAAATTCTAAAGGCGATGATCAAGCCACCCGGTAACAAGAGAGGCCCCAATCTCGATAACCTGCTGCACCGGCTGGAGCGCGATTATTCGATGGTCAATGCTGACCGGGCCCGCCTGTTTGACGATCCGGCCGCTTTTGTGCGCGAGTACATGAAGGTTGAAATTCGCCGATCTAGCGACGCGGTGCAGGATTTGGTGAATAAGGCGATCCAGGTTTGTCAGCAGCGCCTGCGAAAAATTGAAACCGATTTTGATACCATTGAAGAACGATGTCTGGAAGACAATTGGGTCCAAACCGCCATTTCCCTGGCCGGTTATCACTTTTGGATTGATGAGCGGGAGGCGTGGCTGTGGCTTCTACCGCGCTTTGTGGAGGGGCTGGCTTATAATCTCAACCTGTCGCGCAGCCTTTTGACCGTAATTGATGAATGGGAAGATCAGTTGAGCAGCGGCGGCAGGCAGATTTTTGAACAGCTGCGATTAATTCAGCAAAAATCGATATCAAACGACGAAGAGAAGCAGCTGCTGGATGTTTTGGCTCAAATGGAAGAGCGTGGCTGGCTCAACGGGGATGTGTATCCGGCCGGAAATGAAGAGCGCGAAGCGATCCTGGCGCTGCGCCGCGGCCGGCTGCTCGACCGGCTAGGCTCGTATGAACGAGCGCTGCAGCAGTTTGAGCAGGTTGAGAAGAAGATGCCCGAACCGGGTAAAATGCTCCACGAGCAGCTAACCGAAGCGATGGGTGCGTTGGCTCGTCGCCTGCTGTGGCAGGAAGGGGGACAAGCCCGCTACTCGGCCGTGTCCGAACTGATTTTTACCAAGCTCAGCAAATGGTTCCCCGATTGGCCGTGGATCTGGCACGATTTGGGTTATACGCAGGAGCTGGGTCAAAAATTCGACGAGGCGATTAACGCGTATCAAACCGGGCTGGATGTCTTTGAACGCAACGAGGTGATTCACACTCGACTTGGTCACGTTTACGCCACCATTGGCGAGCATGACAAGGCGTTTGAGGCGTTTCAGCGAGCCAATAAAATTCAGAGAAAGTATATTCCGGCCCTGTTGGGATTGGGCGACATGTACGCCTTGCAGGGAGACGGCAAAGCGGCCGTGCGCACCTACAAGCGCGGCGTCAGAGCGGATCCCGCCTCCTATTTACCCCATCTGAAGCTGGGTGATTTTTATCTTGGTGAAGAGAAGTGGGATCTGGCTCAAAAAGCGTATACTGAAGCCCAGGATTTAAGCCCGGACAGCAGTGCACCTGACGTCGGTTTGGGCAACATTCATTATCGCCAGGGGCAGTTAGGGCGGGCGCTCCTGTTTTATCAGGAGGCGGTGGCCAAGGGTGACGGGTCTCCCGAGGTCTATTTGGGTTTGGGGCATATTTTCCGAGAGCAGCAGAAACCCCGTGAGGCGGTGGAGGCGCTGCAAAAAGCGCTGCGTCTGGATCCCACCTCGGTTGAGGCATTCTCGCAGATGGGGCAAATCTACAAAGAGCTCGGCCGTGGTCAAGAGGCCGTGCGTCTTTTTGAGCAAGCTTTGTCGCTCGACAGTGAATATATTGAAGGGTATCAACTGCTGGCTGATACCCTGTACGAGCTCGGCCGTCATGAAGAGGCGATGGTTTACTTTGAAAAAGCGCAGTCGCTGGCCCCGGAAGAGGTTGAGCTTGAACATATGGGTCAGCTTTATGAGGAACTCCATCGCTTTGATGATGCCGTTGAAGCGTATCAGACCCTTGTGGAAAGCGAGCCGATTAATCCCGAAGGATATTTAGGATTAGCGGAGGCTTACGCTTCACTCAGTCAGTGGGCTGAGGCTGAAAAAGCATATCAAGAGGCTTTAAATTTAGACGACCGTTTGATTGCCGCCCACTGTGGTTTGGGGCAAATCTATCTCAAACAAGAGCAGTTTCATCTGGCTGAAGAGGCGTTCGGACAGGCACTGGCCCTCGATCCGGCCGATTTTCAGGGTCAAATTGGAACCGGCTGGCTGGCGCTTGAACGGAGTCAGCTTGACGTGGCCCTGCATACCTTTAAAAGAGCCGCTGTTGAGTATCCTCAGGAAATTGATCCGCTGTTGGGATTGGGGAGGATTTTTACCCAGCAGAAGAAATACGAGCAGGCGGAGAGAACGTATCGTCATGCGATGGGGGTTGCCCCAAATCACGAAGCGGTTCACACCGGTATGGCTGTCGTAAAAAGCAAATTGGGATCAACCGGCCAGGCGATACGCAGCTATGAACGAGCGCTGGATTGTAATCCCTATTACGTGCCGGCTCATATCGGATTGGGCGATCTCTATATTTCGCTTGATCGGCACGATGCCGCCTTGGAATCGTACCGGCGAGCGCTGGAAATTGATGGTGCGGCCGCCATTCCTTTTGTCAACATGGGGGAAATTCATGCCGCGCAAGAGGAGTGGAACGAGGCGATTAACGCCTACAAGAAAGCGGTAGACGATCGGCAGCAGGCGTATCGAGCCAATCTTGGATTGGGTGAAGTTTACCGCCGGTTAGGGCGGCTGGATGAAGCCCTTCAGGCTTATGCGTTTGCCTCGGAACGACGCCCCAATGCCGCGGCCCCGTTTATCGGTTTGGGACACGTTTATGCGGATATGAATCGGGTGGCCGATGCGAGACGGGTTTTTGAGCAGGCGCTGCAGCAGCCGGATGGCGGCAATCGTTTGGCCGAAGCATATGAAGGGCTCGGCCGGGTATATGCTCTACAGGGTCGATCAAATCAGGCGATCAACGCCTATCAGATGGCGGTGCAGTCGGCCCCCACCTTTGCTCCTTCTTATATCGGCTTGGCTGACGTTTACCTCAGCAGCGGAGAACTTGATCCGGCCGAAAAAGCGGCCCGACAGGCGATTTTGATCGGCAGCCACAATGCCCAGGCGTATACCACGTTGGGCCATATTGCCGCACAGCAAAACGCGTTTGACCAGGCGATCAATCATTACGAACAGGCGGTTCAGCACAACGGCCACAACCCACTTCCTTACGGCGGATTAGGTGATGCGTATTTGGCTATGGGCCAACTGGAAAAGGCGCGAGCGGCCTATGAGCAGGGGTTGGCGGTCGATCCCAGTGCCCCAGGGTTCCCTTACGCCAATTTGGGACGGGTGTATCACGAACTGGGAGAAGACGAAAAAGCCCTGGGGGCGTTTGAAATGGCCACGGCATTTGGCGAAGACGATGTCGATATGTATCTGGTACAGGCCGATCTTTACGTCCAGCGAGATAGCGATGAAGCCGCGCGCTACAGCTATGAACGAGCGCTGTCGCTTGATCCGGCCAACCGCACCGCCCACCGCGGTTTAGGAAAAATATTTCTCAAGCAGCGGCAGCTGTCTGAAGCGGTTACCGCCTTCAAAAAAGCACTGCAGTTTGGCGATCAGACACCCGGCTTGTTTACCGAGATGGGAGATGCCTATCGCCTCAAGCAAGAGATTGATAAAGCTGAAAGGTGTTACACCCACGCCCGCAACCTCAATCCGATGAGCAGCCGAGCGGTGATGGGTTTGGGGCTGCTGCAGGCCACGCGTAATCGACTTAGCGAGGCGGTTGGACTGCTTAGAGAAGCGCTTGATCTCAATAAAGGATTGGAAGAAGCTCGGGTTTATCTGGGGCAGCTGCTCAACAGCGCCGGTCAAGAGGGGGAAGCAAGGGCCACATTTGAGGCGATTCTGGCTGAAGATCCGGAGAATCCGCTGGCCTATATCGGTCTGGGCGAGATTTTCTTGACTCAGGAAAATCATTCACAAAGTCGTCAAATGTTTATTGAGGCGCTGGCTCGTGATCCTCAAAATCCGGCCGCGCTTTTCGGGATCAGCCAGGTGTACATCGCTCAGGAAAAATGGCCCGAGGCTGAAAACACCCTTGAAAAAGCGATTCAGGCGGCGCCAAAGAACGGCGATGCCCATCGATATTTGGGGCAGGTGAGGATGGAACTGGTTGATTTAGCCGGAGCTATCGAGGCCTATAAGAGCGCCCTTGACCTCAACCCACAGGATGGGGAAAGCTGGATCGGTTTGGGGCAGGCGCGCCTCAAAAGCGGCCAATTTGTCCGCGCCCAGGATCATTACAATCGCGCCTTAAGTCACCTGCCGGATAACGTGACAGCCCTGAATGGCCTGGGACAGGCGTACAACAGCATGGGGCAATTCCATGAAGCGTATGACGTTTACCAGCGCCTGATCGAATTAGATCCGGAGACCCCCGATTATCCGATCGCTCTGGCAGATGCCGCCCGGCAGCTTGGCCGTTATGCCCAGGCGGAAACCGCTTATCAGCAAGCGCTTATTCTCGAACCAGATCAGGTTATCGCCCAGCTGGGTCTGGCCGCGGTTCAAACGGCGCAGGGGCAATTTGATGCGGCGCTGGCTCGACTCGATCAGGTCGCGGCCGCTCATGCCGATTTACCGGCGCTGTACAGCGGTCGAGCGGATGTGTATTTGCAGCAGAATAAACTCGATCAGGCGCGCGCCGCCTATGAAAAAGCGTTGGAGTTGGATCCCAACCACGTCAATTCTTTGGTCGGCATGGGTCATCTGCACGTGCAGGAAGCCAATTTTGCGGAAGCGGAAGCGATTTATGCGTCTGCCGCCAAGCAGGGGTACACCAATCGAGAACTGCTGACCGGTATGGGGCAAATTTATGCGGAGAAGCAGGATTTTTCGAGCGCCATCACCATTTATCATCAGGCCCTCAAGCTCGAACCCACCGATTTGCAGGCGATTTTTGGCCTGGCGCGGGTATATACGCTCAGCGGCCGCCTGGATGAGGCGGAAAAATCATATCGACGGGCGCTGCAGGTGCGGCCGAATTGGCCGCCGGCTCTGCTAGGAATGGGCAATGTGCTGCTGGCTACAGATGAATTTAGCAAATCAATTTCTCTTTTCCAGCGGGCGCTGGATCAGGATGATCAGCTGTCAGCCGGCCATTTGGGGATGGGACAAGCGTATTTGGGGTTGGATCGGCCGTATGAGTCGCTGGTTGCTTTTGCGTCAGCGATCAAACATCAGCCTGATTTTGCCGCGGCGTACAGCGGGACTGGGGAAGCCAATATGCAGCTTGGATTTTACAGCAAGGCCCGTGATGCTTTTAAGAAGGCGGTTGATTTAGAAGAGAATCAGGTGCAATATCTTTACGATCTTGGCCGAGCGTATCAGGCGAACAGCGAATTGGTCAACGCCATGCAAACGTATCAAAAAGTCGTTGAACTGGACGATCAATTTGCCCCGGCTCTGGTTGGCTTGGGAGATTTATACGCCCGCTCATTACAGCATGAAGAAGCGATTGAAAGCTTCCAGAGGGCGCTTGAAATAGATCCTCAGCAGGCTGATGCGTATGCCGGATTGGGCCGAATATACATGCGGCAGCGAAAAGAGCCCGAGGCAACGGTGGCATTTGAGCAGGCGGTTTCCCTAAATCGCCAAAATACCGGTTACCTGCTGGGATTGGGCCAGGCATATACCGCGCAGGGGGTGATTGATAAAGCCCTTCGTCTTTATCAGGAGACATTGGCCGCCGCCCCACAATCCGCGGCTGTGCGGGTGGGTTTAGCCGATACCTTGCAAAAAGCCGGCCGAACCGGGGAAGCGATCAACACCTACAATCGGGCGATCCAGCTCGACAGCAAGCTGCCGACGCCATATATTGGTTTAGGGAAAATATATCTTGAAGCCGGCCGTTTTCAGGATGCCATCTCTTCTTTTGAACGAGCGACCCGTCTGGGGTCCGATCGATCAGACGCGATGGTTGGATTGGGTAAGGCGTTTTTGCAGCTTAACCAGGCGGATCGGGCGCGGACGGCGTTTGAGCAGGCGTTACGTGCTGATCCAAATGACGCTGAAGCCCATGGGGGATTGGGCAGCCTTTATCGGGATGAAGGAGCTTACCAGGCGGCCTATGAAGAGTTTTCGCGGGCGATTGAGCTCGATAGCGAAAATCCAGCTTATTTTGGCGGGTTGGCCGACGTGACCAACATGATGGGGCAAACCGATCGCGCCATTGGTTTGTATGAAAGGGCCATCGCTCTCGATCCCAACGATCCATTTTCACACGGATCACTGGCCGGGATTTTCCGAAAATTGGGGGAGACGGAGAAGCACGAGCAGCACGTCAAGCTGGCCCGCGAGCTGATCGCTCATGAAAACGAATACAACCGGGCGTGTATTGAATCGATCAGCGGCAATGTAGATGAGGCGATCAAGCTGCTGCGGCGGGCGCTGAGCCTGCGCCAGGCACGGCCGGACTGGATAAAGCAGGACCCGGATTTTGATTTTATCCGCGATGATCCCCGGTTTCAGACGCTGGTTAACCGCGGGAATTAATGTTCAATAATCAATCGTCAATTATCAATGGTCAATTATCAATTCGTTGAAAGTGCCCTGTTTTCTCTCTGGGTGACCGAATAAACCATCACCCTACCAATCCAGGTTTACCCCCCCCATCGGCAAAAGAAAAATTTCATCGTGAATGATGGACGATTTGCGTCAAAAATAACTGATGAAGTTAGGCTGTGTTGATATTTGAGAAATTTCTTCCCCCCACCTTTATTAAATTGAGAGATCATGCGATTATCTTCAAAAACAGGCCGTCATCCCCGCGGAAGCGGGGATCCACCGGTGACAAGGCTATGGATTCCCGCCTTCGCGGGAATGACGACCGTATGACTGAATTTACTTTATAAACTTCATCAATGCGGGGGTGAAGGTGCTGACTAGACTACAATTAAATTATTTAGCCGTCGATTTTAGTTGGCGGATGCAGAAAATATCGCAATTTTGACGATGAATCATCAAAATGAATCATGTGTCAACAGAACCTAATCAAGGGGAAAATAATATGGACGACAAAGAACTCAGGAACCAGCTGGCCCGTATGCTTGTGGTGCGGCAGGCGCACATGGATTTTATAGACGTGGTGGCTGATTTTCCGGAGGCACATATCAATACTCGGCCGGTCAACTGTGACTATTCGTTCTGGCACCTGCTGGAGCATTTGCGCATCACCCAAAAAGATATTCTCGATTATATTTCGGCTGAAAATTATCGCTGGCCCAATTTTCCGGATGGGTATTGGCCAAATAAGGCCGTCGAGAGCGATCTGGCCGGCTGGCAGAAAACAATTGAGGGATTTTTGGCGGATCGACAGGCATTGGTTGACATAATCAACAATCCTGATGTTGACCTTTTTGCCCCGCTGCCCAACAGTGGAGAACACCAGCATAACATTGTGCGTGAGATCAACATTGTGGCCAATCACAATGCGTATCATACAGGGGAATTGGGGATATTGCGGCAGGTTATGGGGTTGTGGGGTTAACTTAAACCTTTTTCGGTTTAGCGCAGGCCAATTTTTTGCCCTAAACCGCGGCCGACCCACACTTCTTCCTTAAATTTGGGATCGGATGCAGAGGCCACAAAGTAGGTTACTCCCTGAACGCGGGGTCGCTGCTGCAACTCTCGCCAGAAGAGGAGGTATTCCGCTGCTTTTTGAGTGACGGTGACTCCCCCTTTGTTGTTGCTGGCTTCGGTAATCCACAGGGGCATCCCCCGAAAGCGGCTCAAATAATCATCAAGGACATCCAGCGATTTTTCGAGCGGATATACTTTTGACCAGTAGAGGTGGACCCCCAGGCCATCGGCCGCTTCGATCGCCGGCCGGCACGCTTCGGCAAACACGATGTGGTCATCCTTGATGGCGTGTACTTTGTTGCCTGGAGAAAGACCAGGAAAGATAAAGCGGCCGGTTGGCAGCGCCTGGCGATAAATCTGGAGGAGCTCCAGCCACCACGCATTAAACGCCGTTCCATCAGCCCAGCTGGCCCCCAACCCTTCCGCATAAAGATTGGGTTCATTGTGGAGTTCGATCACCACATCTTTCCCCCGCAGCTGCTCGAGGGCACGCTGGACATCGGGGAAGGTATCGGTGAGAAATTGGCGAGGGGTCAGGCGACGGCCGCCAAAATCGAGAAAGGCGCGCACGATCCAGCTGGCATTTGGGTGGGCTTTGGTCAGGCGATTGATGTCACCCGCCGGGTGAAACGACAAAATTTTGATAATACCGGGGCGCATGGCCGCAAATTCAGCATGTTCCGCTTCGCTAATGTGTGGATCGGCCGAGGCGTGCAGCCCGATTTTGGCCACGCTCAGCTGACTGCTTTCCGCGCGAATCATCCCCCCCTGGCTGATTTGAGGGGTCGGTGGTTGTAAGATCGACTCGTCAATCCGCACCGGGGTAAATTCACCCAGCGGGGTGTCGGTGACAAAAAGCTGGCTTTGAGCGGGGACAAAGCCCACAATTTTGGCATCACGACGGGGTTCTTCGCGCAAATTTAGCCCATCGGGGCCGGCTTTGGCATCGACTCCACGCAGGCGCAGTTCACCGCTGAGGACCCACCCGGGGGTAGATTTTTGCAGGGGCATCAACGTTGAGTCACCGGCCGCCTCAACCTCGTCTTCCGTCAGAGGTTCGGGCAGCTCAACGACCGGCAATGGATTGAGCACGCGCAAAAACCCCTGCTCGTTAACAAGCACGGGGGTGTAGTTGGCTTCGGCCTGTCCGGCGATAGTGACCGAGGTATTGCTGCGAATGGTGCCCATATAGCGGCCGCTGGAGCCGGGCGCACTTTGCAGGGAAACCGGCCGATGTGGGGTCTCCGCTCGCAAGCCGGCGATTTGTAAAAATTGAGTGGGCAGCCATCCTAAATGAATACCGTCTCCACCGGGTGGGGTGCCAACGGAATTTCCATTGCCGTTTGTTCCGCCTGTTGATGGCAGGGTCGGCTGGGGGGCTTGAGGCGCGTTCACCGGCCCGATAAAGTCAGCCTGGCGAGCAATGATCGGCAAATACCCGTTTTCCTCTTCCCCCTGAATCATCAGGGTGCTGCCCCGTCGAATGATGCCGAGGTTGGTGCTGTTGCGCGTGGCTCGCTCGCGGCAGTTGATCCCGTAGCGGGTGTTAACGACCCCTAGCTGGCCTTCGATGTTGAGGTACGATTTCCACACCCACCCCTGAATCGTAGTTTCGTGGGAAGCGGGGGGTGTTCCCGGGGTTTCAGTTGGAGGTTGATATTGACCAACGGCCGCTGCGGCCGCGAGAACCGGCAAAAAGCCGCTCTGAGGGGGTCCATTAACAACCATGAGGGTCCCTTCCGGCACCTGAACCGCTTCGTTTGGACCCATGCGCAGCGTGACGCCTCCGCTCAGCGCCTGCGCGAGCTCCAAGTCTTCGTTTACCGATACGCTTAATTCAGCTACCCACCCTTTGAGAAATGGGCCTACCGGCGTTTTCCACCCCATCAACGGGAGTAAAAATGGGGTCGGATCGATCATGTCTTTTGGCCAGTCACCCACTTTGGCTCCCCGCTTTTTGAGCATGAGATGAAGATGTGAACCAAAGCTGTTGCCGGTATTGTCGGCCAATCCCAACACCGAGCCACCTTTTACAGCGTCCCCTACAGCAACGAAGGCTTCCTGCAAGTGGGCATAGACGGTCACGTAACCATCTTCATGCTGCACGCGAACGTGAATGCCGTAATTATGCCCTTCCGGATTGTTTTGGACTTTGTAGACTCGCCCACGGGCCACACAGTAAATTTTGCTGCCGGTAGGGGCTCTTAAGTCAACCCCTTCATGACCAGGTAAACCAAACTGGCGATAGTAATGCGCATTGGCGCCAAATGGCTGGGTGATAACGCGATGTTCAGTTGGCCAAACTTCGAACCGAAACTTACTCATGTAACTGCATGACCAGGTCATTCCCCCAAATTATATTTGTGAGAATCAGAAGCGGAAGTGGAGATAAGGACCTAAATTATATGGACATTTGGTAGTTTAACGCGTAACTGATCCAATCGCGTATTATAGCCACAGAAAGGACGACACACAAACACAATTTGTGATTACTTTTTGGTAAAAGAACGTGCCGAGCGAGCTGAAAATTTAAAGAGCATAAAAAAAAGCGAGCGAAGGTTTTCTCAGGGGTTGTTCTCGGTTATCATTACCGGTTGGTGGGCCTTCTTTTCAGCACTCAAACACGGGAAATTGATTATGGGATTAAGTATCGGCATTGTGGGCTTGCCCAATGTAGGCAAAAGCACCACGTTTAATGCTTTGACAAAAGAACAAAACGCCGAAGCGGCCAATTATCCGTTTTGTACCATTGAACCAAACAAAGCGATTGTCGCCGTGCCCGATGAGCGGGTTGATCGGCTGGCCGAGCTGGTGAAACCGCAAAAAACAATTTACTCTACGATCGAATTTGTGGATATTGCCGGTCTGGTAGCCGGCGCTTCAAAAGGGGAGGGATTGGGTAATAAATTTTTGGGCAACATCCGGGAGACGGACGTTATTGTTCAGGTTGTGCGCTGCTTTGAAAATGAAAGTGTGGTGCATGTCAGCGAGAAGCCGGATCCGGAAGCGGATATCGAGGTCATCAATACCGAACTGCTGCTGTCGGATATGGAACAGCTGGAGCGCAAGCTCGATCGTTTGGAGCGGCAATCCCGCGCGGATAAGGCTTCCCGGCCGATGCTGGCGCTGGCCCAACAGCTTCAGGAGCATCTGGACAGCGGCCAGCCGGTGTCCACATTTCCAGAGGGTGACAGCGACCTATTCGCGACCTTAAATAAAGAGATGCGTTTTTTGACCGGCAAAAAAGTCATTTATGTGGCCAACGTCGATGAGGAACATTTGCTCGAGGATAACGAGTATGTGGCCACGGTGCGCCACTATGCGGCCGAGCGCAATGCGGAAGTCGTTGTGTTGTGCGCCAAGCTGGAAGAAGAATTGGCCGGTCTCACCGATGAGGAAAGGGAGGAATTTCTCGAGTCGATGGGGGTTAGTGAGAGCGGCCTCGATCAGGTCATTCGCAAAGGGTATGATACTCTGGGATTGGTGAGCTTTTTTACGGCCGGGCCAAAAGAGGTGCGCGCCTGGAATGTCCGTCACGGATGGAAAGCGCCCCAGGCGGCCGGGGTGATTCACACCGATTTTGAGAAGGGGTTTATTCGTGTAGAGGTCATTCCCTTTGAAACGTATATCGATCATGAAAGCGAAGCGGCCGTCAAGGCAGCCGGGGAAATGCGGGTTGAAGGAAAAGAGTATGTGGTCAAGGATGGGGACGTGATGCACTTTCGGTTTAATCTTTAACTGTTATGAGTGAGTTTTTAATTCGTCGCAATCCGGTTTTAGAAGCGCTGCGCGGCCGCCGGCGGCCGCTCTATCGCCTGTGGGTGCAAAAAGATGGCCCTTCTAAACTCCTGCGGCCGATTTTGCAGCAGGCTCACCAAGTCAACATTGAGGTTCGGGAAGTTGGCAAACAGAAGCTAGGGAATTTGTGCCAGAGCGGAGACCATCAGGGCGTCGTGTTGGAAGCCGGCGGGTATCGCTATGCGGAGATAAGCGATATGCTGGCTTTGGCCGAGTCAAAAAACGAACAGCCGTTCATCCTGATTTTTGACCTGGTGCAGGGCACCTACAACGTGGGCACGCTGCTGCGATCTGCCGACGTTTGCGGCGTGCACGGGGTGATTATGCAAACCCGCCGCGCCCCTGACATCAATCCCACTATTGTGCAGCACAGTCAGGGGGCAACCGAACATTTACACATCGCCCAGGTGACCAATTTATCGCAGGCGATTGGTGAATTAAAGGGGCAGGATATCTGGGTGGCCGGCCTGGATATTGATGAAGGGGGGTATTCCTGGGGGGAGATCGACCTCAACCGGCCGCTGGCCCTGGTGGTTGGTCATGAGGGAGAGGGGCTGCGTCGGCGGGTGCGAGAGCAGTGTGACTTCATTTTTCGACTGCCGATGAAAGGGCATGTCGATTCGCTCAATGCGGCCGTGGCCGGTTCTGTGGCCCTCTACGCGGCCTGGCAGGCCAGACAGTTTGCTTAACCGGGTTTGGCATGGGGTTACAGAGCGTAAGATCTGGCGTACTGATTTTGCAACGATTCAAACATCCGGCCGTATAGAGGGCCGTGGCTTAAAACCACCATCTACCCCACCTAAAAACCAACTGCAGAGGAGAATTCCAGATGATGGCACCACGCTGGCGAAAAGTACTGCGCGATTTATGGGGCAATAAAACCCGCACTATTTTGGTTGTTTTGTCAATCGCGGTGGGCGTTTTTGCCCTCGGTATGATCATGGGCACCAATATTATGCTCAACCGCGATCTGCCTGAAGTTTACGCAACGATTAACCCTCCTCATGCGGTCCTTTTTTCCGAAAATTTTGATGAAAATCTCCTGGCTGTTGTTGAGGATATCGATGGGGTTGAGGCAGTAACCGCCAAGCGCAACTTTCGCGCCGCCATGCAAATTGGTCCTGATGAGTGGACCGATATCGAGATGACCTTCTTCACCGATATGGCCAATACGGAAGTTGGGAAAATTTTTCCGGTGGAGGGTGCCTGGCCGCCATCCGGAGATTCCCTTCTGGTAGAACGAGCATCTCTTCCATACACCAATGCTGAAATTGGGGACCGCGTATTGATCGAGACCCGGAGCGGCCGGCAGCGCTGGGTGGAAATCGCCGGCACCGCCCATGACATTAACACCGAACCGGTTCAATTTTCTAATACGCCCAACACATATGCTTCGATGTCCCTGCTCGATTCTTTGGGGATTGACCGTGAATTTGACGAGCTGCACATTCGGGTAATCAGCGACGTGCCCGGTGAAGAGCCATCTGAGGCGTATGTGAAAGAGGTCGCCAGCGAAATTCGCGACAAGATCGAGCGGGGGGATCGCGAAGTATTTTGGGTTTGGTATCCGGTTCCTGGTGAACATCCGGCTACCGAAGCGATCAATCCTCTGCTGTACATTTTGGGCGTTCTTGGTGGATTTAGCCTCTTTCTCAGCGGGTTCCTGGTGGTCAATATCATCAACGGTTTATTGACCCAGCACGTCAAGCAGATCGGCATCATGAAGGCGATTGGGGCCCGATCCAATCAGGTGTTTGTCCTGTATATCATCACGGTGGTTATTTTTGGCCTGCTGTCTTTGTTTATAGCCGTTCCACTGGGTGGGGTCGCTGCTTACGGGTTTGCCAGCTATCTGGCCAGCCTCATTAACTTTGATTTATCCGGTTTTTATATTCCACTCAACGTGATCGCCATTCAAATCGGGGTAGCGGTGGGTGTGCCGGTGCTGGCCGCCCTGGTTCCGGTTATCCAGGGGGCAAGAATCTCCGTACGAGAAGCGATCAGCGATGAGGGGATGGGACGCGGCAAATTTGGCACCCACATTCTGGATCGCATCATGAGCTGGTGGACGATTTCTGTCCTGCGTTTGCAGCGGCCGATGGCCATCTCCCTGCGCAACACCATCCGGCGTAAAGCCCGCCTTTTTTTGACTTTATTCACCATGACGCTGGGGGGGGCGATCTTTATTTCGGTCATTTCGATTTATGCCTCACTGCTGGCGACCCTCGATGATGCCCTTTCCTACTTTAACTATGATGTGGATATCAACTTTAATAAATCGTATCGGATTGCTGAAATTCAGCGCGCAGCCCTGGAAGTGGATGGGGTGGAAGCGGCCGAAAGCTGGATTGGAGAAACGGTTCGCCGCGTAGCGGATGACGGCAGTGAGGGTGAAAATCTCGTTTTGTTGGGTATTCCGCCCGAATCAATCACGATCCGGCCGACCGTCACCGAAGGGCGCTGGCTTGAACCAGGTGACACCAACGCAATTGTGATAAACACATCTGTTCTGCAACAGGAAACGGACGATATTCAGGTTGGTGACACGATCATTCTTAAAACTCAGGGAGAGGAAAAAGAGTGGGTCGTTGTCGGGTTTGTGCGATCGGTGATGGTTGGCCCATTGACGTATGCCAATCAGGATTATCTGGCGCGGGAGCTCAATTTTGTGGGCAGAAGTGGCGGGGTACAAATCATCGGCACGGATCACGATCCGGCCGCCCAGCAAGATTTGGCCGATCGGCTGGAGACCTTTTTTGATCAGGCCGGGCTAGAGGTTGCTTCAACCGGAACGATCAGCGAAACGCGCGAACAAATCATCTATCAATTCAACATTATTGTGACCCTGTTAACGGTGATGGCCATCTTAATTGCCGTGGTTGGTGGGTTAGGCTTGATGGGCACCATGAGCATTAACGTGATGGAGCGGACCCGCGAGGTTGGGGTCATGCGAGCGGTTGGGGCTTCAGATCGTTCGGTTTTGAGAGTGGTGCTCGTTGAGGGGGTATTTATTGGCCTGCTGAGTTGGGCGATGGCCGCACTGATTAGCTACCCGCTGGGACGTGTGTTGAGTGATGCGGTTGGCAACGCTTTGATGCAGAGCCCGCTGACCTACCGGTTCGCTTTAAACGGGGCGTTTGGTTGGGTGGTGGCGGTGGTTATTATCGCCAGCCTGGCCAGCTATCTGCCCGCCCGCCGCGCCTCACGGGTCAGCGTGCGTGAGACGCTGGCGTATGAGTGATGGGTTATCTCTCACCACTTCTTTCACCCGATAAACCGGCTTATTTTGACTTTCATAGTAGGTTCGGACGAGAAGCTCGGCCGTCAGCCCGCTGATCAAAAACTGAACGCCCAAAATAATGAGCAAAATCGCCAGCAGCAGCAGCGGCCGTTCCCCAATTTCATACGCTTGAAAACCGGCCCATCCCCCCTGCAAACCTGCCAAAATCTTTTGCACGCTCATCCAAGCGCCCATCAGGAAGCCGGTGAAACCGGACAAAATGCCGACCCAGCCAAAGAGGTGCATCGGCCGATCCCCATACTTGCTTAGAAAAAGAACGGTGACCAGATCGAGCAGTACGCGAAAAGTGCGAGACAGGCCGTACTTTGATTGACCGGCGACTCGCGGCCGGTGATTAACGGGGACCTCAACCATACTGTAGCCGGCTTCGTTGACCATCTCGGGAATAAAGCGATGCATCTCTCCATAAAGGTGTAAATCTTTGACGACCTCAAAGCGAAAAGCCCGCATGGAACATCCTCGATCTTTGAGCTTAACGCCAGTTGAGTTGGCGATCATCTTATTGGCAATTTTTGACGGGAGTTTGCGCATCAGAAAGCCATCCTGGCGATCTTTGCGCCACCCGTTGACGACGTCCGCCCCGGTTTCGTCGAGTTTAGCCAGCAAAGCCGGGATATCAGCCGGATCGTTTTGTCGATCCGCATCCATGGTCATGACCACGCGACCCTGTGCTGCGGCAAAGCCGGCTGAAAAACCGGCCGTCTGCCCAAAATTACGCCGAAAACGCACCAAAACCACCCGCTTATCCTCGGCAAACAGCGCTTTTACTTCGTCGACGCTGCCATCACTGCTGCCATCATCCACATAGATGACCTCATAATCAAGGTCAAGGGGGACCGTGGCACGGGTGATTTCTTCGTGCAGAGGCTTGATATTTTCTTCCTCATTAAAAACAGGCACCACAATACTCAGGTCTTTGGTGGCCTGATCCTCATAAACTGTATTCATACTTTCGATTGTACCTGAAGTGGGTGATAGGTGACAGGTGATGGTTAAAATGAATCATTGACCTGGAGCAGCTTCTCCGCGGCCGCCAGTCCGGACAGGGCCGCCCCTTCAACGCGCGATTCGAGAAAAGCGTCCCCGGCAAAGGCTAGCGGTCCGGGCGAGTTGACAAAAAGGGTGCGCTCGGGATGTAAAACGGCCGGCTGAGCGTACAGCCAGCGGTGCACCTGAACCGTGTCCACGGCGGATAAATCAAGCCAATTTTGAGCGGCCGCTTCTTCCAGGAGCAGTCGTCCAACTTTGGACCGATCTTCATCTAAATGCTGCCGGGTGAAGTGCGGGCCGGCATGAATGGTGACGGTTGGTTTATCGGATATTCCTTTTTGCTGATTGTCGGCGATCCAGGCGATCGGCTCGCTTCTTACCTGCACCGCCCCAGGGGCGGGAATGGTACTCGGCTGGGTGAGGCGAGCCATGACCGCAAAACAGGGATCGTATTTGATGCGCTTTAACGCCCTCATGGCCTGCTCGGGAAGATAAACGCCACCGGCGGATAGCAAAGTCAGCGATTGGGGAATGGGGGCGGTTAGAAGCAGCGCGGCGGCCGAAAAGGGTTGTCCTTCAGTGGTTTGCGCCACCCAATGGTTGTCAGCCCACGAGATTTTGGTGAGGCGAGTGGCTTTATGAACGGTTAAACTTTGGGCCAGATGCTTGGCGACGGCCGTCATGGCCGGCGCACCGCGATAGCGCGGATGGCCATCGCCGCTGCCAAATCCGCGGGTCCATTCGACAACGATCTTCTGATCGAGCCATTTATTGACATAATCTTGAAAAATTGGTGAGCGAACGGTAAAAAATTGAGCACCGTGGTCAGCTCGGCCCGGGTTTAAGCGGCGTGAGGCCATTCGGCCACCTACCCCTCGCCCTTTGTCAACGACAGTGACCTCAAACCCGTTTTCTTTTAGGTGCGTCGCCGCCAGCAAACCGGCAATGCCGGCACCGACGATGAGGGATGATTTTTTATTGGTCATGGGGGAATGATTGGTTATTGGTTTATTCGTATATTAGTTTATTCTTTTGTTGTCTCTTGTCTCTTGTCTCTTGTCTCTTGCCTGTTGTCTCTTGTCTCTTGTTCGTTGTTTAACAAAAAAAGCCCGACGCAAGCGCCGGGTCTTTTTTCAACTTGTTAGTTAGTGGTTAATGGGGATTAAGCCATGGCCGGGTCGGGAAGCATTTCGCCCAGGACGCGTTCGATTGCCATCGTGTGGCTGCAGAAGCCACGGGTTCTAAAGAAGTTGCAATCGCACGTCCATTTCCCGTTGTCGAAAGCGACACGGTGTACCGTTCCATTGTCACCGCTAAGCTGAACATCAAGGGCGGTGAAGCGGAAACGCTCCGGCTCCGATGCGTAGATTTTCGCTTTCTCGATCTTGCCAATTAGTGCGTAATCCATAATGTTAACCTCCAGATGTGTGTTGTTTTCATCTCTGCGACATGGGTTTCAGCGGAAATAAAAAACGCACGCGTTTAGCGTGCGTTACGGACTTGACTGTTGTGTGCTGAAACTGTTTTTGAAACTCTCCGTTCCATGCCATCAGTATAGTCTTTGCCCAAATAAAGTCAAACTATTATGTAAAATTTTAGACAATTTGTACAAAAGTCATGTGTTTAATATGACTTAGTCACCTACGCCCATTGGCCAGTTGGGTCGCCGCCGGAGAACGTCGCAGCCGCCACATCGACCAGATGCCAATGAGCGGCCCCAAAGCGAGAAAAACAAAGGCGTAACGCCAGCCAACCAGGGCCTCTATGGGAGGGATCAATCTAATGGTGAAGAGGGTTAGCAAAAACCCGAGACTGGTTTGCAGGGTCAGGGCGGTGCCGAGATATTGTTTGGGAGCCAACTCGCTGACGGCCGCCGAAAATTGGGCTGAATCCGCCACGATAGCAAACCCCCAAATCAAGGCAACCGCAAAAAGCAGCCAGGGTGACCCATCAAATAAGAAGCCAATGAAAAGCGCGCAGGTGGCGCTGATGGCCATAGAGCCGATGGTGATTGCGGTGCGGCCGAGCTGATCCGCCCAGCGGCCGGCCAACAGACTGCCGATTCCCCCAACGGCGACCACGGCGAAGGTAGCCATGCTGGCCCAGCGAGGCGCGATCCCCTGTGGTTCAAAACTGGCCAGAAAAAAGGCGGCGATCCAAGACCACATCGCATACAGCTCCCACATGTGACCCAGATACCCAATGTTGGCCTGCATGACGGCTCGATCACGCAAAATGTGGCCGATTTGCTGCCAGTCAAACGGCGGAGAGGGGGTGCGATACGGCCCCTCATGGATAAACAAGATGCCAATGACGCCGCTGCTGGCCGCCATGGCGGCCGCCAGCCACATCACCGGCTGCCAACTTTGAACCCCGCCGAAGGCGTTCAGCAAATGGGGGATTGCCGAGCCAACGGTCAAGGCGCCGACCAGTAAGCCGATCGCCAGTCCGCGATCTTTTTGGGTCCAGGTGGCCATGATTTTCATGCCGACCGGATAAACGCCGGCTAAAAAAAAGCCGGTTAAAAAGCGCAGGATTAAAGCTGGACCAAGGGAGGTGACCAGCAGGGGAATGGCCGCCGTGGCCGCGGCCGCCAGCAGCGCGGAACCGCTAAAAAGCCAGCGGCTGGATACGCGATCGGCCAGGTTTAGAAGCGTCGACGTAAATGCCCCGACCACAAAACCGATTTGGACCGACATGGTGAGCCACGCCCGGCCGCTATCGTTTAAGGACCATTCTATAGTTAAAAGAGGCACAACGGCCGAGGCCGAAAACCAAACGGCCAGGGCCAGAAGGGCGGATAATGCCAGGAGAGAAAGGGTGCGCCATTTATCAGACATCAGACAACAGACTGGAGACCAGAGATGGTGATTTGATGAGGTGATGATAGCGCACCTTACACCAGGCGGCATATTTACTTTTGGGCGGTAGTTTGCGAAAAGGTGGAATCGACCGCCTTGGTCTGCATGGTTTGATCGTAAAATGCCAGCAGTAGATTGGTATTGCTCGGAGAGACGGCCAGAGCGGCGATTGATTTATCAGCTGCGAAGGGGCCGCTTACCTGCTGGGTTTGCCGCTCATAACGCCAAACCTGCTGGTCAAAGGCGAAAAACAAGGTTTGGTTGTCTGGTGAGATCGCGGTGGAGAGCAGCCATTCCGGCGGCATATTTTCCTGAAATGTATCGGTCAATGGCGTGATTACAGGATCAAAAGAAGTGGTTTTTTGCTGCGAGGGATCATCCAGGTTGATCTCTGTAACCGTTCCCAGCAGCGGATTAACAGCCAGAACCACATTTCCATCTGGAGAAAGAGTCAAGGCGTAATATCTCAGGTGATCCAGGTGTTCGACGTCAGAGGGAAGGGCCAGACATAGTGCCCAACCGTCTTTTAAGTTAAGGGCATGGATAAACGCCTGGTTGCTAAGCGTATTGACATAAAGTGTGGTTAACCAGCGACCTTGCGGATCGGTGGCGGTTCCCCAGGCATAGCCGGCCATCACCTCATCGAGAAATCGTTTATCGCGAATCGGATTGGGGTCGAGTAGGTAATCCCGGGCGTCAAATAAACGGACGCGGTAATGATTTCCGTTTCCCATTTCGGGTAAATGTTCAATTAAATATACCGAATGACCCAGGTTGTCAATTCCCTCAACCTCAAACGAACCCGTCAAGGGAATCGCCTCAGATAATTCACCCGTCTCAAGATCGAGCAGCTGGATGACGGTGACCGGTTTTGCAAGATTTTTAAACTCACTGGTGGAATTGATGGTCAAAACCGCCCACTGGCCGTTGGCGGAGATCGCACTCACGTCGGCTTTGTCGTTGGCCTTAAAGCTGATGACGGGATCCGCCTGGTGGGGTTGGTATTGTTCGATCAGGGTATGCCCCTGCTGTGGATTTGCCGCCAGATAGGTTTGGCCGTTGGCAGAAAGACGGCCGGCCGGCAGCTGCCTCACAAAGCGGCCGGTGCGCTGATTAAACACGGCTGTCGGATCACCAGGCACGTTTTGCATGAGCAGTGCATCTTCAACGTACAAAATAATGTTGGGCGGATTGGTTTTGACGACGGCCGGATGAGTGTTTTCGGCCGCCTGACAGGCAAACAGAAGCAAAGCAAAAAGAAGTAAAGGAAAATAATGTTTTTTAGACATGAGGAACTCCAGATAGGTCCTGAGTTGAAAGGGCTGAGTCCTAAGTAAGGAGTTAACGTTAAGGGCTCAGGATAAATGTTTCAGCAAGCTTAATCGCTTCATCTGGCGACAGGTCACTCTCCAGACG
>JAAUYD010175085.1_pt1 | contig 23946 bp, 14 predicted proteins | sample 7278101 | NCBI WGS metagenome assembly JAAUYD01 (sample SAMN14350128, study PRJNA611818) | marine sediment metagenome | isolation source: surface marine sediment (0.6m) | place: French Polynesia: Moorea | collected 2018-08
ACTCAACGCGGGAAACCCGCGCACGTGACTGGCTCCGCAACGCGCTGCTCTCTACCCCACAATAATTTTAGTAATTTCATCTGTACTTCACCAGACTGAGAAAAGCTATATCATAAACGATCCATAATAGATCAATCATAAAATAATCTTACCTACCTGGGCACGGCGTGGGTTAAATCTTTCTTTGTGTGGTGAGAATTAAACGATGCCGTACCCCTACGTTGTTAAATAAACCTGGTGGGATGGGCATCCCTGACCATCCTAATTTTATTTATGTATGTTGTTAAATAAACCTGGTGGGATGGGCATCCCTGACCATCCTAATTTCACTGAGGTAATTTGTGAAATCTAACACATAGGGCACGGCGTGGGTTAAATCTTTGTTTGTGTGGTGAGAATTAAACGATGCCGTGCCCCTACGTTGTTAAATAAACCTGGTGGGATGGGCATCCCTGCCCGTCCTAATTTCATTGATGTACTTTGTTAAATAAAACACATTGATGGAATGGAACCTGGGTTAAATCTTGAATTATGTTGCGAAAATGAAATCATGCTGTGCCCCTACGTTGTTAAATCAATTAGGATGCTCCCCCCAGAATCAATAATCTACCCTTCGTTAATCTACAACTCTTGCATAAAAGGTGTAAATTCCGGCACTAACTCTTTACGACTAACAACCAGGGTGGGAAAAGAACGACCGTTATAATCTACTTGTGGTGATAGGGGAAACGGTTCTGAAGCCAGGGATAACCAACTCCCTCCAGCTGCCCGAACAATTACCCAAACTGCGGCTATATCCCATACTTTTGGAGTAGCTTCCACACCACCAATAGCCGCTCCCACAGCAACCGTAAGTAAATTGTAGCTAGCGACACCAAGCATTCTGAATTTACAAGGGAAGCCTGGACGGATAACAGAAGTACTGCGGGCACAGACATTAAATAAGTGTTGATGGCTGGGAGCATCACTACTAACGTGAATCGGGTGATGGTTGCAAAATGCTCCCGTAGGTGTACTTAAGCCAGATGTACCTTGCCAAAAACCATGAAAAGACTGACCTAGGGCTGGCAAATATACATAACCAAATACAGGTGTACCCCGATACAGTAAACCTAGGGAAATTGACCATAAAGGAATGCCCCTTGTAAAATTGGTAGTACCATCTAGGGGATCGATTACCCAACACCATTCCGTCCCCGGAAAAACCGTATTTCCCTCTTCAGTTAAAATACCGTAACCGGGAAAAGTGGAAGCGATCGCATCCTGAATTTCCCGATCAGCCCATTTGTCAGATTGGGTTACCAAACTGCCATCTGGTTTGTGCAATGCCTGCACTTGCCCAAAATCTTGCATAAGTTGCCCTCCCACTCTGGTGGTGGTTGTTTGGGCAAATTCAATCACCGTTGTCCAAAATTCAGTCATGGGCAGTTAAAAATCAATCCAAATCGTTAGCAATCACAGATGCAATTGCAGCTTTAGCGCTCATTTGAAATTCTTTCACATTTATGCGACTAACTAACCAAATGGCTGTTAACATTCCCATAGCTTGCAGGACAAATACCAAACCGTAGGACAATACAGGTTCAGTAAATAACTGCTTACCGATATCGCGCACCACACCACCAGTAGCTGTTGCCAAACCCCTTGCCATTGCCTGTGCTAAGCCCCAAGCTCCAATAAAAGTACCAGCAGTTTCCGCTGCTGTCAAATCTAGCATTAAAGTCAAAGCACCTGTGGTGGTAGTTCCAGAGGCTAAACCGAATAACAGCAATGCCAGTTGTAAAAATTGTTTGTTAGCGGTAAATCCCGCTATCAGAATTATCAAGGAGGTCATAGCTACAGCCATACATCCGACTTTGGCAGTTTTGAGTTTACCTAGACGGGGTACAAGCAAAAATCCGGTAGCACTGATACCTACCAAGGTTCCCATGCCGAAAAAAGCATTTAGTCTAGTTGTTTCTGATACACACATCCTAAATACTTCCCCACCGTAAGCCTCCATTACGGCATCTTGCATAAATAAGGATATGGTCATCACTAGTAAAAAGGTGAAAAATAGACCAGTTTGACGACTAGCAGTTAAGATAGAGAATGCCGCAGAGAGGGTAATTGCATCTTCTCGTTCTGTGACAGTGGAACGAGAACTGTAGCGGGAGTATTTTTTTTCAATGCCAAATGTGGATAATACTGATAAGCCCAAAACCACAGCAGGCATAATCATAAACAGACGATTGATAGAAGCTTGTAATGGTACTAATTGGGCAGGGTTGCTAAATAGAGATACGGTGCCGATAGCGCTTTCTTGACAGCTAGCTGCGGGTGGTAATAACTTTGAACTGGCGATCGCACCGATGACAATGCCCACCATTAGCATTGACCACACGATCCCCACCAATTTTGAGCGGTTATCTTCATCCGATACATCTACCAACAAAGCCGCAAAGGGAGTAGAACTGGAACTGAGTGCCAATCCGTAAAAAGCAAAAATTCCCCCCAGCAGTGCTACCCAACCGTAGGTAGTTATAGTCCAGCCTTGGGAGTAAAAACTAGCACCCAACTGCCAAGTAACTTGCACAGCGAAAAATGATGCTAAGGCAAATAGTAAAGCCCCGATCCACACATAACCTGTGCGGTGATAACCCATTACCGGTTTAGCATCAGACAACTGCCCAAACCACAGACGGGAGGGAGAAACAAACATATGCATGGCAATGGTAACCGATGCTAAAGTAGCTGGAATTGCCAGTTCTTTAATCATGATCCGATTCAACACACCCAGGGTGAGAATCGACATCATACCCAATCCCATTTGAAACAAGCCTAATCGGAACATTGTCAGTAATGTTACTTTGGGTATTGGGGGTTTATTCAATGAATCGTTAAATTGAGAATTGTTTACAAAATCATCGCTTGCCATAGCCAATTCCACAGTCAAGGGTTGAGGATTTCATCTTCGATCACCAAGATAAACCCTGGAAGCCCTAAATGCGCTACTAATTATGCAATTGCTGATGGTTAAGGAACTTTCCAATTACAAAATATTCAACAATGGGTGGTGAATCCATAATTTGTCGGCGTATTTTAGGGACACGGCATCTGTAATCTCTCGGTTTCTAGAGTTTAACTTGTTTCCAGGCTGAGCCTGGAAACGCATCCGTTGAAGGCTCTGCCTCCAGACTTCATGGGAGGCAGCAGCCTGCTCTAAAATGCATTACAAGGTAAAACCTTGTAACGAGAGTCGAATATTCGGCTAAAGTTACACTAGAACATGTAAACAAGTGTAAATTTATTCAGTGTTATCAAGGTGGAAACAATTACATTAGGACAAAATGGTCTAGCAGTGAAACCCCTTTGTATTGGAACTTGGGCTTGGGGAGATAAGCTGTTTTGGAATTATGGCAATGATTATGGCGCACAGGAATTGCAAGCAGCTTTCACCACTGCTTTAGATGCTGGTGTCACCTTTTTTGATACAGCAGAAGTTTATGGCATGGGATTGAGTGAAGAGTTTTTGGGGCAATTCATGAAAAACACTGATAGAGAGGTGCAAATTGCCACTAAGTTTGGTCCTCTGCCCTGGCGATTTACATCTGGGTCTGTTGCTGATGCTTTAACTGCTAGTCTCAAGCGCTTGCAGATGGAACGAATCGATTTATACCAAGTGCATTGGCCCTTTACCTTTTTTATGAGCCAGGAAACTTTGATGAATGCTCTTGCTGATGAGGTGCAACGGGGAAGAATTGCTGCCATAGGTGTTAGTAATTACTCTGCCCAGCAAATGGAGTCAGCACAGTCAATATTGGCTCGTCGTGGGGTGAAGTTAGCTGTGAATCAGGTACGCTACTCTTTGCTGAATCGTCAAATTGAAACTAATGGCATTCTGGAAACTGCCAAAAAATTAGATGTAACAATTTTAGCTTACAGTCCTTTGGCACAGGGATTACTGACGGGTAAATATAGTGTTGATGGCGGTAAAACCCCCACTGGTGCCAGAAAAATAGACCCTAAATTTAGTCAAGATGGTTTAAGGAAAATTGAGCCACTAATCTCTTTGTTACGTCAATTTGCACAAAAATACGGACGCACTCCCGCACAAGTAAGTTTGAATTGGTTAATTGCTCAAGGGAATGTGATTCCTATTGCAGGGTCAAAAACCGCACAACAGGTCAGAGATAATATTGGGGCTTTAGATTGGCAATTAAATGATGATGAAATCAGCCAGTTAGATCAAATTAGTCATTCTTACTTATAAGTATCACAATTAAGTCAAGAAATCATGACAAAAAAAATCGCAGGATAACCCAACGGTTAACTAATTTTAGCACAAAAAATGGCATTGTAAGCCTTGAAATTCCGTTCTTTACAAATAGAAATATTTCTGCAAAACTTGCTGATTGCCGTGAAAAATATCATTTAGGGAATCTGTTACAAAAATTTACAATCAAGCTTTCAATAGCGGTTTTGGGTTGAGTGATACCAAATCAAAAAATGTTTGCAACAGATCCAATTGTAGGGGCGCGGAAACTACGCCCCTACCAACCCAAGATGTGTCCCATTCTTTTTTCAAATTGGTATGAGTGGGTCTAGGGAAAAGAAGAAAGTCTTGCTAGCCATTCCCCATTACCCATTACCCATTACCCATTACCCATTACCCATTACCCATTACCCATTACCCATTACCCATTACCCATTACCCATTACCCATTACCTTAAGAAGCTGATTCCCTAACGCTACCAGAACTTAATTTCTCACTAGATGACATAGAAGGCTGACGACGTTCTGTTTTCAGCTTGGGTTTAGGAGTTCCCCTTCTTTCCCCATCATTGCCATTGCGAGAAGAACGGTTGCGATCGCCTGCAAATTTGCGCCGTCCATTGCGTAATTTGGGCTTGGGAGTGGATTGCATTTGTTCTTCGGGAATTTCTTCTTCTGCTAGCCAAGCGGGACGGGTTTGGTCGTAAGCCATTTGCAATGCAGCAGCAGCGATGGCATGGGCATCATATTGTTCACTCAGTTCGCTGACAATAGGCAAGAAGGAAGCCAAACGCTCACCAGTTAAGGTTTCTCTGACTTCGACTTGTAATTTATCCAGTTGTCGCGCTTCAATTTGTGCCCTGGTGGGAATGGACAGTACTTGCCAGCTTTGACGTACATGACGTTCTAATTGCTGTTGTTTACGGCGATCAAAGGGTTGCACCAGGGAAATGGCGGTACCTTCTTTACCAGCCCTACCTGTACGACCGATACGATGGACATAGGTTTCTGGGCTATCCGGTAAATCAAAGTTGATCACGTGGGACAATTCATCTACATCCAAACCCCGTGCCGCAATATCAGTTGCTACCACCCAGCGTACTTGCTTACTACGGAACCTTGTCAGCAACCGTTCTCTAGCTTGTTGAGATAGGTCACCGTGGTATTCATCTACACTGTGTCCTGCTGATTGCAATTGGTTGGTTAACTCAGCAGCGGTGCGACGGGTACGCACAAAGATTAATGCCGTTTCTGGATCTTCCATTTCCAAAATTGGCTGTAATGCCCTAGCTTTAGTCCAATGACGGGGGATGAGGTAAGCCAATTGATTGATTTTGTTAGGTGCGGCTTTAGGCTGCTGTACGGTAACTGTAACTGGGGAATTTAAGAACTTGCTCACCAGATGACGAATTGTGGGTGGCATGGTTGCCGAGAATAGAGCTGTATTACGTTCTTGGGGTGCTTGGTCAAGGATTTTTTCCACGTCATCGATAAAGCCCATACTTAGCATTTCATCGGCTTCATCTAAGACAAACCACTTGACTTCATCTAGCTTCAGACAGCCTCTGTCAAGTAAATCTATTACCCGTCCGGGAGTTCCCACAACAACGTGAACACCGCGTTTAAGTTGGGAAATTTGACGTTCTATGGATTGTCCACCATAAATTGCCAAAACCCGTAATCCTTGATTGCCCACAAAGTTGGACATTGCATTGTGAACTTGGATGGCTAACTCCCGGGTAGGTGCTAAAACTAAGGCTTGTACTGCCCTTTGACGCACATCTAGCCTTTCTAAAATTGGCAGAGAAAAGGCTGCTGTTTTACCAGTTCCGGTTTGAGATTGACCTACAACATCACGACCCGCTAACAGATGGGGAATTGCTTGTGCTTGAATATTTGTTGGTGTTTCAAAGCCCAGAGATTCTAGGTGTTGAATACGTTCGGCGGAAATTCCTAGTTCTTGAAAGGAAAGATTCATCAATTCTCCTAAATATGTTAGTTGGATTTCGGAATTAGTAATCGGTTATTAGGGGCAGGTTTCTGCACCTGTAAGGTTTTTAGGGGTAAACAACCAAAACTAAAAAATAGCAACTGGACTATTGATAACTTGCCCATAAAGGTCATATGGGTCAGCGTTTTGGATTTCTACTGGCACAATGCTTCCCAATCGTGCATCCCCCCTCAGATATATCTGTCCGTCTACTTCTGGGGCAAATCGAGAAGAACGACCAATTAATTCTCCAGTTTGGGGATTTTGTTGCTCGATGAGAACATCTACTACCTTCCCCACTTGTTGGAGATTTTTTCTCAGGGAAATCGGCTGTTGGATAGCCATTAGGGCATCCCGTCGTTCATCCATCACTGTTTGCGGCAGTTGATTGGGTAAGTTATAAGCAGGGGTTTCTGACTCTGGTGAAAATGTAAACACCCCTACATGGTCAAATTCATGACGCTGGACGAACTGCAACAAATGCTGAAAATGCTCTTGAGTCTCCCCTGGGAAACCCACAATAAAGGTTGTCCGTAGTACCGCTTCTGGTAAAGCCTCTTTGATATTTTCGATAATCCCATCATTCACCCTGCCTTGCCAAGGACGGTTCATGGCACGGAGAATTTGCGGATGGGAATGTTGCAGGGGTAAATCTAGGTAAGGTAAGACGTTGGGTGTGTCTTTGATTGCCGCAATTACATCTGGGGTCAATCCCGTAGGATAGGCGTAGTGCATCCTAATCCACGGCACATCTACTTTTCCCAGAGCTTGCAGCAATTGAGCCAACTTCGGCTTTCCGTAAATATCCACACCATAGTTGGTAGTAATTTGGGAAATCAAAATAATTTCCTGTACTCCCTGTGCTGCTAATTGTTCAGCTTCAGCAACAATGGATTCAATAGTCCGTGATCGCTGATTGCCGCGCAGGTGGGGAATAATACAAAAAGCACAACGATAATCGCATCCTTCTGCAACTCTTAGGTAAGCAACACCTTCGGTGGTGGTGCGATAGCGCGGTGTAGTTTCATCGGCGATATAGGTCGGTTCGGCACTCACCTGCTTAACCCGCTCTCCTTCTTCTACCCGCTCAATCACATCTACGATTTTGTGATAATCACCCGTACCAACTACCGCCACTGCTTCTGGCAACTCATCCAATAACTGCTCTTGGAAGTGCTGCGCCATACAGCCGGTAATTACTATTTTTTTACTTGCCTCTGCCAGTTCTACCAATGTTCTGACGGATTCTTCCCGTGCTGCTTCGATAAAACTACATGTATTAACAATCACATAATCTGCTAAATCTTCGTTGTTATCTACGCCGTAACCTGCTTCTACTAGCAGCCCCAGCATATGTTCTGTATCTATTCGATTTTTTTCGCAGCCTAGGTGAGATATTGCAATGGTTGGCTTGTCACCCATATTCAGAAATTATTTTCCGCTTTTTCGTTGTAGTTCAACATTCTGTGTTTGAGTTTCTGGTTGATCAATAAATAGGTATGGAATTTCACACCCAATTACTATGGCACCCTAAGCTAGCTATGACCCCCGATAGTAGGAATCATGCTAGGATGGCTTTACTTAGCCTCTTGTTCAGAGGAAAACTAAGGAGCTTTTTTGGGTAAATCAGACACTCGTAATATTTTGTAATATTTTTGCTGTTAGTATTGTACACTACCGCAGCGCCTGCGTTGTAAATCTACCCTTTGGGAAGCCGCCTTAAAGAGCGCAAAGCAGCCCTCGGCTCGACACTTGCCATCGCCCTTAAAACAATTCCTCAGAGAGTAGCTTCAAAGGAGCGTCTTGGTATTCGTGTCAAGTGCCAGTGGCGTGTGTAGAGAAGTCGCAACCCTTGGGAAAAACGCGCTGGCGCGCCTAAATGGCGGTAATGGTACTTCTTTCTGGACTCAAAAGCCCTAATTAAAGGTTCCCGGCAGCAGGAAAAACTTCCCAAAATGCACGCCTCTTGTGAGTGGCAAACTCCTCTTTTAATAGCCAGCTTTTATCTTAACATATCTTATGGGAGCTTTGATGGCAATTTCCATCTTTAGGGGGAGGCGACAAAGCAACCAGTTCAACACAAATTTAATTCTAAATCAAAGGACTGATAGAACGGGAGAGGGAATTGAGAGTCTCCTAAAAACTCAAGGGACTTGCAAATACCCGTGCTACAGGCATCCTTGCCTGTATGCAAGGGCAGGCAAGGATGCCTACCCCACAATAGGGCAGGCAAGGATGCCTACCCCACAATATGGGATAATTTATTTCTTGGTATTCCCCAAGGGAAAGAGAATTCACAGACCTTGATAATTGTTTAAAGCCCCTATGCCCAATTCCCAATCCCTAGTAAACTTACTGTCCTGCGGTCGTCCTTATATAGTTACAAGACGTGGACTTATATCAGCTATTTAAAACCAGAACACCGATTATTGGAGTGGTTCACCTATTACCTCTGCCGACTTCACCCCGTTGGGGAGGTAGCCTCAAAGCAGTAATCGACCGTGCCGAACAAGAAGCAACTGCCCTAGCTAGTGGTGGTGTAGACGGCATTGTAGTGGAGAATTTTTTTGATGCTCCCTTTACCAAAAACCAAGTTGATCCAGCGATTGTAAGTGCCATGACAGTGGTGGTACAGCAGATACAGAATTTGGTAACCTTACCCATAGGCTTAAATGTGTTACGCAACGACGCCAAAAGTGCCATGGCGATCGCCAGTTGTGTGGGGGCAGAATTTATTCGCGTGAATGTACTAACCGGGGTAATGTCAACGGATCAGGGATTGATTGAAGGAGAAGCACATCAATTATTGCGTTATCGTCGGGAATTAGGTAGGGATGTAAAAATTCTTGCCGATGTCCTGGTAAAACATGCCCGTCCCTTAGGAGTGGAAAATCTAACCAACGCGGTTGCTGATACCATTGAACGGGGTTTAGCAGACGCAGTCATTTTATCTGGTTGGGCTACAGGTAGTCCTCCTAGTTTAGAAGACTTAGAACTGGCTTCTACAGCAGCTAAAGGTACACCAGTATTTATTGGTAGTGGGGCTAGTTGGGAAAATATTGCTACACTGATGCAAGCAGCAGATGGTGTAATTGTCTCCAGTTCTTTGAAACGCCATGGTCAAAGAGAACTGCCTATTGACCCCAATCGTGTCAGTCAATTTGTGGAAGCAGCACGCCAAAATTGGAATTCCAAAGGTGAAGGCAAGTCAATGTCCTCGGTAAAATTACACTCTTAAACTAGTACTCGACCAATCCAAAATTGGCGGGTTAGGTAAAGTAGGGGAAGTAGGGGAAGTAGGGAAAGTAGGGGAAGTAGGTAGAAGGGAGGACTAAACTTTGCTGAGGTGAACAAGGGCAAAGTTTGCTTGTTGGACTACTAGGTAAAGGGTAAAAGGTAAAGGGAATCCTTGTTCCCAATTACCAATTACCAATTACCAATTACCAATTACCAATTACCAATTACCAATTACCAATTACCAATTACCAATTACCAATTACCAATTAACAATTACCAAGTTATGTTATGATTCGCCGTCGTTATACTCCTTGGATTCATAGATGGTCGCGTCCAATAATTGGTGCGATCGCCGCTTGTGGTGCCTTGGTTACAGGTTACCTCACCTTTGAAAAGCTAACAGGAGGCAATGTAGCTTGTATAGCCCAAGCAGGTGCCAATGCAGCTGGTTGCACTGATGTGCTTTCCAGTCGTTGGGCAACTATTTTTGGTCAACCATTAACCTTGTTCGGGTTTTTGGCTTACCTGAGCATGGCAATATTTGCTTTAGCTCCTTTAGCAATCAAAGCCGAAGATAATAAAACTCAGCGCAAAAATTTAGAAAACTTAACCTGGTTGCTGCTGCTGATGGGTGGAATTGCCATGACTGTTTTCAGTGGCTACCTGATGTATGTCCTGGCATCTGAAATTAAAGCCATTTGCCCTTACTGTATTGCTTCAGCTTTATTCTCCTTGAGTATGTTGGTACTGACTCTAGTAGGTCGCACTTGGGAGGATTTAGGGCAAATTTTCTTTACTGCGATTATTGTGGGGATGGTGACACTGGTTGGGACTTTAGCCATTTACGCACCGAATAATGGTCCGTTTCTGACTCCTAGAGGGCAGCCAACACGTGGAATTGGTTGGGAAGTAACTACCACTTCCGGTGAGGCAGAAATTGAATTAGCCCGTCATCTGAGCCAAATTGGCGCCAAAAAATATGCTGCTTGGTGGTGTCCCCATTGCCATGAACAAAAGCAACTGTTTGGCAAAACTGCCTACAAAGAGCTAAATATTATTGAGTGCGACCAAAACGGAAAAAATGCCCGTCCAGATTTGTGTAAAGCGGCTGGCATTCAAGGTTATCCTACCTGGGAGATTAATGGTAAGCTCTATCCCAATGTCCAAAGGCTAGATAGATTGGCTCAATTGTCTGGCTATAAGGGTTCAAAAGACTTTAAGAATTTTCCTGACGCTTTTAAATAGCTTGAACTGGCTTCACCAAAACGATGGCTATGCTACACCCTGACTGTGTGTAGAGTCAACTGTTAAGGTTGCGCTAATGGGTAATTGAGCCTACCATGACCTATTACCAATTACCTATTACCAAATTCCTTGCTCCCTTGTGGGCAAGGAATTTTAATAACTTTTTAACAAGTTGACTTTTTTGCAAATAATTGTAATATTTTGGTAAATACACTTTCACAATTAAGTATCTTTTTTATCCTTTATGTGACAAAAATAGCCATCGTGTATTTGTATTTTTGTATATCATGATGAATAAAATGTCGATTTTTTTTGAATAGCGTAATGTTAAAAATAAAAAATTTATTTAATAATTCAACTTTTGACTATACCTAAACAACTTAACATAAAATAATCATATTTTTCACCTAGTTAGATAACTAGAAACAAATATACAAATACATGAAAATACTCTTGCTCTTAACCAGGAAATGGGAATGAGTAAACAGTCAATTAGACCTAGTTTGCATTTAATTTTTAGATTCAAAAAACTTATATTCAAAAAACTGTTTGAAAGCAGAAACAGAGAATTAATTACTGCCTCCAGTATTGCATTGTGCATTCTTATTTTGCGGTTTTTTGGACTATTGCAGCCTTTAGAATGGGCTGTTTTAGATCAATTTTTTCGCTTACGTCCAGATGAACCCTTAAAAGAACGCATAGTGATTGTAGAAATTGATGAACCTTCTTTACGGGAACTTCGATCTTGGCCTATTTCAGATGCTGTTCTTGCTCAATTATTACAGAAATTAAAACTTTATCAACCACGTGCCATAGGCTTGGATATTTACCGTAATTTACCAGTAGAACCAGGTTATCAAAAACTGGTAGATACTTATAAATCTCTGCCCAATTTAATTGGTATTGAACTATTAGCACATAAAAGCAGCATTAGGGTAGAACCACCACCAGTACTTAGTCAGCAAAATCAAGTGGGTTTTAACAACGTACTACATGATGCTGATGGCAAAATACGTCGCAGCTTATTGTATTGGCATGTTGAGAACCAAGCACATGAAAGTTTTGCTCTGAAACTGGCAAAGTTGTATTTAAAGGCAGAGGGTATTAATCCTCAGCAAGCAGCAAACAATCGCAAGTATTTACAGTTAGGTAAAGCAGTTTTCTATCGTTTCCAACCCAATGACGGTGCCTATGTCAGGGCAGATAACAGAGGATACCAAATCTTGTCTAATTTCCCCAAACCGGGTTGTAGAAAATCATCACAGACAAATTGTGGTTTCCGCAAAGTTCCCTTAAGGGATATGCTAGCAGACAAAGTACCAATTAGCTGGTTTCAGGATCGGATTGTACTTATTGGTTCTACTGCTACTAGTCTCCAGGATTTCTTTTTAATTCCCTATTCTAGCCGTTTAATAGATCAGGTTCAACCTGTGGCAGGAGTAGAACTACAAGCTTATTTTATCAGCGAGTTAATTTCAGCTGCTCTCCAAGAAAGACCTTTACTCAAAGTTTGGTACGAACCTTGGGAATGGTTATGGATATTTGTTTGGTCTTATTTGGGAACAATGACTGTATGGCAAACACAAAGAACAAGTAAGAGTATCTTTAGTATTATTTTTTCTTGTTTATTACTAATTAGTTGCGCTTACCTTGTATTTCTTGATGGTTGGTGGATACCAGTTGTGCCTGCGTTTCTAACTTTTTGGGCTTCAGCTATTGCCATCATCTATCAGATTGCTAACATGCAGGAAGAGTTAAAACGCTCTAAAGAATTTTTGTTTCAACTGATTAATACGATTCCCGATCCCATTTTTGTCAAAAATGAAAAATACCAGTGGATTGTCTTAAATGAGGCATATTGTCAATTGATTGGTTATCCCAAAAACCTTTTGTTAGAAAAGTCTGAATATGACTTTTTTGACAAACATCAAGCTGATGCTTTTTACTTTCGTGATCGCCTAGTTTTTCGGACTCAGAAAGCCTTAGAACATGAAGAAAAATTTACTGATGCTACTGGTAAGACTTATTTAATTGCCACTAAGCGATCGCTCCACAAAGACTCTGCTGGCAATGTATTTTTAATTGGTGTTATTCGTGATATCACTGAACGTAAACTCAGAGAAGAAAACCTCCAGCGCACTGCTGATGAATTATCTCGCTACAATGATGAATTAAAAATACAAGAAGACCGCTTGCGTTATTTAGCATATCACGATCCCCTCACAGGCTTGCCAAATCGGAAATTTTTCACCGAAAAGCTTCAGGAGTCCTTGGAGTGGGCAAAAACTAACAACTCCTTAGTGGGGCTATTATTTATTGACTTAGATGGCTTTAAACAAGTCAATGATACCCTAGGGCACGAAATGGGCGATCGCTTGTTAGTAACCGTTGCTCATCGTCTTAGTAACTGTTTGCGAGTTAGTGATACTGTTTCCCGCTTGGGTGGTGATGAATTTACAATTATTTTACGCGCAATTCCCCATGTAGATGTAGCTGCTAAAATTGCCCAAAAAATTCTCGCAAGCATTACTGAACCAATTGTCTTGGAAGATAATACCACTAGAGTTTCTGCCAGTATAGGTATTAGCATCTACCCAGTTCATAGTCAAGACATGGAAATATTAATACAGCAAGCGGATAGTGCCATGTATCGTGCTAAACATTTTGGTAAAAATCGCTTGGAGTTTGCTGGATAATTCTACAGAAATATACTGATAGTTAATTTAGATTTTCTAGTCGGCTATCTGTGAATACACTGACAAACTACTTTTGATATTCGGTATATACTGAATTTCTTTAAAGATTTTTCATTTAAATAGCTGCCACTATAGCAATATTACTGTTTTCATTTAGCCTATATTGACCTATTAATGATTATTAGTTCATTTGTTCAATCAATTTAATTAATAAAAGTTAGTATTTTCCACAATAAATATTAAGACTTTATGAATTAAAGCCAAGCTGACATATTTGAACGTGCTAATTTATAGGACACAAGGGTTAAAACACTGAAGTTAGTAAATTTGATTAAAAAAGTTACTATCTACCACAAAAAATATTAAGACTTTATGAATTAAAGCCAAGCCGACATATTTGAACGTGCTAATTTATAGGACACAAGGGTTAAAACACTGAACTCAAAAAATTAAATTACTAAAAATATAACTCTGGAATTTTCAGTAATATTCTGGCTGACAAAGGTGCTGGAAATTTTCTTTCAGTATTTTTTCGTAAAGTTAGCAAAATAAAAATTCATCAAAACTAAATAATCTAGGTAGAAAAAAATTATCAAAGATATTCAATGATAGCGAAGAAAAATCGATTCAGTGTAGAGACAGGAGGGTTTACTTAGGGTTATGAGCAAGAGTTGGAGAATTACAGTTTGCATAATGTTTTGTATGGTATTTGCTTCACTGTTTAGTAAAATTGCTGATGTCAGGGGAGGTGTTAGCAATATGAATGTGAATTGTGAAAGCGCTAATACCAGTAATAACCTTGAAAATGTCCTGGTAGATTCTTGGAAGTTAGAAGATGGAAGGTTTCTATCTAAAGCGGAGTGTGATTACGAACCACCTAATTATGGCGCTCCTAACAGCCATTATGGTAGTGGTACCCGCTAAGATTGTGTTATCTAGCAAAATACCATTATCTGTAGCCGCAATTTAGTAAGCGCGAAGCGAGTTTTGAGGATGAAACCATTACTCTAAAGAAATAGTTTCTCTGGGGAGAAATCGAATCCTTACTATAGCGCTATAGTGGGGAGACCAGTTTTTGGCTATGAAATGATTATCGTAACGAAATAGTTTCTCTGGGGGGAAATCGAATTCTTACTATAGCGCTATAGTAGGGAGACCAGTTTTTGGCTATGAAATGATTATCGTAACGAAATAGTTTCTCTGGGGGGAAATCGAATTCTTACTATAACGCTATAGTAGGGAGACCAGTTTTTGGCTATGAAATGATTATCGTAACGAAATAGTTTCTCTGGGGAGAAATCGAATTCTTACTATAGCGCTATAGTAGGGAGACCAGTTTTTGCCTATGAAATAATTATCGTAACGAAATAGTTTCTCTAGGGGGAAATCGAATTCTTACTATAGCGCTATAGTAGGGAGACCAGTTTTTGCCTATGAAATGATTATCATAACGAAATAGTTTCTCTGGGAGGGAACTAAAGAAATAGTTTCTCTAGGGGAAAATCGAATTTTTGCTATAGCGCTATAGTAGCGAGGCGAGTTTTGAGGATGAAACCATTACTCTAAAGAAATAGTTTCTCTAGGGGAAAATCGAATTCTTACTATAGCGCTATAGTAGCGAGGCGAGTTTTGAGCATAAAACCATTACTCTAAAGAAATAGTTTCTCTAGGGGAAAATCGAATTTTTCCTATAGCGCTATAGTAGCGAGGCGAGTTTTGAGCATAAAACCATTACCTTAAAGAAATAGTTTCTCTAGGGGAAAATCGAATCCTTACTATAGCGCTATAGTAGCGAGGCGAGTTTTTGCCTATGAAATGATTATCGTAACGAAATAGTTTCTCTAGGGGAAAATCGAATTTTTCCTATAGCGCTATAGTAGCGAGGCGAGTTTTGAGGATGAAACCATTACCTTAAAGAAATAGTTTCTCTGGGGGGAAATCGAATTCTGGATAAGGTTCAGATTTGTTCAAGTTAAGCACAGACTCAAAACCAAAGCTTGTTGAATGACTTGAATGTTATGACAAATTAAGGATGTAAACGCCTTGCGGGTGTCTACATCCTTAGTTTGTGTGTCCTTTGCCAATTAATTGGAGTGGATTATTGTTGCCCAAATTAACTGCAAATACAGTTATCTATAAATACCAGGGTTAATGCGATCATCTCCTTGGATAAATACATCTGCCATTGGTGTAACTGTAAAGTTATCTAGATTGGCTTCCAAGATTCCTTTTTGACGTTCGCTTAAGCCTTGAATGTTAAGTACGTCTTCTACCTTATCGTAAGGAGCATTCTTGATGATCTTACTTGCCAAGGTAGGATACATTCCTCGATACTTCTGAAAAGCCCGGACGTTAGTATTGTTCAAATCAATTTTGTCACCATAAACATCTGCTAGCTTTTCATCTGCGGTGTTACGTAAGGATTCAGCCCCTTCAACTGCCAAAATAGAGACTGAAGGCAAAACAACACTATTAAAATTAGCGGCTTGGGCTATTTGAGGCGTAGACAACCATCCCAAGCAGCATACTATCAAGAAAGTAAACACTGTTAATAAACGTACTAATCGTTTCACAATTTTTCTACCTCTTTCCATCAAACAAAAATCACCGATATCTAAGGAACCAAGTCCCTAAATTATTGGGTCAGGTAGCGTTAATCCACAATCCCCTGCCTTTGGGTATGGGGTTGCTTATTAACTACAGAACCCTGACAGGAGTCAGCCAAGAATTAGTAGCTATTGATCCCTAAAGGTAAGTTTCCCATAAGATTGCCTACTACCGATCACTGATAGCTTTATCAACACACAACAGATTAATATCCACAATTTTTAAATGGGAATATGTAAAGTTTTGTAAGGGAAAGGGTAGAAAAAATGGGATTGGGGATTGGGGATTGGGGATTGGGGATTAGGAAAAATAATTCAAAATTCAAAGACTACGCCATCAGTGCAGCCACCAAGAATAAACAATCTACCAAAATCGTACTTAATACCGCTCCACTAAAGGCATACCAGTGTCCTTGACCTATTCTTAAGGGTATCATTCCTACCACTAACAGCACAGAGGCAAGAATCAGTGCCCAAGCTTGTCCCCAGGGTGTTTGTACTTGTGCTACTGCAGCTTGTAAAATCGGTGATACTGCCTGTGGTTCTACCCGCATAATTTGCCGCCAATAGGGCATTAAATCCACTAGATAGAAATATATATCGGTTAACACCGTACCCAGCAGGGAACCGAAATAAAACCAGTTACCAACCTTGCCCCAGTTACGCCACATACACCACACAGCAAAGGGTAAACCAATGGATTCTACTGGTAAGTGCCATAGGGGTTCCCAACGTAACCAACCCCAGTAAATTGCCCCTGCTAACCAACTCCAACTAAACCCATAGAGTAAATCTCCCCAAAGGTAAGTTACAGAATGTGACATTAATGAGAAACTTAACCACACCCAAAAGCCTGTTAAACCTAAACTTACCCAGGGAAGCGATCGCACCAATGGCGCTTCGATAAATACTGGCACGGATACCAAAAATACCGCCACCGCAAATATTAAGAAAGTTTGCTGAGTCGCTATTTTCCATAAGTTTAATATTCCAGCCCTGGGGTGCTGTACGCTTTGAATCATGGGGTTAGAAGTAGGGTAAGGGGAGAAAGTATTGTTAACCAAAGTTTTTAATATTTGTTACTTAACTTTATCTTATTTAAGATATCACAACATCAAATCCCCCCTGGGGGCATTTTGGATTATACCCGAATTTTGGCACAACCAGGAAGTAGGGAGTTATAAATTATGAATTATGAATTAGGAGGCGTGGAGTTTGTAGGGGCGCAAAGCTTGCGCCCAGGAATTAGGAGTTTTTAATTTTTAATTGTTTTGCGAGTCGCAAGAGTACATGTAGAGACGGAACATGTCTTGTCTGTGGATTATTCATTGATAAAGTGAAAATATTAAGTAATATTGCATAGAAATTTTGGAAAACAGGGTGATGGAATCCCCAAGGTAGGGAAGAATTTGTAAATTATGTGCAATAGAATTGGCACAATAACCTGGGGTGATAATTTTCCCGGAAGATGTCTGGGGATACTGATTGTGTAAATGGTTGTTGTGAGAGCAAAAGCAGGTAAATAGATGTTTCGATTTGTTCGATTTAAAACTTCCAAACATTGGTTGTTGATGCTTCTGGGTACGGTATCTGCCTTTGTTTGTGTGGTGGTTTCCCCGACAAAGGTTCTGAGTACCCAAGCAAATGTCAGCATGGATGTGGGAACGGTGACAGCACAGATGAATGTTTGGCAAGCCATTTTTTTGGGCTTTGTGCAAGGTGCAACGGAATTTTTGCCGATTAGTAGCACAGCCCATTTAAAGGCAGTTCCTGTGGCATTACATTGGGGAGATCCGGGGGTTGCTTTTACTGCTGTGATTCAGTTGGGGAGTATTGCTGCGGTGCTATGGTATTTTTGGGGAGATTTGACACAAGTTATTAAGGGGGCTGTAGGTGCGGTTTCCCGTTCCGATTATCAAGACAGCAACTTTCGCATTGCCTTAGGAATTGTCTTTGGCACCATACCCATTGTATTTTTTGGACTTCTGATCAAAAATCTGTTCGCTGAGTTTTATGATTCCACCCTGCGGAGTATGGCAGTGATCGCTATTGCTTCCATTGTCATGTCTTTGTTGATGGGATTAGCGGAACAACTGGGTAAAAGAAGGCGCAACTTTGATAAGTTGGGCATGGAGGATGGTGTTTTAATGGGATTAGCGCAAGCTATGGCATTGATACCCGGTGTATCTCGTTCTGGTTCTACTTTAACAGCGGGACTATTTATGAGTTTAGAACGGGAAACAGCAGCGCGATTTTCATTTTTACTGGGTATTCCTGCTATTACCCTGGCAGGTTTGGTGGAATTAAAAGATTTGTTATCAGCAGGATTTGGAGATGCGGGAATATTGTCTTTAATTGCGGGAGTCATTTCATCGGCAATATTTTCCTATTTAGCGATCGCCTGGTTGATACGCTTCCTCAAAACCAGAAGTACCTGGGTATTTGTTTGGTATCGCTTGGTATTTGGGGTATTAATACTGGGGGCAATTGCAGGTGGATTGTTGAAAAATAGTTAAATGGGTAATGGGTAATTGGTAATGGGTAATGGGTAATTGGTAATTGGTAATTGGTAATGGGTAATGGGTAATGGGTAATTGGTAATTGGTAATTGGTAATGGGTAATTGGTAATGGGTAATTGGTAATTGGTAATTGGTAATGGGTAAATATGAAATAATAATTAATGAGTCCTTTGTAGTTCAATACCGTAGTGCTGCGCAGAAGCAAGCTACAACCCAACCTACTATTTTTCTTAACCAAACCCTATTTATTTGTAATTTGTTAGTTACATTCATACAAATAACAAATGACAAATGACAAATGACAAATGACAAATGACAAATGACAAATATTCGTCCAGCTTTGATTACAAAAGTATTAGCTGATTCTATCGCGGCAGAAATTGGATTTACAGCGGGAGATGCCATTGTCAGTATTAATGGTATATCTCCTCGTGACTTAATAGATTATCGCTTTTTATGTGCTGATGAATTTTTAGAATTAGAAGTTTTAGATGCTCAAGGAAAACTTCATCAAATTGAAATTGAAAAAGACTATGATGACGACTTAGGATTAGAATTTGCAACGGCATTATTTGATGGTTTAATTCAGTGTAATAATCGCTGTCCTTTTTGTTTTATTGACCAACAACCACCAGGAAAGCGAGAAAGTTTATATTTCAAAGATGACGATTATCGTCTCAGTTTTTTGTATGGTTCTTACCTAACTTTAACTAATTTACCTCCACGGGAATGGCAGCGAATTGAACAGATGCGATTGTCTCCGTTATATGTTTCCGTTCATGCCACAGAACCCGAAGTTAGAATTAAACTCTTGAAAAATCAACGTGCTGGACAAATATTAGAACAAATCAAGTGGTTTCAAGAAAAACGTCTGCAAATTAACGCACAAGTTGTCGTCTGTCCTGGTATTAATGATGGCGAACATTTGGAACAAACCCTGAGAGATTTGGCGTCATTTCATACTGACGAAGTGCCTGCTGTTGCTTCTGTAGCAGTGGTGCCAGTGGGATTAACCAGGTTTCGTCCCCAAGGAGACGAATTGATACCAGTTACTAGGGAAAAAGCAATGGAAGTGATTTCCCAAGTGCGATCGCTACAGGCAGAATTTCGTCAACGGTATAATTCTACTTTGGCTTGGTTGGCTGATGAGTGGTTTTTGATTGCTGGTGAGGAGTTACCATCGGCAGCGGAATATGAAGATTATCCCCAAATTGATAATGGTGTTGGTTCCATTCGTTTGTTTTTGCAACAGTTTAATACTGCTGCCGATAAGTTATTACCAAAAAAAGTCACACCCCGTAAATTTACTTGGGTAGTTGGGAATGCAGTTGAGGTGGCATTTCAACCAATTTTACAGCGTTTAAATTCTGTTGCTGGTTTGGAAGTAAATATGCGTGCTTTGAATAGTGATTATTGGGGACAGACTATTACGGTAACGGGGTTAATAACTGCCCATGATTTGCTTTTAAAGTTACAGGGAGAGAATTTTGCTGATGGAATTTTGCTACCAACGGTAATGTTAAAACATGGCGAATCTGTTTTTTTAGATGATATAACAGTAGCTGAAGTTGCTGATAAATTGAATACAAAAATATTTCCAGTTTCGGGGGTGGAAGAATTGATCAAAACTTGTATGCAAAAGCTGGAATAATGAAAGGGAGATGTTTGGAGGAAGATAGAAAAAAACACGAAGACACAGAGACACAAAGAACATAGATTGATGGCTGGTAATCTGGTTGACTGACAAAAGTCTTGGAAGTGTTGAAATTTCGTAGGTTGGGTGGAGGAACGACACCCAACGCAATCGGTTGCGGTTGTTGGGTTTCATGCTTCAACCCAACCTACATCAAAAAGATTTGTCAGTCAATCAGGGCTGGTAATTCTATAGGAATCATATTTGGTTTTTGAAAAAATATGTAGGGGAGGCAAAAAGCGAGGACACTGCGTTGCTTTGGTTTCCAAACTTGTAGCAAGTGTCCGGGTGTAGATACTTCTTCCGCTTTATTGCCGTTGTGTTGTCGCACAGCGCAACGCACCAAAGTCTTTACAGGATGGTGGGTTAGACTAAAGTTATAACGCACCCTACAAATACCTAATTTTATAAGCGCAAGCGCAGGCTACGCCAACAAAAATCAAACCCGATTCCTAATAGATGTGCAGGTACAGTTAATTAAATTGGGAGTGGACGGTGGTATTTAGGGAAAAATTTTTATGCAGTGGAAAATTAAATATCAAGAAAGCGGGATTTATTATTTGTAAGTTCCCATTTTTATTGTTTAATTTTTTGCATGTTGCACCAGCAACGGCAAGTGTTTCTCAAACTGTGATTAGTGTTGTTTATAGCCAAGAAAATGCTACTCAATGGACGGGAATTAGTAATCGCTTGCAGGCATCTGGGGTAAAATACTGCGTAATTTCCTTAGATAGTGTCAGAACTATGGCAGATTGGGGAGAACGTCCAATTTTGTTTTTGCCCAATGTGGAGATGCTATCACCAGCACAGGTAATTGCCCTAGAAGAATGGATGAGTAAAGGTGGACGTTTAATTGCTAGCGGTCCAGTGGGGAGTTTATCTGCACCAGGGGTACGGCAATTATTGCGATCGATGTTGGGGGGTTATTGGGGATTCAGTTTAAATACACCCCAAAAGCTAGAACCGTCAAAAAATAAGTTCCAATCTTGGGCAAATCAAAAAGACTTATTTGGGCAAGTACGGGGTGGTGTAGTTATTGCTAATAATTTAAGGACTCAAGCTGCTGCGGTTTGGAATTCTCCAGATAATCCCGCTGCTGTGGTAGCTACTGATAATACTACCTTTTTTGGTTGGCGTTGGGGGGTAGATACTGCAGCTAAACCGGAGTTAGATACTGCTTGGTTACAAGCTAGCCTCAACCGTTATGTGAAAACTCCTTACTTTGTGGATAAAAAAGTAGCAGGAGGTTCTCAAAGCTGTTCTGCAAATGTAGTAGCTAAAGCCTCTAGCAACCTAGAAGCCCAAGGAAATAGGAAAATTGAACCAACAGGTCAAATCAGAAAAACATCTCCTTCTATCCCTCAAAAAACAGCCACTGCGCCTATATCTAGACCTGTTGTACCTAAATTTGCATCCCCTGTTCCCCAAGAAGATATTGACAGGTTGGAAACTCAAGTGGATGTGGATATTACACCCACTTCTAGAAAACCCATTAACCGTAGGGAAGCGATCGCTCTCCAGCAAGAGTTAGAAAATTTAATTGGACGGGTGGAAAGTGCCCATTTAGCCGCAGCAGCTAATGGAGAAACTTTGACAGCATCTGCGAATAATCCCCAAGGAAAGGCACAACAAGCGCAAGTTGCTTCTGTTAAAGGTGGAGTATCTACAGTCACCAGAGAACAAGCCATAGCAAGGGCAAGATCAATTGCTCAAAATTTACCCCGATTAATCTCCCAGAGAAAATACGCACAAGCGCGTCAACAGTGGTTAGCGGCAAAATCTGCTTTATGGCAGCAATTTCCTCTAGATAGACGCTTAGCACAGCCGGAAATCCGGGCAATGTGGCTAGATAGGGGGACAATTGTCCGCGCTAGGAATGAACAGGGATTGGCAAAAATTTTCGACCGGATGGCGCAAGCGGGAATTAATACGGTATTTTTGGAAACTGTAAATTCTAGTTACACTATTTACCCCAGTCAAGTCGCACCCCAGCAAAACCCTTTAACTAAAGGCTGGGACCCCTTAGCAGCTGGAGTAAAACTGGCTCACGAACGGGGTATGGAATTACACGCTTGGGTATGGACTTTTGCTGCTGGGAATCGCCGTCACAATAAAATTCTCAATATCAAAGCCAATTATCCTGGTCCTGTACTAGCTGCAAATCCAGATTGGGCTGGTTATGATAACCGGGGACGCATGATTCCTTCAGGTCAGACTAAGCCATTTTTTGACCCCGCTAATCCCCAGGTAAGGGATTATTTGCTGCGACTGTACACAGAAATTGTGACTAAGTATAAAGTTGACGGTTTACAGCTAGACTATATTCGCTATCCCTTCCAAGACCCGGCACGGGGAAGAAGTTATGGTTATGGTAAAGCCGCTAGGGAAAGGTTTCAGCAATTAACTGGAGTTGATCCGCAAAAGATTTCCCCCAGACAACGCAATATATGGCAAAAGTGGACAGAATTCCGCACCCAACAAGTTGATAGCTTTGTTGCCGAGGTATCCCAGAAATTACGTAGTCAGCGACCCAATTTAATTTTGTCCGCTGCGGTATTTCCCTTACCAGAACGGGAACGTATCCACAAGTTACAACAAAACTGGGAAGCATGGGCACAGAGGGGTGATATTGATTTAATTGTTCCTATGACCTATGCCCAGGATACCCTACGTTTCCAAAGACTGGCTCAACCTTGGATTTCTACAAGAAAATTAGGCTCTAGCTTGTTAATTCCTGGAATTCGTCTGTTACAATTACCCACACTTGGAGCATTAGATCAAATTCAATTGGTGAGAGATTTACCAACTAGCGGTTATGCGCTATTTGCTGCCGAAAATCTCCACAATGACCTCCATAAAGTCTTTAGTAACACCCAAGGTAAAGTCCCAGGTACAAAAGAACCCATAGCTTATCGTCAGCCTTTTAAAACCGCTGCTATGCGCTATGTAGCACTAAAACGGGAATGGCAAGTAGTCCTGGAACAAGACCAACTGAAAATACCTAAAACTATGCGATCTGTTTTTAATTCCCAGACGAAAGTATTACAGAGAGCTTTTGATAAATTAGCAGCCGATCCAAATTCCAGCAACTTGTTAGTGGCTAAATCTAGTTTAGCTCGTTTTCAATCCCAATTCCGAGTATGGACACGTCAACATGCTGTAGAGAATGCCTATCAAATTAATGTTTGGGAAAATCGTCTCGCTGCCATTGAAAGATTATTGCTTTACGGTGAAAAGATGAAGAAGTAGAAGTTAGGAGTCAGTAGGAGTTTAGCAGTGCTCATACCTGTCAACTGAATGTAAAATCCATACCCCGCAAGGAAATTAATTTCCTTGCTCACATACAAAGTCATCTAAAAGATGACTAAATGACCTAGGTTTTCTTTAGCCTACTTCAGTAGACTTTGTCTATTAGCCTCGAAATTGATTCCGAGGTGGGTGAGGAAGCTAACAAATAAGCCATCTGTAGCTTAATTTGACCTAGGTTTTCTTCAGCCTACTTCAGTAGACTTTGTCTATTAGCCTCGGATTTGATTCCGAGGTGGGTGAAGAAGCTAACAAATACGCCATCTGTAGCTTAATTTGACCAATCATCTAACAACTCAATTGGATACAGGTTAAGCGTCGTAAAAGACGGGTAAAGTTTGGTAGGAGTGCAAGCTTCTTCCAAACATAAAACCGCTCAAACCGCTCAAACCCTCTTC
>JAAUYD010121730.1_pt1 | contig 23916 bp, 23 predicted proteins | sample 7278101 | NCBI WGS metagenome assembly JAAUYD01 (sample SAMN14350128, study PRJNA611818) | marine sediment metagenome | isolation source: surface marine sediment (0.6m) | place: French Polynesia: Moorea | collected 2018-08
AAATCGCTCAAACCTAGATATATCAAGAAAACAACCAATTCGACGTAAAATCATTGACATATAAAGCTTTGAGGCTGTTTTTTGCACAAAAAAATGTCTAAGTCCCGCTAACACAATCTGGGGCTCTGTCATGGGTACTTATTATGCACTAGGCGTAGTTCAGGATTTTAACGCTCGCACAAAAAAATCACTAACCAGACAGCAATGGGAAAAAATTCTCCATGAAAGACTCAATCTAGATTTGTTTAATGTCGCTGTAAATAATGATTCTTTTAGTGGGACTATCAAACCAGAAATATTCAAGAAAAACATTGCAAATTTATTTCAAAAGTTGAAGGACATCACAGGAGAAATAAGAGCAGTTGATTATTATTTTATCTCCTATGGAGACGACATTAGTCAATATCCAACCGAATGCTGTGAAGTTAATCTCTCTGACTCTGAAGGTAACCAGATTGAATTACAGACTAATCTGGTGTTACTGTTTATTGAAGGCAAGGTTTCAGTAGAGGAATTTCAGATCGAGCCGATGCTGATGAACTGGTTATTCAGGCATAGCAATTTTGGCAATCCATTGGCTGGAGCAATCATGAGCGGTATTGTCGGGTAAATGAAATAGCTAAAATAACATACAGCAATTGAAATCATCTAAAATTAAATTAATCAAATTGGGAGAAAAATTTATAGTCTGAATAAACTCCGAATTTCTTGAACAGAACAGGAGAGTTAATTCTTCATGTATCAAACCAATCCGCCTTTACCTCCTAGAGAAACGCTCCCAACGATGTACGATTTGCCGAGCGAGAATCAGGAGGAACCAGGGTTGCCCGATGAATTTCACCTTGTACAACCAGAATTACTACGCAGTACCTTTCGTCCGCCTAACTATGCTGATAATAATATCTTTGTAGCTAGTGACCTCAACTTATATTACGATCCCCTGCACCCCCAATGGTATAAACGTCCAGATTGGTTTGCTGTGTTGGGGGTATCCCGTTTTTATGACCAAACAGAGCTACGGTTAAGCTATGTTACTTGGCAGGAAGGAGTTAATCCTTTTGTGGCGATAGAACTGATATCACCGGGTACAGAAGCAGAAGATTTAGGAAGAAATTTACGGGAAGTTAATCAACCCCCCAATAAATGGTCAGTTTATGAGCAAATTCTGAGAATCCCCTATTATTTTGTTTTTAACCGTTATACTAACGAGCTTCACGCGTTTGGCTTAGTCATGGGACGCTATCAACCTTTGGCTGTTAATGGACTAGGGGTTTGGTTGGAAGAAGCACAGCTAGGTTTAGGATTATGGGATGAAGAATATCAAGGATTAAAAAGGCTGTGGCTACGTTGGTATGACAAAGAAAATAATTGGCTACTGACACCCACAGAACAGGAAAAACAACGGGCTGATTCTGCCGAATTAGAAATTATTCGGTTGCGACAATTATTACTTGAACAAGGAGTAAATTTACCTGATGCTTCTGGGGAGTAAACAATTTTTAGGCTTGATAAAGCGATCACTTACCATGATAAATGAGAAAGAGCGATCGCGTGTATCATAAATTGGAGATGAATTATGACTACCCAAACCCTAGATGTAGCTCAGGCATTAATTAAATTACAAAGTTATAATCTCTTACACCAGAACAACAACAGACATTGTTAGACTTTGTTGATTTCTTAATGTATTTATCTGGGCAACAGCAAATCCAGAAAGATTATCAGAAAATGTCAGAGAATTATTAACTGTTCCCTAAAAAAATGAAAAAGGCACTTATCTGTGGCATATCTGGTCAAGATGGAGCTTATTTAGCTAAATTACTTTTAAGTAAGGGTTATAGCGTTTGCGGCACTTCCAGGGATGCTCAAATATCTTCATTCCGGAATTTAGAGTATTTGGGTATCAAAGATAAAGTGAAGTTAGAGTCCATGGCTTTAACAGACTTTCGTAGCGTCCTGCAAATACTGAATAAAATCCAGCCCTATGAAATTTATAACTTAGCAGGACAAACTTCTGTGGGGCTATCTTTTGAACAGCCTGTAGAAACCTTAGAAAGTATCACCATTGGCAACCTAAACTTATTGGAAGTAATTCGTTTTTTGGGTGCGCCAATTAAATTATATAATGCTGGTTCCAGTGAATGTTTCGGTGATACTAATGAGGAAGTTGGTGCGGATGAAACAACACCGTTTCGTCCTAGAAGTCCATATGCAGTGGCTAAAGCAGCTGCCTTTTGGGAACTAGCTAACTACCGGGAAGCTTATGGTTTATTTGCCTGTTCTGGTATTTTATTTAACCATGAATCTCCCTTGCGACCAGAAAGATTTGTAACTCAAAAAATTGTTGCTGCTGCTTGTCGTATAGCTGAAGGTAGTAATGAAAAATTATATTTAGGAAATACTTCCATTAAACGAGATTGGGGTTGGGCACCGGAATATGTGGAAGCAATGCATTTAATGTTACAGCAAGATGAGCCGGATGATTATGTAATTGCCACAGGGGATAGTTTTTCTTTAGAAGAGTTTGTCGCAGCAGCATTTGCAGTTGTAGATTTAGATTGGCAAGACCATGTTGTGAATGATAAAAGTTTATTAAGACCTACAGATTTGGCAGTAGGTAAAGGTAATTGGACGAAGGCAAAGACTAAGTTGGGATGGCAGGCAAAATATAAAATGAAAGATGTGGTGAAAATGATGGTGGAGGCGAGGTTAGATAAATCAGTATCAAGATATGTTTTACCTTCATAAATATATCTAAACTCTATTTAATGCGACTTACAAAAACTATCTTTTCACCTAAAGTAAATGTCAGACATTTATCTGAACACTGTTAACTGTTATTTATATTGAAAATCTGGAAAAATCCGATGCAAACTCTAGATAATAACGTTTCTTCTCCTATTCGCTCCAAAGATAGGTTCTTAGTATTTGGATCTCCTGCTATTGAGGAGGCAGAGATTCAAGAAGTTGTAGCCAGTATGAAAAGTGGTTGGCTGGGAACTGGTCCTAAAGTAGCTCAGTTTGAAAATGACTTCAAAACCTATAGGCAAGCTAAACACGCTGTTGCAGTTAACTCCTGTACAGCTTCACTACACCTAAGTATGCTGGCAGCTGGATTAAAGCCAGGTGATGAAGTTATTACCACCCCTATTACTTTCTGTGCCACTATCAACGCTATTATTCACACAGGTGCAAAGCCCGTACTGGTTGATGTTGAACCGGACACGATGAATATTGATCCTGTTCAAATACAAGCAAAAATTAATCACAAGACTCGTGCTATTCTTCCAGTTCACTTTGCAGGTCGCCCCTGTAATATGGATGCTCTATGTGATATAGTTCAGCAGCATGATCTAAAACTGATTGAGGACTGCGCTCACGCTATTGAAACAGAGTATAAAGGGCAAAAAGCGGGAACATTTGGTGACTTTGGTTGTTTTAGCTTTTATGTCACCAAGAACATTGTTACGGGTGAGGGAGGCATGGTAATGAGTCGCTCTGAAGAAGACGCAGCCCGCATCAAAATACTAGCACTACATGGAATGAGTAAAGATGCTTGGAAGCGTTTTGGTGATGAAGGTTATAAGCACTACAAAGTAGTGGAATGTGGCTTCAAATACAACATGATGGATTTGCAGGCGGCTATTGGAATTCATCAGTTACAACGAGTTGAACCTTATTGGCAGCGTCGTCAGGAGATTTGGCAGACATATAATGAGGCTTTTGCAGATTTACCTATAGAATTACCACCAGAGGTGGAAGCGGAAACCCGTCATGCATATCATTTGTACACAGTTATGGTGGATGAAGAGAAAGCTGGAATTAGCCGTGATGGATTTCTAAATGCAATGACTGCTGAAAATATTGGGGTGGGAGTACATTATTTGGGTATTCCTGAGCATCCTTACTATCAGCAGACCTTTGACTGGAAACCAGAAGATTATCCCAATGCAATGCGTATTGGAAGACAGACGGTGAGTTTACCATTGTCGGCGAAGTTGACAGATGAGGATGTTGAGGATGTGATTTTGGCAGTGAAGAAAATAATTAAACATGGCTAATGCAAAGAATTAAGAGATTTCTGAATCGCCTGCTGGCTTTTGTAGAGTTCTGGATTGTTTATAGTTTAGGTAAAGTATTTGGGATTTCTCTAATTGTTAGATATTTGAGAAATCCAAATCCTCAAATAACAGTTAAACTTCTGCGGAAATTTGGTGCCACTATTGGCGAAAAAACCACAATAAAAAGAAGTTTGCTAATAGATAATGCCTATGAAGACGAGCATTCAGCAGGAAATTTCAGATATCTAGAAATTGGTGAAAACTGCTACATCGGTGACTCTGTCTACTTTGATCTTGCCAACAAAATTACATTAGAAAATAATGTTGTAATCTCCGGTCAAGTATCATTCATAACTCATGCTGACTGTAACCGTTCTAAATTTCTGACACAAAAATTTCCACGAAAATGTCAGTTGATTTCTGTTAATAATGGTGCGTGGATTTGTGTCAGGGCTACTATTCTCCCAGGGGTTACAGTAGGTGAAAATTCTGTAGTAGCAGCCAATTCCCTTGTAAAAGAAGATTTGAAATCATTCACAGTATATGCCGGATTACCAGCTAAGAATATTAAGAAACTGGATAATCTTGGCAAACAATTGGATTTGGACAATGGGAAAAGAATTAAAAAATCTTCTAATTAACTTGATTCATGATCAGGAGTTGAAATCATGTGCTTCCAGATATCTTGAAGGCAAGTTACTTGATATCGGTTGTGGGACTAAACCTTACAAGAATTTACTTTCTAATTACATAAAAGAACACATTGGGATTGACCATGAAAGTACATCCCACGATAAATCAAATATTGATTTAATCGGCACGGCATATCAAATACCAGTTGAAGATTATTCATTCGATTCTGCTATTTGTACGGCTGTTTTAGAACATTTAGAAGAGCCAGAATTGGCATTAAGAGAATGTAATCGAGTTCTTAAATCAAATGGTATAGCCATTTATTCTGTTCCATTTATATGGCATTTACATGAAGAGCCTAGAGATTTTTATAGATATTCAAAATATGGATTAAAATATTTATTTGAAAAAACTGGATTTGAAATTTTAGAACTCAAAGCACTTTCAGGATTTTGGGTAACTTTTGGTCAGTTATTGGTTTATAACTTATACCGATTAAATCGTAGTTTTTTGCGTTGGTTTCGGTTAATTGATGCTATTGGATTATTTATTCAGGCTTTTTCGTACTGTCTAAATAAGATTGACAAAACTGAAAAATGGACATGGATGTATATGGTTGTTGTAAAGAAAAAGTAAATGTCTTTAAAAAAGCAGGCAACATCTGGTATCAAATGGTCTTCAATTTCGCAAGTGGGAAGGCAAGTAATGCAATTTGTTACTACGGCTATTCTTGCTCGCTTACTCTCCCCTGCTGATTTTGGCTTGCTGGGTATGGCAACCATTGTTATTGGATTTGTAGGCCTTTTTAAGGATTTAGGCACATCAGCAGCAGTAATCCAGATAAAAAATCTTTCGGACTCTCTTGTTCATAGTATTTTTTGGATTAATGTAGCCTTTGGTATCCTAGGAACAATTATTCTTTTCATAACTTCCCCTTTAGTAGCTAATTTTTACGAGGAACCAAAAATTGCTCCAGTGTTGATGCTTCTTTCACTCTCATTTTTTATTTCCGGTATCAGCATCTTACAAAAAGCTCTTCTTGAAAAAGATTTAGCTTTCAATAAATTAGCCAAGATAGAAATTGCTGCTGTTTTTAGTGGTTCTGCTACTGGTATTGTTTCAGCATTGCTAGGCTTTGGAGTATGGAGCTTAGTTTATCAATCATTAGCAGTAACGACAGTAACAACTATTTTGCTTTGGATAACAACTCATTGGAAACCAAAGTTACTTTTTTCTTGGAATGAGGTGAAACAAGTTAGCAGTTATAGCTTGCATTTAACTGGATTTAATATATTTAACTATTTTGCTAGAAATGCAGACTATCTTTTAATCGGAAAATTTTTAGGAACTGAGTCATTAGGATACTACACTTTGGCGTATCGCCTCATGCTTTACCCCTTGCAGAATATTTCTGCGGTACTTAGCCGGGTAATGTTTCCGGTCTTTTCTCAGGTACAAAACGACAATGACAGATTTAGTCGCGCTTATCTTAAAGTTGTTGCCACAATTGCCCTAGTTACATTTCCAATGATGATTGGTCTTTGGGCAGTTTCTGAACCGTTTATACTCACATTTTTTGGTTCCCAATGGCAACCTGTCATTATATTATTGATGATTTTAGCCCCTCTAGGAATGGTTCAATCTATAGGGACAACAGTAGGTACAATCTATACTTCAAAAGGTCGTACAGATTGGATGCTTCGCTGGGGAATTTGTGCAGGAATTCTAGCTACGATTGCGATTATGCTTGGTTTGCAATGGGGAATAGTTGGGGTTGCTACGGCATATGCTACAGCAAGTGCTACTCTGACTTATCCAAGCTTTGCCATTCCTTTTCGCCTGATAGATTTACGGGTACGTGACTTGATAGCAGTGCTTTGGCGACCATTTCTTGCAAGTTTATTGATGCTTAGTGTGCTGATGAGCTTAAAGATATTTATTTTGCCAAAAAGTCTAGCCAATGCTTGGATATTAGGCATACTAGTGCCTACAGGATTCATTACTTACTTGTTGGCTAGTTGGTTGCTCAATCGAGAACAGATGCAGGGATTACTGGCTACAGTAGGAGTCAAGAGATGATAGATCGGCTACTATATGAGAAACATCTAACTATACTTCACAGTCATCAAAACTGGCTCCCTTTGACAGAAAACTGGATTTATAACCAGATTCACTACTTACCAGACCAAATTGAAAATCATGTTGTCTGCAAAACCACAACTAATTTGGAGCAATTTGGGTTACCTAATATTCATTGTTTATCAGAAGTAATGCCTTGGTTAGATAGTCTAGATAAGAAATTCGGGAAACTAAGAGGCTGGCAACATTTATCCCAATTTCCTTTTTCGCAATTCCTAGTTGAAATAGCTCAAAAACAGAAAGCAGATATCTTGCACTCCCACTTTGGCAATGCTGCTTGGTTTAATATTAGGGCTGCAAAACAAGCAAATTTAAGGCATATTGCTACATTCTATGGTTACGATGTTAACTTTATACCTAAGCGATATCCACAGTGGCTTCGGCGTTATCGAAGCTTGTTTAAGCACATAGATTGTATTCTTTGTGAAGGCTCGCATATGGCTCAGTGCATTGCTGAGTTGGGGTGTCCACAAAATAAAATTCAAGTTCACCATCTAGGTATTGCTGTCGGAGAGATTCCATTTAAGCCTCGATCATGGAACCCTTCTGCACCTTTGCGTGTACTTCTCGCTGCCTCGTTTCGTGAAAAAAAGGGCATTCCTTATGCCTTAGAAGCTTTAGGACGATTGCAAAAGGAAGTCCCGTTAGAAATAACTATTATTGGCGATGCCAGTTCCAATCATCACAGTTTGAAAGAAAAACAGAAGATTTTGACAGTTATTGAAAAATACAACCTTCAGCCAAAGGTTCGTATGTTAGGTTATCAGCCCCATAGTATCTTATTAAAAGAGGCTTACAAGCATCATGTATTTATTTCGCCTAGTGTCACAGCAAATGATGGCGATACAGAAGGTGGGGCACCTGTCACAATTATTGAAATGATTGCTACGGGAATGCCAGTTGTAAGTACGAAGCACTGTGATATCCCAGAAGTAACTAAGAACAGTGTGCGAAGTTTGTTAGCAGTAGAAAGGGATGTTGATGGATTACTTAATCACTTTAAGTGGCTGATTAATCATCCCGATCAATGGCACAGAATGCTTGAGACTGGTCGTAAATATCTTGAACAAGAGTATAACGCTCGAAAACAGGGTGAAAGGTTAGCAAATATTTACCAGTCAATTCAAGTATAACTTTGAATTTCGTTTACATAAAATAAATTATGAAATTAATAGACCCTGTTGACGAAAAAAATATTTTATCTGCTCCTCAAATAAATTGGATGAGCAGTAGCTTTCAAACCAGTTTAGTTTCAGTAATTGTTCCTACTTTTAATAGAGCTAATTTTATTTTAGAATCACTCGCTTCAGTAAAGCAACAATCTTATCGTCCTATAGAAGTTATCGTAGTGGATGATGGTTCCACTGACGATACTGTTTCCATCGTATCTGAATGGATTAAAGAAAATACAGAAGAAGATTTTAAAATCTACTACATTTACCAAAATAATCAGGGCTCCCCTATCGCTAGAAACAAAGGTTTATCTAAGTCTCATGGAGAATTTATACAATTCCTTGATTCTGATGATATCTTGCATCCACAAAAATTAGAAATCCATGCTGAAGTACTTATAAATTATTCTGAGTCTGATTATGTCTGGTCTAACCATAATGAATTTGAAGAATACTTCATTAAAGAATTTTATCAGACCTATCATACTCAAACACTTATTGATAAAAGTAAAGAAAGTATTTTCAGGATTAAAGATGAATTGATGTCAATTCCTGGAAATGTATGGAGTGGTTTATACAGGCGTAATGCAATTATAAAGGTTGGACCGTGGAACCCTGAATTAATTAGATGGCAGGATGTCGAATTCAATTTTAGATTTGCCAACACCCATCCCTTGTGCATATATGTCGATGCTATATTGTATTCGATGCGAATACATTCACAAGGGAGAATTCAAGATTTATATAAACATGAAAAAGGTATCAGTGGTGGATTTCAAACATTACAATCAATTCAAAAAGTCATTGGAGGAAAAGACATAAAAGATTTTACTGTAAGAAGAAATATTGCTAATTTTTACCTCGGATTAGGTTACCAAGCAATGAAATTTGGTACAAGAGAGCAAGTTTTTCTTGCTTTAGATGATGCAAAGACCATAAGAAAAGAGATAACTTTTACTGCAAAGGTAAAAATTATACAAGCTTTTTATTGCCTGTTGGGTGGTGATTTTTCTCGATATATCCTCAATGTTTATCGCACAGCAATGTCTATATTCCGATGAAAAGTATTAGCTTGATTCGCTTAATTTTTTGGAATTGCTGAATCATGGAATGATTTCACCAAATTTCTAAAGATTTTTCAATTGTTCAAAACACCAATTCATCCCGCACTTATGCAACGCCCTTAATTAAACATGGTCTTAAAATGATTTTTCTTTACTCCGATGTCCTATATCAGGCAGGCGGGATAGAAACATATCTACATGCTCTAGCACTACACTTACACCACGAAGGGATACCCTTTCAGGTTACAGTAGCTGAATTAGAGCCATGTCCATTAGTCGATGAATTAGTAGACAAAGGAATAAAAGTTTACCGTCAACGCCGATTACCCGGCGATCGCTGGAAAGTCAGACAGCATTTCATGATGTCCTGTTTAGCTTCCCAACTACAACCAGGAGATTGGGTTTTCTGTGTGCGTCAGCCCATGCCAGAACTTTACTTGAGGATGGTACGGCTAGTCCATAATCGTCAAGCCAAAATTGCTGCTAGTTGGATGTTTGCGCCGGAATTTTTGCCGCCAGTTTCTCCTTACGAAGAGAAATTTTGTCAAGCAGTAGCTGAAACAGATGCTGTAGTTTCAGTTTCCAAATGTACAGCTCATCAGTTTAAGAAAGTATATGGATATACAGGAAAGGTACATATAATTCCCTACCACAATCGACTTTTCTTCCCTGAAGCCATACCCCTTCCTCCAGCACCACCTTGGAAAATAGGTTTTATTGGTCGTCTGGATATCAAACAGAAGAACTTGGATACATTGTTACAAGCCCTAGCAACAGTAATTCAAGAATGGTCCGAGGTAGAATTACATCTTTACGGTAGGGGAGCAGACAAAGCAAAATTAGAACAACTAGCTCTTAGCCTAGGTATTAGCAAGCATATCATCCTTCACGGTGCCTATGACCACCGCAAGGATTTACCGACAATTATGGCTAATTGCCATTTCTTTGTCTATCCCTCTCGATTTGAAGGGGGACCGTGCTTTACACTTCTGGAAATCATGCAAGCTGGTCGTTTTTGTGTAGCTGCTCCCGTGGGAGGAATTCCCGACTTATATGAGGGTTTTCCAGATATTGGTTTGTTAGTTGCTGCTGACAATTCATTGGAACTGAGTCAGGGAATCATCACTGCTTTAGAAAAAGTAGCTAATGGTTCAATCAGTGGAGAGAAAATACGCGATCGCTATTTTGACGGATTTGATATGAAATCTGCCCATAAAGCATGGACTTCACTGTTTTGTTTTACTAAATTCCAACTAAAGCGTAAGTAATCTCAAAATAAATTTTGGACAAAAAATAGAAATGACAACCGATCCCTTTAGTATTAAACGATATTCCAAGTTGCATCCTATCAGATTAGCTTTTAATGCCAGAGCCAGATTAATTGAGCAGGAAGCTAAATGGAATTTTAAAAATTATGCCTTATCAGAGAAAATTATTCCTAATCTTCCCCATGTTCCTCATGTAGATTGGTCTAATACCGCTGTTACACCCCTGCAAATGCAAAACCTATTATATGCCCTTTCAATAACAGAGCATCTAAATGATACGGTAATTGTAGAGGTTGGGTGTTATCGAGGTGCTACCACAAAATGTCTAGCAAGTGCGACCTCTCGAAAAATTATAGCTGTTGATCCGTTTATCGGTTATGGTGGAAGCGATAAAGATTATGAGTTTTTTAGTAACAATATTAGTGGACTGAGTAATGTAGTTCATGAGCGAAAAACTTCGGGAGAAGCAATTAAAAATTGGAATTATGGTTCTGTTAGTTTGATTTTTATAGATGCTTTACACGATTACGTGAATACAGCATTTGATATCGAAGCATGGTCAAGAGTCACTACAAAGGGTGCGGTATTAGCAATGCATGACACAGATCAAATCTGCTTCGCAGGTACACGTAAGGCAGTCTATGATGCTTATAAGAGTATGGAATTAGAGTTATTAGCTCACCCAAACAATCTAACTTTATTACGTAAGTAAACTTGTTGACTTGCCATAAAATAAACATTATGTGAAAACTGGATTGCTATACCCGCATGAAACTATGTTGGCTAATTCCTGATGATCGAGGAGGTGGAGTAGCTTCTGTCGCTTTATCTTGCTGTCAGCAAGCTGCTGGAGCTGGACATGAAACAACCCTACTGATGGTACTTTCACCTACAGGTTGGATCGGAACAAATCATGATTTTCAAGTATCGTCTTTAAATTTGAATGGGTTGGCTCAGGAAACGCCGCAAGCCTTAATCAATTGGTTAGAAAAAAATCCCCAGGATGTTTTACTTATCAATGGTTGCGAACAAGCAGATGCGGTTATTCCTTACCTACCATCTAGCTTAAAGTGTGTTTACGTTGTTCATGATACTGCGCCTCGGTACTGGCAGACGGCAGTAAGAGAAGAAGAAAATTTGGAAGCGATCGCTGTTATTTCGGAAACGGTAGCTCGTCAGTTTAAGCATTGTCTAAAAAAACCTGACAAAGTCTCTGTTATTTTAAATGGTTGTGTTTTCCCGGAATTATCTGCTCAAATCAATCAAATACGACAAGACGAACTGATTTTTTTAGGGGGCGATAAACCCATTAAAGGAGCATTAAATACATTAACCCTGTGGAAACAGCTAGTAAAATTGGGATTTACAGGAAAACTACATTGGTTTGGTAGTATTGCACCCTCTTTCAAAAATAAAATAGACCGTTTACCTAACCTTGACAAAATTCAAGTTTATGGTAGGGTTCAACGTGATTTTATATTTTCTACTGCTGCATCGGCGAAAGTTTTATTAATGCTAAGTCACGTTGAGCCTTTTGGCATGGCAACTATAGAAGCGATGAGCATGGGATGTGTTCCTGTGGCATGGGATATTGATACAGGTACAAAGGAAATATTGACAACTGCAAAAACCGGATTACTAGCACCTTTGGGTAATACAAGAGTTTTAGCTGAGAAAGTCTTAGAAATTTGCAATAATTACCAGGATTTTGAGACTGCTGCCATCAGTCATGCACGAACCCATTTTAATGCAGCAGTGATGTGGAAAGGATACCAAATTCTTATAGAGAGAATCTCAGTATTTCCCCCAATTCAAAGAAGTCAAAGTGGTCAACAGCCCCTAGCATATAAACCTCCTACCCGTAAATTTCAGCTTTTGCCAACCCCGATCCGTTCAACTATTCGAGAACTAGTAGGGCGCTCGCCCCGGCTTGGTTATTGGCTACGTGATTTTCGCGGCTTTTAATAATTTAAGGAATATGGATCGACAGAGTTTTCTATTTCTAGTTGCCAACACACCTTGGGTTTATGCCTTAGCAGAAGCATTGGCACAGAACCATCCAACTCACGCCACCCGTTTCTACGATTGGAAAAATTATTTTCGTCTGCGTCCAACCTGGTCGAGTTCAAGCACATATTCCCATGGTAACTTGCAAAGAACAATGCGATCGCTTCCTCCCGGTTATGTTGGCAATTTGGAGGTTGTTTTTCGTCCCTACTTACAGTGGCAAGTCCAAAACTGGTTTGAGAGTTTGCAAAAATCCTCTGGGGCATCCCCTTGGATAATTGTACCTTACCCTTTTTCCGCACCTTGGGTGCGAAATCTGCCAGCAGAACGGTTAATTTATTACAATCTGGATGAATACATACATTATCAACCTGCTCGTAAAGAGAAAATTATGGCGCAGGAAGCAGAGTTGGTGAACAGGGCAGCCATTACCCTTTGTATTGCTCAATCTCAGGTAGAAACACTGGGACAAAGATATCCCCATCAAGCTGATAAAATTCATCATTTTCCCTTGGGTGTTGTTCAGAATTTTTTGAACCCTGAACCAGAAAAGCTAGCTGAACCAATGACAGTTGGCTATGTTGGCAATCTGATTGAGCGGGTAGATTGGAAGCTTGTATTACAAATCGCTCAAGGTTGTCCAGAGGTCACTTTTGTATTTGTTGGTGGGTTAGATGACTATGCTGGAGAAGTCAGCAACCCATCATGGAAAGTAAACCGCCAAGCAGCTTTATCATTACCTAATGTCCGGCACATTGGCAAAGTATCCCAGGAGCAAGTTACTAAGTATTATTGGTCATTTGCCATCAACTGGATTCCCTATGATGTTACCCATCCTTTTAACCAAGCATCCTGCCCAACCAAAGTAATGGATGGTATTGCCAGTGGTCGTCCGGTAATCAGTACAGATATTCCAGAATGTCGCCTTTATCCAGATTGGATAGAAATTTTTGATTCCACTGAGCAAGCGATCGCCTTGATTCGACAAAAGTTAAGTACCATAAATACTCCTGAATTATACCAAAAAAGCTTACAGCAATTACAATTTGCCCAACAGCAAACTTGGCAAGCACGGGCTAATACCTTAGCAACTTTGTTAAGTAGGTGGGCATAAAAAATTGTCGCTATCATAAGGCAGAGGGCAGAAGGCAGAAGGGAAGAGGTTTTTGGGCAAATTTACTTTTCGTTACATACTTTGGTTTTTTGTGCCTTTCTACTTAGCCATATCTTAATTTTTAACATTATGACAGATATTTCCCAGCCCTCCCGGTTTTGGAGCCTCGATTGGCTCTCAATTTAAATTAGTTTTTGAACCTATGTTGGGCTGCTGGATTGGATTTATGCTATGGAGTCTAGTCACTCAAGAAAAAACAATTAGCTACAAAAATTGGTTATTTCCCATTATTTATTTAGGAAAAATAAGTTATCCATTGTATCTTTTGCACCAAATTTTTATCCCCTATATTCGTTCGGCATTAGCATCTTTACAACTCAATAATTTTGCTATGTTTATGCTTTTATTCTTTTTGGTATTGGCGGTGGTGATTCCTATATCGGTGTTATTTCATCAGTTCCTGGAACTTCTTTTACGTAAGCCCAACACAAAACCACAAACATGACTAATAAAGAGGTTGAAATTCAGCGTCAGTACTATGCTCAGACAGCAGAATTATACGATGATATGCATATCTGTAAAGAGCAGGAACACATCCTAGCTCTTCATTTATTGGCAGCCTACATAGAATTCCATCAAATCCATAGTATTCTCGATGTCGGGGCAGGTACGGGGCGCACAATGCTGTGGTTAAAAAATCGTTTTCCTGATTTGATCATCAAAGGAATTGAGCCAGTTGCAGCACTTCGAGAACAGGCGCATTATAAAGGACTATCGCCGAATGACTTACTGGATGGGGATGCTTATCAACTTCCTTTTGACGATGGTAGCTTTGACTTGGTTTGCGAGTTTGCTGTCCTTCATCATGTGAGAGAACCAGAAAAGGTAATTCGAGAAATGTCTCGGGTTGCTTCTAAAATGATTTGTATTTCTGATTGTAACTTTATGGGACAAGGAGCAGTTCCACTACGCTTGCTGAAATTCGTCATATTTTCCCTAGGACTTTGGCGAATAGCAGATTGGTTCAAAACCAAGGGTAAAGGTTACACAATTAGTGAAGGTGATGGACTAGCTTATTCTTATTCGATTTATCAAAGTCTGCCGACTCTGCGTCAGTATTGGCAGGAATTGCGACTAATTTCTACAGGTGGTGATAGCGATCGCAAAATAGGTCAAATTATTTCTGCTGCGCATTTATTGGTGATTGGATGTAGATAATAACATACTTGTTTAGCACCTTTTAAAGTTCTTGTTCACCAAAATTTTTGAATTTTTTCTTGTTGTTAATTCATATATTTGTAAAATGGCAGTTTCTCTTCTGAAAAACGTATTACCTGACCATGCTTTACCACTTCCTATTCTGAGTGGACCCTTTCGTGGAGCTACGATCAAACTTAATCCCCGTTGCTCACTACGTAAAATCTTTGGACTTTATGAGCATGAACTCAACAGTTGGCTGGGGCAAGTGCTTGCTTATGTCAACATAGTTTTAGATGTGGGAGCTAATGATGGTTATTTCACCTTTGGCTGTGCTGCGGCATTTCACCGTCTGAACAAATCAGCTCAAATTATTGCATTTGAACCATTATCCAATCATTTTGAAGATTTGCAGTCTACCCTGGAGAAGTATCCTCAAGAACAAGTAAAGTTCCACTTGCATAAATGTTTAGTAGGCTCTGAGGTCAACCCAGGAGTAATGACAACATTGAGATGCAATTAATCATGAATATCAAATTCCTGGTGCAAACGATCGCGCCTTAATTAAAATTGATGTAGAAGGTGCTGAAATAGAGGTACTTCAAGGAGCGACTTCCTTGCTCAAAAAACCACATCATTGGGTTGTCGAAGTGCATGGCGACCATCTACTAGAGCCTGTGCTGGATTTCTTCGCAAAAGCTAAAAGATCCGTAGATGTCCATCCACCCAAACCTCACTGGTTACTAGGGTCAGAATCACGCACCATCAAGACTTCTTGGGTGACTACAAGACCAGATTAAGCAAAGCTTTTTATGCCTGAAACATCTCCATTGTGGTTATGTTGTCAGATTGGTGCCCGCGAACACTATGCAATCCCACGAGCATTACACCAACACAGACAACTGGCTCACCTGATAACAGATGCCTGGGTATTGCCCCAATCCGCCATGAATCTATTGCCTAAAGCTGTACTAGCTAATTTACGTGAGCGGTTTCATCCAGGTTTAACCCAAGCATCTGTTTGCGCCTTTACCGGTTCTTTAATTGCTTTTGAACTAGCCCAACGCCTGCAAAAAAAATCAGGATGGGATCGCACTATTGCTCGTAATTCCTGGTTTCAACAACAAGCACTGCGATCGCTAGATGCTATCGCCCCTCAACTCAATTCTCCCCCAACCTTATTTGCTTATAGTTACGCCGCCTTAAAACTGTTGCGCTACGCCAAAAAAAGAGGCTGGCGAACGATCCTGGGGCAAATCGATCCAGGAATAGTTGAGGAAAAATTGGTTTTAGAGGAACACGCCAAACATCCTAGCTATGAATCTAATTGGCAAGCAGCACCATCTCAATACTGGACTAACTGGCAGGAAGAATGCTGTTTAGCTGACCGGATTATAGTTAACTCCCTTTGGTCAAGCAAAGCTTTACAGCAAGTTGGTATCCCTACCAATAAAATAGACATTATTCCCCTTGCCTATCAACCTCCAAAACAATCATGTGATTTTGTGCGAATCTACCCCTCAACTTTCTCTACGGAACGCCCCCTGCGGGTTTTATTTCTGGGACAAGTAATTTTGCGAAAGGGCATTGCTGCACTGCTAGAAGCTGTTGAAATCCTACGTAACCAACCTATAGAATTCTGGATAGTTGGCTCTCAAGGCATTGCTAAACCCCAGCAGTCTCACGAAAAAGTCCGGTGGATTGGTGGCGTACCTCGGAGTGTAACCGCTAAGTACTATCAGCTGGCAGATGTATTTCTGTTTCCTACCCTTTCTGATGGTTTTGGACTCACCCAACTCGAAGCACAGGCGTGGAAACTGCCCATTCTTGCTTCCAGATTTTGTGGTCAAGTAGTACAAGATAAAGTGAACGGATTGATATTACACGAAGTAACTGGGGAAGCAATCGCAGATGCCCTACTGTTATGCTTTAACAATCCTCGGCAACTAGAAATTTTTTCCCAACAATCCACTAACACTCAAAATTTTAGCCTGTTGCAATTACAGCATCATCTCCAAACTTTACCAATAAAGGCAGAGGGCAGAGGGCAGAAGGCAGAAGGTCATATATATGAATAAAAAATGCCCGTTGCGGGTATAAAGCAATATACTTTAGTTAAGGAGAATTGTAGGTTGGGCTTCGTCCCTCAAATGCTACTGACTGTAACGTGGGGAACCCGCGCAACGGAGAGGCTTCCGAACCTACACTATTGTTTATTTTTAGGCTTAACTGAACTGTATTGGGATATAAAGCCCAGTTTAAAAAGAACAATTGTATCCAGACACATAGCGCAAGATACAAAGGGTCTTTGTTTCAATCCCACGTATAAAAACGTGGGTTCCTTGTGCCTTCGTACTTCTGCCTTCTGAACTTATGCCGTTATTGGAATACCCAGAATTACTCATCACCCAAATTATACTGATTGTTGTAAGCGGGATTTGGCTCTTACGACGAAATGATGAAATACCCCTACTGAGCAGTACTTTCCTGTTTTACGTCGCCTCCTACCGATACTGGGTAGTTACTAGCGGCATAGGACGCTGGGTTAATTCAGGTAGCTTTGTTGGTATTACTGCTATCACAGATGACGCTGCTCTCATTGCCTTAAGTTACATTGTCTTTGGTGAAATCTGCCTACTGACAGCTTATATGTTGCGACAGAGGAGAGTTTTGCCAGTTTTAATTCCAGCAGGGGATCGCTTCCTCTTTTCATGGCTACACCCTAAGGTCATTTTCTTCGGTTTGTTTTGCCTGCCACTAGTGGTGGTTACCCGCTCTAGTGTAATTGCCCAAATAAACGCAGGACGTTCCTTGGCATTTGAGGTTAGTGGCTACCTCTACTTGTTTCCCATGGTGTTAGTGGGAATTGCTATCTTAATCCTTTGTCTATGGAAGTTTGGTGGTTTGCCGACACTGCAAACTAAAATTGCTGCCATTTTAATTATGATAGGCGTATCTTTTTTTACATTTACTCCTCATAGCCGCTTCCAATTTTTAGGATGGATAATCGCTAGTGGCATCATTTTATCCTCTTCCTATGTACCAAAAACTCGCTTAATTATTTTCGCCTGTCTTGCCATCATCGGTCTGGGTATTTTTTCCGTGGCAGGTGCCATGCGTAACACCCAATTAACAGAAAATTCTTTGAATCAAGCAGCTTTGGAACGCACCTTCAGTGCCGAAGACGCTAATATGCTCGATGGCTTTGTATTTATCCAGGAGATTTACCCCAAACGTTTAGATTTTGCTTTTGGTATGGAGCATCTAGAGATTCTGCTGCGCCCTATCCCTAGAGCTTTATGGCCCGAAAAACCTGTGGGAGGATATGTCAATAAGCTTGGTTTGTATAAGAGCAACAGTGGGGGCACATTAGGAATTTCACCAACCCTTTTTGGTTCATTTTACGCTGAAGGCGGAATTATCAGCATTTTCTTTTTCTCACTGCTTTATGGAGCTATATTGGCTGCCATAGTCAGGTATAGTACCAATTTACAGCCTTTTGCCAGTATCCTTGTCCGTGCTATCCTTGGTGCCTCTATGATTCCACTGCTACGAGGGGGAGACTTACCTGGTATTTATGCTTGGTTTGGCATGGCTTTCTGGCCATGTTTCTTATTGTTGTGGCTCAAGCGGAAATATTTCAGGTTGAAGTTACCCCCATCAATTCACTTTCATCAATCCAATGAAATAATTGATACAAAATATCCCAATTCAAATTAATTTTTAGCTCAATTTATGCATATAGTTGTAATTTTCTACAATATTGGGGGCTATCATGCTGCTAGGCTACGTGCTGCTCATACAGCTTGTCAAGATAAAGGCTGGAATCTTACAGCAGTTCAAGTGACGGATAAGACTAATGAACATCCTTGGGGTGATATTGAGCGAGAAGTTACATTCCCGTTAAAAACTCTGGTGTCGGTGGCTACTACCTCTGCTTCAATTGATTGCAGTGCTTCATCTTCTGTCTCGGCCTCTCTCCTTCCTGGTTGTCTGGAGGTATTACAACCAGATATGATTGTTATACCAGGATGGGGCTTTCCTGTATCTCGTACCGCACTTTCTTGGTGTCAACGCCACAAGATTTCGGCAATTTTGATGAGTGAGAGCAAGTGGGATGACGAAAAGCGGCAGTGGTGGAAAGAGAAACTGAAATCCTGGCTCTACGTTAGGAAATATGATGCTGCACTTGTGGGTGGTAAACTACACCGTGACTACCTGATCAAGTTAGGCTTTCCTCCCGAAAGGATTTTTATTGGTTACGATGCGGTTGATAATGATTATTTCATACAGCAAGCAGAAGGAGCAAGGTTAGATCCTGTTGGTACAAGACAACGGCAGCCAAAAATTCCTGCTAAACCTTATTTTATAATTGTCACCCGATTAATCAAGCGTAAAAATGTCTTTCGCTTTGTAGAAGCTTTTGCCATTTATCGTCAAATAATTGGAGCTGAAACAGCCTGGGATTTGGTAATTTGTGGTAGTGGAAAAGAGGAACTTGCTATTCGTAATCTGATACTTGAAAAACAATTGCACGATTGTGTTCATTTGCCTGGTTTTATCCCTTATCAAGATATAGGATACTGGTACGGATTAGCTAACGCTTTTGTACATCCCGCTTTGCAAGAACAATGGGGGTTGGTAGTGAACGAAGCTTGTGCTGCTGGACTACCAATCCTATGTAGCCGGACGGTGGGAGCTCGTTATGAACTTGTCCAAGATGGTAAAAATGGAATGCTGTTCGATCCAGAAAGTACACAAGATATTACTAATGCCTTGTTAACTATTCATCAGATGGATTCCAATTCAAGGATAGAAATGGGAATATTTAGCCAAAAAATTGTAGATGATTATAGACCTCAAAAATTTGCCGATGGTCTTTTAAAAGCTATCAATACGGCAATCAAACCAATGTAAAATGACAAAATTACTTAGAGCTAATAGATTTGTATAGAGTCTAATATTTAGTATTTATTCTAGTATGAGAATCCTATTTATTGCCCCTTATATTGGCGCTACTTATGGTGGAACATCCAAAATTGTAACTGAGCTAATTCAAGGAATTGGTCGTCCTGGTGTTACTGTTGATCTAGTAACAACAGATGCCAATGGATCTGAAAATTTAGACGTGCCACTAAATGTCTGGATTCCTGAAAAATGTTATCGAATTCAGTATTTTAATTGCTGGCATTGGAATGATTTTATATTTAGCCCTTCTCTAGTTAGTTGGTTAGCTAATCATGTAATTGATTATGAATTAGTCCATACCCATACAATTTTTGCTCCACTGATTTTATTTTCCCAGTGGATATGCAAATTTCACCATATTCCATATATCGTAACTCCTCATGGAATGCTAGAGTCTTGGGCATTATCATATAAAGCATGGAAAAAACAAATGTACTATGCTTTGTTCGAGAATCGAACACTTAAACAATCTAGTACTATCCAGGCTACGGCTTCTTCTGAAGTTGACAATATTAAATCTCTTGGTTTAAATACTCCTATAGTATTTATTCCCAACGGCATTCACTGTCATGAGTTTGAAAACTTACCAGAACCAGAAATTTTCTACCAAAACTTTCCTGCAACACGAAATAAAACTCTAATTCTGTTTCTCGGTCGTATCGACCCTAAAAAAGGTCTTGACTTACTTGCTCCTGCTTTTGCCAAAGTCCATGAGAAGTTTCCTGAAACCCATTTAGTGATAGCAGGACCAGATAGTATCGGATTTTTGCCCACTGTAAAGAACTACTTTACCCAAGCATCTTGTTTAGACGCAGTCACATTTACGGGTATGCTTACAGGAGAATTAAAATTTGCTGCCCTTACTGCTGCTAGTTTATACGTTGCTCCTTCTTACTCCGAAGGCTTCAGTATGTCTGTATTAGAAGGTATGGCATCAGGACTGACCTGCGTGATTACCACAGGTTGTAATTTTCCAGAAGCAGCGGCGGCTCAAGCTGCTCACATGGTTGATATTGATGCTGATGCCATTGCTAATGCCTTAATTCAGTGCTTGAGCAATCCTCAATCAGCAAAAGCAATGGGTGATCGCGCCCGTGATTTTATTTGTCAAAACTATACTTGGGAACACGCTGCTGAAAAGTTGATACAAGTTTATAGAGCCATTATCGACAAAAAACCTTTGCCAAAATACAGCACTTTTGAAGTAAGTGAACCAGAAAAACTAAAACTATAGTTTTACTATTGAATATAGTGAATATAGAAGAAATGGATACATTTAGCGATCGCTTTTCACCATGCCACCCTTGCAAGCCCAGCCGCGTAATACCCCACCCCCAATCACCTGGGAGAAACTACCAGCAGATTTTCCCCTACCAGATGAGCCTGTGGAAAGTAACCTACAACCCCTATTAGCTGCTGCTCTAAGAGAATCTCTAGAATTAGCTGACCTAATTCTAGATTCAATGATTATTGCCACCAATTTTGGCATTTGTGCCACAGTAGGGGACAAAACCGTTGTCAAAGCTCCTGATTGGGTTTATGTCCCCTCAGTTAAGCCTTTACCCCCAGGGGAAATTCGCCGGAGCTACACTCCTCACGCTGAAGGGGAAAAACCCACCATTGTCATGGAATTTATCTCCGCCACAGAAGGAACTGAATATTCCATCAATCCCCATTATCCCTATGGTAAGTGGTATTTTTACGAACAAATTTTACAAATTCCCACTTACGTAATTTTCCATCCCCAAGCTCCGATTTTAGCAGTCTACAGCTTGGTAAATGGTAAATACGAGCAACAATCACCAGATGAAAATCAACGGTTTTGGCTAGAAAGTTTGGACTTATTTTTGGGGATATGGAAGGGGAAAAAAGCAGAATTTGAAGGTCATTGGTTACGGTGGTGGGATAAATCTGGGAATTTATTACCTTGGGGAACAGAGTTGGTTGAGCAAGAACGTCAACGAGCTGAACAAGAACGTCAACGGGCTGAACAAGAACGTCAACGGGCTGAACAAGCACAACAAAAAGCTGTTATATTAGCCCAAAGACTTCGGGCTATGGGCATTGATCCAGAAGAAATGTAAACAAGGTTACCCATCCTACGCCCTAACCCAGTCCCCAAGCTATCCTTACCTTTGGTGCTATCCGTGACAGTTCATTATGGGAACAATTCACGTTTGTACTGGAGCTAGTTTTAAGCATAATTTATACCTTCATCCTATGCGTTTAGATAACTATACTCTTGACAGTTACACCCCTGGCGCTCCATTTTGGCGGCAATTGTTGTGGTACTTTGTCGGCTCACCTGTGGTTGCGAGTTATTGGCTACCCATGTCAGGTTTCAAAGCTCAATTACTAAGGGCTTTTGGAGCAAAAATCGGTCAAGGTGTACGCATTAAGACGGGTGTCAGGATAAAATTTCCTTGGCGACTAAGTGTAGGTGATTGTGTCTGGATTGGAGAAGATACTTGGATTGATAACCTCGCCTATGTCACCATTGAAAGTCATGTTTGCTTGTCTCAAGGGGTTTATATCTGTACGGGAAATCATGATTGGAGTCATCCCAATTTTAAATTAAGGACTGCACCTATTCACATTCACGAAAGTAGTTGGATTGCGGCCAAGGCTGTTATTGGTCCAGGAGTTACTGTTGGCAAAGGTGCAGTCTTAACTATAGGTGGAGTTACTGGACGTTCTTTAGAAGCAATGACAATTTATACAGGTAATCCAGCTCAACCTGTGAAAGAAAGAAAAACAGTTGACAGTTGACAGTTGATAGTTGACAGTTTTTGAGTAGAGCGATATTGTCCTAATCAATATGTCCATTGCTATATATATATGGTGCAAACTAGCAAAAATTCCTGGCATTAGCTAACCTAAATTTAGTCGGCCTGGAATCCGCATCCGCATCCGCTTATGTACCAAACAGATCCTCCTCTTTCCCCCAAAGAAACCCTCCCTACGATGTACGATCTCAAGAGTGAAGATCCACAGGAGCCTGGTTTGCCTGACGAATTTCATATCTATCAACCTCAACTCTTGCGAGAAACCTTTCGTCCACCCACCTATCCGCAAGAACGGGTTTTTGTCGCCAGTGACTTAAATCTCTACTACGATTCCCACCATACTCTGTGGTATAAAAGACCTGATTGGTTTGCAGTGGTTGGTAATTCCAGGCTTTATGAAGGAAAAGATTTACGTCTGAGTTATGTGATTTGGCAAGAGGGAGTTAACCCCTTTGTGGTAGTAGAGTTACTTTCCCCTGGTACAGAAAAGGAAGACTTAGGACAAACTTTACGGGACGCAGAACAACCGCCAACAAAATGGCAGATTTACGAACAGATACTACGTGTTCCTTATTACATCGTATTTGACCGCTACACAGATACACTCAAACCATTTATTCTGCAAGCAGACCGCTATACTGAACTTAATCTGGAATCACCCCGCATTTGGATGCCCACTTTAGAATTGGGTTTGGGACTCTGGCAAGGTAGTTACCAAGGCATTGAGCGGTTATGGTTACGGTGGTATGATGGCGATGGGAATTGGATGCTAACCCCAGAAGAAACGGAAGCACAACGAGTCATACAGGAACGTCAAAGGGCAGAAAATGCAGAAGATAAAGTAAAGCGTTTAGCAGCTAAATTGCGAGAATTGGGTCTTAATCCCGACGAATTTTAAAAAATACTGGCTCTAGTAGTTAATTGCATTAGTTGGTGATAAGTAAACAATTGTAGTGGGAGCGTCTCGCTCCCTACTGTAAGGAAGCAGACAAGATACCCGCACTACAGCAGCCTGTCACAATTAATGAAAAGCGCTACTAGATTACTTTAAAGTATGGGAAGCGATCGCAATCTTAATCTACCTGGTAATCATAAACTAAAACTTAAGGGAGCCATCGTCTCTTACTACCTTTTGTTCAACTACGGTTTTCGCAGATTTGTTAGACTAATCACACCAGGATATTTTTAGTCAAATTTCCAATCGCGTCCGTAGAAGAGGCAATTTATGCTTACAAGTACTCTCCTTCTTTCTCAACAGATTCCCAGTTTACAATACTCCTCCACCCCAGAACGATTCGATGACACTTGGGAAGCGCCTCTAGCTACCCTTCTGGGATTAGGACGTGCTGCTGGTGCAGACTTTATTGAATTTTTCTTGGAGCGCGTCAACTACATTAGTTGTCTAGCCGAAGAGGACACTATTACTAGTATTACACCCCGTCTGTCCACGGGAGCGGGAGTCAGATTATTTCGCGGTAAGGCTGATTGTTATGTCAGCACCAATGAT